>Ga0102924_1003327_pt1 | contig 16966 bp, 14 predicted proteins | sample PaiPotPPM11metaG_FD_80116 | JGI IMG/M metagenome (GOLD analysis project Ga0102924, IMG submission 80116) | Iron sulfur acid spring bacterial and archeal communities from Banff, Canada, to study Microbial Dark Matter (Phase II) - Paint Pots PPM... ...
GACCAGGAGCCCCCATGGCTACGACCAGTCCCCCCCTCGGCTCACGGAGCGACGACCTGCCCGACACCCGGCTGTTCTGGGTCTGGGTGGGGAGTGCGTTCCGCCCGTACGTCGGTTGGATCTGCGCCGCCGTCGGCTTCCTCGTCATCATCATCGGGTGGTTCGGCGTCTCGGGGCAGGCCCTCGTCGCCAAGCAGCTGCCCTACCTGATCTCGGGCGGTATCGGCGGGATCGCCATCGTTGGGGTCGGCGCCGCCTACGTCGCCGTCGAGCAGATCCGTCGGGACTCCGGGCGCCTCGATCGGCTCGAGGGCATGGTCGAGGACCTCCACGCCGTGCTGCTGTCCCGACCGGACGCCCCCGCCGTTCGGATCCCCGAGCCCGGGACGGCGACGGAGTCGGAGGCCTCCGCCAACGGCACCGGGGGACTGGTGGCGCTCCCGGTCGGGCAGACGTACCACCGTCCCGCCTGCTCGATGGTCCAGGGCAAGGAGCGGGTCGAGCGGGTGACCCCCGCCACGGTTTCGGCGCGGGGCCTGCGTCCCTGCCGCCTCTGCGAGCCCGAGCCCGCGGCCACCTCGTGATCTGGCTCCAGCTCACGGTGGCCGGCGTGGCCACCGGGGCCGTGTACGCGCTGGCGGGCATGGGGCTCGTCCTCAACTACAAGGCCACCGGCATCTTCAACTTCGCCTACGGCGCCATCGCCATGCTCGTCGCCTACGTCTACTGGCAGATGCGGGCGCAGTGGCACTGGCCCCTGGCCCTGGCGGCGGTGGTCGCCCTGGGCATCGTCGGGCCCGGCATCGGGGTCCTCCTCGAGCGGGTGGTCTTCCGTCCCCTCGAGCGCAAGGGGGCGTCGACCTCGATGAAGCTGGTCGCCACCCTCGGGGTGTTCGAGCTCTGCCTCGGGCTCGCCTACGTGATCTGGACGGGGACCGTCCGGATCGGGGCCCGCATCGTGAGCGGCCGTGCCCTCCACTTGGGGGGCGGGGTCACCCTCGGTGTCGATCAGCTGTTCGTCGTCGTCCTCACCGCCGCCGTCGTCGCCCTGCTGTGGCTGCTCTTCCAGCGCACCCACCTCGGCACCGAGATCAAGGCCGTCGTCGACCGGCGGGAGCTGGCCGAGCTGGCGTCCATCAATGCCAACCGCGTGGCGTCCATCTCCTGGGCCATCGGCTCGGGGCTGGCCGGGCTCACCGGCGTGCTGCTGGCATCGGGATCACCCCTCGACCCGTACCACTTCACCCTCCTGCTGTTCGAGGTGTTCTCCATCGCCGTCATCGCCCGGCTGGTGAGCCTGCCCATCGCCGTCGCCGCCGGCGTGGGACTGGGGGTGGTCGAGAGCCTGCTCAGCCGGGTCAACCTCGGGGTGGTGCCGTTCACCCACATCGCCTACAGCCGGGGGTGGGCGCAGGCGGCCAACAGCCTCAAGCCCTACCTGTCCTCGGTCCTGCTGATCGGTTTCCTGCTCGCCTACCGGCGGCTCGGCGCCGGGACCGACGAGGGCGGGGTCCAGGGGCTCGTCTCCGGCAGCATCGGCAGCCGCCGTGGCCGCACCCAGCGGCCGTCGAGCCTCGCCGCCCCCCTGCTGGTGGGCCTGGCCGCCGTCGCCGCCCCCTGGTTCCTCAGCGACATCAACCTCCCCTTCGCCCAGATCACCGTCGGCCTGGTGGTGGTGTTCACGTCGATCGTGTGCGTCACCGGGTTCAGCGGGCAGATCACCCTGGGGCAGGCCGTCATCGCCGGGTTCGGCGCGTTCGTGTCGGCCCGGGTCACCCAGTCGTTCGGACTGCCCGTGCTGGCGGCCATCCCCATCGGCGGGGTGGCGGCACTGCTCCTCGGCGTGCTGGCCGGGCTCCCGGCGGTGCGGCGTCGGGGCCTGTTCCTGGGCCTGACCACGCTGGCCATCGGGCTGCTCGTCTACAACTTCGTGTTCCAGAACCAGGTCTTCGCCGGCGGGGCGGGCGGCGTGCCCTCGCCGCGGCCGAGCGTGGCCGGCTGGTCGCTGGACAGCGAGTGGCGGTTCTACTTCTTCGAGCTGGTCGTCGCCGCGCTGATGCTGCTGCTCGCCCGCAACCTGCGCAGCGGCCGCCTCGGGCGGATCCTGGCGGCGATGCGGGACTCCGACACCGCGGCCCGCTCGGTCGGGATCAACCTCAGGACCTACAAGCTCTTCATCTTCGGCGCCAGCTCGTTCATCGCCGGCATCGGTGGATGCCTCCTCGCCGAGCAGGCCCGCATCTTCAACAGCGTGACGAGCTGGGACGTCTTCACCAGCCTGCTGTGGTTCGTGGCCGTGATCGTCGCCGGCGTGGGGTCGATCGGGGGGGCGGTCCTGGGGGCCATCGTGTTCGAGATGCTCGGGCGTCTCCTCCACGTGAACAACCTGTCCACGCTGATCATCGCCCTGGGGGCGCTGTTCATCGGTTACCTCCCAGGCGGATCGCTGGTGGGGATGTTGCAGCGGGCGGGATCGTGGCTGCAGGCACCCCGGGGTCTGGTCACCGCCTTCGAGACGGCTCCGCGCCGGCCGGCGGCGCGGGCCTCGGCGGAGAGTCCGACCCCGGAGTACGTGCCTTCCGAGGTCGCCGTCAAGGTCCTCGAGGAGTCGGCGCGGCGATGACCACGGCTGATGGCGGAGACGGGCCCCTCCTCGAGGCCCGGAGCATCACCATGCGCTTCGGCGGGCTCCTGGCCGTGGACGACGTCTCGCTGGCGGTGGCCCCTGGCGAGATCACGGCCCTCATCGGGCCAAACGGGGCGGGCAAGACCACCATCTTCAACTGCTTGACCGGCCTCCTGCGGCCCACCGCCGGGAGCGTCCTGCTCACCGGCCGTGACATCACGGGCACCGAGACCCACGAGCGGGCGCGGCTGGGCATCGGGCGCACCTTCCAGCGCCTCGAGGTCTTCACGGGCATGACCGTGTTCGAGAACCTCCAGGTGGCGGCCGAGATGGCCAGTCCCCGCGGCGCCTTCCGGGGCCTGCTCCGGCTGCGGCACCGCGACGAGCCCGACATCGTCGCCGCCGTGGAGGCGACCCTGGAGCGGGTCGGGCTCACCTGGGCGGCCGACCGCCTCGCCGGTGACCTCCCCACCGGTGTGCTGCGGAGGGTGGAGCTCGGGCGAGCGCTGTGCACGCAGCCGAGCGTGCTCCTCCTCGACGAGCCGGCCAGTGGCCTCGACGCCGACGAGACCGAGAACTTCCAGCGGATCCTCCAGGACATCGCCGCGTCCGGCCTCGGCGTGCTGCTCATCGAGCACGACGTCGATCTGGTCATGACCGTCTCGGCCATGATCTACGTCATCGACTTCGGGAAGATCATCGCCGTGGGCGGGCCCCGCGACATCGCCAGCAACGCCCAGGTGCGGACCGCATACCTGGGTGCCGAGGAGCCGGGCGGGGCGACCGCCGGCGTGGGCTGAGGCCGTTGTCCGCCCTCCTGGACGTCCGGGGCCTGACCCTCGCCTACGGCAAGGTCGAGGTCGTCCACGACCTCGACCTGGCGGTGCCGCGAGGATCGGTGGTGGCGCTCCTCGGAGCCAACGGGGCGGGGAAGACCACGACCCTGCGAGCCCTGTCGGGGACCCTGCCCGTCCGGCGCGGATCGATCCACCTGGGCGGGGGGCGCCTGGACGGGCTGTCCGCCTATCAGATCGCCCGCCGCGGCATCACGCTCATCCCCGAGGGCCGGGGAGTCTTCCCCGGGCTCACCGTCCGTGACAACCTGGCCATCGCCGCCCGGGCGGCCAAGGACGTCTCGGCCGCCGAGCGGGAGGCGAGGCTGGAACGGGTGCTCGGCACCTTCCCCCGGTTGGGCGAGCGCGCCGCCCAGCGGGCGGGGACCCTGTCCGGCGGCGAGCAGCAGATGCTGGCCCTGTCCCGGGCGCTGCTCGCCGACCCCGAGGTGCTCCTGCTGGACGAGATCTCCATGGGGCTGGCACCGATCATCGTCGAGGAGCTCTTCGAGAAGGTCGCCCAGCTCCGGGCCGAGGGCCTCACCATCGTGCTGGTGGAGCAGTACCTGACCTACGCCTTGCGGTTCGCCGACATCTGCTACCTGCTGACCAAGGGCCGGTTGGCCTTCGTCGGGGAGCCCGACGAGCTGGCCCAGAGCCGGGTCCTGACGAGCTCGTACCTCGGCGTCGGCTGACCAGCCGGCCCGGCACCGTCGTGGTACGACTCGTCCCGTGACAAGCGGGGTCCCCGTGCGGTTCGAGGCCGTCACCCGGCGATTCGGCTCGGTGACGGCGATAGACGCCGTCAGCTTCGAGTTGCGGCCGGGCGAGGTCGTCGGTCTGCTCGGCCCCAACGGTGCCGGCAAGACGACGACCATGCGGGTCCTGAGCGGCTACCTGCAGCCCGACGCCGGGCGGGTCGTGGTCGGTGACGCCGACATCGCCACCGATCCCGTGGCCGCCCGCCGCCTCATCGGCTACCTCCCGGAGTCGGCGTCCCCGTCCCGGGAGCTGACACCGCGCTCCTACCTGGCGTTCTCCGCCCGGCTGTGGGGGCTCCGGGGCGGAGCGCGGAAGCAGGCGGTATCGACCGCCCTGCGCCATGCCGGGCTGGACGCCGTCGCCGATCAGCGCATCCGATCCCTGTCCAAGGGCTACCGCCAGCGGGTTGGACTGGCCCAGGCCCTCGTCCATGATCCTGCCGTGCTCGTGCTCGACGAGCCCACCAGCGGGCTCGACCCCGGGCAGGTCACGGAGACGCGCAAGCTCATCGCCCGGCTGGGCCGCCAGCGCACGGTGATCCTCTCCAGCCACCTGCTCTCGGAGGTGAGCGCCCTGTGCCGACGGGTGCTGATCATCGACCGCGGCAAGGTGGTGGCGGACAGCGACATCGCCTCGTTGACCGGTTCGGGCGGAGGACGGCGACTCGAGGTGCGGGTGGCGGCCGATCCGTCCGTGGTCGCCCGCGCCCTGGAGGGTGTCGTCGGCGTGGTGTCGGCGGTGGCCGGGCCCGACCGGGTGATCGTGCGCGGCAACGGCGACGACCTGGCCGACCGGGTGGCAGCGGCGGTGACCGGTGGCGACTTCGGCCTGGTCGAGCTCCGCGTCGAGAAGGAGAGCCTCGAGGACGCCTACCTGCGGCTCGTCCAGAGGTGAGGCCGCTCACGGGGGATCGTGTCCGCGCCGTCCTCGCCATCGCCGGGCGGGACGTCCGGACCACCTATCTGTCGGCCTTCGGGGTCGGCTGCACGGCCGCCTTCGCCGGGCTGGCCGGGGTGGTGCTGGTGGTCGCCCTGCGCGCCGATCAGGCCCGCCTCGACACGTGGTTCGCCCCGCTCTACGTGGCATTGGGCCTGCTGGCCTGCCTGCTGACCACCCGCAGCTTCGCCGAGGAGGAGCGGTCGGGCGGCCTCGAGCTGCTGCTGACGGCGCCGGTGACCCCCTGGCAGGTGGTGCTGGGCAAGCTGCTCGGGACGGCGCTCGTCGTCGCCGTCGTCGGGCTCTCGACCGCCGCCTGCCCCGTCCTGGTTGCCCACCTCGGACACCCCGACCTCGGGCCGATCATCACCGGCTACATCGGGGTGGGGGTGATGGGGCTGGCCTTCGTCGCCGTCGGGCTGGCCGTGTCGGCCTCGACGTCGAATCCCCTGGTGGCCGCCGCCGGGTCGGCAGCCGTGCTCCTCGCCCTGTGGCTCAGCGGGGTGGTCGGCGGCGGCCTGCGCGGACTGCCCCAGTTCGTGCTGGAGTACGTGTCGCCGACCCAGCACGTCACCGGCTTCCTGCGAGGGACACTGTCCGTCGGCGATCTCACCTACTTCGCATCCCTGCTGGTGGCCGGGGTGGGTGGGGCGGTGGTCGTGCTCGGTGAGCGCCGGTGATGGGCCGGCGCGGGCAACACCGGCGGGGCCTGGTCATCGCCGTGGTCCTGGTCATCGTCGTCCTGGGAGGGAACGTGGCCGCCCACGCCCACGATGCCGAGCTCGACCTGTCGGCCGCCCACCGCTTCACCCTGGCCGCCGACTCGAGCGCCCTGGCCCGGGCCGTGCGGTCCCCGCTGCGCGTCACCGCTTTCCTCAATGCCGGCGGACCCGAAGCCGTGGACGCCCGCTTCCTCCTGGCCCGCTACCACGAGCTCAACCGCCGGATCACCTACTCGGTGGTCGATCCGGACACCCAGCCCGGCGAGGCTGCCCGCTTCGGGGTCACCCAGTACTCGACCGTGGTCCTGCAGTACCAGGGCAGGCGGGTGGACGCGCCGGACGCCACCGAGCTGTCCACCTCGACGGCCATCCTGCGGCTGCTGCGCCACGTGTCGCCCACGGTGTGCCTGCTGACAGGCCACGGCGAGGCAGCCCTGGATGACACGTCGCCCACCGGGCTGTCCGGCGTGGCGACGCTGCTGCGCGACAACGACTACCAGACCGACGTCGTCAACCTGGCGGTGGGCGACGGCCAGGTGCCGCAAGGCTGCGGCGTGCTGGCCGAGATCGGGGCGCGGGGCCCGCTGCTGCCCGCCGAGGTGAAAGCCGTCAACCGCTACACCGACGGTCACGGCCGGCTGCTGCTGGCGGCGTCGTCGCTGACGTCGGGAGACCCGAACCCCATGATCCTGCCGTGGGGAATCGGGTTCCTCGGCGGCCTGGTGCTCGATCCCGATCGCAGCCTCAATCAGGACCCGTCCGACATCGTGGTCCAGGACCTGCCGTCGGTCAGCCCCGTCGTCGACCACGTCAACGAGCTCCAGTTCCCCGCCGCCGGGGGGCTCATCATCCAGCCCAACCTGGCCCAGGGGCTGTCGGTGGCCCGGTTGGCGACGAGCGGGCCCACCAGCTACGACGACACCCACCCGGACGCCGGGTTCAACTTCGGCCCCGGGGACCTGGCCGGCCCCATCGTGGTGGCGGCGGCCGCCGACCGCAGTGCGCTCGCCCCGGGGAGCCCCGCCGGCCTCCCCGCCGGGGCCCAGCACCTCGAGCGGACCCGGGTGGTGGTGACCGGCAGCGACATCTGGCTGCGGAACGGGTTCCTCGGCGATCTCGGCAACCGCCGCTTCCTCGTCAATGCCCTGGCCTGGCTCACCGACCAGGACCAGCTCGTCGCCGCCACGTCGGCCCCTCCGAACGACCGGCCGCTGGCGTTCACCGGCGAGCGGCAGAACGAGGTCATCGGGGTGACGGTCGGAGCCGTCCCGGCGGGGATCGTGGCCGCCGGCTCGCTCCCGGCGATCGTCGGCCGCCGCCGCCGCCGGCGCCACCGCACCGGGCAGAGATGAGCGCCACCCGGTGGATCGCCGGGGCGTGCCTGGTCCTGGCCGGCGCCGGCTCGCTGGCCGGGTGCTCGGGGTCGGCGCCACCGGCCCCCCCGCTCCTGGCCGTGGTCGCGCTCGTGCCCGGACCACCGTCGGCCTACGCGAACATCGCCGTGGTGGGCGCCGGGCAGGCCACCCCGGTGCCGGCCGCCTCGTTGCCCGAGGTCGCCCCGCTCCTCGTCGCCCGGGTGTTCAGCCCGGGCGGCTCGCTGGCCCCGTTCGGCCTCGGGCGCCCCCGTGCCCACCTGCACTACCTCCGGCCCGATGGGACCACCGTCGACGTGGCCCTGGGCGACCCCACCTTCGACCGGCACTTCCTCTACGCCCAGCGGGCGGGGGCGCCAACGGTCGCTCTGGTGGCGGCCTCCGTCGCCGACCCGCTCCTCGCCCTGGTGGGTGTGCACGTCCCACCGCCCACCTGATCGACGGTGCGAGCAGGGAGCCGATCCGGAGGCGGCGAATGCTTACCTGCGACCCGCCTCCCCTCGGTCCGAGGGACTAGGGTCGCGGAGCGGGGGAGGCCGATGACGTGAGGGGACGTGCTCGCCGGAATGCGCTCGTGCTGGCCATCGCCGCGGTCGCGGCGGTGGGGTTGCCGGCGTGCGGCACCCGCCTGCCCAACTCCTCGTTCTCGGCCGTCCAGCAGGGCACCGCCGGGGGCAACGGCGGCCTCTCGGCGGGCTCGACGAACAGCGCCGGCGGCCTCGCCGGATCGGGGACGAGCGGCGGCACCGGCACCGGGGCCAACGGGGTCACCGGTTCGGGGACGAGCGGCGGCAGCGGGTCCGGGACCAGCGGCGGCACCGGCACGGGCGCCGTCGGGAGCACGGGTTCGGGGACGAGCGGCGGCAGCGGGTCCGGGACCAGCGGCGCCAACGGGTCGGGGACGACCGGCGGCCAGGCCAACCTGGCCAGCGACGTCGGGGTCACCCCCACGTCGATCACCATCGGCAACGTGACTTCGGTGAGCGGCGCCTTCGGGCCCGACGCCTTCGGGCCCACCCTGCACGGGCTCACCGCCTACGTCGACGCCCTCAACGACCAGGGTGGCATCAACGGCCGCAAGATCAACCTGGTCACCTGCGACGACGGATCCGAGGGCACCCAGTTCCTGGCCTGCGTGCAGAAGCTGGTCGAGCAGGACCACGTGTTCGCCCTCATCGGCAACAACAGCGACGCGTCGGCCTCGGCCGCCCACTACGAGTACACCCACGGGGTCCCCGACGTGGGCTTCCCGCTCAACAACGGCTACTACAAGTACCCCAACATGTTCTCCTTCTACGGCACCCCGGGGTACGCCCGCAACGGGACCACGGTGGGCTACAAGAACCAGATCGAGAACCCCCTCGGGATCTACAAGTGGTACAAGGACAACCTCAAGCTCACCAAGGCGGCGGTGTTCTACTACGTGATCCCCGTCTCGGCCCAGGCCGGCTGCTTCGAGGAGAACGGGTTGAAGCAGGAAGGCATCCCCACTGTCTACGAGGGCGGCGGCGGGAACGGCAACTGCACCGGGGCCGGCGAGAACCCGGCGGCGCCCGCCTTCGACGAGGACGTCATCAACATGCGGTCCAAGGGTGTGGACACCGTGTGGGACGCCATGGACGTCTCCGCCAACGCCCGCCTGTGCCAGGCCATGGACCGCCAGGGCTTCAAGGTGACGGCCAAGGTGTCCACCATCGAGGTGTACAGCCAGACCCTGGGCACCACCTTCAGCGCCCCCTGCCGCAACAGCGTGTACATCAGCGGATCGTCCGACTCCTTCGCCGACACCGCCAATCCGCTCATCAAGGAGTTCCGTACCGACTTCGCCAAGTACCAGCCCGGGGCCAACCTCCATCAGTGGGCGGTCGAGGGCTTCGCCATCGGGTACGAGCTCACCGACGCCGTGAAGGCGATGGGTGCCAACGTCACCCGCAGGGGGTTCATGTCCTGGCTCAACGGCTTCGCCCCCGTCCCCGGGGGGTACACGGCGGGCGGGATCATGACCCCGATCAGCTACGCCCCCGTGAACTTCTCGTCGACCCTCCCCAACTGCAACACCATCGCCCAGTGGCAGGACTCGGCGGGCACCTACGTGCAGCGGGCGGGGACCAGCAGCTGCCCGTCGGTCACGTGGTACTCGACCCCGGCCACCTCGGACGGGTCCTGATCCCCGGCGGCGGCCCCCGCCCTCAGGCCGGTTCGCCGATCAGCCCGACTCGACAGCTTCCCGGCGGCGGGCTTCGGCGGCGACGAACGCCACGTCCGACGGGTAGTGCCGCGCCGCCAGCAGCATGATCACGCCGCCCAGGGCGTACACCGGCGTCAGGGCCACGAGCGCCCACCGCAGCCCGTCGGCCCGGCTGAACCCCAAGGAGCTGATCAGGGTGGTCGACAGCACGCCCACGATGAGGGCCCCGACGCTCGACAGTGAGCGCACGATGGAGCGGATGGCCGCCGCCCGGCCCCGCAGCTCGGCCACCACGACGTCGGTCATCAGCGCTTCGGCCGGGGCCACGGGGAGGGTGAGCACGGCGCCCCCCAGCACCAGCAGCGGGGCGGTGACCCAGACGTGGGTGCTGGCGAAGGCCGGGAACAGCACGGCCGTGCCGGCGATGCACCCGCCGGCCACCACGTAGACGCGGGCGTTGAGGATGCCCCGGCGGAGGAGGCGGTCGGCGAGAACCCCACCGCCCAGGATGCCGGCCACGGCGCCGAGGGCCAGGGTGGCGGCGAAGCCGCCCGCCGCCGCCGCCCCGAGGTGGTCCACCCGCTCGAAGTAGGGCACCGCCCAGAACTGCAGCCCGTTGAGCAGCAGCTGGGCGATGGTGATGGCCATGACGCCGAACCACATGCTGCGCGCCGCCCGCAGCTCTCGCAGCACCTCCCGGGGGGTGGCGCTGGCGTAGTCGCACGTACCGACCCGGGTGGCCGCCGGCAGGGCGACGATCGCCTCGAGGCCGGGGACGTCCGGACCGGCCGAGGCCGCCTGTCCCCACGCCGAGTCCTGGCACCCGCGCTCGGGCTCGGGCTGGCGGGCGACGAACACGGCGACGGCCATGCCCAGCGGGATCCACATGAGGAACGCCCAGCGCCACCCGCCCACCCCGACCAGGACACCGCCGAGGCCGAGGCCCAGGATGGCCCCCACCAGGGCACCCGCCTGGTAGAGGCCCATCTTGTTGGCCCGTCCCGCCGGCGCCCAGTAGTCGGAGATCAATGAGATGGCAGCCGGGCTGTTGGCCTCCATGGCGCCGACGCCGAGGCGGAAGGCGAACAGCATCAGGTACGAGCCGGCGATGGCATCCAGCCCCATGCAGACCGTCCACACCACCACGCCGCCGGCGAGGAGCAGGACCCGGCGGGCGCGGTCGGCCAGGTAGCCGAACGGCGGCGAGCCGACGATGCCGACCACCGCCATGGCGAAGGGCAGCAGGCCGACGGCCGTGTCCGAGACGTGGAACTGGTGCTGGATGCCGTTCACGGCCAGCGACAACGACTGGCGCTCCCCGCTGTCGAGCATCTGGGTGGCGGCCAGGGCGACGAGCGGCCACGCACCGTACGCAGCGACCCGGCGAAGGGGGCTGGCCCCCGTCACGGACGCCGTGGCGTCACCACCCCGGGGCACGGGAGGGAAGGCTAGCCCGACTATGACGCCGGCGTCAGGTAGCGGGTCCCGCCCTTTCCCAGCCAGCGGGCGAGGAACGGGTAGGCCCGCTCCCCGTTCCAGCGGTGCCCCCCCTCGAAGACGTCGTGCTCGAGCCGCTCGGCGACCCCCAGGGCGCCGTACACCTCCCGCAGCCCGGCCACGGTGGCGCGGGCGCCGGCCGCCGGGAAGATGTTGTCCCCCGTCCCGGACTCGACGAGCAGGGGGCGGGGGGCGACCAGGGCGCCCAGCTCCAGGTGGTCGAGCCGGCGGGCGATGCCATTGAGCACCTGGGACCCGCACATGTTCCAGCCGATGGTGGCGCACGTGTCCCAGCGGTTGAGGTACCCGCTCACGACCGCCGCCCGGACCCGGCGGTCCCAGGCGGAGAGGAACAGGGTGCAGGTGCCGCCCTGGGACAGGCCCACCATCCCGATCCGGCCCGGGTCGACGAGCGGGTGGCCGGCCAGCACGTCCAGCCCCCGGGCCAGGTCCCAGAGGTCCAGGGCGAGGAGTTGGTGTCCCACCAGGGAGGCGTACATGTAGGTGTGATCGCAGCTGTAGATGTTCGGGGGCTCCCAGTCGGCTCGCTCGCCGAAGGTCCGTAGGTCGGGGGCCAGGACGACGTAGCCCCGGATCGCCAGCTGGTGGGCGTAGTCGTTGGCCTCGCCACCCTCGTCCCCCCCCGCCAGGCCGCACACCTCGGTCTTGCCCGGGCCGTGGCCGTGCTGCGCCAGGACGGCGGGGCCGGGGCGGCCGGACTCGGCCCGGTCGTGGGGGACCAGCAGGTAGGCGGGCACCGCCATCCACCGCTCGGTGTCGTAGACGATGTGGTCCTGGCGGTAGGGGCCGCGGTCGACCGAGTCGAGGACCTCCACGTTGAGGGGCACCGGGTCGGGCAATGTTCCCAGGGCCGCCGTCAGCTGCCGGCGGGCACGCCGCAGCCGGGCCCGGAGCTCGGCGACGTCGGGTGCCCGGCCCGACTCGTCGAGCACCGATGGGGCCGCGGAGGTCACCGCCCCGGCGGTCCGCACGAACCACTGCCATGACGAGTAGTTCCGCTCGCTCATGCTTTCCCGCTCCTCGCCGCGGCCGGCGCCGGGCCGGCCCTGTCTAGTTCGTGCGATGATGGCGACGCTCAACCGGCGGAATGGGGTCCGCGCTGGCCATGGACGACGAAGCCTTTGGGGGACCCGCCTGATGGCGAGCATCGCCGACAGCCCTGCCCCCACCCCGGGGCCGCCCGCGGTGCCCCTCGCCGTGGGGGCCGGGGCGGGAGCCATGACCATGGTGGCGCTCTGCTTCGCCAACGGGCTCCAGGGCGGTGCCGGCCAGACCTTCGCCCAGGCCACCGAGGCCCTCAAGCACACCTACCACATCAACGACGCCGCTCTCGGGATCGTCCCCTTCGGCGTCTCCCTGGCGGGCAACTTCGGGGCCGTGCCCGTCGCCGCCCTGTGCGCCCGCCACAAGCGCACGTCGGTGCTCGCCGGGATGTTCGTGGTCTGGGGCATCCTGATGGCCCTCGCCGGCCTCTCCCCCGCCGTCCGGGTGCTGGGTGTGGCGTCGGCCGGCTTCGCCCTCTTCTCCATCTTCCGCATCGCGTCGGCCACCCTCGAGGCCACCGACCCGGCTGCCCTCCCGCTGATCGCCGACTGGTGGCCGGTGGAGGACCGGGCCAAGAAGATCAGCGTCTTCAACAGCCTGTCGGCCGTGGGCGCCCTCCTGGGCCTAATCGGCGCCGGCGTGCTGGTCGACGACGTCGGGTGGCGATGGGCCTTCCTCGCCTGGGTGCCGTTGGCCTTCCTGGGGGCGGCGCTCATCCGCAGCCGGACCGAGCCGCCCCGGGGTGGGCAGGACGCCGCCTACAGCACCCGCCTGGAGGAGGAGGCTCAGGGGGCCGAGCGGGACCGCGTCATCGAGCTGGTCGAGCGGGAGGCGCCGGCCGTCGCCGCCGTGGTGAGGGGCGAGCTGGCCGTCGGCACGTGGGAGGTGGTCCGGGCCATCGCCCGGGTCCGGACCTGGCGCCTGGCCGCCATCGGCGTCTCGATCACCGGGATCATGGGCACCGGCATCATGAACTGGGGCCTGGCCTACTTCAAGCGCACCTTCGGCCTGAGCGGAGCCCAGGCCGGGGCCCTCGCCCCGGTGCTGGGGGCCGGCGCCTTCGCCGGGGTCCTCGGCGGGGGGTTCCTGGCCGACCGCCTGCTCGAACGGGGGATGCTCCGGGCCCGCCTCTACGTCACCGCCGCCGGCTTCGCCGGCGCCGGGGTCTTCTACATGCTCGCCTTCACGACGACCACTCTGTGGGTGGCCGCCCCGCTGCTCGGCATCGCCTCGGCCTTCTCGACCATCCCCCTCGGGCCCCAGTTCGCCCTGATGATGGACGTCACCCCGTCGCCCCTGCGATCCCAGGCGTCGGCTGCCCTGAACGTGCTCCAGGCCAGCGGGGCCCTGGGCCCGCTGCTGATCGGCGTCCTGTCGACCGCCTTCGGCGAGAACCTGCGCCTGGCCCTGCTGTGCGTCAGCCCGTTCTACGTGATCGGGGCCGTCGTGGTGCTGGCCGCCCGGCGCACGCTCGTCGAGGACGTCGCCGTCGTCGTCGCCGAGGCCAAGACCCACGAGACCGGGCCTACCGAGGGCTAAGCCGTCGCCGCCGCCAGGTCCTTCACCCCGGGCCCCCCGACCCCGTAGGGGCGGTCGCCCCGCAGGGTCACGCGGTGCATCATGCGGAGCTCGTCGTAGTCGTCGGTGGCGTAGTGCAGGGTGGCCCGGTTGTCCCAGAAGGCGACGTCACCCCGACTCCAGCGGTGGCGCACGGCGAACCTGGGCATCTCCGTGCAGTGGCGGTAGAGGAGTTGGAGCAGCCCCTCACTCTGGATGCGGGAGAACCCGAGGATCGAGGACGTGAAGTTCTCGTTGACGAACAGCCCCTTGCGGCCGGTCTCGGGATGCACGCGCACCACCGGGTGCAGGACCGGCCGCAGGCGGTCGATGTGCTTGCCGTCCCACGTGCACCCCCCGGCGGCCTCGATGTCGGCGGCGAAGAAGGGGTCGTAGTGGATGGCGGTCAGGCGGTCGCACATCTCCTGCAGGGCCTCGGGAAGGGCGTCGTAGGCGGCCTGGAGGTTGACCCACAAGGTGTCCCCCCCGGTCTCGGGTACCTCGACGGCATGGAGGATCGACCCCAGGGGCGGCGTGGTCATGAAGGTCACGTCGGAGTGCCAGAAGTTGGCCTTGTCCAGCCGGCTGTCGATGGGGAGGACGGACGGGTTGTCGGGGTCGAGGGCGGGCAGCACGGGATGGGCCTCGGTCAGCTCGCCGAACTGCCGGGCGAAAGCGGTCTGGGCACCCGGTGACAGGTCCTGACCCGAGAAGAACAGCACCAGGTGGCGCCCGAGTGCGCTCCGGATCTCGTCGACCACCCCCGGGGCCAAGGGCTGGGACAGGTCGAGCCCGCGGATCTCGGCGCCGATGACCCCCGTCACCGGGCGGATGTCGAGGGTCATGTCTTCTGCTCCTGCTGCCAGTCCTGGAGGATCAGCCAGCAGTCGCCCTGGCTCCCGCCGTTGACCTTGGGCGGGCACTTGCTATCGCTGTTGACGTGCTCCTCGACCACCCGGAACTCGTGCGGTCCGGCGCGCCGCGTGCTGCTGAACTGGTAGTCGGGTGCCAGCTGCCCGGCGAAGCTGGTGATGTTGGCCATGGCCTGGTCGAAGGCCGACTGGGTGAGCTGATTTGGTGGCACCGCCCGCGCCGCCGCCGCGAAGAGGTCGATGTTGGTACACCAGGTCATGGCCGTGCCGGTCGTCTCGATGTTGCCCGACCACCCCTGGTTCTGCTTGGCCCACGCCGCCCCGCTGTACTTGGCGAAGTTGTTCTGGCACTGCTGCCCGAACTGGTCATAGCCCACCGGCAGCGGCTTGCCGCAGTCGCAGTTGCCGAGGTCGAAGAAAGTCGGGTTGACGGCGTTGTTGAGCTCCTGGGCGTACGGACCGCCGCTGCTCGGGTCGATCAGCCCAAGCGCCGCCTGGTTCTCGAACTCGTAGTCGGACAGCAGCCACCGCGGGAACCAGCCCTGCTCCTTGGCCGCCTGGACGAAGTAGAGGAAGTCGGTGTACGGGAGGAGGGGGATGACGGTATGGATACCCTCGGCATTGAACCGCGTGACGATGTCGCGGGCCTGCACCTGGGCGGTGGCCGCGTCGGCGAGGTCGAAGTGCATCGATCCCGAGTCCGCCGCCTTCAGCCCCTTGTTGGCGAGGTCGCGGTTGAGCGAGGCCACCGACAGGGTGTCCCCCTCCCGGTCGGCGGCGACCACCCCGAACTTGGTGCCCTTGGCCAGGTAGTGGGAGCCCGCCGCCCACGCCACCAGGTTGTCGAGGACCTCGTTGACGTCGGGTCCCGTCCACCACAGGTTGGGGTTGCCCATCGACGTCCAGTTGGTCACGGTGGTCCACGAGCTGATCAGCGGAGTGTGGTTCTCCTGGGTGATGCAGAGCTGGTTGGCGTCGTGCCAGGCGTCGGCGTCGACGACGGCGAACACGTGCTGGTCCTGCGTCCACTGGATGCAGTCGGCGCGCATGCTGGCGTCGTCGAGGGGGTTGAAGGCCACGATCTCGGGGTCGATCTTGCGCCCGTTGATGCCGCCGGCGGCGTTGATGGCGTCGACGGCGGCGTTGATGGAGAGCGTGTCGTTCTCGCTGCTCCCGTACAGGCCCACCGCCTGCCCGACCGGGCCCAGGTTGGGCCAGGGGAACACGACCTTGATCGAGGATGAGGTCACGCCATTACCGAGGGCCTGGAGGCCGGCGGTCCCATTCACACCCCCACCCGGTTGGGAGCCACCGGGTCCGGTCGAGACCCCTCCGGGCCCGCCACCGCCCGTGGTCCCGGTGCCGCCGCTGGGACCCGCTCCGCCGGTGGTGCCCCCGGTCCCCGATCCGCCCGCTGCCCCGGTGGTTCCCGACGTCCCTCCGTTGCCGGCCGTCCCGCCCGGACCGGCGCCGGGCTGCCCGCTGGCCACACCGCCCGGGCTGGAGACGCCGGTGACCTTGGGGTTGGAGGACGAGCCGTTGGTCCCCAGGGCCACCAGGTCGGCGATCAGGAGGGCGGCGACCACAAGCGTGACGGCCTGGGTGCCGCGCGGTTGCTGGGTGCGGAACAGGCGCCACCACCGGCGCGCCCGGACCGAGAGGGCAGGACCACTCATCGCTTCTCCCTTTTCCTCCCAAAGTATGACATGCCCGTCATAGATCGCGCCCGGCAGGACGGGAGGCCACCTCACCGGAGCGGGCCAGGGCCTCCTGGCTGGCCCCGAGGTAGGCCTCGATGGCCGCCGGGTCGGAGAGGACCTCGGAGGTGGGCCCGGCGCTCACGACCTGGCCCGCTTCCATGACCACGAGGGAGTCGCACAGGCTCACGGTCATGGGGACGTCGTGCTCGACGATGAGCACGGTGGCGCCCGTCTGTCGGTGGAGGGTGGCGAGCAGCGGGGCCAGGGCCTCTGCCTCGCGTTGGGCGATCCCGGCGGTGGGCTCGTCGAGGAGGAGGAGCCGGGGCCGGGCGGCCACGATGGCCGCCAGGTCCACGACGCGACGGGTTCCGGTCGAGAGCTGGTCGACCCGGCGGTGGCGGAAGGGCTCGAGGCCGAAGGACCCCACCAGGCCGTCGACCCCCTGGCGCTTCGCCACTTCGGCTCGTCGGGCGGCCGGCAGGCGCAGCGTCGGACCCAGGATCCCCACCGGGCGCCGGGCGTCCTCGGCCACCATGAGGGTGTCCTCCACCGTGAGCTCGGGGTACAGCCGGCAGTCCTGGAAGGAGCGGACGACCCCGAGGGCGGCGCGGTCCTCGGGCAGGTAGTCGATCAGGTCCTCGCCGTCGAGGGACACCATCCCGGAGGTGGGCCGCACCTGGCCCGAGATGGAGTCGAGCAGGGTGGTCTTGCCCGAGCCGTTGGGCCCGAGGATCCCGGTGATGGTCCCCGGCCGGAAGGCGACGGACAGCCCGTCGATGGCGCACAACCCGCCGAAGCCCACCACCAGGTCGCGGACCTCGAGCCGGGCGGCGCC
>Ga0102924_1003329_pt1 | contig 16956 bp, 13 predicted proteins | sample PaiPotPPM11metaG_FD_80116 | JGI IMG/M metagenome (GOLD analysis project Ga0102924, IMG submission 80116) | Iron sulfur acid spring bacterial and archeal communities from Banff, Canada, to study Microbial Dark Matter (Phase II) - Paint Pots PPM... ...
CCCGCGGAGACGGCGGCGCGTCACAACCAGAACCCACCTTGCGAGGACTTCCTTCCAGCCAGAAAGCCCTACTCAGGAGCACAATCCAGCGCCGCAGTCACCTACACCGAGTGCAAGAGATCCATAAAGAGCCGGGCGACCCGCCGCGAAACCGGGAAGTCAGATCATTTGGACTTGACGGTCATGTGAGGCGCCGTTAGGCTCGCCCGATGGCTGGGGCTCTGTGCCGCGCCCGCATTAGTAACGCGGCTTGTGTGCGGGCAATTCTCATCCCAGCGTGCGGCGTTGGCATGTGGCTCCAGGGGTCGCAATCGGCAGCCGCGCTGGAGCCGCGTGCCGTGGGCGGCACACCCCAGCGATCAGGCGCAGACAGGCTGGCCAGTGAGCCACCCAACACGATTGAGGAAGGCTCACTCGCCTCCGGCTTGGCTGTGGGTCCTACGGGGCCGACCGGGTTCGCTACCGCCTACGCGACCAGCTACTCGTGCGCATTTGAGTTCCAGCCATGCGACCTGGCGGGGTTCTCGGGCGTGTCGTGCGCAACGGGCTCCTCGTGTACAGCAGTCGGCACGGCTGTCGCCAACACGACGCTGGCGGAGGGTTGGGGCGGGACCAAATGGACCATCGAGCCGACCCCAGCGCCCAGCGATGCGACATGGAGCACTCTCGCCAGCGTCTCTTGCACCGCCGCGACGACTTGCTTGGCGGTCGGCTCCTACTACGGCAGCAGCGGTGAGCTGCCGCTCGCCGAGTTGTGGAACGGGTCGAGTTGGACCATCCGGCCACCGCCCACCCCCCCCGAAGGGTCAAACGACGTCCTCTCATACGTCCAGTGCGCGACCGCGAAAGCATGCATGGCTGTCGGCTCCTACTACAGCAGCGCGACAAGCCAGACGGTGCCACTGGTGGAGTTCTGGGACGGCTCTGCTTGGACGATCCAAACCGTGTCGCTACCAAGCGGCGCGAGCGGCGGGCAGCTGTTTGGCGTGTCCTGCCCCTCAATGACCGTCTGCACCGCAGTCGGTATCTACTACACGGCCCTTGGTGGTCCGAGCGAAGAATTGGCTCTCGCCGAGTCATGGAACGGTACGAACTGGTCGCTCCAGCCAACCCCGAACCCAATCTCAAACGCGAGCTACAGCCTGAACGCCGTCTGGTGCCTGTCCGCAAAATCCTGTAACGCCGTGGGGCGCATCTTCACGGGCTCCAACGAGGAAACCCTCGCCGAGTCCTGGGACGGCACAACCTGGAGCATCCGACCGACCCCGAACCCAAGCGCGTCGACATACAGCTACCTCGCGAACCTCTCGTGCGACCCATCAGGCGTGCCCTGCAAGGCAGTCGGCACTAGCGGAAACGAAACCCTCGTGGAGTCCTGGGACGGCACGACCTGGAGCACCCAGACGACCCCGCAACCCGCGAACTCCACCCTGTCCTCGTTCTCCGACGTATCCTGCACGGCCGCCAACGCCTGCACAGCCGTCGGCCAGTACCTGGACGGTAAGGAGGGACCCACCGGCGCATATCGCACGCTCGCCGAGCGCTGGGACGGGACGCAATGGACGGCTCAGCCAACGGCCGACGCAGCGCTCGCGGGAACAGGATCAGCCACCAATATCACCTCCTCAACGGCAGAACTCAGCGGGACCGTGTATCCCGGCGACGCCCCGACAACCTGTTACTTCGAATACGGCACCACGTCCTCATATGGGTCAACGATCCCCTGCGCCCAGTCAACGGGCCCGGGAGCCGCCTCGGTCGCCGTGTCAGCCGACCTCACGGGCCTCTCCCCGAACACGACCTACTACTTCACCCTCGTCGCAACCAACCCGGCGGGCGGCATGACCTACACCCCGGGACCCGCGTCCTTCACTACTCTTGCCACAAGTGGTGGTGGCGACGGCGGTGGTGCTGGTGGTGGTGGTGGTGGTGGTGGTGCTGGTCTGCCGCCGAAGCCATGCGTGTCGGGCCCCGGGAATCCTCCCCCCAGGGTGGTTGTCGTCATGGTTATGGGACTAAATAGCGAACTTCCGGCCCCTAGCCCTGATCCTTACGATCCCCTGGCGGAACCTGCATGCAATGCGAACAGCAGTCCCAATGCAGCCATCCGCCAGCTCGGGGAGACGTTCGACACCCGCGGAGTGGGCTCTGGGTCGGGGCCGACGCTACTGACCTCATTGGCACAGACAGGCGCGCTGGTGCTCCCGTTCAGCTATCGCGGCGCGTACATCGTGCAGACGTCTGCGGGACCACGCTTTTTCATCAATTCCTACGATAAGAGTGCGCCGAACCAGGCTGACATCATTGCGGAGGATTGGACGCTCGATAACGAGCTCGCGTCTATCCGAAGCACCTGGCCAAAAGCGCACATTGTGCTTATCGGGCATAGCGAGGGCGGGCTCATCATCAAGCAGTGGTGGCGTAACTGGGACGGACGACACGGGACCCCGGATCACGCAACCCGCGCTTGGAATGTGGACGGGGTATACAGCTTGGATGGGCCCATCAATGGAGGCTCAAATCCGTTCCAAGCGCTGGAGTTCATATTCCCTAGCAACACCTGTTTCGTCGGTCCGGGGGTCAATCAGTTGCCGTGTTCTCTGCTTGCGCAGCAATTCTCCGCACTTTGGTACGACTATGCCCTCGGCGGCGACGATACCGCAATGGCGCTTGGAGACGTCGGCGATCGAGGAGTCTTCACTCCGATCGGAACGCGAGGCGACCTGGTTATGGAGCTCCTATCCATGTCAGGCAAGTTGATCAACGTCGACGGCGAGGAGCTCGGCCCGCAACTGCTCGCTGCCTTCGACTCTGACGGGCAGATCAACACCCTTATCTCTCCAGGGAGGATCACCCCCACCCTCGCCTCGGCGAGCGAGGGACTCGATAGTCATGGTGTGGTTTACCGCGATCCGTCGAACATCGCGTATCTAACCAACGCGGTATCCCAAGCGGCGACGAATAACACGGCGACCGCCGCACGACTACGGTTTGCGGCGACCAGCCGACTGAGCGCCGGATCGTTGCAAGCGGGCATAGTCTCGACCCCTTTGGTCGGCGCAAGCCCACCGCCGGCCGCCTCGGCGTCGCTGGCAGCACCCGTTAGCGTCTCGGCCGATACCGTGACCATCAGGGGCACAGGACTGGGCCCCGTCGCCGGGCAGGTCGTGCTCGTATCTAGCAGTGTGGAACCAACGCTGCTTACTGTGCGATCCTGGTCATCAGATCGCCTCACCGCTTTCGCGCCACATGGCCCTGCACGTGGAGCTGTCTTTGTGCAGACTGAGACGGGCGAAACGATTCCAGCAGGCCTGCTGAACGTAACGGGCGAACCCTCCGTAGTTCACCGCCTGCGCATACTGCGATCACGCGGCCGGACCACCGACGGCGGGCTGCTCGCACTCACCGTGATCGCCACCGACGTTCGTGGACGCCCCCTATCCGGCACTCGCGTGGAACTTTCGGACGGAGTATTGTCCACGGCCAAGCTAAGCGACCGTCGCGGCCGCGCAGAGTTCTTCGTCGACGGATACGGCCCAACAACCTACGTCGCGATGGCCGGGACAGCGTGGCGCTCAATGCTCGTGCGCTGGCAGCTACCGTCCCCCGTACGGGTGCGTATAAGACACACGTTGCGACGCCGCGGTCGGCTGCGCAGCCTCGTACTGTCGGTGAGCGTGCGCACCAGCCGCGGGCGGCCGGTGCGCGGGATGCCGGTGAGCCTGACGCTCATCCGTCCCCAGCACCCAACACCAACAGCGATCACTCACCGAACCTCCGCAGCCGGGACGGTGAGCTTGTCGCTTCCCGCGACGCACGGAGGCATGCTCACCGTGATAACGACGACAAACTACGGAGCCAGCCAGACCGAGACAGTTTTTCACAACGTCTGAGTGTCTCCCTCCATGCGCGGTCCAAGAAGGTCCGCGTTTACACGCAATTGCTTTCGCATCCGCAAGCACATGCGTAGGTTCCAGACAAGTTGAAGGCTTCCTTTGGCCGGCAAGCGAGCGGGCACACCTCGGGGTCCGGGAGCGCGTGCAACGGACGACAAGGAGCAGCTGAGGGCACATCACGGCTCTGGCCACCGCGCGGGCGCATGTAAGTCAGCACTGATCGACCGCAGCCTGTCGAGCTTCTAGGATCGGTGACGTGAGCGAACCACCACCGCCGATCCGGGGAGGCTTCGTCGACTGGATGCACGAGATCACGGAAGGCAAGCGGCCGCTCCCCACCTCCGACGCCAGCCGACACCATTACGTCGCCCAGTTCCAGCTAGCGAAGTTCAAGGGCAAAGGTCGTCTGTACCAACTCGACAGGGAGGACGGAACCTGCGAGGTCGTCACGCCGAAGAAGGCGGCGTGGAGCTCGAACCTGTACACAGTCGAGAGCACGACGGGCGAGCACGACGGCGTCATCGAGGGGTTCTACGCGGTCGCCGAGGGGTTCGCCGCGCCCGCGCTCGAACGGTTCCTGGCCGACCCGGCGAACCTGTCGGACCGCGACCGCGGCGACCTCGCCTTCCTCGTCGCGATCCAGGAGCAGCGCACGCCCGGCTTCCTCGCCGACCAGAAGGAGACGATCACGCACGCCGGGATCACCTTCCTGGCCACCGAGCTCGCGAGCATGAAGGGCTCGAAGGCAAAGCGCCGGAAAGCGCAGGAAGCCTACGAGGCCCTGACCGGCGGAGGCGTGAGGATCATCCCGCCCGATCAGGAGGTGCTGCGGCTGTCCTTCACGATGCTCGCCGAGTCGTCGCAGGTCGTCAACTTCCTGCCGTGGACGCTGCTGACGGCGACCGAGGGCGCATCTGCTCGGACCGGCCGCTGACAATGTACGACCCCACGCCTCCCTACCCCTTCTCCGCGCCCGCGTGGATGTCTTCCGAAATGGTCGAAGCGACGCTCCCGCTCGGCCGGAGCGCATGCCTGCGGATCAGCCCCCGTCAGCGCGAACGCATCGCGGTCAGGCCCACCGCGAAGCAGGTCGAGCGCATCAACCGGCGGACATACGGCTCCGCGACGCGCTTCGTGTACGGGCCGTCAGCCGAGGTGCTCGAAGACCTCTACGCACTCGCGCAGGCCGAACCGGATGCCATCCCGCTGCCGATCAGGAAATCAATGGTGCTATTCGAGGATCCCGAGACGGCGGACCCGAAGGTGGGCGACGAGAACGTGGCGCGGGGTTGGCCCCGCTACGTCGAGGACCCCGAAGGCTCGGGACGGATGCTGTCCTACGAGGTGCTCGACTCCGAGGAGGCAGCCAGGAGGTCCGTCGCGCCGAGGCCCGGTGCCACGCTCGAAGGGTTCAAGGCCGGCGACATGCGCGTGCGCAGGCGCGAGGGAGCAGCACAGCGCGGACGCTAGCCCTGCCGCCGCACGCCTGGATCGCCATCAAAGCGGGAGCGTCCAACGACCATACGTGACTGCCGCAAGGGACGATGTTGCAAGAGCCCGGGTAGGCCCTTGGTTGGCCGCTCCTTGCCACCAGAAGCGCCAGCCAGCTCGGAGCTTAAGTCAACGGCATTGAGGCTAGGCTTCCGGCGGCGCGTCGCCCGCACGCGCTTCACCCGCGCGTAGCAGCCGCTCGCGCAGCTCGGCCTGCTCCTGGGGGGTGGGATCCCAGCGGGCGACGTCGGGCAGCTCCTGCAGCGTGCGCAGCCCGAACAGCTTCAAGAACAGGACGCTGGTGCGGTACAGGATGGCGCCGAACTGGGAGTGGCCGGCCTCCTCGATCAGCCCGCGGTCGAGCAGCGTGGCTGTTGCCGAGTCGGCGCTGACGCCGCGGATGCGCGTGATCTCGGGGCGCGATATCGGCTGCAGGTAGGCGACGATCGCGAGCGTCTCGGCTTGGGCAGGACTGAGCGTGGACACGCGTGGTCGGCTGAGCAGCCGCCTGGCGGCGTCCTCGGCGTCCGGGTCGCTGACGAGCGTGAAGCCGCCGCCGAGCTCGCGCAGCCTGATCCCCCGCCGCCCAGGCGCGTAGTCCTCGGCGAGCACCGCCAGCGCCGCCCGCACGGCCCCCTCGCCCGCCTGCGTGGCCTCGACCAGATCGGCCGTGCTGAGCGGGTCGGCCGACAAGAACAGCAGCGCCTCCACCGTCCGCGCGAGCGTGGGTGCGTCGCTCACCCGTTGACGCCTCCCGCAACCGCGAGCGGTACGGGCTGGCGCTGGCACGCGTGGACTGCGATCTCGCCGAAGCTCTCCTGCTGCTCCCAGGTGGCCTCGCCGCGCTTGTACAGCTCCAGCAGCGCGAACAGGGTCACGGCGACGGTCATCCGGTCGGCGCCCTGCACGGCGTCATCGAAACTGAACGTGCCGCGGCGCAGCAGGCCACGCAGGAGCGCCAGGCGCTCGGCGACCGTGACGCGGGGGACGGAGATGTGGCGGATGCTGATCGCGGGCGGCATCAGCAGCAGGCGCCCGATCGCCTCGCCGAGCACGCTTGGATTCTGGGAGCCTTCGGGCGGCGCCACGACTGTGCGGCGCAGGTTCTCGGGCAGCGGCGCGTCGCGAAAGCGCACGCCGCGCTCGGCTGCCAGCAGCTCGCCCAGATGCGTAGCCGCGGAACGATAGCGGCGGGCGTCGAGCATCCGCGCGAGCAGCTCCTCGGCGGCCTGCCCAGGCTCGAGGTCGAGCATCTCCTCCTCTTCGCCGCTGAGCATCAGGCGGGACTTGAGCTCCAGCAGGGCGGCGATCAGCACGATGAACTCGGTGGCGGTCTCAAGGTCGAGCTCGCCGCGGGCTTCGAGATGGTCGAGGTAGGCGAGCACGACTTCTGCCAGCTGCAGCTCCAGCAGGTCGACCTCTTCGCGCAGCACGAGCGTGAGCAGCAGATCGAACGGGCCGCTGAAGACGTCGAGGTCGAGCTCGAGCGTGGCCACGGTGGTCGTCTGTGCGGCCGCGTCGTCTGGCGCCTGGGTCGAGCTCATCCGCTCACCGTATCGATCGCCGCCGACGAGCCGCTGCGCTTGCCCGAGCGCGCCCCCACGCCCATCCGCTCGCGCACGTCGCGCAGCGTCTCCTGCGCGAGCGCGCGCGCCCGGCGCGCACCTGCGTCGAGGGTCGACTCCAGCGCGGCCTCGTCGCCACGCAGGTCCTCATAGCGCTCGCGCACAGGCCCGAGATAGTCGATCACCGCGGCTGCTACCGCCGCCTTGAACTCGCCATAGCGCGCCTGCGCGAACTCGGCCTCGACGGCCGCGGGGTCGCTGCCGCGCACCGCGGCGAGGATTTCGATCAAGTTGCTGACCCCCGGCTTGTCCGCCGCGCGGCGCACCTCGCTGCCGGAGTCGGTGACGGCGCTCTTGAGCTTCTTCTCGATTGCCTTCGGCTCGTCGAGCACGTACACCCTCCCCTGCTCGCTGCCGGCCGTCGTAGACATCTTGCTGGTGGGATCCTGCAGGTCCATGATGCGCGCGCCCACCTCGGGGATGCGGTGCTCGGGCACGACCAGTACCTCATCGCCGTCGCCGAAGCGCGCGTTGAAGCGCCTGGCCACGTCGCGCATCAGCTCCAGGTGCTCGCGCTGGTCCTCGCCCACGGGCACCTCGTGGGCGCGATAGGCCAGCACGTCGGCGGCCTGCAGGACGGGGTAGAGCAGGAGGCCGGCCGAGACCAGCTCGCGCTGGGCGATCGACTTGTCGCGGAACTGGTGCATGCGCTGCAGGCGCCCGAGCTCGGTGACGCTGGACAAGAGCCAGGTGAGCTCGGTGTGCTCGGCCACGTCGCTCTGGCGAAAGAGGATGCAGCGCTGCGGATCGAGACCAGCGGCGAGCAGGATGGCGGCGGTGTCGTACAGGCGCTCGCGCAGCTCGGCGGGGTCGTAGGCGACCGTGATGGCGTGCAGGTCGACGATGCAGAAGATGCCCTCGCCACGCTCCTGGGAGACGACGTACTGGGCGATCGCGCCGATGTAGTTGCCCAGGTGCTTGCGCCCGGTTGGCTGGATGCCGGAGAAGATGCGCATCTCGACAGCGGTCAGCCCGAGGGCTGGCGTCGCCGCAGCGACGGGTCGGTCAGCCAGGGCGGATCCCAGCCGCGGTCGGCGGGCCTGACGTTGACACCCGGCGCGACGATCTCGTCGATGCGATCGAGCACGTCAGCGCTCAGCGAGCGATCCAGCGCAGGCAGCTGGCTGTCGAGCTGCTCCATCGTGCGCGGGCCGATGATCGCGGCGGTGACCGCGGGATGCGTGTTGACGAACGCGAGCGCCAGCTCGATCAGCGACATGCCGGACTCCTGCGCGAGCTCGCCAAGCGCCTGCGCGGCGGCAAGCTTGCGCTGGTTGTCGGGATCTGTCATGTCATAGCGAGCGGGGATCATCTGCGCGCGACGACTGGACGCGGGCGAGTCGCCGCCCCTGCCGTACCTGCCCGACAGCCAGCCGCCGCCGAGCGGGCTCCAGGGGATCACGCCCATGCCATAGCGCTGGCACACCGGCAGCACGTCTGCCTCGACCGCGCGGGTGAGCATCGAGTAGGGCGGCTGCTCGCAGACGAAGCGCTCGCGCCCCCGCTCGTGCGCGACCCACTGTGCCCGCACGATCTCATGCGCGGGGAAGGTCGAGCTGCCGATCGCGCGGACCTTGCCCGCACGCACGAGGTCGCTGAGAGCGCCCAGCGTCTGGTCTATGTCGGTGTCGGGCTCGGGGCGATGGATCTGGTAGAGGTCGATCCAGTCGGTGCCCAGGCGCCGCAAGCTGTTGTCGACCTCCTTGATGATCCAGCGGCGCGAGTTGCCGAATTGGTTGGGATCGTCGCCCATCGTGCCGTGCACCTTGGTCGCCAGCACCACCGAGTCGCGCCGGTCCTTCAGCGCCTTTCCGACGATCTCCTCGGACTCCCCGCGCGAGTACACGTCTGCGGTGTCGATGAAGTTGATGCCGGCATCCAGAGCCCGGTGGATGATCCGGATGCAGTCCTCATGGTCGGTGTTACCCCACGCCCCGAACATCATCGCGCCCAAGCACAGCGGGCTTACGCTGATCCCGGTGCTGCCCAGTTTGCGCTGCTCGATGGCCACTGCGGCTCAGCCTAGACCAGCGCTTGGCGGATGACCGGGCGCTTGGCCGCTGCGACCTCGTCCAGGCGGCGCACGGGCGTCGTGTACGGCGCCCCGCGCGCGATCTCGGGATCCGCCGCGGCCTCCTTCAGGATCGCGGCGATCACGTCGGCGAACGCGTCGAGCGTCTCCCTGGTCTCGGTCTCGGTCGGCTCGACCATCAGCGCCTCGTCCACCAGCAGCGGGAAGTACACGGTCGGCGGGTGAAAGCCGAAGTCCAGCAGCCGCTTGGCCAGGTCGAGCGTCTTGATCTGAAGCTCGCGCCGCATCGGCCCGCCCGAGAGCACGAACTCGTGCATGCACAGATCGCCGTAGGCGAGCGGCAGATACTCGGCCACTCCATGCTCCTTCAGGCGCGCAAGCAGGTAGTTGGCGTTGAGCACCGCCACCTGCGAGGCGTCCTTGAGCCCGTCGCCGCCGAGCGAGCGGATGTATGCGTAGGAGCGCACGAAGCAGCCGTAGTTGCCGTGGAAGCCGCGCAGCCGCCCGATGGACTTGGATCCCGCCCGCCCCGTGCCGTAGTCCAGGTCGAAGCTGGCGTCGTCGCGTTGGACGACCACCGGCACGGGCAAGAACGGCGCGACGCGATCGGACACCGCGATCGGCCCCGAGCCAGGACCGCCGCCACCGTGGGGCTGGGTGAAGGACTTGTGCAGGTTGAAGTGCACGATGTCAAAGCCCATGTCCCCGGGGCGCGACAGACCCATGATCGCGTTGAGGTTGGCGCCGTCGTAGTACAGCGTCGCGCCCACGCCGTGCACGATCTCTGCGATCTGCGAGATGTTGGGATCGAACAGCCCGAGCGTGTTGGGGTTGGTGAGCATCAGGCACGCGACGTCCGTGTCGGCCTTGCTGCGCAGGTCCTCGATGTCGATGCCGCCGTCGGCGTTGGTGGCGAGCTTGACGACCTCATAGCCGGCCATCGTCACGGTCGCAGGGTTGGTCCCGTGGGCGGTGTCGGGCGTGAGCACCTTGTGGCGTGACTCGCCGCGGTCCTCGTGGTAGGCGCGCGTGAGCAGCACGCCGGCGAGCTCTCCGTGCGAGCCGGCGGAGGGCTGCAGCGAGACGTTCCCCAGCCCTGACAGCTCCGCCAGCGCGCCCTGCAGGTTCCACATCAGCTCCAGCGCCCCCTGCGCGCGCTCGGGGTCCTGCAGGGGATGCAGCCGCGCGTGACCGGGCAGCGCGGCGACGCGCTCGTGCAAGCGCGGGTTGTGCTTCATCGTGCACGAGCCCAGCGGGTAGAAGCCCGAGTCCAGATCGAAGTTGCGCTTGGAGATGCCCACATAATGGCGCACGATCTCTGGCTCTGAGACCTCGGGCAGGCGGGGAGGCTGGGCGCGGCGAAAGCACTCGGGCAGCAGCTGGCTGACGTCCACGGGCGGCACGTCCAAATCCGGACAAACGAACGCGCGCCGCCCGGGCGCGCCCTTCTGGAAGATGGTCAGCGCAGCGTCTCGCTGCAAGGGCGTCGCTCCGGCGCTCGCCGGGTGCGCCTGCGGATGGTGCGCTTCGAGGGGCGGGCGGGGATTCAGATCATCGTGCAGGTGGCCTTCGTCGATCGGACTCATGCAGCCACCGCCGCCCCGCGCTCAGCGGCGATCGCCGCCCCGAGCACGTCCGCAAGCCGATCGATGTGGGCGCGCGTGCGCCGCTCGGTGATCGCCACCAGCAGTACGCCGCGATCGTCCTCGCGCCCGCTCAGGGCGTGAACGTCCACGCCGGGGTTGACGCCCTGCGAAGCGCATCTGCGCTTGACGGCCGCTACATCGGCGTCCAGGTGCAGCGCAAACTCGCGGATCACCGGCTGCTCGTGGAGCTTTTCGACCCCCGCGAGCGCCGCGAGCCGCTCGCGCGCGTAGTGCGTGCGAGCGAGCAGCAGCTCGCCCAGCTCGACGATCCCGCGGCGCCCAAGCCAGCTGAGGTAAACGACCCCGGCGAGCGCGTTTAGCGCTTGCGAAGTGCAGATGTTCGAGGTCGCCTTCTCGCGGCGAATGTGCTGCTCGCGCGTCTGCAGCGTCAACACGAACCCGCGCCGGCCGTCGACGTCGACGGTCTCGCCGGCGATGCGCCCGGGCATGCGCCGCAGATACTCCTCACGCGCGGCGAACAGTCCGAAGGACGGGCCACCGAAGTCCAGGCGGTTGCCCAGCGACTGACCCTCGCCGACTGCGACGTCGACCCCGCATTCGCCCGGAGGCCTGAGGATCCCGAGCGTGATTGGGTCGACCTGCGCGATGACAACCGGGTTGGCGCCGCCGACCGGGCCGGCGCCGCCCACCGGCGGACGCGCGCCTGAGCCGCCATTGCCAATCGGCGACGGTCCCCATGTGGACGCCTTCGCGGCGGCGCTCAGCGCGTCTGCGTCCTCGATCGCCCCGTAGAAGTTGGGTTGCGCAAAGATCGACGCACTGGTGTTGTCGTCGATCGCGGCAGCCCAGGCATCCGCATCGGTCACACCTTCGCGCAGCGGGACCTCGACCACCTCCATACCAAAGCCATGCGCGTTGGTGCGAAGGGTCTGCAATGAATGCGGGTGCAGGCCGGCGCTGGCGACAATCCGCCGCGCGCCGTTATGCAGCTTGGCCAGATACGCAGCCGCGGCGACCGCCGAGGGACCCTCGTAGACGGATGCGTTGGACACGGGCAGGCCCGTCAGCTCACAGATCGCGGTCTGGTACTCGAACATCACCTGCAGGCCCCCCTGGGAGATCTCGGGCTGATAGGGGGTGTAGGGCGTCAGGAACTCCGAGCGCTCCATCAGCATGTCGATCAACGCGGGGACATAGTGGTCGTACATCCCGGCGCCGAGGAAGCTGAGCTCGTCCTCGGTGCTCGTGTTGCGCGCGGCGAGCGAACGCAGGTGCTCGTAGACGTCCTGCTCGCCAAGCCCGGTGGGCAGGTCGAGCTCGCGGCCCAGGCGCACGGACTCGGGTATCTGGCGCTCGAAGATCTCCGCCAGCGAGCCCACGCCGATCGCGGCGAGCATCGCATCGAGGTCCTGCGGCGTGATGGCGGTGTAGCGACTCAACTGCTAATCAGCCTAGAGGACCGCCGAGCAAACCATCTAGGCAGCGAGCGTCGCGCGGTAGGCGGCCGCGTCGAGCAGCACGTCGCGCTCGGCCGGGTCGGATAGGCGCACCTTCACCAGCCAGCCCTCGCCGTAGGGGTCCTCGTTGATCGTCCCCGGATTGTCGGTCAGAGACTCGTTGACCGCGACGATCTCCCCGGACAGCGGTGCGACCACGTCGGAGACCGCCTTGACGGACTCGACCTCGGCATAGGGAGAGTCCTTGGCCAACACCGTGCCGACCGGCGGTGGATCGAAGAAGACGACCTCTCCCAACGCGTCCTGGGCATACCAGGTGATCCCGAGCGTCGCCAACGCGGGGTCGTCTGCGTCGATTCGCGCCCAGTCGTGTTCGGGGTGATACAGCAGGTCGGCGGGGTAGCTGTCCTGCGCCATTACGAGCCCTTTCGGTAGAGCGGCTTGTCCTTGACCACGGCGGGGCGCATCTTGCCACGAACGTCCACCTGCAGGCGGGTGCCGGTCGCAGATCGCTCGGATGGCACATAGGCCAGGCCGATGCCGCACTTCAGACACGGCGACAGTGTGCCGCTGGTCACCTCTCCCCCGCCCACGATCGGGTTGCCCTTGCGGGCGATGCCCGGGCCGTCGATCGCGAACGCGACGAGCCTCTGCGCCGGTCCGGCGGCCCGCACGGCGCGCACGGCCTTGCTGCCGATGAAGCTGGTGTCCTCCTTGCAGCACCAGCCCAGGCCTGCTTCGATCGGGCCGCGCTCGGTGGACAGGTCGTTGCCGTAGAGGTGAAAGCAGGCCTCCAGACGCAACGTGTCGCGGGCGGCCAGCCCGGCCGGCGTGGCCCCGCGACGCACAAGCTCATCCCACAGCGCAGGCGCGTCTTCGGGCGCGCACAGCACCTCCACGCCGTCCTCGCCCGTGTAGCCGGTCCCGCACACCAGCGCCTGCGCGCCCGCCAGGCGCTGGTCGGCCGCGTGCATGCGGGCCGGCAGCGGCGCGTCGGAGATCGCCTGCACGATCTCGCGCGCGAGCGGCCCCTGGACGGCGAGCATCGCCCAGCGCTCGATCGCGTCGTCTACACGGGCGTCCGGGAACTGGAGCGCATGCTCCTGAAACCAGGCCAGGTCGCGCGCGTGGTTGGCTGCGTTGGTGACCGTCAGGTAGCGGTCGCTGTCCAGTCGGTAGGTGAACAGGTCGTCGAGCACGCCGCCGTCCTCGCGACAGAGCACCGAGTACTGCGCCCCGCCGATCGGCATGAGCGCGAGGTCATTCGACAGCAGGCGCTGCAGCAGCTCGGTGGCTTGGGGTCCGCTGGTCTCGATCTGGCCCATGTGCGAGACGTCGAAGATGCCGCAGGCCTCGCGCACGACCATGTGCTCGCGCACGATCGGATCGGATGGTCCGGGCGCGGCGCGCGGCGCGGGATAGGAGACGGGCATCTCCCAGCCGGCGAAGTCGACGAGCTTTGCGCCCGCCGCCAGGTGGCACTCGAACAGGGGCGTGCGCTGGAGCGACGGCGGCGCCTGCGAGGACATGGCCCCAGGCTAGCGAAGCGACCGCTAGCGCTAGCGCTAGCGCAGGAACGGCGGTACGTCGATGTCCTCGTCTGCGATCTCCAGCGTCGAGCGCTGACGCTCTGAGATGCGCGGGCCCCGGTCGGGCCGGGCGGCGCCTTTCTCGCGGCGCACGCTGCGACCAGGACGATGGTCGAATCCGGTGCCGATGACGGTGACGCGCACGTCGTCGCTCATGGTCTCGTCGATGACCGCGCCGAAGATGATGTTGGCGTTGGCGTCGGCGGCGTTCTGGATGATCTCGGCGGCATCGTTGACCTCGAACAGGCCGAGGTCCTTGCCGCCGGTGATGTTCAAGAGGATGCCGGTGGCGCCATCGATCGACTCTTCCAGTAGCGGCGAGGAGATGGCCGCGCTGGCGGCGTCCGCGCAGCGGCTCTCGCCGCCAGCCATGCCGATGCCCATCAGCGCAGAGCCGGCGTCCTGCATGATCGTGCGCACGTCTGCGAAGTCGAGGTTGATCAGGCCGGGGATGGTGATCAGGTCGGTGATGCCCTGGATACCCTGACGCAGCACATCGTCGGCCTCACGGAAGGCGTCGAGCATGGAGGTGCGCCGCTCGACGACCGAGAGCAGCTTCTCGTTGGGGATCACGATCAGCGTGTCGACGACCTCGCGCAGTCGCTCGATGCCCTCGGCGGCCTGGCGCCCGCGCTGGGAGCCCTCGAACTCGAACGGCCGCGTGACCACGCCGACGGTCAGCGCGCCGATCTCGTTCTTGGCAATCTCGGCGATCACGGGCGCGGCGCCGGTGCCGGTGCCGCCGCCCTCGCCGGCGGTCACGAAGACCATGTCTGCGCCCTTGAGCGCCTCCTTGATGTCATCGCGCGACTCCGACGCGGCGGCCAGGCCCACGTCGGGGTTGGCGCCGGCGCCGAGGCCCTTGGTGGACTCGTGGCCGATGTTCAGCTTGATGTCCGCGTCGCACATGGCCAGCGCCTGCGCGTCGGTGTTGGCGGCGATGAACTCCACGCCGTGCAGCCCCGCGTCGACCATGCGGCTGACCGCGTTGGTGCCGCCGCCGCCCACGCCCACGACCTTGATGACTGCCAGGTAGCTCCCGCCGCTCTCCATCATGGTTTCTGTCCGAAGCCTTCAGTAGGAATTTAGGGTTGGCAGCATAGTGGTTTGCCAACCGCGAGGTTGTGCACGTTATGCAGGGAACTTCGCCCTGTCAACGAGGGGGTCCACTCTCGCAACGATCGTTGCAGATCGGCGAACTCTCGAGTAATGGGTGAGGATTGCCCGACCACTGAGGTAAACCTCGAGTTCAGGTCGAGTGTTCGTTCAGCCGCCGGAGGCCGGTTCGCTGCCCGCCGCGCCGGCCTGTGCTCCTTCGGCCGCGGGAGCGCTGGCGGGCGCCGCTTCGCTGCCTGTGCTGGCCGGTTCGCTGCCTGTGCTCGACGGTTCCGTGCCTGGTTCGCTGCCTGTGCTCGACGGTTCGCCGGCAGTGCCAGTTGACGTCCCACCCCCGCCGGCTTGGCTGAGGCCGGCTGCGAGCGCAGCGACAGTGGATTCTTCGCTGACGCCCGCGTGTTCGTCGCCCGTCTGTTCGCTGCCGGCGCCCGCGGCGCTGACAGCGGGAGGTGTGATGCCGGCCGGAAAGCCCGCGGCCGGGCGCTCGGGCAGGCGCACGTCGACATAGGACGCGCCCGCCGAGCTGGAGTCTGCGAGCACGCGCGCAAGCGACAGCCACTTGGCGTGCGGGCGCGACGCGTCACCAAAGTAGACCAGCAGGCCGCTGCGCATCGCCACGGTCAGCCCCATTGATCCGGTGAAGGCGCGCACGACGAACCTGGCCAGAGGCGCGGGGGCGGCACCCAGCACGGTCAGCGAGGCGAGCAGACCTGCTCTGCTCAGACGCGCGCCCGTGACTGGCTCGGCCACCCCCTCGAGCGTGGGCAGCGAGCCGCTGAGCAGGGCGGGACCGAGCACCACGCCGTCGGCAGCGACGGCGGTGCGCCAGGAGCCCACGGTCAGCGCCGCCACGGGCGGCTGCTCAACGACCCTGATGCGCAGCCGGTGTGGAAAGCTCGCCACCGCGTGCACTGCACGCACCACGCGGAAGGGCGCGACGGCTGCGAGCAGGGAGCCGGTGTGGACGTCCAGCGTGCTCATGCGCCGCGCCTCGCCGGTCAGCGCAGCTTCGATCGCCCCGGCCTCGGGGCCGGCCACGCCGCTGATCTGCACGTGCTCGACTGCGACCAGCGGCGAGTCCCTGAGCCACAGCCAGCCTCCCCCCAGAAGCGGCATCGCCACGAGGAGGCCGAGCAGCGCGATGCGCACCCGCCGATGGGCCAGCAGCAGCGCGATGACCGACCCGACCACGCCCGCCAGGCTGCGAGCGCCGGCGACCTGCCGCGGGTTGCTCTTCGCATAGCGACGCCGTCGCGGCGCCCCCGTTCTCGAGCGGTCACGAGGACGCGTAGACGCCAGCCCAGATGGGCGGCCGAGGCGGGCTGCGAAAGAGCGATCCATCGCCACTGTCTTCGACCTCTCCCGGCCAACCCCTACCGCTCCCAGCCAAAGCGCACGTCCCCCAGCGTCTGCACCTCCGGCTCGAGCTCCACGCCGAAGCGCTCGAGCACGCGCCGACGGCCCTCGGCCATCACCGCGAGCACGTCCGCGGTGGTCGCCTCGCCCGTGTTCTCGATGAAGTTGGCGTGCTTGGGCGTAAAGCGCGCGCCTCCGACCCCCACTCCGTTGCAACCCGCCTCGGCCAGCAGCAGGCCGGCGCTGCGACCCTGCGCGCGCGGATCGTCGGGGTTCTTGAAGGTCGAGCCGAACGTCCTTATCCCCTGCGGCTGGGCCTCGTGGCGTCGCCGGCGCATGTCCGCAAGCGTCGCCTTGACCGCCTGCGGCGCAGCGGGCGCGAGCGCAAGCGAGGCGCGTATCACGATCTCGCCGTCGCGCAGATTCGAGCGTCGATAGGACAGGCCCAACTGCGCCGGCTGGCGCCGCTGCACCCCCATAGCAGTCGCGACGTCCACCCACTCGAGCACGCGTTGCAGCTGCCCGCCGTAGGCGTTGGCGTTCATACGCACCGCGCCCCCGACCGTGCCTGGGATGTTGACGCCGAACTCGATTCCCGACAGCCCCTCGCGCGCCGCGCGCGCGGCCACGGCGGGCAGGCGCGCGCCGCCGCCGCACACCATTCGCGACCCCTCCACGGCGATGTCCGCCAACTCGCGATCTAGCTTTACGACCAGGCCGGCCACGCCCTCGTCAGCCACGAGCAGGTTCGAGCCCGAGCCCACCACCGCCACCATTAGGCCCACGC
>Ga0102924_1003330_pt1 | contig 16954 bp, 11 predicted proteins | sample PaiPotPPM11metaG_FD_80116 | JGI IMG/M metagenome (GOLD analysis project Ga0102924, IMG submission 80116) | Iron sulfur acid spring bacterial and archeal communities from Banff, Canada, to study Microbial Dark Matter (Phase II) - Paint Pots PPM... ...
GACGGCGGCCGCGTGCCGAGCGGAGCCGGTGAACGGGCGGCTGGCGAGCACGACGAAATAGACCAGAAACGTCGGTGAGCGCACCGCGAGCTCCGCCGTTCCGAAAGCGGCATATCCGGCTTGCAGCAGCGTGAGGGCAGTGATATCGACCGTGGCGTTGATTGCGCCGAGTGCGTGCGGCGACCAGCGGGAATTGCCCGATCGGCGCCGGTGGTAGAGGACCTGCTGAGCGACCGTCCACACCAGCATCGGCAGCAATACGGCGGCGTTGACGGCGGAGAGGCTGGGCGTAATGCGCGGACCGTACACCAGCGCTGCGCCACCCAACACGACAAGAACCGCGGCCCGCACTCGGTTGAGGAGCCTCTCCTCCCGGATACGCTCATCCGACAACAGTTCCTCTACCGGGTTGGTTGACTCCGGGTGCCGTGCCAGAAAGGTGTGGAGTTCAGCCCACTCGGACGACCGGCGGCGGATTAACGGGGGCATACGGAAGACCGACGCGCGGAGAAAGCTGTCGTCACTCGGCGCGGCCCAGAGGCCCCCACCCCTGATAGGACGGGGTTTCAAGAACGGCCGGCAACCATACGCTGCAGTTGGGGTAATTTTTGGGCTCGCATGCGCAACCATCTCATTGGTGTCGGTCGGCTGTTGGCCACCGGGGTCGTGCTCGCGGAAGCTGCACTTATATGGTCCGGGCGGGCTGAGGCACAGTCTGCCACGTCCGACACGGCCACTCAGCGGCATGGCATCATAGTGGCGTACCGGGACACCACGTGCGCTCCTTGCCGCGACTTCTATCAGTACGCGAACGGCGGGTGGACCGACACGGCGTCGATGCCTGCCGATCGCGGCCGATGGGGCAACTTCTCGGAGCTGGCTGAACGGAATCTCGCCACGCTGCATCACCTGCTCGACTCTTTGAGCTTGGCGCGGACTCTTCCTGGTACGAACGACTGGAAGGTTGCGCACTATTACGCCACATGCATGGACTCCGTGCGCGCGGACGCTCACGGAGCCAAGCCACTCGCAGCGGAGCTCGCGCGAATTGATGCAATCGCCTCTGTCGGCGCACTTCGGGCCGAAGTGGCCCGGCTGCATCGCATGGGGGTGGATGCACTGTTTGGATTCTCATCGGCCCAGGATGCCAAGCACAGCAGGGAGATAATCGGCGACGCCCGGCAGGGCGGGCTGGGATTGCCCGAGCGAGACTTCTACCTGCGCACGGACTCCACGTCAGCGGCAATGCGGGACGCGTACATCGCCCACGTGGCGCGCACGCTCGAGCTGACCGGTGTTGCACACGACGCCGTGGTAGATGCGGCGACACGCATCATGGCGATCGAGACCCAGTTAGCGCGTGTGTCCATGACCCTGACGGAGCGGCGAGATCCCCAGGCGGTGTACCACAAGATGACGATCGCCGAACTGACGTCGCTCGCACCCGAGCTCGCGTGGCCCACGTACTTCCGCGACGTCGGACGGCCCGACGTGCAAACCGTCAACGTTCAGCAGCCGGCTTTCTTCTCGACCGTCAATGGGCTGGTGACGTCGGTGCCTCTCGCCGATTGGAAGAGCTATTTGCGCTGGTCGTACACGTCGACGATGGCGCCGTGGCTTAGCAGCGACTTCGTAAATGAAGATTTTGGTTTCGCTTCTCGTTTGACCGGTGCGACCGCCAAACGCCCGCGCTGGAAGCGCTGTATCGCTCAGACGGATCGCGGGCTGGGCGAGGCTTTGGGCCAGGCCTATACGCGCGTCGCGTTTCCCTTGGAAGCGAAGGAGAAAGCACTTGCGCTTGTGCGCAATCTCGAGGGTGTGCTCACGGACAAATTGCGCACTCTCGCGTGGATGAACGACAGCACTAGGCGGCAGGCGCTGGTGAAGCTGGCCGCGTTCAGGAACAAGATCGGCTATCCCGAGCATTGGCGCGACTATTCGCGGCTGGTCGTGCGCGACGGTCCGTTCGTGGACAACGTAGTCGCGAGCACGGAATTCGAGACGGCGCGGCAGCTCGCCAAGATCGGACGCCCCCTGGACAGAAACGAGTGGACCATGACGCCGCCGACGGTCAACGCGTACTACAACTCCAATCGCAACGAGATCGTCTTTCCCGCCGGGATCCTGCAGCCGCCATTCTTCGATCCGGCCGCCGACGATGCGTCCAACTATGGCGCGATGGGTGCCGTAATCGGGCACGAGATGACGCACGGCTTCGACGATCGCGGGCGCCAGTTCGACGCGGAGGGGAACCTGCGCGACTGGTGGACACCGTCAGACGCTTCGAGCTATACACAGCGCGCGAGTCTGGTCGTGAAGCAGTTTGACGCATTTGTGGTCGTCGATACGCTGCACATACACGGGAAGCAGACGTTGGGCGAGAACATCGCCGACCTAGGGGGGTTGCGGATTGCTTATGCGGCGATGGAGCGCGGTCTTGCCGGGCATCGGCGGCCGCTGATCGACGGACTGACGCCCGAGCAGCGCTTTTTCATCGCCTTTGCGCAGGTGTGGCGCGAGGTCAATCGCCCTGAGGCCCTTCGCTCGCAGCTCCAAACCGACGTACACTCGCCTGGCAAGTGGCGCGTCAACGGCCCACTGGCGAACATCCCGGAGTTCGCCCAAGCATTTGGCTGTCGCGCGGGCGACCCGCTGGTGCGGCCTGATTCGCTTCGCGCCGAGATTTGGTAGATCGGCGCGTACGTAAGCCGCCCTACGTCGCGTCTGGAGACAGTTTGCGTCGCAGCTCGGTGATGGACGTCAGGTGGTAATCATCGTGCTCCGCCTGAAAGAAGATCATATCTACGAGCTGCATCGGCACCTTTAGACGCGGGTGCTGGGCGGAGCGACGGAGATCTCGGGCGTCTAGCGCGTCCAACCGGGCGACCACAGCGGCACGCCTTCGTTCGAAATTGCGTAGAATCTCTGACAACGGGCGCTCGTTATGATGCGCTTCGCTGGTTGCACGATTGGTCATGTCCGCTGCGTGCAGGATTGGGCGCGCGGCCGCGTAGTCGTCTAGGCGTCCGTCGAACAACAGGTCGAGGTCGAACAGATGTCCCACATGTTCCTGAATGGACCAGCCGCCGTTGGGGGCGGCCGCCGTGAGCGTGCGCTTGTCGAGCCGGTCCGTGCGTTCGCGCGCGCGAGCGGGCGTGCCACGCATTCGCTCGATGAGCTCAGGGGCGGCCTCCGCGGGGAGCCCAAAGTTGAATTGGCGGTCGATCCACTTGATGCGCGGCACCATTGACGTGCTCCGTATCACGGCCTTTCGAGAATTTAAGCAGCGCCGCGACCGGGCTGGGTAGGTCCGGCAATCCATGAGAGTGCTTTTTTGTGGGACGGAGGCTCCATCCGCGCCCATTGAGCTGAGAAAGGTCCTACCGACTGCCGCGATCGTGTCTTGTCCGCACGATCAGGTGCGCGACAAGGTGCGGGACATGGACGTCCTGATCCCGCTCTTGATGCGAATCGATTCAGAGCTGATCGCGCGTGCATCGTCGGCGAAGCTGATCAATCAATGGGGTGTCGGGCTGGAAGGCGTGGATATCGCCGCCGCGACGGCCCGTGGCATTCCGGCGTGCAATGTGCCGAGTGATGTGACGGCGAACGGGGAATCGACTGCAGAGCACGCGCTGTTTCTCATGCTGGGGGTTGCTCGACGCATTGGAGAGTGCTTCCAATCGTTCAGCAAGGGCCGCTGGGGCGCGCCGATGGGCGAGGGTCTGTTCGGTGATACTGCTTTGATCGTAGGGTTTGGTCGCGTGGGTCGCGCGCTGGCGCCGCGGCTCACTGCAATGGGGATGCGCGTGGCGGCGATTCGTCGGCACCCGGACGCTGCCGAGGCGCGGCAGCATGGTCTAACGCGATGTGGCAGCCCGGCGGATCTCATAGCAATGGCGGCTGACGCCGACTTTGTCGTGTCCACGGCGTCGGTGACCGCTGAGTCGCGCGGCCTATTGGATAAGGCTGTGTTCCGCGCCATGAAGCGAACGGCGATCGTGATCAACGTATCACGCGGCGCGGTTGTAAACGAAGGTGACCTGATCGAGGCGCTTCGCAGCGGCACGATCGCGGGCGCGGGTCTCGACGTGTTTGCGCAGGAGCCGCTGCCGTCTGACAGCCCGCTGCTATCGATGCTGAACGTATTCGCCACCCCGCACGTGGGCGGCGTGACGCGGCAGAGTTACGAGGGCATGGCGCGGGTGGTGGCGGACAACATCCAGCGCGTCGAGCGCGGCGAGCCGCCGAGGTATTGCGTGAACCTGCCTGCTGGCTCTGGCTGAGCGGGCGGTCAGGCCCCCAAAGCCGGGCACGACGAGGTCACTTGGGTGTGGTTGGCGATGCCGGCGGCGCTGCGCCGGCGAGGGCCCGTTGGTCTGCGGCGGCTGCGCCCAGGAGACCGCCCAAGCCCATCGATTCGACCGCGGTGCTTGGCACAATCATGAGAGCGCCTTTTTCTTTGAGGCCTTCGTAGAGGATATTCATCGCGCGAAGGTGCAGCGCGGTCGTGTTTCCTTGGTACACGACCGCAGCCTGGGCGAACAGCTGGGCGATTTCCACCTCGGCTTGCCCCAGTATGATGCGGGCTGACTTTTCGCGGGACGCCTGTGCTTCGCGTGACATCGCGTCCTGCAGTGAGGTTGGGATAATGACGTCGCGCATCTCGACCGACTGCACCGTAACCCCCCACGGCATGGAGCGCTGGTCGATTAGCACTTGCAACTCGGCTTCGATCCGCTCGCGGCCGCGGAGCAAGTCGGCCAGCGAAGTGCGACCGATGATGTCGCGCAGCGCAGTCTGCGCGGCCCAACTTACGGCCTGAGCGTAATCCTGGACTTCGAGCGCCGCTTTCTCCGGGTCGTGCACCATCCAGAACAGGACCGCGTCAACGTTAACGGGGACAGTGTCGGACGTCAGGGTCTCTTCCGCGGCAAAACTGGTCGTCATGACGCGTTGATCGATCCAGCTAGTCACGCTGTCGATGAACGGGATGATCCAGAACAGCCCCGGCCCGCGAAGCCCTCGATAGCGGCCAAGACGTAGAACGACGGCGCGCTCCCACTGGGCCGCGATCTTGGGGGCGAGCGAAGCGATGACGCCGAAGACGAAACCGGCCACGAGCCACGCAGGGTTGATGGTCGCCGCGGTTGCAACCAGTCCGCCGACTACAAAGGCGAGAAAAACGAGTGCGGATATGATGTTGAAGTGCGGACTCGACCCGCGCGGCACTGCGGGAGGCATCACAATGGTGGCCATAGGGATCTCGTGGGCGATGTGAGAAAGGCCGACGGTTGCGGTTGACCTGCGTGTAAGGTACGCGACGTTTCGGCATGGCGACGTGGAACGCCGACCAGTATCTCAGGTTCGCCGACGAGCGCACGCGCCCCTGCCGCGATCTCGCCGAGCGCATCTCCGTGACGCCCGTTCGTCGCGCGATCGACCTGGGATGCGGGCCTGGGAACAGCACCATTGTATTGGCAGAGCGGTGGCCGGAAGCCGAGCTCACGGGGCTCGACAGCTCCGTCGACATGATCGACGCCGCGCGACAAGCGGGGCAGAGCGCCCGCTGGATTGTGGGCGACATCACGACCTGGGCCGAGGGTGATGATGGGCTTTACGATGTCGTCTTCTCCAACGCCGCGTTGCAGTGGGTGGAGAACCATGCCGAGGTGCTTGGTCGCCTGATGACCCACGTTGCAGCGGGCGGCGCGCTCGCGGTCCAGATGCCTGGTAACTACGATGGAATCGCGCACCGCTTGATGCGCGAGCTGGCCGCGTCGTCGGCGTGGCGCGATCGTTTCCCTTCAGACGGCGTGCGCGAATGGCACGTGCACGACGCGCCCTACTATTACGATGCGCTGGCGCCGCACGCAGAGCGCGTGGATCTGTGGGAGACTGAATACGTACACGTACTGCCCGGGCCTCAGGCGATCGTGGATTGGTATAAAGGAACGGGCTTGAGGCCGTTCCTGCAGGCGCTGCCCACTGAGGCAGACCGTGAGCGATTCGCCGCCGACTACCTCGAACAGATTCGCCCGGCGTACGCGAGCCGAACGGACGGCCGTGTGCTTTTTCCTTTCCGACGGATATTCATGGTCGCGTATCGGCCGACGTGACTGCGATCACGCGGCGGATGTGGGGAGCGGAAGGTCTCAGTTCTTTTGCGAGCCCAGCGCGGCTAAGCGATGCTGGGCATCGTCTATTAATGGCCGCAGCTCGGGATCTGGGTTCGGCCACAGCTGAAGGAACTCGTGGTAGTCGCTCGCGGCCTGCACCGGTCGGCCAAGTCGTTCCTCGAGCCGAGCCCTTTCGAGATACGAGGGGGCGAGGTACATGAGATCGTCAGAAGACGATGCTTGGAACGAGGAAAACCATCGTATGGCGCTCGTGTCCTGTTTCACGGCGGCTAAGGCCTGTGCATGCCGAAAGCGCTCGCGACCTCCTGAGCGAAAGACGCTCCCGATAAACCACTCGTAGTAGCCTTCCACTTGATTGGCGGCCAGCATCGATTCGGCCTCCGCTTGGTGACCGCTCAGCGCGAGCCCCTCGGCTGTAATCGCGGTTTGGAAGCTTTGGGTCAGATTCGGTGCGGCCGTGGCGCCGAAAGCATGCGGGAGACTGGCAACTTCCCGCTGAGCACCTAGCAGGTCGCCGAGCTGGGCATCACATAGACCAAGCAGATAGCCGCGTATCAACGCGTGGATGCCATTGTTCGCGTTGAACGCCACGCTCGGGGCAGCGACGACTGGCATGGCTGCGGCGTTCCAGGATTCCAGCAATCCACGGATCGCACGAACGCGGTTCGCATCAATCGGTCGAAACGGCAGCATCGCAACGAGCCCGCGGTACTCGAGACCCAGTCCCGGTGCCAGGACGTCGGCCTGGGTTAGCTCCGACTCGGCATCGTGCAGTCGGCCGTGCATAACGTCAAGGGCGGCAAGTGACGTGTGACCACGTGCGCGCACCTCGGCGGCGCGCGATGGCTCCGTCAAGCGTGCTAGTATGGCGCGGCTGAGGTCGCTCCGATGGACGTAGATGGCGAGAGACCAGCCGGACAACCAGGTTTGGAAATCGTCGGCTGCGCCAAACTCCTGGACAAGTCCTGCAAAGCTCGTCGAGTCGCCGTCGGCTGCCGCGCGCAGCACCCGCATCTCGTACGCGCGCTCGCCGGCCGGAGCGAGCGCGAGGGCGCGTGCCACCAGCGAGTCGACAGCAACACGATCGCCCGCAGCGGCCGCCACTCGGGCGAGATGTACGAGTGCAGGAGTGGACGTAGGGTCCAGCGCCAGCACGCGCGCAAAAGGAGCGTACGCGTCACTCAGCGGAGCGCCGCGCAGTGGCGCGACATGGAACAGTATCTCTCCGAGCTGCCACCACGACTCGATGTCATCGGGATACGTAGCGATGAGCGAGCGATAGATGCGTTCCGACTCTGCAGCTTCCCCGCGGCGCTCGGCGAGCATGGCCGCGAGCAGCTGGCGGTCGTGCGCCGATAAGCGGTCGCTGAAGCGTACGGCACGCTCGGACGCGCGTTCCGAGAGATCCACCTGCGTAAGCCATTCGGCCGCAATGCTCAATCGATAGTATGCGAGCGCGAACGCCGAGTCGGCCGCGACCGCGCGCTGGAATGCGTCTCGCGCGACGTCAAACTTATTGGCGCGAAATGCAGCCTCCCCTTCGAGGTAGGCCTTCAACGCGGGTAGCGACTGAGTCGTGACCGATGCCAGTTGCGTAATACGGCCGCTTGGCCCGTGGGCCTCGCCGGTGATAAGCTGGGCACTGAGTCGATCTACCAATCCGAACAAGTCCGTCGTATCACCATCGGCAACCGCGGATACGATTGGCTCGTTACCGCTAGCGTCGTACAGTCCGGCGTTGACTCGCAGGTGGCCGCCGACATCGACAACGCCCCCGAGCACGTATAGCCCTGCCCCCAGTCGATTGGCGATTACACGCGCCGTAGCCGGATCTAGCGGGCGACCCTTTGCTTCGCTGTTGGCGGCCGCTAGCACTGCGGGTGGACTGGCGGTGTGCAGATCGCCTGCTCCGTCGAGCGTCGTACTCAACAGATCCACCATGCCGGAACCGAGGTACTGGTCTTCGGCGCGGCCTGCGAGCGAGAACGGAAGGACGGCGACCATACGCTTCCCTCCTGGCGCTGCCACGATCCGCGGCGCGTGCGAGCGAGCCCAGAGCATCCACGCGACCGCAGCCGCGACCAGCGTCGCAATGCCGAGTGCCCCGGCCAGACGTGCGGCCCGCGGGCTGCGGGCGGGGCGAGCGGCGCTGACGCTGTCGTCCTGCAGCATCCTATGGAACTCGCCAGCTGTGACAGGACGGAGCGCAGGGTCGCTGGCGAGTGCCTGCGTGATCGCCGAGCTGACGCGGGCCGGCGTGTCCGTCCGAAGAGACGAAATGGGCGGTGGGCTTGCGCCCATCTGAGCGGCCAGCAAGTCGCGCGATGTGGCGCCCGAGTATGGAGGCGTGCCCGCGAGCATCTCATACCCGATCACGCCCAGCGCGTATACGTCGGCGCGGGCATCAACCTCCGAGTCGCCGACGATTTGCTCCGGCGCCATGTAGCCGGGCGTTCCCACGCTCGTCCCCACGGCCGTCACGCGCTCGGCGGTGCGCCCCGCGTCTACCGCACGTGCGATACCGAAGTCAGCGAGTACGGCGTGATCGCCAGCGAGGAGAATATTCTCGGGCTTCACGTCTCGGTGCACGACGCCCTGTGCGTGAGCAAAGGCGAGCGCGTCGGCTACATCGTTCAGAGTTCGCAGCGCGAATGGCATGGGCAGAGCGCCATCGCGCTTGAGGCGCTCACGCAGCGACTCGCCGGCGACGTACGGAGCGATGTAGTAGAGCAGGCGGTCATGACTTCCCGCGGTGAGGATGGGAAGGATGTGTGGGTGTTGCAGGTGCGCGGTGACCGACATCTCTCGTTGAAAGCGTGCGGCTGAGACCTCGCTCGCGAGCTCGGGCGGGAGAACCTTTACCACCACCGTGCGGTCAAGCGACCGCTCCGTGGCGATGAAGAGGCGGCTCATGCCGCCTCCCGGGAGCTCACGGTCGATGCGATATGAATCGCCCAACGCCGCCTGGAGTTTTTCCTGCAGACTATCCATGGACACTTATCCTACTGCTTTGGGATTGATTAGCACGTCCCTTGGAACAAGTACCGGGGGCCTTACGCCAAGAGCGACCGTAGCATGCGACTAGTTCCCGTGTCACCTGGAAGTGGCCCGCGTCTTGCGGCGCGTGACGCGAAACCGCCGCACGGGCTTCCGCGCGACCTCGATGCGGCGACCACGGAGGTACTGGACAAGCTGACAGGCCTTCAAGAGGCATTATATGCCGAAGGGCGTCGCGCCCTGCTGATAGTACTACAAGGTCGCGACGCGGCCGGTAAGGACGGGACGATCCGGCACGTGTGCCGCGCGTTCAACCCGCAGGGCACGGTCATCGCGTCATTCGGAGTGCCGACGAAGCAAGAGCTCGCGCACGATTATCTCTGGCGAGTGCATGCAGCCGTGCCGCCTCGGGGGAAAGTCGGCGTGTTCAATCGGTCGCATTACGAGGACGTGCTCGCGGCGGGCGTGCACCGTCTAGTGCCCCCCGCCGAGTGGCGTCAGCGCTACCAACAGATCAACGAGTTCGAGCGCATGCTCACCGAATGCGGCGTGACGATCGTCAAGTTCTTCCTGCACATTTCGCATGCCGAGCAGCATCGGCGGCTGGCCAAGAGACTTGCGGATCCGCACAAGAATTGGAAGCTCAGCGAGAGCGACATCGCGGATTATCCCCTTTGGGGTGCGTATACTCGGGCATATCAAGATGCCATCGCGCGTTGCAGCACTCGTTGGGCCCCGTGGTATGTCGTCCCCGCGGACGACAAGGCCAAGCGGAACTACTGGTGGCGGATGTGCTCCGGGCGACTCTCAAGAGCATGGCCCCGAAGTACCCTCGAACGAGCCCGGCGCTGCTAAAGCGAGCGAAGACATTGCTTTGAGTCCGGTCAGCCGGGCGCATCCGGCCACCGCGTACGGTAGTTGCGATGGAGGGGGTCAGTTAACCCTTCATCATCTGAGTGTACCAATGTCTTCTCGCGCGATAATGCCTTTTGCCGCCCTTGTGGCGGCGCTGCTAAGTGGGGCCGCCGCAAAGGCGGCGGCCCAAGACTCGACCGCTCGCAAGGACACCGCGTCGGGCGAGGTGGCCGCTACGAAAAAACACGGCCATACTGTGGCTCACAACGTTGGGGCCACCGTGTCAAAGGCTGGCAAGGACACCAAGAATGCCGTAAGCAAAGCTGGCAGCGACACCGGGCACGAGCTTCAGCGTGCTGGAAAGAATACGCGTAACGAGACGCACCGGGACGCTGAGCGACTGAGCAACGCGACCAAGAAGCCGAAGAAAGAGGCCCAGCGCGATTCGGCGCACGCGGCGGCGAAGGATTCCGCGGCTACGACCCCGCGCTAACGCCGGCGGTCAACAAGGAGTTAGGAGGGACGCACGAAGCTCTTCTTGATTCGTCACGGCATCGCCGAAGACAGAGACGATTTTGCGAAGACGGAAAAGGATGACGCGCTCCGCCCGCTCACGCCTGTAGGCCGAAAAAAATTGAAGCATGCCGCGGCCGTGCTGCGGCGTGTCTTGCGGTCTATCGACGTGCTCGGGTCGAGCCCTCTGCTCCGCGCCATGCAAACGGCGGAAATCATCGCCAAGGAGTACGGCGGGATCGACATCGTGCGGATACCTGCGCTAGTGCCAGGCAAGAGTCCGGAGGAGTTTCGGGCATGGCTGCGTGGCCAGCGCTCGGAGGCCTCTATCGCCGTTGTCGGCCATGAGCCCGACTTGGGCGAGGTCGCCACCTGGCTGCTGTGTGGCCAGCGGGAATCGCGGATTCATATTGGCAAGGGCGGCGTGTGCGCGCTCGAGCTGCCCGGCAGCGCAGACGCGGGCACCGCGGAGCTACACTGGCTGCTCACGCCCGAGCTGCTGCGCAAGCTCCCGGACTGAAGATCGGCTATCGAGGTCCGCGCGGACTAGTTACCGGCGATAAGTCGCTCGAAGCGCGGGTTGCCGTGGAGCGAGGCGAAGTTCGGATCGATCTTGAGCCAGGCGGGGGACAGCCAATAGTGCCCATGCATGAGCGGCTCAAGTTTGTCGAGTGCCCGCTCGCGCTCTCCCAGGGCCAAGTCGAGTCGCAACGCGACGTGCTCAAAGTATGGGATATTGGTTTGGTTGCCTGCCGCGCGCGTGAGCGCGAGCCCGTGCTCTTCCTCTTGAAGCGCTGCCTCCCGATGGCCCAAGTACGCCAGTGCGAGGCCGAGGAAAAGGTGTCGCTGGCCATCGTTTGGTGCAGCGCGCAATTGATCCGTAAATGCAATTCGCGCCGAGTCGGCGTACACGCGTGCCCGGGCCGTATTGCCCATTAGCCAGTAGATCTGCGCCCGCACGATGCCCCAACTGCCACGATCGTCGTCGAACGCCGAGGGCGGGAGCGTTAGTGCGAGCGCACGGTCTGCGTCGCTCAGCGCCCAGTAGAGATCGTAGTAATTCGAGGCGTACGCGACGAGCGCCCCGCGATCGAGAGTAGGCGGGGTAGCGTTGAGCAGGGCCTGTGCTCCGGTCAAATCTCCTTCACCGAGCCGCGCGATCACGCCGAATTCGATCAGAATGAGCTCTGCCGGCGCCAACGCCAGGGCACGCGAAGCCTCGGCGCTCGCTTCAGGATAGCGATGAAGCACAAGCAGAACGCGCACCAGCTGCAAAGCAGCGGCCGTTGAGCGGGGATCGAGACTGGTAGCTTGCTTGGCGTGCGCAAGCGCAGCGTCTAGCCGACCTGCTGCGGCCTCCGCGTTAGCCAGGCGACGAAGCGCGCTTGCGGACGAAGGCGCGAGCCGGACTGCTGTGCCCAGGGCGGCGAGTGCTCCCGGAATGTCTTGCGCCGCGATAAGCGCGGCGTATCCTCGCGCCTCGTACGCCTCCGGCGCTTGTGGGGCGAGCGCGACTGCTCGGTCCGCTGCGCGCTGCGCGGCCGCGGAGTCTGCCGCGTTTGGCGCGGCGTTCGAGTACAGCAATGCATGTAGCGTTGCGACTTGTGCCCACGCGGCCGCGAATGTCGAATCCAGCGCCACCGCCTGGTCGGCGTACGCGAGCGAGCGCCTGAGCGTTGAGGGATCATTGCCCGTGAGTGCTGTAGACCGGAGGTAGGCGTCGTAGGCCGCGAGGTTCTGGGTGGGTTTCGCGGCGAGCTGCGCCTGGGCCGGGGGACTCAGGACTACGCCGAGCTTATCGGCCACTCGTCCCGCCACGTCGGCCTGTACTTGGAATACGTCGGTGAGTGGTGCGTCGAACGACTGCTGCCACTTACTCTCAGGCGTGCCTCCCTCGCTCACCTCGACCAACTCCGGGCTCACACGCACTCTGCGTGTCCCATCGGGCGAGCGCTCCCACTGTACAGTGCCCGTAAGCAGGTAGCGCACACCCAACTCACGACCGATGTCTTGCGCGGGCTTCTGCGTGTGCCGGTACTGGTTCGAGCTGGTGCGTGCGACGACTCTGAGGGCCTGAACGGCCGACAGCTTTCCGCGAATCTCATCAGCGATGCCGTCGGCGAAGTAGGCACTGGCCGAGTCGCCCTCGTTCTCGAACGGCAGAACAGCGAGTCGCACGGGGCCGCCGCCGAGTGTGCCGCTCGCATTGTGCGAGCGCCAGGCGAATAGCACTCCGACGCCGACGAGAAAACTGAGCGCCGAGGCGGCAAACACCGGCGGGATCCGACGCCGTGGGTGCGCGGTGGGCGGTATTGCAGCGGCCGGAGGCGCGGGTGGCTCGGGCGGCTTGGGTGGTGGCTGTGCAGGCGGCGGCTCTACGGCGACTGGCCGTGCCGATGTGGTGTGGGAGGATGTGGCAAGAGCGCGGGCGAAGTCCCCTGCAGTGCTGAACCGGTCGGCTGGCACTGGGGCGAGGGCTTTGCGGACGCTCTGCTCCACTGGCTCGGGCACTGAGGGGCGGACGCGCCTGGCACTCGGGATCTCACCGCTCATGCGCTTGGCGATCACCGCCTGAGCGGTCCCGCCCGTAAAGGGTGGCTCACCGGCCAGCATCTCGAAGAGCACGGTGCCCAGACTATAGATATCCGTGCGTCCGTCGATCTCTCGCTCCCCAGCGGCCTGCTCAGGGCTCATGTAGGCAGGCGTCCCCACGACCACACCGGTCTCCGTGATCCGGCTAGCAACGCCGGGTGAGCCTAAGGCGCGGCCGATGCCAAAGTCGGCAACTAAGGTGTCCCCCTCCTTAGTGAGGAGGATGTTCTCCGGCTTGATGTCGCGGTGGATGACCCCGTGTCGGTGAGCGTAGTCCAGGGCACGAGCTGCTTCGCCAGCAATGCGTAGCGCGTCCTCCAAGGGCAGCTGCCGCTCACGTGTGAGCCGGTCGCGGAGGCTCTCGCCCTCTACATAGGGCATGGTGAACCACAACAGACCCGTCGGGGTCTCGCCCGAGTCGTGGACGGAGAGGATATGCGGGTGCTGGAGCTGAGCGGCGAGCTCGATCTCGCGGCGGAACCTCTCGGGCCCTAGCGCCATGGCCAGGTCAGGGTGCAGCACCTTCAATGCAACGCGCCGCTTGTGCTTGGCATCGACGGCTAGGAATACCGTGGCCATGCCCCCACGCCCGAGCTCCCGCTCTAGCGTGTACGTGCTGCCCAGTGCTGCCTGGAGCTGATCCCTAAAATCCGCGGTGGCCACCGTTAGCTATCCCTGATGAGCGTCTCTATCCTGCTGGCCAAGTTAGACTGAGGCCTTCCGCTGGGCCAGCGACGCGGGGCGAGCGCCGCCTCGCGCGTAATCCGGACTGCATCGGCTACGGAAAGCTGCCGTTCCCGGGTGAGCCGAGCGCGGAGCGTACGCCTCGTTCTGCTACAGGCCAACTTAGGGGAGAGCCGTTGGTCAGGCCAGCGACGAGTTTAGGGCGCGTGTTCGTGGTCGATTTTCACGGATTGAGCCATCAAATGCGCACATGAAAGACGTGATCGCCATGCTCAAGGGCGGCGATCGTCGGTCGATCGGCAGGGTCAACGAGGTGGTTCGCATCGTCGACACGGACCCCGAGAGTTTTCGAATGCTCTTAGAAGGTCTTTTAAGCGATGACGAAGTCGTACGTATGCGCTGTGCGGACGCGATCGAGAAGGTCGCTCACACCCATTCGAACTGGCTTAACCCGCACGCACAATTCTTTCTCGAGCAGGCTGGGCGCACGCAGCAAGAGATACGGTGGCACATGGCCCAGATCATACCGCGACTGTCACTCACGCCGCCGCAACGGAAGCAGGGAATTGACCTGCTTATGGGCTATCTCAAAGACAGGAGTGCGATCGTTCGGGTGAGCGCGATGCAGGCATTGGTGGACTTCAGCGACGGGGACTCTCGACTGCGGAAGAGAGTAGTTCCAATCATCGAGCAAGCGTTGAAAAGCGGCACCCCCGCCATGAAGGCGCGGGGACGACGACTACTCCGGGGCTTACGTAGCTTGTAGTAGTCGCGATATCTCGATCGCGGGATCAGGTGCCTGCGACGAGTCGCCCGAAGCGCGGATTGCCGCGAAGCGGGGCGAACGTCGGATCGATCTTAAGCCAGCCGGGCGAGAGGTAGTACGGCATCTTGAGCAGCGGCTCGAGCGCGTTCAATGCCTTCTCCGGCTCGCCTACTAGGATATAGATCCGCACCATTTCATGCTGATCGTAGCTCCCGCCGTATGCATCCCGCGCAATGGGCATGAGCGCAAGCGCTCGCTGACCCTCACGTATGGCCTGCGCCTTTTCCCCCAGGTACGCCAGCGCCACCCCGAGGACTGCGTGCCGCTGAGGATCGTCGGGCGCATCCTTGAGCTGCTCGAGGCCGGCAATGCGCGCCGAGTCTGCATAGGCGCGCGCTCGAACCCGATCACCCCGAAGCCAATGCGTTGCCGCAAGGGATACGGCCCAAGCCAGCCGGTCGTCCCCAAACTGATCGGGGGTGAGGCGCAGTAGTAGTTTCTGTTGCGCTTCGTCGAGCATCCAGTAGAGATCCCAGAAATTGGCCATCTCGGCGACGAGGGCGGTCGGCTCGACCTCGCGCTCCGCCGCCGCAAGGACCTCACTCGCCCCAGCCTGGTCTCCCTGGGCTAGGTATACCATGGCTTTAGTCTGGTGGAGGTCCGGCGAATGCGGGTCGAGTGCGAGAGCCCTGTCCGCCGCCTGCAGCGCATCCGGGTACCGACGCAACCAGAGCAATGTCACCGTGAGCCGGCGGGCAGTCCCGATTGAGCGCGGGTCAAGCGCCTGCGCCTGCTTGAGTGCAGCCTGGCTCTCCTCCCAGCGGCCCTGGCTCCGCTCAACTATTCCCGTGCCCTTGAGCAATTCGGCGTTGCTCGGCGCGAGCTTGCGGCCGGCCGCGTATTCGTCGAGCGCGCGGCCCCAATCAGACCGCACGAAGTTGTAGTAGTCGCCCAGCGCCAGATGAGCCTCACCGAGGTCGGGACCAAGCGCGAGCGCTCGTTCCGCTGCCGCGTGAGCGCGATCGGCATCGGACGTCGTCGGCGTACCGGTATAGTAGATAAAAGAGTGGGCGCGTGAGAGCTGTGCCCAGGCGAGGGCAAATGTCGAGTCGAGTGCGACCGCCTGCTCGTAGTCCGCCGCCGCCCGTTTGAGTTCGACTGGCGCGACTTGGTCGAAGCCAGCGCTCGCCTCGTTGCCTTTGAGGTACGCGTCGTAGGCGGCCAGGTTCGCGGTAGGCTTACCGGAAAGCGCCTGTCGCTCACCGGCGCCCAGCGCCACGTTGAGCGCCTGCGCAACACGGGCCGCAACATCGGCCTGCACCTGAAACACATCGGTGATGGCCGCGTCGAAGGGTTGTTCCCACTTTGTCGAGGCTGTGGCCACTTGCACCAGCTCCGGGCTCACCTGCACTCGACTCTGGCCGTCTGCGCCTTTCCCCCAGCGCACCTTCCCGATGAGCAGGTACTGAACGCCCAACTCCTGGCCGATCTGTTGCGGGTTCTTGGTGGTGGACTTGTACTGGCTCGAGCTGTTGGACGCCGTGACTTGAAGTCCGGGCAGCGCCGCAAGCTTTCCCCGGATCTCGTCGGTAATGCCGTCGGCGAAATAATCCTGGTCGTGCGTGCCGAGATTCTCGAATGGGAGCACGGCGAGGCGCTTGGAGCCGGCGGCGCTGGCCGCCTCATCATTCGGATGCGAATGTCGCCACGCGAACAGCACTCCGACGCCAACAAGAAAGCCCAGTCCCAACAAGGCCGCGCCGGTGGGCATTCGGCGCGCGCCGCGTGCCGGTATCGCCGTGGGTCGCGCGACGGTCGGTGAGGTGAGCCGCTCTGCTGCGTCGAGTGCCTTGGCGAACTCGCCTGCGCTCGCGTACCGGTCCGCCGGCGCCTTCGCCAGCGCAATATCCACTGCGCGTTCGACGCCTTCGGGGATCGTTTCGCGCACGGATCGTAGTGGGCGGGGCCGCTCGGTGAAGCGACGAGCGATCACGGCCTGCGGATTCGGCCCCGTGAATGGCGGTTCGCCGGCCAGCATCTCGTACAACACCGCGCCGAGCGAATAGATGTCGGTCCGAGCGTCCAGCTCCCGCTGTCCACTTGCCTGCTCGGGTGACATGTAGGCCGGTGTGCCGAGGGAGACCCCGGTCTCGGTCAGCTTCTGAGCCGCCTCCCCAGTTGACACAAGCGCGCGCGCGATTCCGAAGTCGGCCACGAACGCGTGCCGCCCGGTGAGCAGGATGTTCTCTGGCTTGATGTCACGGTGCACAACGCCGTGCTCGTGGGCGTACTCAAGCGCCTCGGCTGCCTCGCCGGCGATGCGGAGCGCGTCCGCGATGGGAAGCTGACGTTCGCGGTTCAGTCTATCTCGGAGGCTTTCTCCTTCGACATACGGCATGGTGAACCA
>Ga0102924_1003331_pt1 | contig 16954 bp, 18 predicted proteins | sample PaiPotPPM11metaG_FD_80116 | JGI IMG/M metagenome (GOLD analysis project Ga0102924, IMG submission 80116) | Iron sulfur acid spring bacterial and archeal communities from Banff, Canada, to study Microbial Dark Matter (Phase II) - Paint Pots PPM... ...
CCTCGAAGGCAATGTCCTGTCGACCATGGACAGCTGCCGGATCAGCGTCGGACGGGTGGCGTCGGTCGACGGACCGAACCTGCAGGTCGACCGGCACCCGCTCGTGATGCGCGATGGAAAACTCGCCATGGGACCGGCCACGCCCACGATGGCCCAGCGCCTGGTCGACGGCAAGGGTTTTGTCCACGAGCTTGCTCCAGGTGACCTCGTGTCGCTGCATTGGGGCTGGGTCTGCGAAAAGATTTCCGATCAGCAGGCTCGCGCCCTCGAACGCTATACGAACCATCACCTCGCGATCGCCAACCAGACCATCTAGAGAGCCCGCCCCCGGTGAACCGTGCGGTCAGCCGCCGACGTTTGTTGAAGGACGGCGCCATGCTGAGCGCCGCCGTGGCGTTGGGCGCCTGCGCTCCGTTCGCGGGCTCCGCGCCGGCGTCAGCCACGCCGGGCAAACGGATCACGCTGTCGTGGTGGATCGACACCGGTTATCCATCGCCGTTTTCGTTCTCCAACGTTGGGCCCGGCGGCGTGGTCAAGGAAACGATGCTGTTCGACACCTTGGTTTGGAAGGACGGCAGGGGCGTGATACCGTGGTTGGCGGAGTCGTGGAACGTCCAGGACGGCGGGCGAACCATCGTGTTCCGCCTGCGAGCCAATGTTCGCTGGCATGACGGCCGGCCATTCAGCGCCGAAGACGCGGCCTTCAGCTTCAGCTACTTCGCTAAGCACCCGTATGGTTGGGCGGACCTAAACTCGGTGGCGTCGGCAACCGCCGATGACAGCCGCACCTTGACCGTCAAGCTCCAATGGCCTTTCGCCCCCTTTATCCATGACGTCGCGGGCGTGCTGCCTATGATCCCGACGCACGTCTGGTCCGCCGTCTCCGATCCCCTCAGGTTTCAGGGGCCGGATGCCGTCATCGGGACGGGTCCGTACGTTTTCGGCTCCTACACGGAGGGGCAGGGCGCGTACCTCTTCAAAGCCAACGACGGCTTCTTCGCTGGACGCCCGGCCTTTCGCGAGCTGGCCTACAGGCTGCTGCCCGAGGCCCAGCAACCGCTCGGGCTCCAAAACGGCGTGGTCGACAGCGCGCTCTCGACGGCCTACGAGGTGCAGGCCCATTTCAATGGCGGCGACTACCGGGTCCTCAAGACGGCGCCTTTGAGCATCGTCCGGCTGCTCTTCAATGTGAACCGACCGCCCTTTGACAATCGCGACTTCCGGCGTGCCGTCGCTCATGCGCTCGACCGCGCCCAGATCGGACAGCGCGTCATCCACGGCGATGTGGTCGTCGGCAGTCCGGGCGTGATCCCACCCGAGACCCCGTGGTATCGCGCGGTCAGCCAGTATTCCTACGATCCGGACCGCGCAAAGGCACTGCTGAGCGGCATCGGATACGATCCAGCGACCACTATTCAGTTGCTGGCCGAGCCGGATGCTCCGGATTCGCAATTGGTGCGGTCGATGCTGGGGGCGGTTGGCATCAAGGTGCAAATCGTAACGGCCGATCCGAAAACGCGGACCGCGCGGATGAAGGCGCTCGACTTTCAGATGGGGCTGCAGAAACACATTGGTGTGGGCGGCGATCCCGATTTCCTGCGTCGCTGGTACGCCGGGAAGGCCTTCAACGCGTTCGAATACGGCAACGTGATCCATCGGGCGGATTTCAGCGCCCTCGCCGAGCGGCAGGCCTCGGAACAGGACCCGGTTGCCCGTAAGACGCAGGTCGGCCAGATGCAGGCCATCCTGGCCGATGAGTTGCCCAGCCTCGCGCTCTACCATCGGCGCTTCTACCTCATCTACCGACGCGCGGCCTGGGATCGGTGGTTCAATACCGCCGGCGGGATCATGAGCGGCATCCCCCTCGTCGACAACAAGCTGGCGCTGGTGTTGCACTAACACCATGCGCAGCGCGATCCGTTACCTGCTGCTGTTGGTCGCGCTGTTCGCCATCAGCTTCGCGCTGCCGCGCGCGCTGCCCGGCGATCCCCTCGCCGCCCTGGCGAGCGGAGGCGGCCAGGATGCCCTGCTCGTTCTCACGCCGCAAGCCCACCAGCAGTTGCTGGCGTACTACGGGCTCGACCAGCCGCTCCCCCATCAGGCACTCCGCTTCATCGGCGAGATGATCCGCGGCGACCTCGGCTACTCCATCAGCGCCAGTCAGCCGGTGACCCGGCTGATTCTCGATCGGCTGCCCTGGACGCTGCTACTGGTGGCGCTCAGCCTGGTGCTGGCCGGCGTCTTCGGCTGCGCCGCCGGCCTGCTGGCCGGTTACCGGCATGGACGGTACGAGCGACTTAGCGCGGTTCTCCTGCTTGTTGGCTCGCTACCCGACTTCGTCGTGGGGATTGGCCTGATCCTGTTGCTGGGCGTGCTGGTACCTATCCTGCCGACCTCCGGCGCGGCAACATCATTCGCTGACTGCGGCGGGCTGGCCATCGGCGGCTGCGCCGCCGACCTCGCCGCTCACGCGGCGCTGCCGGTGCTCACGCTGGCGTTGGTGCAGCTGCCCGCCTTCTTCCTGTTGATGCGAGCGGCAACGCTCGGCGAGCTCGGCCAGTCCTACATCACGGCGGCGCGAGCCCGCGGTCTCACCGAGCGGAGGGTCGCCACTCGCCACGTTGGACGCAATGCCATCCTGCCGATCATCACGCTGCTCGGTCTTCGGCTGGGGACCTTGCTGGGCGGCGTCGTGGTCGTGGAAACGCTCTTCGGCTATCCCGGTCTGGGTGAGCTGACTTACCAGGCGGCATTGTCCCGGGATTTCCCGGTGCTGCAGGCGCTGTTCCTGCTCGGAGGCGTCGCGATCCTGGCCCTCAACGCGCTCGCCGACCTCTGGCGTCGACGGATCGATCCGCGGTTGCGAGCGGAGCCGGCCGCATGAAGACCGCCGCCCATATCTCTGCGGCGGTGCGCATCCCAGGGTTGTCGAGGGGGATGGCGAGACTTTCGGTGGCGGTTCCGCGGCTTCAGCCCAGGATGGCGATCGGCCTCAGTATCGTGGGCCTGACCTCCGCCATGGCGCTACTGGCTCCGCTAATCGCACCCTATGACCCCCACGCCTACTCCGCGGCGCCGCTCGCTTCACCAAGCCTGCAGCACTGGCTCGGTGCCAACGACGTTGGGCAGGACACGTTGAGCCAGCTGCTCTATGGCGCGCGAATATCGCTCCTGGTCGGTCTGGTCGCAGCGATCGCGTCGACGGCGATCGCGTGGGGACTTGGTCTGCTGAGTGGGGTGAGCCGGCTGGCGGATGCGATCGTCAGCGGGAGCGCGGACTTGATGCTGGCGCTGCCAGTCCTACCGCTCGTCATTCTGGTGGCGGCGTACCTTGGCGCCAGCGTGCCGGTGGTGATCATCACCCTGGGCGTCGTGACCTGGGGTCCGTTCGCGCGCATCATTCGCGGCCAGGTGCAGGCGGAGCTCCGCAAGCCGTACATCGAGGCGGCCCGCGCGGTCGGCACCACCCCGGTCCGGACGTTGATCCGGCATATCGCGCCGGCTACCGTACCGACTGCGGTGGCGAAATTTGTGATGACGGTGCAATACGCGGTGGTGGCGCAAGCCAGCCTTGCGTTTCTCGGGCTGGGTGACCCGACCACGATCAGCTGGGGCGACATGGTGCATCGGGCCGCGCTGAGCCCGTTGATCTTCCTCGACAATTCCTGGCTCTGGCGGCTGGTCCCATCGGCGCTTGCGATCGGATTGCTGGTGGTCGGCTTCGCACTGATCGGCTGGGCCATCGAGGAGCGCAGCCTGCCAACGCTGCTGCGGCTCAGGCTGGCGCGCGAGGTTGACGAAGGCTGAGCACACCGAACGCGCCGGCGAACGCCAGGAGCACGCCTCCGAGCAGAAATAAGGAGCGGATGCCAACCGCGGTAACCAGTCCGGCGCCAACCGCGATGGACAGCAGCCGTCCCGTTTGCCAGACGACGTCCAGCAGGGCGAAGGCGCGGCCACGGACTGCGGCTGGAACCTTGCGTTGGATCATGGTCTGGAAGGCCACCATCCCACAAGAGGTGTTGACGCCATAGATCGCGAGCAGGACTCCTCCGCCGGGTCCACTGCGGAGCAGACCGAGTCCGATGTCGCCCAGGCCGCGCGCGATGTAGGCGCCGCTGACCACCAGGGGAGGTGCGAGGCGGTCGAGGAGCGGAACGAGCAAGGGACCGATGAGCGCCCCGACCGCGATGGTGCCGAGCCACAGCCCGTAGGCAGCGCCATTCAGGCCATAGGCCTGTTGTGCCAGGACCACGAGCAAGGCGGAGGTGGCGCCCACGGCCAACGCCGCCATGCCCTGGATGATGGCCAGGGGCCGCAGGATTCTGACCTCGCGGATCGCCCGCAGACCCTCGCCAAGCTGTAGCCAGGCATAGCCCGGCCGATCCTCTGAGGACGTGAGCCGAGGCAGGCCCATCAACAACATCGACGATCCAAGGAAACTGACGGCGTTCAGGCCGAACGCCACTCGGGCAAGGCCGGCGGATACCAGGAAACCGCCCAGCGGCGCCCCGACCAGCTGAAGCACCACACCGGCGGTCCACTGCAGGCCGTTCGCCGCGGGCAGCGCCCGGTCGGGCACGAGTCGGGGTACGACGGCGTTCGAAACCGGGGAGAAGACGCCGGTGCAGACGGCCAGGAGAGCGCTGACCGCAAGAGCTGTCGGGAATACGGGGAAGGCGATGAGAAACCCAGCGCCAGTGGCGCGAAGGAGATCGAGAACGATGAGGAGGCCACGGGGTTGGAGCCGGTCGACCACCAGGTGAGCAACCAGGCCGCCTGCAATCAGTCCAAGGCCTTCAGCAAAAACTATGGCAGCAACGGCGCCGGCGCTGCGAGTGAGTCCAAAGACGAAGAGGGGAACGGCGGTGAAGTTGATGGTGTCACCCGTTCGGCTCACCAGCGCGGCCAGCCACAGCCGCCGGTAGGCCGGCTGCGACAGCGCCAGACGGTACCCAGTAAGCGCGCAGGCCATCGGATGCATATATGCAAGGTACATTTAGGGTCGCTTGACTACACTGCCTACATGCGGCTGGCCGTGATGGGGAAGGGCGGCTCCGGAAAGTCCGTGATTGCGGCGACGCTCGCGCGGCTCCGTGCGCGCGACGGCCGCCACGTTCTCGCAGTCGACCTGGATGTCAACCCGGGTCTCGCCGTCAGCCTGGGGATCCCCGTCAGCGATGATGGCTTGCCAGAGGACGCCATCGAGCCTGCGCCTCCCGACATCCCTTATGGCTACGACATCCGGTCGGGGCTGAGCCCCGAGGAAGCCGTCGCCCGCTATACCAAGCAGGCTCCTGACGAGGTTCGGTTTCTCCAGATTGGCAACGTTTCGCGGGTTGACCACGGTGTGCAGCGCTTCGTGGTCGCGATCCGCCGGATTCTCCGCGGCTTTCGTCCGCCCGGCTGGGACGTGGTCGCAGATCTCGAGGCTGGACCGACGACCGCCTACGAAGGCTATGCCGATTTTGCCGACAGGGCCTTGATCGTTGTCGAGCCCAGCTGGGCATCGGCGCTGGCGGCGCGCCGGATCGCGAGCGTCCTGCACGAGAGCGGCCCGCCCGCGGCGATCATCGGGAACAAGGTTCGAACCGCCGAGGATGCCGCCGCCATCCAGGCGTTGGGTGCATCGCTCGGGCTGCCGGTGCTGGGAATGATTCCCTTCGACGGGGCGGTGGCGGACGCCGATCGGGAAGGGCGCGCCCCACTGGAGGCGTCACCTGAGGGTCCCGGGATGGAAAGTCTCCGAGTGATCGCGAGGGCCTTATGAAAATCGCCGTTGCCGGCAAAGGTGGATCGGGAAAGACAACCGTCGCGGCCGCGATCGCGCGTGCGCTCGCCGACGCCGGTGTCGAGGTAATCGCCATCGATGCCGACGCGAACCCCAACCTCGGCGGGTCACTCGGGCTCGGTGAAGGGACGGCGGATATCGCTTCGATCAAGAACGTCCTGTATGAGGAAGATGGGCACCATCAGCAGAGTCAAGCGCACACCATCGAGCACCTGCTCGAGGAGTTCGGCGTCGACGCGCCCGGCGGCGTGCGGCTCTTGCAGGTCGGCACCGTCCAGCGCCCCTCCAAAGGGTGCCTGTGTTGTGGGTCCCACGCGACCTTCCGTGACGTCTATGAGCGGATCCCATCGGGTGGCCGCCGAGCGGTCGTCACCGATCTCGAGGCCGGCGTCAACGACCTGCTGTGGGCGAAACCGCTCCCCGAGGACAGTCTCGTCATCGTGGTCGATCCATCGCAGAAGAGCCTGCTGGTCGGCACGCGGATCGCCGCCGTCGCGAGGGAGCTTGGCCTGCGCCGGACCGTGGTCGTCGCCAACCGGGTCGAGTCGGATGCCGACCTGGCGCGCGCGAAGGCCGCGTTCCCCGATCTTCAGGTGACCGCCATCCCGGACGATCCGCTGGTCCGTGAGGCCGACCGCGCGGCCCGCTCCACCGCGGTGAGCGCCGAGCATGGGGCGGCCATGCCGGCATTGCGTGAGCTGGCGCAGCGCCTGTGGGCGGAACAGCCGGCGCTTGCCTAAGCGCGTCCCATACGTCGTCGTCGCGGCGATCGGGGTGGGCCTGGTCGCGGTGGCGGGTGGCGTGGCCTTCGCGTCGCAACGACCGCGGTACAGCATCGACGGCGGCACACCCCGGCTGGTCACGACTGACCAGTCGGCCACCTCGCTGATCGAAGCCCACAACACCCCGTCGCTCGCCGTCGATCCGGTCGACGATCGCCACCTCGTCATCGCCGAGCGCATCGACCGTCCACGATTCGGCTGCCGGGTCCACGTCTCCAACGACGGCGGTCAAATGTGGCACTCTGTCACGGTCGCCCTGCCCGGCGGGAAAGATAACTGCTTCATCCCGGACGTCGCTTTCCTGGGTCGGACGGTGTATCTCGTCTATCTCACACTCAATACCCACCCGCGCGACCCGCTCTCGGGCGGCAACGATCCGAACGGTATGTACCTGGCCCGGTCAGACGACGGCGGGCAGAGCTTCGGGACGCCGCTCAAGCTGCCGGGCGTGGACAACCTTCAGCCACGGTTGGTCGTGGACCGCAACGCGGGTCGACTCTACATCGTCTACGTGAAGGGCTCGCCGGAGCAAAACGACACGCCGCTGGGCTTCGGCCCACCGCCGAATCCGATCATGGTGATCTCGTCGACGGACGGTGGTCAAACGTTCTCGGATCCCGTCGAGGTGAGTGACTCAAAACGGCTGCGCGTGGCGGCACCCACGCCGGTCGTGGCGCAGAACGGCACGCTGTTCGTCCTTTACCAGGACTATAAGGGCGATCTCGACGACTACAACAACCGCGCCACCCCTTACCAGGGAACATTCGCCGTCATGTTGGCGCGATCGACCGACCAGGGGAAGACGTTCAGCCAGGTCGTCGTCGATGACCAGCAAGTGCGACCACATCGATTCTTGATTTACCTGCCGCCCTTCCCGAGCCTCGCGGTTGCTCCTGATGGCAACCGCCTCTACGCCGCCTGGTCCGATGGGCGCGACGGAGCTCCCGACGTCTTCCTCCGCCGCTCGGACGATGGCGGCATCACCTGGCAGCGCGCAACCAAAGTGAACCGGCGAGCGAACAACCGTCCGGCGAACTATGAGCTGCCGGCCGTCGCGGCCCCAACCCGAGACCAAGTCGACATCATCTATTACGTGCTGACCGGCTCAACGCCAAAGAACAGCGTCGAATTCGCGTACTCGACGGACGGCGGCGACCATTTCCAGGGGCGCGCGACGATCTCCCGGTCGTTTGACGCCCGCGTGGGCGTGGCCAGCGCTCGGGACCTGGGGCGGGTCGACTGGGGAGACCACCTGGCCCTGTTCGCGCCATCGCCGACCCGGGCGTTCGCTGCATGGAGCGACTCGAGCCGGGGTACGACGGATACCCAGCGGCAGGACATCGTCATGGCGAGCGTGAGCTTGCGATGAGGCGATTCGCCGCCGTCCTCTTCGTCCTCGTACTCGGCGGCTGTGGGACGACCATGGAAGTCGCGATCCCCGTCACCACACGATCCGATGCCGGCCAGGGCTGTGTCACAGCAGGTGGTGCGCCGATCAAGGTTCTGTTCGTGGCGAAAGAAGCCGTGCTGGACGAGCTTGATGGGGTCCGGTACTTCGTCCAGGACTGGGGCAAACGGCAAGGCTGCTTCGACGGCACGGTGGTGACCACCGCCCGGACTGCCGACCTGGCACGCGTCGCGGTTGCCGTGGTCGACATCTCGCACGATGCGCAGCTCAGCGCCGATGATGCGCAGGCGTTGCAGGCCTTCATCGATTCCGGGAAACGTGTTGCTGTCTTCGGCTGGCCGCTGCGGCTGAGCGATCGATCCGTAATCCCGGCCCCACTCTCCGGGCTCGAGAACAGTCTCGGTGGCGTGCGATTCACGGTCGCCAGGGCCTGTGGCGACTGGGAGTATGCGCAGGCGCCCACGACGCCTTTCAATCTGGGCCACTCCTACCGTTACGAGAATTTCGGCAGCGCCATCTTCACCGTCAATGCCGACGCCCCGCAACGACACTGGGCAAACAGCCTCTTTTGTCCAACCGATCCGGGAGCCACGATGATCGAGCTGACCGCGGGAGTCGTGGCGGGGTTTTCCTTCGGCTACAGCGTCTCCCTGGCGGACAACAACATCCGCGCTACGGGGATGAAGCGATTGGTCGTCGATACCATCCGCGCGCTCGCCTCGCCGGCCAATCTGTCCTAGCCGGCGGCCAACCAGGCGCGATCGAACCGCTGGTCCTGTGGCTGCGCGACGACCCCCTGCACCCGCCGGCTGAGGCCGATCATGGCGGGCTTGGCGCTGAGGACGATCAGGGCCGCCTGCTCCGCCAGCGCCCGGCGAACGAGTCCGGCGACGTCGGGATGCAGGGCGGCGACGGCAGCCGCGTACCGGCCATCGAAGGCCGCGCCGATGTTCGCGAAGATGCAGAAATCGCAACCGCCAGGAGCCGGCGACAGGTACGAGAGCATACGGAGCGGGTTGGCGTCGCGCTGACCGATGAACCCCAACCCCGCCAGGTCGTAACCGGCGCCGCCGAGGTCGACGTCGAAGAAGTGGTTGACGTCGGGCGTCTCCACCCGGGCGTCGACGCCCACCGCCCGCAGCTGGTCTCGCAGGAGCGTCGCCGTCATGTCGCGTTCGGTGAGGTCGCCGAGGGCGACGTGAAGGATCAGCCGCTGTCCGTTCCGGGCGCGCATGCCGTCGGGGCCGGTTCGCCAGCCTGCCGCGTCGAGCGCCGCCCTAGCCTTTGCCGGGTCATAACCGACCCCGTCCGCGTGCGACGCCCCCGCGACCGCAGATGGCACCAGTCCCGATGCGGCGGAACCAAAGTCGTGCCATGCGTGATTCACGATGTCGCTCTCGTCGACCGCCATAGCGATCGCCTGCCGCACCGTAGGGTCCTGCACGATGGGGTGGGCGTCGGGGCGCTGCAGGTTGAACAACAGGACATCGGCTCCTTTGATGCCTGACCGGAGGAGCTTCAGGTCGGGGCTCCCCGCGACGCTCGCCGCCTGGGACGGCCCCAGGTCCAGGGCGACGTCGACCGCACCGGCACGCACGGCCTTGAAGCGATCCTCGACGCTGGCGATGTAGCGCACGGTAAGACGCGAAATCCTGGGAGGGCCGCCCCAGTAGCCATCAAAGCGCGCCAGGATCAGCTCGCGCCCGGGAAAGTACTCGACGAATCGGAACGGCCCGGTGCCGATCGGGGTGTCGTCATGGCGCGTCCCCGCCCCTGGGTAGGTGCCGACCGCGACCATCCCGCGGCGCTGGTCGGCCAGCGACTCGGCCAGCCGCCGGTTGGTGACTACGGTCTCGATGTCGACGGTGTAGTCGTCGATGATGGTGACACGCGCACCGGGGCCAAGGGTCAGGTAGTTAACCCGCCCGGTCCGCATCCAGCCTTCTACGGTCCACTTAACGGCTGCTGCGGTGAAGAGCGTGCCGTCGTGAAACCGCACGCCGCGGCGGAGGGTGAAGCGCCAGGTCTTGGGTGGACGGAATTCCCAGCCGGTGGCGAGCAGCGGTTCGAGCTTGAAGTCTGGTCCCATACGAACCAGTCCCTCCATTAGCTGCGCGGTTGGGCTCAGGCCGACGTTGGCTTCGTCGCGGGGCTCCGTTTGCTGGACGTCACCCGGTGCGGCGACGTTCAAATCCTGTTGCGCGGCCTGGGAGGGACCGGCAAGTGACGGCGTACCGCAGCCGGCGAGCACAACAACGATCCCCAGGAAGATGCAAAAGCCGCCGGCACGGCCGGCGGCTCTTTGCCTGTGGTCGACTAACTGCTTAGCGGCGCGCGAGCGCCACCGCCTCGCCGCGCCGCGCTTCGCGAACGAAGAAGCCAACTCCCGTGATGAAGAGGCCGGCTCCCAGGATGCCGAGGATCGCGAGGGCGGCCAACCAGCCGCCGTTCAGACCCTGGCTGCTGCCGGTCGACGCCGCGGCGACGGGCGCCGGCACATTGGCCGCCGGCACGACAATGCTGCCGCTCGATCCGGCGGTCGACGGATTTCCGACCTGGAACGACGTGCGGGCCGGCGTGCCGAACGCGGGCGCACCGGTCTTGTCATTCTGGGTGGCGATGATGACGAAGTACCCGGCCTGGGCATCAGCCGGAATCTTCACGCTGGCGGTGATGCTGCCCGAGGCATCCGGTTGGGCCTGAGCGAGTACCGGACCCCCCATTGCGTTCCAGTGCAGGCTGACCGTGCTTCCCGCGGGATCGAAGGCCTGACCGGCAATCGTCACGGCCGTCCCGGCTTCACCGCTGGGCGTGCTGGGCGTGATGGTCGCCAGACTGGTGCACGCGAAGACACCGACGACCCCCATGAGGAGCAGGACGCCAGCACCTCCCGCAGCAATGCCGAACTTCTTGAGCTGCCTTACCATGCTTCCTCCTTTTTCGCGCGTGGAGCCACCTCGTCGATCGACTCCGACGTGTTACGTATACTCTGCCCGCCCGAAAGCCACGTCAATAGATGCTTCAGACATATTGGCGGCGACCAAAAGCTCCGCCAGCTCGCTCCCCTCGAGAGTCTCTCGGTCCATAAGGGCGTCCACAATGCGTTGCAGCGTGGCCCGCTCGCCCTCGAGGACGGTCACCGCGCGGTCGTGGGCCTCCTGCATGACGAGGCGGACTGCGTCATCGATGTCCGCAGCAGTCCGGTCGGAGGGGGATAGCGTGCCGGGCCCAAGGCCATCGGGAGCCCGCAGCGTCATCGGCCCCAGCCGCTCGCTCATACCGAAATCGGCGACCATCCGCCTGGTGAGTTCGGTTGCGCGCAACAGATCATCCTGGCCGCCGCTCGACGTTTCCCCCAGCCCGAGCTCTTCGGCGGCGCGGCCGCCGTGAAGGACGGCCAGCTGCGTCAGGAGTTGCGTCCGGCTGATCACCATCCGGTCTTCGGGGATCGTCCGCGTGTAGCCGAGCATGTAGCCACGCGAAACGACGGAGATCTTCGACACCGGATCGGCGCCCGACATCCGGGCGGCCACGAGCGCATGGCCGGCTTCGTGGAAGGCGATGACGCGCCGTTCCCGGGGACCCAACAGGCGAGAGCGCCGTTCCGGCCCGGCGACGACCCGATCGACCGCCTCGTCCAGCTCAGACGCCCCGATGGTTTCGCGATGCCGGCGGGTCGCGAGCAGCGCGGCTTCGTTCATCACGTTGGCCAGGTCCGCTCCGCTGAACCCCGGAGTGCGCCGGGCGAGGCGATCCAGGTCGACACCCTCCTCGAGGGGCTTTCCGCGCGCGTGCACGCGGAGGATGGCGGCGCGACCACGCATGTCCGGCTGGTCGACAACCAGGCGGCGATCGAAGCGCCCGGGCCGTAACAGCGCGGAGTCCAGGATGTCGGGACGGTTGGTCGCGGCCATGACAACGACCCCCGCCCGCGTATCGAACCCGTCGAGCTCGACAAGCAGCTGGTTGAGCGCCGCTTCGCGCTCGTCCTGGCCTCCGACCAGCATCCGGCTCTTCCCGACGGCATCGAGCTCGTCGATGAAGACGATTGCCGGCGCGTGACGTTTTGCCTCTCGAAACAGGTCGCGGATGCGGGCGGCGCCGACGCCCACGTAGAGCTCGACGAAATCGGAGCCCGAGATCGAGAAGAAGGGCACGCCAGCCTCACCAGCGAGCGCGCGGGCCAGGAGCGTCTTACCACAGCCGGGCGGCCCGGACACCAGGATGCCTTTCGGCACACGGGCTCCCATGGCGCCGAACTGCTTGGGATTCTTGAGGTAGTCGCGCAGCTCCTGCAACTCTTCGACGGCCTCGTCGGCGCCCGCAACGTTCGCGAACGTCACTCGGTCGGCGCCGGCTCCGCGCCGGGCCGCCGAGCGTGTCATGCTCGCCATCGCGTCGGGCTGCCGGCTCAGCAGAAAGATCAGGAAGAAGGCGTCGACCAGCGTGAGCGACGGCAGGATGAAAAATAGGGGATACATGCCGGTCTTCCACCATTCCTGCTCGACCTGAGTGGCCACGCCGGCGGTCTGCAGCGCGGCCAGCATCCCGGGGACGGTCTCGGGCGGCACTGCCACCCAGTAGGCGCCCTGGTCGGATCGCCCCGTAAAGCGGTAGTCGTGGTCGAGGAAGGTCGCCGATTGAATTTGACCCGCCTGGACCATCCGCTGAAACTCGTCGAGCCGGAGCTGGCGGCCGTCGGATCGTGGCGCCGACAGCACGACCAGGAGGACGGCCGCCCCAAGCAGCACCGGGATCGCAGCGGCCAGGAGGATGATCGCCACCCGGCGGACTCGCCGTGGCGACGGCTGTGAATCCTGCGGTCCCGAACCGGATGGAAGCTGAAGCATCTGGCTTCGCGGACGGGCGCGAGGCCCGTCCGCGACCTACAGCCTAGCGGCTTGGCGTGCCGGCCGGTGTCCGGGTTTCCACGGGTGCGTCGATCGGCGCACGGCGGCGTCGCATCCAGAGCGTTGCGATCAGAAGGCCAAGGCCGAGGCCAACGAGCAGGACCTCGACCGCGAGCAGCACGACGCGCCAGTCGACGCCGCTCGACGTCGCTACCGGGGCGGCCGCCAGGTCGCCGCGGGCAAAGAATATGTCCTGCGCCTGGGTATCGGTGTTGCCGTTCCGGGTGTCGGACCAGGCGGCGTAAAACACGCTATTTGCGGATGCGATCGCCGGTGGGATGACGAAGAAGTATTGGCCGTTCCAGGTGCCGATCCGCCGATCGATGGGATGGTCGCTCAGGCGGATGGCAGGCCCGAAGCTCTTCCCGTCGTTGGTTGAGGAGGCCTGGTACACGTCGGCGATCTTGCCCAGGGTGCTCATCCGCGCGCCGGTCGGAACCTCAAAGGGATCGTTGCGGTAGTCGTACCAGGCGACATCGAGCCGGCCGTTCGGCGCGAACGAGAGGGCCGGATAGAGCTGATTGATGTTGCGTCCGGGTGTCAGGGCCACGAGGCTGACCGGGACCGAGTCGCTCCAGCTGGTGCCACCATCGGTCGAGGATTTGACCAGGACGTTATCCTGCACCGTCTTCGGCGCCGCCAGATGATTGTCGTACCAGGCCATCACGATGGTCCCGTTGGTGGGGTCGACCGCGGCCACGGGGGAGCTGCTCCGCACTGCGCCCGGGTCGATCACTTTGTTCGTGAAGGTCTTGCCGTGATCGATCGACTTTGCCACGTAAAGCTTGGGTGGCGCGGGCGGCGGAAACGGCGTGGACTCGCGTGAGACATCGATCAGGTTGCCCTTTGAGACAACAAGGGAGACACCCCCCGCCGGAAAGCCGACGTCGACCGGGCTGCCGAAGGTCTTACCGCCGTCGCTCGAGGCGGCAACCAGGCCCGCGTCCAGCTTGTTGGCATCGAAGTTAAACGTCTTTGCCCAGCCGACGTAGACGCGGCTCGGGTTGTCCAGGTCGACGGCCACCGACGCGTGATAGTTGACATCGGCCTTGGTCGGATCCGTAGAGGTGGTCGCCTGGTAGACGACGGTTGTCTTGTACGAATGTCCATTGTCACTGGACTTCGCCAGCAGGACGCTACGGCTGTCACCGTCGCCCGCTTTTGCCGCGGCGAAGGCGTAGTAGAGCGTTCCCTGGCGGTCATAGACCAACTGCGTCGACGCGCCGGTATTGTAGAGGTTGCCGTTTTGAGGGCCGCAGTTGACGTAGTCGCTGTTCTGCGGACTCGCCCCGGCGCTCCAGGTATGGCCGGCATCGGTCGACAGGTGCGTCAGGCACTGGCCACGTTGCAGGTCGATCTCGCCCATCGCGACCTCGTTGGGATTCGCCGGATTGACGGCGAGGCTGGGCGCGTCGTGGGTCCGGGTGGCTGTCTTATCGGTGTTGACCTGGCCGTTCGGCTGGACCGTCGGACCACTGGCGGCCGAGGCGGAGAGGGCTAGCAGCAGGATCGCGCCGCTTGCCGCCAGCGGCGATAGGACGCGGACGAAGGCGCGATGTCTCATCAATGATTCCCTCCCAGGATGTCGAGTGGTGACCTCCCAAGTACCATGGGAACTCGGCCAGCGTCAATAGATGCAAATCGCACCTAGGGGAACTGCCGTCTGGCAAACTGAGCATGGGATAGGCTATCGATGGGAGCTGACCGGACGAAAGTGCAAGGACATTGCCAAGGGGACAAGCCATGAAGTCACAAGGGTCGAAAACCACGTCCGCAAAGAGGGGAGTCAGCCGGCTGTGGCTCGGGGTTGCCGCCGTCGTGGGCGCCGCCGGCGCCTACTGGGCCGACCCGCAGCGAGGCGGTGCCCGACGCGAGGCCGCCGTCCGGCAGGTTTCGAGCGCCGCGAAGTCTGCCGCGGAGCGCGCCCGCCGCTGGCGCGACGCCGTCAGCGCCCGACTGTCTCGAGCGGCAGGGGAGAAGCTCCCGGAGCAGGTGACGGTTCCGACCGATCCTCGCGGCGCGGCCACGGCGAAGCCCGATCCTGTTGCCGGCGCCGCACCGAAGCCGCCGTTGACGAGCGCGGCGAAGCCTGCGGAAGGGAGCGCAGAAACTAAGAAAACGCAAGCGTGAGTCGATGAAGATCGCGGTTTCTGGGAAAGGGGGGACGGGGAAGACGACGATCGCGGCCACGCTGGCGCGCGTCCTTGCGAGGCAAGGGCAACACGTCCTCGCCATCGACTGCGATTCGAACCCGAACCTCGGCGTCAGCCTCGGGCTGGACGACAGCGTCGCCCGGCACATCCGTCCCATGCCGAAACGCGCGCTCGATGACGGGAGCAGCGTTAGCGACCTGATGGCGGAGTACGGCTTCGACGCGCCGGACGGCGTCGAGCTCTTGCTCGCCGCCCGAATCGAGCAGGCAGGCGCCGGTTGAACGTGCGGTAACCATGCCACCGTGCGTGGCTTACTCGCCGAGATCGTCAGCAAAGAAGCAGACGTCACCGTCGTCGACATGGAAGCCGGGCTCGAGCATCTCTCGCGTTCCGATGGGACGCTCAAGCACGTCGATCACCTGATGATCGTTGTAGAGGCCTACGTCAAATCGATCCAGACCGCGCATCGGACGATTGCCCTGGCCAGGGAGCTGGGCATTCCACAGATCAGCGTGCTGGCGAGTAAGGTGCGCGACGAAGGTGAGCTGGCGGCGATCCAGCAGGTCTGCGAGCAGACCGGCTTCACGATGGTCGGCGTCATCCCCTACGACGAGGCGGTTCGCCTGGCCGACCGCGAGGGGAAACCGCCGATCGACGCGGCACCGGAATCCCCGATGGTGCGCGCCGTGGAGGAGCTGGCAGCCTCGCTGCTGGTGAAAGCCTAAGCGCGGCCCGCTGCGGCGCGTTCGGCGGCACATTCCGCGGCGCGAGCCGCCGAGGTGTGGCACCAGCAGTCGTCGTCGCACTCGCCATGGGCTTGCCCGGTCAAGCCCTCGAACTCCATGGCGAACGCGCGCTTGCCGGCATCCTTTCCCAGATCGCTCAGCGAATAGCGTCCGCCATCCATCGGCTTGAGGAAGCCCTCCTGGGTGACGCGATCCATGATCGCGGCCAGCTCAGGTTCATCGCCGCCTAAAAAGACCCGAACCTGGGCCGGGCCGACTTCCGAACCGAAGCCCTCGCCAAGCATCCAATACATCACCTGGAGGATCTCGTCGCGCCAGAAGAGATACTCGAGCTCGGGGCTTCTCGGCTCGTCTGGTGGAGGGCTCATACCTCCTCGATTATTCCAGCCCCGCGCCCTTGGCCAACCCGCCGAAGTGGCCATCAACCGACTTCAAGCCCGCTCGCAGCTGAACCATGGCGCCATTGATCGTCATCAAATACCGCGGCAGGTCTCTTGTCTGGCCGTCGACCGCCTCGAGACCGGCTGCGAGCTTTTTGGCATAGGCGGCGCCCCGGGCCAGGTGGTAAGCGACCAGGATCAGGGTGACGGCGAGCACCACCACATAGACCACCGCCAGCGCGATCGTGATCCAGGTCAGGATGGTCAGCATGTCACGACCCCCCTCTGAGGCGGCCCAACAGAAGCCCTTCGATCGCGCCGGAATGCTGGTCGAGCTTGCCCGCCGTCTCCAGCATCCCGCCGGCTACTCCGATCGTGTCCTGTAGGGCCGGGACGTAGCTGGTGTTCTTGACGACGCCGGCCGCAGCGCCCAGGGTCCCCTCGAAGTTGTGATGAATGTCGCGCGCGCCAAGCACCAGGCGCCAGCAGAGCGTCAGGACGAGCGGTGTGATCAGGAACACGATGATCAGCAAGGTCAGAATCCAGATGACCTCAGAGGCGATCAGCATCAGCGGTACCTCGGCTGGTTGACGGCCGCGCCGGCGACCGCCGCCAGGCCGCCATCGATCTGCTGCAGTCGCTCCGCCACCACGGTGAGCGCGCCGTTCAATTGCGTCACCTGGGTCGGGATATGGCTGGTCTCAGTCTCGATGGCGCGCACGCCCCAGGTGATCTTCCCCAGCGAGCTGCGTCCCTGGTCGCCGCTGCCGATGCTTTCCAGCAG
>Ga0102924_1003332_pt1 | contig 16951 bp, 12 predicted proteins | sample PaiPotPPM11metaG_FD_80116 | JGI IMG/M metagenome (GOLD analysis project Ga0102924, IMG submission 80116) | Iron sulfur acid spring bacterial and archeal communities from Banff, Canada, to study Microbial Dark Matter (Phase II) - Paint Pots PPM... ...
CTACCACTGTATATGCCTGATAGTTATCAGCAAACAAATTACTATCTCTACGATGGCGATCCAAGCTGGGCTAATGGTCCGATCCTGGTTCAAGACTATACCCATGCCCTGCCAGGCGTTGCTCCGACTCACATCACTATCTGTGAGTTTAAGCCGCAGGGACAGGTCTTACAGGTGGCTCAGGATGACGCTGCTCACCAACTACGTATCCTGCATGGAAATTCGCAGTCCTCTATCGTCTATGTTGAAGGGCAATGGACATCTATCAATCACTCTTCCTACGTCTGGGACTATAATAATCGCAGCGAGGTTGTCTTTGAGCTCAATGGCGCTGAGATATGGATCGTTGGTGATAAGCGTGATGGCATAGGACAGGCTGAGCTTTTAAAGATTGCTAATTCATTGACGACCTATGATCCTGCCCTTTCTCGCGTTACGAATCAAGTTGATCGTGTGATGCAGACCGATGAAAATACTCCTGGTATGTTTGCTGGCGATGTCATCTACCTCAACAATCCTGATAATGTGGGTGGACCATCCTTTAAATTAATTGGGATGCCGTCAAGTCAGGTTGGACATAATGTGAAGCCGCATCTACCCTGATTGTGACGCATGAGCAATGCAAATGGTGCAATCCACTAAGCCCTTTGAAACCGGATGTAGTATTTTTACGTATATCCTTATGGTTGCTGTGTTTAAGACATATGGGGGTTGATAAATACAGCGTAAAGGGCTTTCAGGAAAGGGTATAAGACCACTCTATGATGAATGCGACTACAGCAGAAAGTGGGGGGAGATCATTGTGATTGTCGGAAAGTATATTGGCACTTATGTCACTGGACAACAAGCTGTTCCATCTGGTATGCTTGCGTATGGATGTACAGTTGTTTGTGTTTCCCCTGCAATGTCGCCTGGGAATAATTTTTCAAAATAGACCTCGAAGGAGAGGATATGAAAGCAATAACATCACGAGTGAGTATGACAAAATCCCACGGTATTCCTAACCTGCGCATCCTGCGACAACGGAGTGGATTGAGCCTTGGTCAACTTGCGGATCTTTCGGGCCTGCGTCGTGATACTATTACCCATTTCGAGACTGGTCGTGAGGAAGCTCAACCATATCATGTGCGTATTTTGGCGCGTGCCCTTGGTGTTCCAACGTTGGATCTCGTATCCTAACGTGTAGTGCGTGGACGGAAAACGGTATCAGGACATCTCCATTAATATACCAGATGTCCTGATCGTTGTTCTCACTTTTGTATATGGAGACCCCGGTCTGGTCTTTCCTTCACTCTATACGAGAAGGAGAGCGGATCGGGGTCTCTTTTTTGTTGTATGCTTCTATCGCGCTATTTTCGCATGAGTGTCTGCTTAAAGAATGAGCTGTAAAAGGGTTACAGACCTGGTTTATATGTATCTAAAAGGCTTGTTTTATATATGCACATAGGAATATAATGAGAGATGAGAGCTATACATCGTATTGTACCTCTTTGAAACAAAGGAGTTTCGGACATCAGCTGTATCGATGCATGCGTGCATATATATGCTCCATTTTTATGCTCTACGGACTGCTTCATGTCCCGGCTGCTCCTGCCTTCTTATTGCCTATCTGTTCATTGCAACATGTACATGATTGAAAAGAGGAGAGGACATATCATGCCAGAACAAGATTTTATGCCTATTCAGAGCTTTGATTTCCTTGAGTTTTACGTTGGCAATGCTAAGCAGGCGGCATATTATTTTCAATATGCCTGGGGTTTTACTCCGATCGCCTTTGCTGGCCTGGAGACAGGTTTGCGCGATCGGAGTAGTTTTGTATTGGAGCAAGGTGAGATACGTATCATGCTTACTTCTGCGCTGGGTGCGAGCGGCGAGGTTGCCGATCATGTGTACCAGCATGGGGATGGTGTGAAGGTGATTGCTTTGCGTGTTGAGAATGCGCGGCGAGCCTATCAAGAGGCGCTCCAGCGTGGTGCTCAAGGCGTGATGGAACCGCTAGAGCGGAGTGACGAGTTTGGACAGGTGGTGCTTGCTTCTATTGCGACCTATGGTGAGACTGTGCACATGTTTGTGGAGCGTGATGCGTATTGTGGTGCCTTCTTACCTGGTTTTCAAGTGCTGAATAACTCCGGGCGTATTCACGATGATTCAGTCGGTATTGTTGGTATCGATCATGTTGTCGGCAATGTTGAGCTTGGGAAGATGGATGAGTGGGTACAATTTTATGAGCATGTTATGGGCTTCGCGCAACTGGTGCATTTTGATGATCGGGCGATCAGTACTGAGTACTCGGCATTGATGTCGAAGGTGATGCAGAATGGGAGTGGGCGTATCAAGCTGCCGATTAATGAACCTGCTCCTGGGCGGCGGAAATCGCAGATCGAGGAGTATCTGGACTTCTATCATGGTCCTGGTGTCCAGCATATCGCTCTGACGACCGATGATATTATTACGACGGTCCGTAATCTGATGGCGCGTGGTGTTGATTTTCTCTCGACTCCGATGACATATTATGAAGATATGAAGGACCGTGCTGATACCATTGAAGAGGATCTGCATCAACTGGCGGAACTGGGTATCCTGATTGATTATGATGAAGATGGCTATCTATTACAGATCTTCTCGCAACCTATCGGCAATCGGCCTACCGTTTTCTTTGAGATTATTGAACGTAATGGCGCGCGTGGCTTTGGTGAAGGTAACTTTAAGGCTCTGTTCGAGGCGCTAGAGCGTCAACAAGAACTACGTGGCAATCTCTAGTTTTTTCTTGTAGCTGGATAGATACAGAGGATGCTTGTATGAAATTGGTAACGATGCGCGACGGACAGGGGCGAACCTCCGCTGGTCTGTTGTTGCTCGATCATGACAACGGCATACAAGATGCTCCTGGTGGCGCTGGTACTGCAACAGTACTGGCGCTACCGTATGCCGATCTACTCTCCCTCCTGCGTGATGAAGATGGTCTCGGCCAGGCACGGAGCATACTTGCAGATGCAGATAAGAACGATACTCAACGTTATTCGCTCTCTACCGTTCAACTGCTTGCACCTTTACCTGAGCCTCCAGGTCTGCGTGACTTCTATGCCTTTGAGCAGCATGTAAAGACGGCACGCAGTCTACGTGGTCTGGAGATCCAGCCCGAATGGTATGAATTCCCGACCTTTTACTTCTCAAATTGTAGTGAGATCTACGGACCAGAGGCGGCGATCCCCTATCCTGTTGGCTCGCAGGCTCTGGACTACGAGTTAGAGCTTGCCTGTGTGATTGGTCGGGAGGGCAAGAATATCGCGGCTGAAGAGGCGGACCAGTATATCGCTGGCTATCTGATTATGAACGATTGGAGCGCACGCGATCTGCAACGCAATGATATGGCGCTCGGCCTGGGTCCTGGTAAAGGGAAAGATTTCGCGACGTCGCTTGGTCCATGGTTAGTTACACCCGACGAACTTGCGAGCTATAAACATGGCGAGCCTGGTGAAGAGCGCTATGATCTGACAATGCAGGCATGGATTAACGGTCAGTTGCTCTCCTCGAACAATTTCAAGACCGTCTACTATAGCTTCTCGCGTATGATTGCCTGGGCCTCGCATAATGCCCGTCTGCGTGTCGGAGATGTGTTCGGTTCGGGAACAGTTGGTGGTGGCTGCCTGCTAGAACTGGGTCAGCAGAGACATCCCTGGCTCAGGCGCGGCGATGTCGTGGAGATGGAGATTACAGGACTGGGTCGCTTGCGCAATCGAATTGAGTAACATGCTGCAGGTATGATGTAAGTAGTGTTCGTATTGCTGATGAGTTGCTGATTACAATGCATATTGATGATTACAATGCATAGAGCGATAGATACGAAGGAGGAGGAGCAACGATGCCTGCCTATCATCGTCTGGGTGAAGTTCCACCAAAGCGGCATACGCAATTTCGTAAAGCCGATGGCTCTCTGTATTCCGAAGAGGTCTTCGGAACCGAAGGTTTCTCCGGCAACTATTCGATACTTTATTACCACTACCCCCCCACGCGCATAACGAAGTTTGCGCCACTGAGTCTTCCATCTGCCACGCAGGCGCGGCCCAACGCGCCCGAGATATGGCATGAAGGGGTGCAGCGTCATCATCACCTCAAGTCTGCGGCCCTGGGTGGCAAAGGTGATGCTGTACTGGGTCGCCAGATCGTCATGTACAATCAGGACATCGTGATCGGTGTCGCGAAGCCTACGGAGACGATGGACTATTATTATCGTTCGGGCGATGCTGATCTGGTCTATTTTGTCCAGGCTGGCGAGGGCGTGTGCGAGTCCGTCTTTGGTGCACTCCCTTTTCACTCAGGTGACTATATCGTTATCCCGCGTGGTACGACCTTTCGTTTTGATCTGCCCTCTCTGGGGCGGACAGCTGTCACATTTCTAACAATAGAGGCTCACGGCACGATCGAGCCGCCACATCGGTACTATAATCACCAGGGACAGTTGCTGGAACATGCTCCGTATTGCGAGCGGGATATTCGTCGTCCAGAAGAGCTGATCACCCATACAGAAGCGGGCGAGTTCGAGGTGCGCGTCAAAGTCGGTGACACAATCACATGTTATACGTACGATCATCACCCGCTCAACGTTGTTGGCTGGGATGGTTGTGCTTATCCCTGGATCTTTAATATTCACGACTTTGAGCCGATTACTGGTCGCGTCCATCAGCCCCCACCTGTGCACCAGACCTTCCAGGGACCCAACTTTGTCGTCTGTTCGTTCGTGCCACGTAAGCTCGACTATCATCCACTATCGGTACCGGTCCCCTATAACCATAGCAATATCGATAGCGACGAACTTCTCTACTACGTCAACGGCAACTTTGGGAGTCGGCGCGGTATTGAGCAGGAATCTCTGACGTTACATCCACGGGGTATTCCCCATGGTCCACAACCTGGCGTCGTCGAGCAGAGCCTGGGCGCGGAGCGCACAGAAGAGATGGCTGTCATGATTGATACCTTCAATCCCTTGCTGCTCACCAGCGTCGCGCAAGCTATCGACGACCCCTCTTATCCCTATAGTTGGAGTGGACCAGTGTAGCTCTATCTGTCAAAAAAGTGTAGCTCAACCATGTCAAAAAGGAGTGCAAGGATGTCCACCCAGCGTTTGATGTCTCCATATGGAGACTTGAAAGAAATTTTTATATATGAGATGATATCAAAAACATAACCATCCTTGCACACCACAAACCACTCGACTGGATCAATCCCCAGCGGAGTTGCAACCTCATTGAGTGCTAGATTGCGTGATCATGCTTTATAATGCTCTATCTGCCTTCTGCACACCGGGCAAGGGATAGCAGTTATGCTTATGCTCAAAAAATTCATATGGAGACACGATTATGCCAAAGACGATGTTTGACAAGATCTGGGATGCGCATGTTGTTCGTGATGAACCCGGAGAGTCTACCGTTCTCTACATCGATCGTCACCTGGTACACGAGACGACCTCCCCACAGGCGTTTGCTGGTCTTAGAACCAGTGGGCGTACCGTGCATCGCCCCGATGCTACCGTTGCGGTCCTTGACCATAACGTTCCTACGGTCAACAATCGCCGCATGCTCGATGTCGTAGACCAGGCCAGTACGCTCTGTATCACGACATTAGAGCAGAATGCTCAGGACTTCGGTGTGACGCTCTACGATATGAAGGATACTAACCAGGGTATCGTCCACGTCATTGGGCCAGATCTTGGTCTGACACTACCGGGTATGACACTGGTTTGTGGTGACTCGCATACATCGACGCATGGTGCTCTTGGCGTCTTTGCGATGGGTATTGGCACGAGCGAAGTCGAGCATGTGCTGGCAACCCAGTGTCTCTTACAGACAAAGCCTAAGACCATGAATATCCGTATCGAAGGAACGCTGGGTACTGGCGTGACCGCGAAAGATATGGCGCTAGGAGTCATCGGTCGCCTGGGTACCGGTGTCGGTACAGGATACGTGATCGAGTTCAGTGGCTCAGCTGTACGTAGTCTCTCGATGGATGGCCGCATGACGCTCTGTAATATGGCGATCGAGGCTGGTGCACGTGCTGGTATGGTCGCACCTGATGAGACGACCTTCGCCTATATCAAAGAACGTCCCTTAGCGCCAAAAGGCGAACTCTTTGAGCAGGCCGTCGAGGCCTGGAAGCAGTTGGCTAGCGATCCAGGTGCGACGTTTGATGCAGTCCATGAGGTCAATATCGATGGCTTGCGGCCGCAGGTTACCTGGGGAACCAATCCTGGTATGGTGATTGATGTCACTGGTGTAGTCCCTGATCCGGCACAGGAGCAGGACGTGGTCAAACGTCAGAGCTACACGCGTGCCTTACAGTATATGGGTTTAACACCGGGTCAGAAGATTGAAGATATCAAGCTGAATACCGTCTTCATTGGTTCGTGTACCAACTCGCGTCTCGATGATCTGCGTATGGCAGCCCAGTATGTAGAGGGCAAGCAGGTTGCACCGGATATCCGTGCGATCGTCGTACCTGGCTCAACACGAGTGCGCTTGACTGCTGAAGAAGAGGGTCTGGCCGATATTTTCCGTGCGGCAGGTTTTGAGTGGCGCGAGGCAGGTTGTAGTATGTGTATTGCCATGAATGGTGATCGCTTGAGCGATGGCGAGCGTTGTGCCTCGACCAGCAATCGTAACTTTGAAGGCCGCCAGGGACGTGGAGGTCGTACACACCTTGTGAGTCCCGCTATGGCTGCTGCAGCTGCGATCGCTGGACACTTTGTGGATATTCAGGAACAGTAGCGCAAGAGGAGCCGAGTAGATATGGAACCATTTATTCAACTGAGCAGTCTGGTGATTCCACTGGATCGTGCCAATGTCAATACCGATGAGATCATCCCTGCCCGTTTCTTGAAGACTATTCAACGCAACGGCTTTGAGAACGCTCTCTTCGCTGATTGGCGCTTTGAGTCCGATGGTAAGACACCACGAGCTGATTTTGTGCTCAACCAGCCGCGCTATCAGGGCGGAAAGATCTTGTTGGCCGGTGATAACTTCGGCTGTGGATCATCGCGCGAGCATGCTCCCTGGGCGCTTTACGATTATGGTATTCGCTGCGTCATTGCACCGAGCTTTGCCGATATCTTCTATAACAACTGCTTCAACAACGGTATCCTTCCGGCTACTCTCCCAGCGGCGGTTGTGAAAGATCTGCTGCAGGAAGCTACAGAGCAGGAAGGCTATCAGCTTAACGTAGATCTCGCAACGCAGAAGGTTACGACTACAGATGGTCGTGAGTTCTCCTTCGTTATCGATTCTTTTAAGAAGGAGTCTTTACTGCAAGGATTGGACAATATCGGTTGGACGCTCTCTCATGGTGACGATATTGCAAGCTATGAGTCGCGCCGTAAGCAAGAGGCCCCCTGGCTTTTTACCCGACAGCCTGCATAACACTGTAGCGCAAGTTTTGCCGTAGCGGTTGTAGCGGTAATCCTCGCAGATCCTCTGAGTGTGCTCTATAGACGTATATAAAGAGCCCGCCACCATACTAATTAATGGTGGCGGGCTCTTTTATATTGGCTTTTTTGGGCTGTATGTAGCCTTCATTTATTTACAGAACTGCCGATTGGAATAATTGGAACGCGTGCATAACGCGAGGCTATAGATGGACGCTATCTCGTGTGAGGAGGGTAGTATTGTTGAAGGAGCACTGCATGAGTATTCTACGCACAAAATCCATAGAGCAGTCCATTCGTGACACTGAAGAGCCCGAACACCAGTTGAGTAAGGTTCTGGGACCCGTAGATCTGATCGTCTTTGGGATCGGCGTGATTATTGGGACGGGCATCTTTGTGCTGACCGGGGTTGGGGCTGCGACGAAGGCGGGACCAGCGATTGCGATCTCGTTTGTGGTTGCGGGTATCGCTTGTGGTCTGGCTGCGCTTTGTTACGCGGAGTTCGCCAGTGCAGTACCGGTAGCAGGTAGCGCTTACACCTTTGCGTATGCCTCGTTGGGTGAGTTTATTGCCTGGATTATTGGTTGGGATCTGGTGCTGGAGTTTATTGTTGGCGCTGCGGAGGTCTCTATTGGTTGGTCGCTGTATTTCGCCCAGATCTTTGCCAGTATCGGTCTGAGCCTCCCGAAGGCTATTGCGGGCGGGCCTGGATCGGTTATTAATATCCCGGCTGCCATGATTGTGCTTATTCTGACCTGTATCATATTGGTTGGAGTGCGTAAGAGTGCGCGTTTCAATGCTGTCGTGACTGGCATCAAGCTATTGGTGCTAGCTTTTTTTATCATTGTTGGGATCTTTTTTATTAAGACGGTGAACTGGCAGCCCTTTATCCCTGCTCCACAACCGGTTCCGGCTGCGGCAGGTGGCTTTTGGGATACACCGTTTATTCAGGTTCTGACGGGTAGTGCGCAGCAGGTCTTTGGTTGGCCCGGTATTATGGCTGGTGCAGCCTCGGTCTTCTTCGCGTATATCGGTTTTGACGTGGTGGCGACGACAGCTGAAGAGACCAAGAATCCGCAACGCGATGTGCCGATCGGTATTATCGGCTCATTGCTCATCTGTACGGTGCTCTATATTATCGTCTCGCTTATCCTGACGGGTATTGTCCCCTATACCAAATTGAATAATGCGGCCCCGATGGCGGTGGCCTTTGATCAGATCGGCCTGCCCTGGGCCGCAGCACTTGTCTCCCTCGGTGCGATCTGTGGTCTGACCGCCGTTGTGATGATCTTGATGATGGGTCAGAGCCGGGTCTTCTTTGCAATGAGTCGGGATAATCTGTTGCCGACCTGGTTCTCAAAGGTACATCCACGCTACCAGACGCCCTATCGTATCAATATTATTACGGGCATCATTATCGCCGTCATCGCTGCCTTTACGCCGATTGATGCGGTTGCTGATCTGGTCAACATTGGGACGCTCCTCGCCTTTGTGCTGGTCTCCATCGGTGTGATTGTGTTAAGGCGCACACGACCAGAGATGAAGCGTTCTTTCCGCACTCCCTGGGTGCCGGTCGTTCCTATCCTGGCGTCGCTGGTCTGCTTCTACTTGATGCTTGCGTTACCTGTAGTGACATGGGCTCGTTTTATTGCCTGGTTGGTACTGGGCTTTATTGTCTACTTCGCGTACGGTATGCGTCATAGCCGCCTCGGAAAAGAGGAGATGAGCTTGATTGGCAACGCTACGCTGGCGATCGATCCGGATACGGCCTCTGGCGAAGAGCCAGTGGCTCTGGATTAAGTGTCCCTGTATCGTCCTTACTAGAAGCTTGAAAGAAGTCGGAGGGCATCTTGCTCTCCAGCTTCTTTTTTGGGGAAGTACGATCGTCAGGACAGGTTCTCATGCCTGCTTGTTACTCTTCTTTCGCTATAGACGTGGTACGTGATATGAATTGGTATTGAGCGTCTGGTTAGCGATAGGGAGCGTGTAACATGCAGATTATGCGTAAGAAGTCGGTTGAGCAGTCGATCAAAGAGACTGAAGAGCCTGAACATCAGCTGAAGAAGTCACTGGGGCCGATCGATCTTATCGTGTTTGGTATTGGCGTGATTATCGGGACGGGTATCTTTGTATTGACCGGCGTGGCTGCGGCGACGAAAGCTGGCCCGGCTATCTCTCTGTCATTTGTCGTGGCTGGTATTGCGTGTGGCCTGGCGGCGCTCTGCTATGCGGAGTTTGCCTGCGCTGTACCGGTAGCAGGTAGCGCTTATACGTTTTCGTATGCCTCGCTGGGTGAGTTTATTGCCTGGATTATTGGTTGGGATCTGGTTTTGGAGTTTATGGTCGGGGCTGCGGCGGTCTCTATCGGCTGGTCGCAATACTTCCAGGCGATTTTGAAGAGTCTGCATCTCAGTCTGCCTGCAGCCATCGCGGGTGGTGGGGCAAAGGGTGCTGTGCTTGACTTGCCGGCGGGGCTTATTGTACTGATCCTGATGGTGATCCTGATAATGGGTATCCGTATGAGTTCGCGCTTCAATCTGGCGGTGACATCGATCAAACTAGCTGTACTGGCCTTCTTTATCATTGTTGGTATCTTTTATGTCAGGGTTGCGAACTGGACGCCGTTAATCCCTCCTGCTGAGCCGCTCCCAAGTAGTCATTCAATCTTGCAGTTACCACTACTCCAGGTGTTGTTGAGACAGCCACAGACGGTCTATGGTTGGACTGGTATCATCTCTGGTGCAGCGACCGTCTTCTTTGCTTATATTGGCTTTGACGTTGTGGCGACGACAGCTGAGGAGACCAGGAATCCGCAACGGGATATGCCTATCGGTATCCTTGGTTCACTGATTGTCTGTACGATTTTGTATATTATAGTCGCGCTGGTGATGACCGGTATTGTGCCTTTCCGTCAGCTGAATACTGCAGCCCCTATGGCGACGGCGTTCGCGGCGATTGGTCTGCCCTGGGCTGCCAGTCTGGTCTCACTGGGCGCGATCTGCGGACTGACTGCGGTAACCATGATCTTGATGTTGGGCCAGAGTCGGGTCTTCTTCGCGATGAGTCGGGACCATTTACTGCCGCCCTGGTTTGCTGCGGTACATCCTAAATTTCGTACTCCCTACCGTATTACGATTGTGACTGGTGTTGTGATTGCCGTGGTTGCAATGTTGACTCCTATCGATGCTGTCGCTGAGTTGGTGAATATTGGGACGCTGCTCGCCTTTGTGCTGGTCTCTATAGGTGTATTGGTTTTACGCAAATTGCAGCCAGATATGCCACGCACTTTCCGTACGCCCTGGGTACCAGTCGTTCCTATTCTGGCGGTCCTGGTCTGTCTCTACTTGATGGTCAATCTACCAGTGATTACCTGGCTACGTTTTGTCATCTGGCTGGCACTGGGTGTGATCGTCTACTTTACGTATGGTATGCATCATAGTCGTCTGGCACGAAAAGAGATTGGTGGCATTGGCGTGAACATAGCGCCGGATGAGCGTGAATAGTGTCAATAGTGCCTGTTTGTGTGTTGTGCTGGTTACCCTTATTCCTGTGTTGAAAACAGGTCGGCGGATAGGGTCTGTGGGACGACGACTCTCAGTGCTCGGGGGACGACTGTGATGACTGTCGGTGTGGCTCCCGTAGTAGTATAGCCGATGGGTTCGCCGTCGACCTGGATGGCGATCGCTTTTCGTGTATAGAGCTTGATCTCGCTGCCGGTCTCGTAGCGTACCCATTGGCTGCGTTGTTTGCTGCCGCGCAGAAAATCTCCAATGACCAGTAGCCGACCAAGGGGGCCGCGCTTGCGGACGACACAGACATCGAGTTGCCCATCATCGCATTTGGCGAGCCAGGTATATTTAAGCATGCCACCGTAGAGTTGTGTATTGCCGACGATGACCTGGAGTGCGTTAATCTTGATGGCGCGGCTACCCATGCGCATGACGACGCGAAACGCCGGATAACGAATTCCTAACCAGGCGGCCATCAAGAGATAACCGAGTACTCCCAGACGTTTCGCCGGTCGCTTCTCAATGGCCTGCGCGACCTCACCGTCGAGGCCGATACCAACCATGAGCAGAAAATAGTGATCATTGATCTTGCCCAGATCTATCTCGCGTATCTGTCCTTCAAATAAGACGTGGCTGGCGTGAAGCAGATCGAGAGGAATTCCCGCCTCGCGTGCCCAGACATTGACGGTTCCACTGGGTAAGATGCCCAGAGCTGTCTTACTCCCTGCGAGCTCCTGGATGACTTCATGAATGGTGCCATCACCCCCAATTGCGACGACAATATCGACATGCTGCGCTACAGCCTCCCGTGCGATCTGTGCCGCGTCTCCGCCAGCTTGTGTGAGTTTGAGCTCTACCTGCCAGCCGCGCGACTGCAAATTTGTGACGATGGTTGCGATATTGTGTGCGTTGGGTAGATAGCTACCAGAGGTAGGATTGGCGATGAGCACGACGCTGGTCATCGATGCTTCTTGCTGCGACTGTGTCGCGTCTATGGTCCGCTCTTGTGCTCTTGCTTCACGCAGCAGACCAAATTGTATGCTATCTAACCCTCTTGTCCATGCACTTAATACATTCTGCACTATCTGCCTGCTCACTTGCATCTGTTACCCTCTCGGTCGGGGAGGCAATCGTATTCTCCCTGTTCGTAGTGTGGCTAAGCCCCATACTTCTAATACGCAGTATATCAACTTCAGGTTTTTAGCAGAGCCGTATGTGCGTTGGGCTGATAGACAACTCATTCTAATCGACGCGTGGGACGCGTGCGAGGATCTCGGAGACGACTTCGTAATTACTGGTACCCAGACGCTCGGCGATCAACTCGGCTGGTAAGCTGGCCTCGCCCTGACGCCCGATCAGGACGACTTCGTCTCCCATTCTGGCCGCTGGAATATGGGTGACATCGACCATACACTGATCCATACAGATCCGTCCCAGCAGCGGTGCCTCCTGTCCATGAATCAGGACGCTGCCCCAGTTCGCGGGTGCGCGCCGGAAGCCATCGGCATAACCGACGGGGAGGCGGCAATTCTGGTCGGCTGACTGGTTATGTAGGTGCGCCCGTAGCTGATCCCTTCTCCTTCCGGTATCCATTTGACCTGCGAGATCTGGGTCTTAAATGAGAGTGCAGGTCGAAAGCCGATTGGTAGCGGTACGGCTGTCGACGGCTCAAGTCCATAGACGGCGATACCTGGACGCACCATGTCAAAGTGGGATGCTGGCAGCGAGAGTACGGCGGCACTATTCGCTGCATGGACGATTGGTGGACGCAGCCCTTGCTCTTCTACTGCCGCGAGTACCTGCTGGAAGCGTGCCAGTTGCAGTAGAACGTGGGTCCGGTCCTCACTATCAGACTGTGCGAAGTGAGTATAGAGACCCTCCAGCGCTAAACCTGGTAGTGCTATGATCGTACGCATCAGGGTGATAATCTCTTCGAGTTGTTCGAAGCGTACGCCAAGTCGTCCCATGCCGGTATCAACCTTGACGTGGACCTGGACAGTCTTGTCGAGGGCGAGGGCAGCACTGGAGAGTGCGTGTGCTTCGTCTGCGCTGTAGAGGGTGACGCTGACTCCCAGGCGGACGGCCTCGCGCATCTGCCAGCGTGGCACGTAGCCAAAGACCAGGATTGGTGCGTGTATATTGGCCTCGCGTAGTGGGATTGCTTCGGTAACGGTCGCGACGCCGAGCATACTGGCTCCGTTCTGGAGGACGGTACGTGCGACTTTTAGCGCGCCATGACCGTAGGCGTCGGCCTTCAGTGCTACGAGGAGACGTGTGTGTGGGGCGACCAGGGATTTAATATGCCGGGTATTACTGCCGATGGCGTTGAGATCGACTTCGAGCCAGGTGGGTCGCTCGGCGTGCATAAAGAAGGTCTTCTGCCAACCGGGTGCCTGGCGTACCAACTTTTCAGAGGCCTCCCACGGGCGTGCCATGAGCATCTCTGTGACGCGCTCCATGCGTGCCTCTTCCGAACCTTTGATCAGGACGAGGGTCGTTGGTCCCTGCTCTGGTGCTATCCCATCGAGGACCTCTTCATCACGCTGGTGCTGTTCCTGGTGCTCTATGATACGGCGAACGGCCTGTGCTGCGTCTTCATGTGTCGATGTCATTACCAGATGCTCGCTACTGAGGCCAGCCTGGAGCGCGGCCTCAGCGATGAGCGCAGCACGCTCACCACGGGTGATCAGATAATCGACAAGTCCTGCCGCCTGCTGTCCTACTGCGCGATGGGCTTCGTCTGCGTAATCACCCAGGTTGAGTATATCGCCGAGGACCGCGATCCGACAGCCACGACGCGGTGTCAGGGCTGCCAGGGTCTGGAGACCAGCGATCATCGAGACCGGTGCGGCGTTATGCGTATCATCGAGGAGCAGACTGGCATGGATACCGGGTAGCGGATTGAGACGACCTGGCAGTGGGCGTAGCTGTGTAATTGCCTGCGCTGCACGCTCTGGATGCATCCCTCGGCTTAGCGCAATCTGGTAGGCAATCTCCATCGTCGCTTTGCTGTGCGCTCCCAGCAGTTGTGAAGAGAGCACAATCTCTGTTCCTATCTTTGGTTGAGTCAGTGGTGACGCCAGTTCGTCGCTCTCCTCTGCCACCGTGGTCGCTGTTCTATAGCTGGTTCCTTGCTGGCTTACTGTAATCCCTGCTGTCGCACTCTGGCTCTCATCTGTGGATGGTGTGGCACTGGTCGAGATGGTAGGGAGGTTGGCGAGGGGGTGGAAGACGATACGTGAATAGTGATGCATCTCATGGTAGCGTGCCAGCAGGGCCTGTGTCTCGCTATCATTCTGGTTATAGAAGAGATGCCCGTTGCTCGGCAGGCTGGTTAGTAGCGCACCGAACTCCTCTGCCAGATCAGTGACCGAGCTGAAATATTGTAACTGTACAGGACTGATATTGGTCAGCACGCCGATATGTGGACGCACGATGCGACAGAGGGCCGCAATCTCACCAGGATGATCACAGCCCAGTTCCAGCACTGCATACTCGTGTTGTGCCTCTAAGCGTCCCAGTGAGAGTGGGATGCCCAGCATATCATTATAGTTTTGCCAGCTACGGAAGGTCGTAAACTGCTTACCCAGTACCGTCGCAAGCGCCTCCTTGGTACTGGTCTTGCCAACGCTACCGGTCACTGCAATTACAGTAGGATGCCAGAGGTCCAGTATTGTACGCGCGTAGCTCTGGAGCGCCAGGCGGGTATCATCCACCAGAATAATCGTCAGGTCTGAACGTGTCAGTGCCAGCCGCGCCTGCTCCGAGAGCTGCTGAAATGCCCGGCCTGCTACGAGGAGACCGGTGGCCCCTTTACGCTGCGCATCGAGCAGATAATCGTGCCCATTGCCACGTTCACCGTGGACCGCCACAAACATCTCACCTGGGGTAAGCTGACGGCTATCATGACTGAACGCCTGAAACTGAATATGCTTACCAGGATGATAGATCGTACCCTGCGTCGCTTTCAGCAGGTGATCAAGATAGATCATAGTACCCCTCCGTCCCTCTGACCCCATTCTATGGATCGAAAACTGTCTGGTCACAACAAAGGAGAGGGCTACGTACGACCGTCAGCCCTCCCTCTGCAAGACTATTCCTCTACAGTACGGATGTAACACATCGTTTTAATCTGTCTTACCATACCGTCTAGCTCCATTATTGTCAACAATGATGTAATAGCATGCGCGGGCAGTTGTGCTTTGCGGATGATCTCATCTATGTGTAATGGTTGATCAGAGAGTGTGGCCCAAATTGCGCGCTCCTCAGCGTTGGCCGGTTGACGTATAGCTGCAGCTGGTGGCGCCCATAAGGTTGGTTGCTTGTTTGGATTGGCTACTGGCTGGGTGGGGATGGCATGGATGTTCAGATGCTCAAGGATATCGGCAACACAGGTAACCGGGTGTGCGCCATCACGGATAAGCTTGTTGACGCCTTCGCTCCCCTTCGCTGTAATGTTGGCTGGTACTGCGTAGACTTCGCGACCCTGCGTGAGTGCTGAATTTGCCGTGATCAGTGAACCACTGCGATTAGGTGCTTCTACGGCGAGGATACCCAACGAGAGACCAGAGATGATGTGATTGCGTGCGGGAAAGTTTCCTGCTTCGGGGTTGACGCCGAGTGGAAATGGTGTGAGTAGGGCACCCTGGCCCGATTCAGCGATACGGGCTGCCAACGCTCTGTTCTGGGTAGGATAGATGACATCGAGGCCACTTGCCATGACGGCGATAGTGCGTCCACCCTGATTTAATGCGGTGGTGTGCGCGACTGTATCAATGCCGAGGGCCAGACCGCTGACAATGGTCATAGAACCATGCACAAGATCACGGGTAAAGGTCTCGGTGACATGGCGACCATAAGCGCTCATTTTACGAGTACCGACAACACCGATGCTATAGATGAAATCATCAGGGATCAGGGTCCCGCAGGTATAAAGAACAGGTGGGGCGTATTCAATCTTACGCAGGAGTGGAGGATATGTATTGTCGCGCCATGTGATGACCTTTACCTGTAACTTGTAGAGCCGTTCCAGCTCATGGAGCGGTTTGATCTGTATGCGTTGCTGTTGAAAGCGCTCTATGATTTTTTGTTCGAGTCCTGCTTGCGCTAACTCTTTGCTCTCTGCCAGCCAGGCGGCTCTGGCATCATCTTGAAAGTAATCGAGTAAGCGTTGGAAACGGACCGGGCCAATGCCGAGGACGCGACTGAACGCAATCCAGTGCGCTAACTGTTCCAATGAGAGGGCACCCGAAGGATAGTATCGGGCTTCTGCATCATACACTTCCATCCGCCGCTGCTCTTTATCCATGTGTCTTTCCCTCTGTGATACTCAGAATGACATCATCATGTGACCGGGTTATGGTTGTCCATTGCCCGGTGGATTATTCGTTGAAGGACTGTTCGGACCGGGGTATGGATATTGATATGGATATTGATATTTATACTCTGTGTAGGCTTTGCCCGGTCCAGGATAGCTGCTGGTCAGGCTGTGTGGACCAGTCATAGAGCGTTGTGCCGTTTTGACTGCTTGCTGGTAGGCAAGCATGTTCTTGCGCCGCTGAGCGTTGGTAAGCAGGAAGCTTACGCAGCCGAACAGGGCGATAGCAATGAGCAGACCACCTGCTGTAAACAGATAGGGTTGCAAGGGGTCGTTAAGCGTGATTACCGGGACCGGGAGCGTTGGGCCTTGCACTTGTGTGCCGCTGTTCGCCAGTTGTGGCTGATCGATGGAGCGCCGCCACTGGTTCTCGAGCTGGTTACTATTCAAGCCGAGTGTCTGCTGAAGATCCTGGTTAAAGATCTTGCCAGGCTGTCCGGTACTTTTGATGAGTGCCGCCATCTTCTGTTGTCCAAAGGCTCTATACATATAGTCAAGCAGCTGCCAGCTCTGGGCGTAGGCAATATAGGCAGTGTTAGAGTTGGTAGGGAATGAGGATGTGATATCTTGTAGCGCGAGCAGACTGTGGTTGTTCAGTGCTCGTTTGTAGGCGTTGAGCATATCTGGTTCGTGGTAGAGTTGATTATAGAC
>Ga0102924_1003333_pt1 | contig 16945 bp, 13 predicted proteins | sample PaiPotPPM11metaG_FD_80116 | JGI IMG/M metagenome (GOLD analysis project Ga0102924, IMG submission 80116) | Iron sulfur acid spring bacterial and archeal communities from Banff, Canada, to study Microbial Dark Matter (Phase II) - Paint Pots PPM... ...
CATGGCATCGGCAGCCTGAACCCGCCCACCCCGTACACCGGGCTGCAATGGCTGGTGCCGGGGGTCTCCGAGGTGTTGCAGGGCGCCTTGCAGGCGGTGTTGGGGGCGGCGTTGCTGGCCCTCCTGACCGCGGTGCTGGTGGCGGCGTGGCAGCGCCGTTCGCACCGTCTCTGGGCGGTGGTCGGGGTCGGGATGCTCTGGCTTAGCTTGGTGAGCGAGGCCCACACCGCGGCCCAGTTCCTGTTTGCCGCGGCCCAGGCGGCCGTCTTGGTGGGCTTGTTGGGCCTGCTGATCGGCGGCTTCCTGCGCGGCAATCCGCTGGCCTTTGTCTCGGCCCTGCTGGTGCCGCTCTGGGGCAGCGCGGGATGGGAGTACCTGCAACTGCCGGGCGCGGCCTACCGCGCCTCGGGCGTGGTGTTGTGGGGGCTGACCGCCGCGTGGTTGATCTGGCTGCTGGCGCAACCTCGGACCGGGACCGACCCCGGGACGTGATACCCGGGACGTGATACAGGATACAGAGGATGTGACGGCGCACCCTCCGGCCGTAACGGCGGTTTGGCGTTTCGTTTCCGGTGCGCAAACGTTTACCATAGGCGCATGACGTGGGGCGCGCGTTGTCTTCTCGGTCTTGTCACCCTGGTACTGTCCGGACCGCGGTTATGGGCGCAGTCACCGGCCGACCCGGCGGTGGCGCGTGGTCAGGCACAATTCGTCCAGAACTGCGGCTTCTGTCACGGGGCCGACGCCACCGGGGTCCGCGGCCCCGACCTGACGCGTTCGGGGCTGGTGCATGCCGATCAGCACGGTGAGCGCATCGCCCCGGTCATCAAGAACGGTCGCATTGACGCCGGCATGCCGCCGCTGTCGCTGACCGACGCCCAGATCGCCGACGTGGTGGCGTTTTTGCACGCCCGCGTTCAAGCGGCCATGGCCAGCAATCGCGGTCCGGGGCGTGACTACCCGCTGCAGAAACTTCTGACCGGCAATGCCGCGGCAGGCAGCGCGTATTTCCACGGCCCGGGCGGATGCTCGGGCTGCCATCGTGATGTCTCGCTGGCCGGTATTGCCTCGAAGTACGACACGGTGGAGTTGCAGCAACGCCTGCTGTACCCGCGCGGCCGGGACGAAGTGCAGGTCGCCGTCCATCTGGCCAACGGCCAGACGGTCAGCGGAACGCTGCTGCACCGTGACGAGTTTCAAGTGGCGTTGCGCGACGCGGCGGGCAATTACCACTCCTTCGATCCCGCCCGGGTGCGGGTCGAGGAGCAGGATCCGCTGGCCGCCCATCGCCGCCTGCTGGGCTCCCTGACCGACGCCGAGCTGCACAATGTGTACGCGTTTCTGGCCACGCTGAAGTAGTTTCCCGACCGACCGGGGGTCACCGTCGCTGTGACCCACCGAGGATGCTGAACCGATATGCAACTTCCGTTTGCCTTACCGCACCTCCCGAACGCCCGCCTCTGGTCTGGTCGCTGCTGGGCAGCCATGGCCGCCACCTTGCTGTTGAGCGGCCTGGCAGCCGGGCAGGGCCTCGATCCGAAGCTGCTGCTGCAGCCCGCCACCACCGACTGGCCGACCTACAACGGCGACTACTCGGGACGGCGATTCAGCACCCTGAATCAAATCAACGCCCATAACGTTGCGGACCTCGCCGTGGCCTGGGCATTTCCCAACCTGCCGGCGGGGATCAAGAGCACGCCGCTGGTGGTCGATGGGGTGATGTACTTCACGGTGCCGGAGCACGTCTTCGCGCTCGACGCCCGCAGCGGCACGCTCATTTGGCATTACCACTACGCCGCGTCGGGCGACCACATTGGCCACCGCGGCGTGGCTATGTACCGGAACTGGCTCTACTTCACCACCCCGGACGCCCACCTGATCTGTCTCGACGCCAAGGACGGCAGCGTGCGTTGGAACATCGAGCTGGCCGACCCCAAACAGGGTTATTTCTCCACCATGGCGCCCTTGGTGATTGACCACGGCACGCCGCACGTCATCGTGGGTGTCTCGGGCGACGTGACTGATATTCCCGGCTACCTGACCGCTTATGACCCGGATACGGGCAAACTGCAGTGGCGCTGGTATACGGAGCCCAAGCCGGGCGAGCCGGGCTCCGAGACCTGGCCGAATGCCGACGCCCGCGAGCACGGCGGCGGTATGACCTGGATGACCGGCACCTACGATCCGGAGGCCCACCTGCTCTACTGGGGCACCGGCAACCCCAACCCGGTGATGGCGGGCGAGAGCCGCCCGGGCGACAACCTCTACACCTGCTCGATCGTGGCACTTGATCCGGAGACCGGGAAACTGGTCTGGGCGTTCCAGCCCTCGCCGCACGACCTGCATGACTGGGACGCGGTCGAGACGCCGGTGCTGTTCGACGCCCCGTTTCACGGTCAGCCTCGCAAGTTGCTGGCCCAGGCCAGTCGCAATGGCTTTTTCTTCCTGCTGGACCGTCTTACCGGCGAACACCTGGTCACCGCGCCGTTCATCGATATCAATTGGGCGCAGGGCATCGACGCCAAGGGGCGTCCCATCGCGCGTCCTGACAAGGCGCCCAGCCCCCAGGGCACGCTCGTCGAGCCGGGCTCCGACGGGGCGACCAACTGGATGTCACCCAGCTTCGATCCCCAGACCGGCTTGTTTTATGTCGTCGCGCGCCGCATCTTCAGCGTTTTCTACAAGACCAATGAAGGCAAGCCGGAAGGCTGGGCGGGTCGCGATCGCAACCTGTGGGCCAACTCCACCATCCGCGCACTCGATTACCGGACCGGCAAGGTGATCTGGAATCACGAGATCGGACAGGGAGAGTCGAGCGCCGGCATCATGACCACGGCCGGGGGGCTGCTGTTCTCGGCCGATTTGAACCGCCACCTGCTGGCGCTCGATCCGCGTACCGGCAAGACGCTCTGGCACTTGAACCTGGGCAATGGTGTCGATGCCTCACCCATGACGTTTGAGCTGGACGGACGGCAATACTACGTCATCGGGGTGGGCAATATCCTGTACGCGTTCACCGTGCCTGGGGCGCCGACGATCCCCTCGGCGCGCGCCGGAAACTGAGACCTGCCCGGCCGAAAGGGCCAGCAACGCCAAGGACGTCGCTGGAACTCAGCGGTGGAGGTTCAAGGTCGGCGCAACTCCGATCCAACCACGCACGGGGTGTCACGACGCTGCTAGCAGGCCTTACTGAAGCCTGAAAACGCGACCCACTCAAAAGTGCCTCTTCGCGCCCCAAGCGCGGTTCTCGGGGCGAAAAGGCCTATTTGAACTCTTAAATAGGCGCTTCTGGTCGCAAAATAGTGTCACGTAAATTTTCGTATTTCGGCGCGATGCGGGGTGCAGCGGGAAAACCGCCGACTGGAGTCGTACAAACACGAGACAGGGGAAAGTGCCGTAACTATCACCGCGCAACTCTGAGTTCCATGTCGACAGGCGGGTTTCGGCCGTCGTTTGTCGGCGAACACGCTGGTGCTCATACCCTTGGACGACCCGATCAGGACACCAGCGGGCGGGATGTGATTCGCGAGGTGGCGCAGTAGTGCCGGATTGGACCCGACGGCGCTTGGTCAACCTACTGCTTTTGTAATAGCAAGGCTTCGAGTGCTTGACGCAAATCTTGGCTTCGGAAAGGTTTCGGCAGCACCCGCACGTCCCGCGCGAGGTACCCGGGCGGGGTGGAATGGGGGCCCGGGCTGGGCGCGAGAAACAGCAGTTTGAGGTCCGACCAGCGCTGTTTGACCGCTTGCAGGGAACGATCCGCGGCAAAGGTTCCGACCGCGGCATCGATGATGAGGGCGTCCAGCGTGCCCGGGTCAGGGGCGGGAAAGCACAGCACTCCGCCGCGGGCCTCAGCTTCGAAAGCCTGCACCCCGAAAAGCTCCAGCATTTCGCGCGTGATCTGGCGGATCTCCGGGTCGGGCAGAAGGAGGGCCACGCTGCGTCCGGTCAGGGTGTCGGTGTCGGCGCCCGCGGTGACGGCGGCGCCGGGAAGAAAGTAAATGTCGAAAGTTGCCCCCTGACCCGGTGAGCTCTCGACCATGATGTGGCCCGCGTAGGACTTGATGATGCCGTAGACCGTGGCCAGGCCCAGCCCGGTGCCCGCGCCCACCGGCTTGGTGGTAAAGAACGGCTCGAAGATGCGGGCTTGGGTGCCGGCGTCCATACCCAGCCCGTTGTCCTGAACGCGGAGGAGAACGTAGCTCCCGGCCGTGATCCGGAACCCCTGCGGTCCGAAGCCGCCCTCGCGGTGCACGACCGCGGTCTCGAGCCTGAGCCGTCCCCCGTGCGGCATGGCATCGCGGTCGTTGACGGCGAAGTTCAGCAGAATCTGCTCGAGCTGCCCGGGATCGGCTTGCAGTGTCGGCAGATCGGGGGCCAAGGCGAAGACCAATGTGACCGCATCACCGGCCAGGCGCCGCAGCAGTGCGGTCATGTTCTCGATGCAGGCGTTGAGATCCACCGCCTGCAGGCGCACCACCTCCTGCCGGCTGAAGGTCAGCAACTGGCGGGTGAGGCCGGCGGCGCGCTGCGCCGACTGCAGAATCTCGTCGGCATGCTTGCCGCGCGGATCGCCGGCCGGCAAGGCGGCATGCAACAGCTCGCTGCGGCCGATGATGACGGTCAACAGGTTGTTGAAGTCATGGGCGACGCCCCCGGCCAGACGCCCCACCGCCTCCATCTTCTGGGTGTGGCGCAGCCGGTCTTCGAGCTGTTTACGGCTGGTGATGTCACGCGAGATCCCGAACGTACCAACGATGCTTCCCTGTTTGTCGACAATGGGCAGCTTGCTGACCAGGCCCCAGGCGGTGTGGCCATCGGGGAAGACCTCCGACTCCTCCTTGTCGAGCATCGGGCGGCCGGTGCGCAAGATCTCCTGCTCGTCCTCCCAGGCGGCGCGGGCGTGGGCCTCGCCGAAAAAGTCAAAATCGGTCTTGCCGATGGCCTCGGCGGCGTCGTTCATGCCGAGCTTGCGCGCACACGCTTGGTTGATGCGCACAAAGCGGCTCGCGCGGTCCTTGAAGAAAATGGATTCCGGAAAACTTTCCATCAACAACGCCAGCAGTTGACGTTCATGAGCGAGGGCCTCATCCGCCTGGCGCCGGTGGGTGATGTCGAAAAACGTGCCCTCGTAGAAAAGGGGATGCCCGTGGGCGTCGCGAACCAAGGCGAGGTTGGCCACGATCCAGATCGGAGTGCCGTCGGCACGCTGCAGCTCCACTTCCCGATCGGTCAGGTACCCCTGGGTGGCCAGCGCCACCATCACCGCCTCACGCTCCGCCGGATGCAGATACCATGCGCTGGCCGGGCGCTCCAGCACCTCCTGCTTGGAACGGCAGCCCAGCAGGCGGACACAGGCCTCGTTGCAATCGAGTACCTTTCCGCCCAACTCGCAGCGATAGGTGGCGGCGATGTTTTCCTCGAACAACCGCTGGTGACCGCTTTTCGAGAAGGGGGCTGCAGGCATGGAATTGTGGGCCGTCAAGGAAGCGGCATGGCGGTCAGCCCCGGTGAATGTCCACGGAGCGCAGGTGAATGGGCGTCAGCGGCTTATCCTGCGGGTCGCGCGGGACCTTGGAGATCGCCGTCACCACGTCCTGGCCGCCGGTAACCTGGCCGAAAATAGTGTACTTGCCATTGAGATGCGGCTGCGCGCTGGTGGTGATGAAGAACTGGCAGCCGTTGGTGTCCGGCCCGGCGTTGGCCATCGCCAGGCGTCCCGGGCGATCAAAGGTCAGGTCGGGGCGGACTTCATTCTTGAACTGGTAGCCCGGGTTTCCTTCCCCCGTCCCCTCGGGGTCGCCGCCTTGGATCATGAACCCCGGAATCACGCGATGGAAGGTGAGGGCCGTGTAAAGTGGCCGCCGCACAATGTTGCCGGTCAACGGATCGCGCCAGGGCTGGGTGCCCTGCGCCAAGCCTACGAAGTTCCCGACCGTCAACGGCGCTTGGTCGGGGTAGAGCTCGACTTCAATCAGCCCCAGGTCGGTCTGCAAGTCGGCGGTGTAATGCCCGGGCGCGGCGGGTTGCGGTCCGGCGATCGCGTGATGATGGCAAGCCGCCAACAACAAAAACAAGAGGCTGAGAAGGCTCCACTGCCAGCGTCGCATGCCCAAAGTGTAGACCGGGAAACGCCGACCGGGTGGCGGTCCATGCGGCCGATCGCCATTTGGCGCGGTCGCCTGCCGCGCGGGACCGATTAGACTGTCCCCATGCAGCGCATGCGCCGCCGACTGGGACACCTGCAGTGCGACATCGTTCAACCCGACCACGCGGCGGTGGGCAAGCCGGTGGTTTTTGTGCACGGCTTGGGCGGCGGAACCTGGGGCTGGGAGAACTTCCAAATGTATTTTGCGCAGCGCGGCCGCGTCACCTACGCGCCGGAGCTGCCCTACCATGGCAGCGAGCGCGACGCGCGGCTGGGCGACTACAGCGTCGAGACCTACGCCCTCTACATCGCCGCCGCGTTGGCCGAGATTGGTGACTGTTTCGTGGTGGGCCACAGCATGGGCGGCATCATCGCCCAGAAACTGGCCGAGACCACGCCCAACGCCGGGTACGTCTTCCTGTGCAGTGCCCCGCCCTGGAACATGTTCCGACGCGCCTACTGGCCGATGTGGAAACACATTCTGCGCCACCCTTTGCGCGGCGCCCTGCAGGCCATTCGCCAGGACCCCATGGTGCTGGACGAGGCCCTGGAGGATGAACTGGTCAACAACCGCCTGTCGGAGGCGATGCGGCACGCGATCTACAGCAAGGATGTGCCGGACTCCGGCCGCGCGTCCCTGCAGATGGCGCTCGGACTGATCAAGGTGGATGAACGGCAGGTGGGCTCGCCCTGCCTGGTGGTGGGGGGACTTGCCGACGGCCTCATTCCGGCGGTGGAACAGGAGCACATCGCGGCGCGCTACGGCTGCCCGGTCAAGATCTTCGACCGCGGTCATATGCTCATCATCGAGGAGGGCTGGGAAGAGGTGGCCGCCTACCTGCTGCGCTGGTGCGAGGCGGTGGAGCAGGGAGCGCCGCACCCTGAGCTGTTGAGCGCCGCCGGCCAGAAAACCTGAGGCGGGCCGCCTGTCCGGCGGGTCAGGGCGCCACCGGTTTGGCTTTCAGCCGTTCCACGGCCGCGAACTCGGCGGCCGCCTCGTTCTTGCGGCCGTCGTGGTCCAGGACGCGGGCCAGCAGGTAATGGGCGCGCTCATTTTCGGCATCGAGTTGTAGCGCGGCGCGCAGCGCCGTCTCCGCGGCGGGCCAGCGGCCCGCCGCCAACAGGGCGCGCCCCAGCTGGAATTGGGCGGCGGCAAAGTGCGGGTCCAGGCGGACCGCGGTTTCCAACTCGGCGATCGCCTCCGGCAGCCGCTGGGCGTCGACCAGGCGGGCGCCCAGCAACTGGTGTCCCCGCACGTCGTTGGGGGCGGCCGCCAACAGGGCGCGGTAGTCCTGCTCGGCGGCCGGATACTGCTGCAGTTGTTCGTGGCACAGGCCGCGCAGGGCGAGGGCATCCAGGCTCAGGCCGCGCGCCAGCACGGCGTCGAGTAGCGGCAGCGCGTCCCGGTCGCGGCCCAGGGCGTGGTCGGCGCGGGCGAGGGCGAGCTGCGCCGCGCGCGGGTCGGCGAGCGAGAGGGCGATTGCCTTTTCCAGCGCCGCGCGCGCCGCATCATATTCGCCGGCGCCGGCCAGGAAGTTGCCAAGGTCCAGGTAGCTCTGCGCCTCGCGCGGGCGTAGCCGGGCGGCGGCCTCGAATTCCCGCAAGGCGGCGGCGGCATCGCGCCGCTCGACCTCCACGGTGGCCAGGAGGCGATGGGCGGCGACGTTGCCGGGGGCTTGCGCGACGAGCGGCGTCAGCGTCTTCGCGGCGGCGTCCCACTTGCCCTGCCGGGCCTGCGCCAGCGCGAGGTTGAAGCGCGTCACCGGATCGGGCTCCCGCTCCAGGGCGAGGCTCATCTCGAACTCCGCCCGTTCGTAGGCGCCCTGGCCGGACCTCGCCATGCCGGAGGTTGCGAGCCACGCCTGGCGGCTGCTGGAAACTAACGCCGCGCAGGTCAACTGGCCCGCCGACCAGCGCCCGCTACTCCCGGCGCACAGCGTGACGGTGTGGGGCGCGAACTAGCCGGCGGGTTGGTGGTTTGAAGCGTGTGCGGTCCGGCTCTTGGGACGCAGAAAACAGATTTTGGATTTTGGTTGTTAGTTGTTGGCGCCTTCCGGCGCCCCTCACGGGGCGAACACGGCACCGCTACGTCATGTTACGGGTGGATCGCCTGCCGCGGCGTCGGCGTTTAACAACCAACAACCAACAACCAACAACAAGCCATCGGCGTTCCCCAATCAACAACCAAGTCCAACCACGTCCTGCCGCGGTGTCTACTTCCGGGCCCGCGGGTCCGCGGCCAGCGTCGGCGCGCCTTCCTTGACGATGTAGAAGTGATCCGCGGCGATGTCCTTGTAGACGCTGGTCAGGCCGCTGGGCCACTTGACCGTGATGCGCTCCGCTTCCTTTTTGTCCCCCAGCCCGAAGTGCAGGCGCAGGTCGTTCTGTGAGAGGAAGCTGCCGCCGCTGCGCACCTCGTCGAGCGTCGTGCGGCCATCGGCCTCGACCGTGACCTGGGCGCCGATGGCGGCGCGGTTGGACTTCACGCCTTCGAGCTGCAGGCTGAGAAAGTGGCCCACGGGCCCGCTGTTACGTAGCAGGGAAGGGGTCTGGTTCATGTTCACCACCACCGCCTCTTCGCGACCGTCGTTGAACAGGTCGCCGACGGCAAGGCCGCGGCTGGAGTGCGGCGTGGTCAGGCCGGGGCCGGCCGTGTCGGAGATGTTGAGAAACGTGCCGTTGTGCTGGTTGTAGTAGGCGACCTTGGGCTGGCGATAGCTGGTGCCCAGGCCCTTGCCGTCCACCTCGGGGTAAACGTGACCGTTGGCCAGCAGGATGTCGGGCCAACCGTCGTTGTCCATGTCGAGAAATGCCGCGCCCCAGCCCAGCCAGCGGGTCACCGAACCCAGTCCCGCGGCATAGGTCATGTCGTCGAAGTTGCCGTCGCCACGGTTGATGTAGAGCGAGCTGGTGTCGTCCGAGAAATTGGTTTTGACGATGTCGAGGTTGCCGTTGCGCAGCACGTCGGCGGCCGCCACGCCCATGCCCGCCTGTTCACCACCGTCCTCGTTGAAGGCCACCCCGGTGGTGGTGCCGATGTCGGTGAAGGTCCCGTTGTGGTTGTTGTGGTAGAGGATGCTGGGCGTGGAATCGCAGGCGACGTAAATGTCGGGCCAGCCGTCGTGGTCGAAGTCCCCGGTCAGCGGACTGAAGCAGTAATAGCCGGCGGGTCGCACCACGCCGGATTTCTCCGACACGTCGCTGAAGGTGCCGTCGCCGTTGTTGTGAAACAGGCCGTTGACGCCGCCCTTCAGGCCGCGCGGGCCGCACATGACGTTGATCCCCTTCCACTGGCACCACTGCCCCTGGCCCGGCTTGGGAACGCTGTTGTAGTCGAAGTCGACGTAGCGCGCCAGGAACAGGTCGAGCTTGCCGTCGCGGTCGTAATCCACGAAGGAACAGCCCGTCGTCCACAGCTTCTTGGCACTTCCCAACCCGGCTTTCTCCGTCACGTCGGTGAACGTTCCGTTGCCGTTGTTGTGGTACAGGACGTTCTGGCCCCAGTAGGTCACCATCAGGTCGAGGTGGCCGTCGTTGTCGTAGTCGCCGACGCAGGCCCCCTGCCCCCAGCCGGAGTGGGTCAAGCCGGCCTGGGCGGTCACGTCGGTAAACGTGCCGTCGTGGTTGTTGTGGTACAGGTGATTGCTGGGTGGCGGGGTTCCGGGCGGCGGCGGCGCGCTTGGATCGAGCTCCCGGGGCAGGGTGGAACCGTTCACCAGGAAGATGTCGGGCCAGCCGTCGTTGTCGTAATCGAAGAGGGCCACCCCGTTGCCCGTGGTCTCGATGATGAACTGTTTGTGGTGGTCGTCGCCGTAGACGTTGGCGGCGGTCAGCCCGGCTTGCGCGGCGATGTCCTCAAAGCGGATCACCGGGGGCTTGGCGGGGGCAGCCGCCGACTTCGTCTGGGCGGGCAGCGCGGCGCACAACAGGCCCGCGGCGAGGGCGGTCCAAAGACTCCGAAACCACATACCTGCCAACCATACCGCATGCCTCGCGCGGGCGCGATGTTGGCGCTGGGTTAAGATAAATTCCTTATGCGCTATCGCACCTTGGGACGGACGGGACTGCAGGTCAGCGAGATCGGCTACGGAGCCTGGGGGATCGGCGGCAGCCAGTGGATCGGCGCCGACGACGGCACCTCGGTGCGCAGTCTCAAGTCCGCCCGCGACGCGGGCGTCAACTTCTTCGATACCGCCCTGGCCTACAACGAAGGCCACAGCGAGGAACTGCTGGGCCGCGCCTTCGGGACCTCGCGCGAGGTGGTGATTGCCAGCAAGGTGCCGCCCAAGAACCGCGTCTGGCCCGCGACCGCATCGAGCACCTTGCAGGAGGTGTTTCCCAGGGACTACGTGCTGGAGTGTCTCGACCTGACGCTCCGCAACCTCGGGCGCGAACAGGTGGACCTCTTCCAGTTCCACGTCTGGAACGATGCCTGGGCCGGCGACGAGGAGTGGCACAGCACGGTCCACGCCATGCGCGCTTCCGGCAAGGCGGCCCACATCGGCATCTCCATCAACGACCACCAGCCCGGCAATGCCCTGCAGGCCCTGGCCACCGGCTTGGTGGACGCGGTGCAGGTGATCTACAACATCTTCGACCAGTCCCCGGACGACGAGCTGCTGCCCTATTGTCACGAGCACCAGATCGGCGTGATCGCGCGGGTCCCCTTTGACGAGGGGAGCCTGACGGGAAAGGTGCGCCCGGAAACGGTTTTCCCGCCCGACGACTTCCGCAACGCTTACTTTTCCGGCAACCGGAAGACCGAGGTTTGGGAACGGGTGCAACGCCTGGCGAAGGATGCCGGGGTGACGATCGAGGCGCTGCCGGGATTGGCCCTGCAGTTCTGCCTCAGTCATCCCGCCGTCTCCACGGTGATCCCCGGCATGCGCTCGCCGGCCCACGTCGCCGCCAACACCGCCGTCTCCGAGCTGGGCGCGCTGTCGCCCGCCGTGCTCGACCGGGTGCAACAGCACCGCTGGGTTCGGAACTACTACGCCTGAGACCGTCAGTTCATGAGCGGCCGCAGCACGGCCGGAGCGGGCCGCGCTCACCCCGTAGGCGGCCGCGGCGTTGGACAATCTTCCGTGGTCAAAAAACCCAACCCTTGGAACCGGGCCGCGGTGGCGCGCATGGCGCGCGAGCTGGCGGCGCTGGCGGCGCGCGAGCTGGTGCGGAGCGAGGGGCCGGTGCGGGCGCCGGACTTTCAGCGGCAGACCGAGGCCCTGCTGCGACGTCGCTTCACGCCGGAACAGATTCCGGGCGTCGTGCAGGCCGTGGCGGATGCCAGCCTGCACCTCTGCCATCCGCGCTTTATGGCCCAGCAGGTGGCGGCGCCCCTGCCCGTGGCGGCGCTGGTGGAAAGCGTGGTGGCGGCGCTCAACAACAGCGTGGCGGTGTGGGACATGTCACCCGCCGCGACCCTCGTCGACCGCGACCTGATGCGGCGCTGCAAGCGGCTTTTCGGGTACCCCGCCACGGCGGAGGGAACGCTGGTGGCGGGCGGCAGTTTCGCCAACTTGACCGCCCTGCTTGCCGCCCGCGCGGCGTTGGTTCCGACCGCCTGGCAGCAGGGCGGTGGCCGGGTGGCGGTGCTGGCCAGCGAACATACCCACTACTCCATCGCGCGCGCCGTCGGGGTGATGGGGCTGGGGACCGAGGCGGTGTTCGCCCTCCCGACGGATGGCGCGTTCCGTGCCGACCCCCTGGCGGCGCCCGCCGTCTTCCAAGCCGCGCGGCGTGCCGGGTTCCGGCGTTTCATCCTGGTGGCCAGCAGCGGCTGCACCCCGACCGGCAGTTGCGACGACCTGAGCGCCTTCGCCGCGCTCGCCCGCCGTCAGCGGGCGTGGTTCCACGTGGACGCGGCGCACGGTGGCGGCTTCGCCTTCAGCCGGCGTTACCGCCGGCTGTTGCGCGGCATCGAGCAGGCTGACTCGGTCGTCTTCGATCCCCACAAAATGCTTTTCATGCCGCTCATCGCGGGCGCGGTGTTGGTGCGCGACGGGCGCCACCTGCGGGCCGCCTTCGCGCAGCACGCCCCCTATCTTTTCGGCGGCACGCGGCAAGCCCATCCCAATATTGGCGAGTTCACCCTGGCCTGCTCGCAGCGCTTCGACGCACTGAAGATGTGGCTGGTCTGGAAGGCGTACGGCGCGGGATTTTGGGGCGAGATGGTGGAGAGCGTCTGTGCCGCCACGCGCGCCGCCTACACCCACTGCCTGCGGTCGGAGGTCCTCGAGCCGGTGCACAGGCCCGACTGCAACATTTTTTGCTTTCGTCTGCGGCGCCCGCCGCGCGGCCGGCGGGCCGCCGATCGCCGGCACTGGGAGCTGAAGGAGGCGGTGAACGCGAGCGGCGCCGCCTACATCAGCTCGACCGTGCTGAACGGCGAGCGGGTGCTGCGCATCGTGGTGATGAATCCGCGGACCACGGCCGACGACACGGTGGCCGTGATGCAACAAGTCGAACAGCTCAGCATGGCGTGATCCGTGATGTCCACCCCCCTCCTCGACCCCTGGGAAGTCGGCCGGCGCAGCCGGCTGAGCCCGCTGCGTGCCGCCCTGGCGTTGCGTCGGCGGTGCGAGCCGGCCTGGTACCGGCGCGGCTGGCAGAGCGATCCCTGGCACGCGGGGGCGGCTGCACGCTGGCCGGCGCGTTTGTTGCCCGAAGAAGAGACCGCATTGTTGCGGTTGGAAGAGATCACCGGCAGCGCCATCACGCCGGCGCAGGCGGCGGCGCTGCTGCTTCTGGCGCGCTCCGCACCGGCGCAGGGCGAAATCGTCGAGCTGGGCTCGGACCGCGGCAAGAGCACCGTCGCGTTGGCCTGGGGAGCACAGCGCAGTGCGCAGCCCTGCACCATCCACGCCGCCGACCCGTTCGTTGACACCAACCCGGAGCATCGCCGGCAACGCATGGCGCTGCTGCAGCGCCATCTGGAGGACTACGGCGCCGCCAACGTCAGCTTCCACCCCTTGGCCAGCGGCGAGTTCCGCGCCGAATACGACCGGCCGTTGCGCCTGGTCTTCGTGGACGCCGCTCACGACTACCTGAACAGCCGCTTCGACTTCCTGGCCTGGAAGGAGCTGATCGTGCCTGGCGGCGTGTTGGCGGCCCACGACGTGGATAATCCGCAATGGGGCGCGGGGACACGGCAAGCCTTCTTCGATCACGTGCTGGCCGACCCGCGGTTTGAGCTGGTGCTGCACGTCGACAACCTGGCCGCCGCGCGCCGGGTGGCTTGAAACGTGAAGCAGGCTCGGCATGGGTTCCCGCCTCGCGGGCGACGGCGGCCGCCGGGTCCCCGGTGCAATCTCGACCCACCCTCCTGATCACGTCCGGGGCGCCATGCTAGAGTCCTGAAATGCCCGTTACAGACCGGTTTCTGCGCGCCTGCCGCCGCGAGTCGGTGGACGTCACCCCGGTCTGGTTCATGCGCCAAGCCGGGCGCTACATGGCCGACTACCCCGCCGTGCGGCGTCACCACTCCATCCTCGAAATCTGCAAGACGCCCGAGCTGGCGGCCGAAGTCACGGTGACGGCGGCGGAAAAGCTCGGGGTGGACGCAGCCATCATCTTTGCCGACCTGCTCCTGCCGGCCGAGCCGATGGGCCTGAAGTTGGAGTTCCGCGACAATGAGGGCCCGGTCATCACCCCGCCGGTGCGTGATCGCGCCGCCGTGGACGCGCTGCCCGACGACCTCGGCGGCGCCCTGGGCTACGTCTCGGAGTCGATCCGCAAGGTGGCGGCGCATTTCCAGGGTCGCATCCCGGTGATCGGTTTCGCCGGCGCGCCCTTTACCCTGGCCAGCTACCTGATTGAAGGTGGCGCCTCGCGCAGCTTCCTGCACACCAAGCAACTGATGTATCGCGAGCCGGCGACCTGGGACGCGTTGATGAACAAGCTGTGCTCCCTGTTGGCGCCCTTCCTGCGCGAGCAGGTCGCGGCCGGCGCGCGGGCCCTGCAGCTCTTCGACAGTTGGGTGGGCACACTCGGCGAGGAGGACTTCCGTCACTACGTGCTCCCCTATATCCGCAGCTTGGTCGACGCCGTGCAGCGGACCGACGTGCCGGTCATTTACTTCTCGACCGGAACCTCCGGCTACCCAGAAGCCCTGGCGGAGACCGGTGCGGCGGTCATCAGCCTCGATTGGCGCGCCGGCCTGGCGGGCACCTGGGAACGCCTGTCGCCCGCCAGCGCGGTGCAGGGCAACCTCGATCCCGTGACGTTGTTTGCGCCGGAACGCGAACTGCGACGCGCCGTCCAGCAGGTGCTGCGTCAAGCCGGCAGCCGCCCCGGACATATCTTCAACCTCGGGCACGGCATTCTGCCAGGAACCCCGGTCGAACAGGTGCGAGCCGTGGTCGAGTGGGTTCACGACTACCCATTGGTGACGGCCTGAAGGCGTGGGGAGTGGATTTGAACTCCAAAAAAAAGCTGGTTGTGACGGTTGAAGCTGGGAATCCGTGACGGTCCACACTCAACACCCGCGGGCGAACCGCGTTCTGATCCTGGGCGGTGGCATTGCCGGGCTGAGCGCGGGACACGAGCTGCTGCAGCGCGGCGAGACCGACTTCTCGATTCTGGAGGCGGGAACGGCCGGGGGCCTGCTGCGCACGGAGCAGGCGGAGGGTTTTCTTCTCGAAGCCGGCCCCGACTCGTTTCTGACCGCCAAGGGTGAGACGGCGGCATTGGCCACCGAGCTGGGGCTGGCGGACGAACTGCTGTCCTCGAACGATGCCGAACGCCGGACGTTGATCCTGGCGCATGGCGCGCTGCACGCGCTGCCTTCGGGCTGGCAGATGCTGGGGCCCACGCGGCTGGCGCCGGTGCTGCGCTCCGGCCTTTTTTCCGCGGCCACGCGCCGGCGTTTTCTGCGCGATGCGGCCTGGGCGAGCCGCCCGGCGCCCACCGGGGACGTCTCGGTGGCGGCCTTCGTGCGTCATTACTATGGTCGCGAGGTGGCCGAGGTCGTGGTGGGGCCGTTGCTCGCCGGGGTGTATGGTGGCGACTCCGAGCAACTCAGCCTGGCTGCCGTCCTGCCGCGATTCAATGCGCTGGGGCGGAGCCACAGCCTGTTCCATGCCCTGCGAGGCGTGCGGTCGTCGGCGCCGGGGGCGGTGTTCACCACCCTGCGAGGGGGCATGGGAACGCTGGCCGGCGCCCTCGCGGCGCGGCTGGGTGACCGCCTGCGAGTCGGGGAAGCGGTGCTGGACATCACCCGCGACCCCCACGGATACACCGTCACGACCGCGGGCGGCGCTTGGAGCGCGTCGCAACTGATCCTTGCCGTGCCGGCGTGTATCGGCGCCGCGCTATTGCGCCCGCTCGATGCCGGGCTGGGTGAGTTGCTGCAGCGCATCCCGTACGCCTCCTCGGCGGTGGTCAGCCTGGCCTACGACCGGGCGCCAGAGTTGCCGGCGGGCTTCGGCTTCCTGGTGGCGCGCGGCGAACGCGTGGCCGGCGAGACGGTGCGCATGCTCGCCTGCACCTTCGTGCACCGCAAGTTCGCGGGCCGTGTCCCGGCCGGGCGGGGGCTGCTGCGCGCCTTCTATGGCGGCGTGCTCGACCCCACCGTGCTGGAGGAGAGCGACAGCGCGCTGGTGGCGCGCGCCCGCACCGAACTGCGCCGCACCCTGGGCATGGACGCCGCGCCCTGCCTGACCCGGGTGGCACGCTGGCCGCGTTCCATGCCGCAGTATACGGTCGGGCATCTCGAACGCCGGCAGGCCATCCTGGCGGCATTAACGCGTCACCCGGGCTTGTACCTGGCAGGAAACGCCTACGACGGCATCGGCATCGCGGACGCCATCCGCAGCGGCCGCGCGGCCGCCCGGGCGGCCAGTGTAAGGTAGCGCACAGCCCAGCAGGCATCGCCTCACGGAGCGGCTGGAATTCTTGCTACCCTCCTTGAGGACTGCCCGGATCGCAGGACTCTGCCCATGCCTCATCGCTTTCGTTTCCCCTGCCTCGTGTTGCTCGCGCTGGCGGCGAGCGCTCCCACGTTCGGCCAAGACCTGGCGGCGTTCGAGAAACATGTCACCGAGTTCACCCTGGCCAACGGCATGCACTTCATCGTGCTGGAACGACATGAGGCGCCGGTGGTTTCGTTCGTCACCTGGGCCAACGTCGGTTCGGTGGACGATCCCAAGGGCGAGACCGGGCTGGCCCACATGTTCGAGCACATGGCTTTCAAGGGAACCACCACCATCGGAACCACCAACTGGCCGAAGGAAAAGGTGGCGCTCGCGGCCGAAGACGCCGCCTATGAAGCACTCGAGGCGGAGCGCCGCAAGGGGCTGCACGCCGACGCCGGCAAGGTGAAGACGCTGCAGGCCGATTTCATGGCCAAGCAGAAGCTGGCCTCCAGTTTCGTCGTCGACAATGAGTATCCGCGCTTGATCGAGGCCAACGGCGGCGTGGGCCTGAACGCCTTCACCAGCGAGGACGCCACGGTTTACTTTTACAGCCTGCCCTCCAACCGGGCGGAGTTGTGGTTCTACCTGGAGTCGGAGCGCTTCCTGCATCCCGTGTTCCGCGAGTTCTACAAGGAGCGCGACGTGGTGCGCGAGGAGCGTCGCATGCGGACGGAGAGCAATCCGCAGGGCCAGCTCATCGAGGACGTGCTGGGCGCCTCCTACCTCGCCCATCCCTACAAAAACCCCGCCGTGGGCTGGCCCTCGGATGTGGAGAACCTGACGCTGCGCGAAGCCGACAAGTTTTACCAGGCGCACTACGGGCCCAACAATCTCACCGCCGCCATCGTCGGCGACGTCGATCCGGTGCAGGTGAAGCGCTGGGCGA
>Ga0102924_1003334_pt1 | contig 16942 bp, 15 predicted proteins | sample PaiPotPPM11metaG_FD_80116 | JGI IMG/M metagenome (GOLD analysis project Ga0102924, IMG submission 80116) | Iron sulfur acid spring bacterial and archeal communities from Banff, Canada, to study Microbial Dark Matter (Phase II) - Paint Pots PPM... ...
AACCAATTATTTTCTTAGGTTTATGGCGGGGACGACGGGGCTCGAACCCGCGACCTCTGCCGTGACAGGGCAGCGCTCTGACCAACTGAGCTACGTCCCCAGATTGTTTTTCAACAACTTGGTAATACGTCACATAGAATCAAGCGTTTCGTAGCTTTCGCTATTTTCGCTCTTTTCTATCATTTCGCTGCTGTGGACTAAATTTTGGCCTTTCGTGGACACCACGTGGACACCACGGTGGACACCAAATCAGGTCAACGCAACGACAGAATCAAGTCTACCAGATACGTTCTGTTTTTGGTGTCCACCTTCCCCCTCATCGCCGGAGTTTTCAGGATTTATGCCTCAGCAAACCTCTGCCGCTCCGCAAAGCAGCTTGGTGGATTACCAAAGCCAATCGCCAACCGCTCGATCGCAAGCCTTGGAACGGTTGAGTCGCGAGTCCAAGAAAGCCGCAACGTGCCGGGGGGACGTTGACCTTCGACTCCTTGACGTTATATTTTGTATATATCTGGTGTTCGGGAAGACGGTGTAAATCCGTCGCTACCGCGTAACTGTAAGCGCTGAGAGCTTGGCATTCTGGATAAGCCACTGGGATGAGAATCCTGGGAAGGCCGTTCAGGCTCGATGAAGCGTAAGTCAGGAGACCGGCCAGATGAGTTCGGGCTTACTTTGACTTCGCAGGGAGAGTTGAAGAGCATATCCGCTGGTGTCGTTCCAGATGCTGCGGCAGCTGCCTAATTAGTTCATTTCCCGCTCTGTGCTAGACGCGTTGCCGCGTCCGGCGCAAGGAGCGATGCATGCAGCAAGGTCTTATCCATTCGGTCACTCTCGTCCTCGGCGGCGTTCGCAGCGGCAAGAGCCGTTATTCGCAGCATATCGGGGAGCGTTCGGGCCGCGTCACCTTCATCGCCACAGCTGAGCGCCGAGATGATTCGGAGATGCTCGCCAAAATTGAGCGTCATCGCACGGAACGGCCGAGTCACTGGGCTACAGTCGAAGAGCCACTCGAACTGGCTCGAGCTATCACTGCCGGAGCGACCGATAGCGATTTGATCCTGGTGGATTGTTTGACCCTGTTTGCCGCCAACCTGCTGGAAACACACGGCGAAGATGAGAAAACACTTCAATCGCGAATCGATAAGCTTTGTATGGCTTTAGACTCCGTTCCCTGCTCCGTCGTTCTCGTCTCGAATGAAGTTGGTAGCGGCGTAGTTCCGGAGTACGCGTCAGGGCGGCGTTTTCGTGATCTGGTTGGGGAGATCAACCAACGTGTCGCTGTGGTCGCGGACAATGTACTTTTCATGGTTGCGGGACTTCCGCTCGCGTTGAAAGGCTCGGCTAGCGCGGAGGACCGCGCATGAAGGGCCTTCTCATTGCGGGTACGGCAAGCGGGGTGGGTAAGACAACTATCTCTCTCGCGATCATGGCAGCAATGCGCAGGCGCGGGCTCGTGGTACAGGCCTTCAAAGGCGGACCGGACTTCCTGGATACGGGACATCACACTCGTGTCTCCGGGCGAACTGCACGCAACGTGGATACATGGATGCTGAGCGCGGTTGCGAATCGAGCCGTCGTTTCGCAAGCAGCCCAGGGCGCGGACTTCATTGTCGTTGAAGGCATGATGGGGCTGTTCGACGGGAAGTGTGGCGATTCTGACGCTGGCAGCACCGCTGAGATTGCCAAGCTGCTGAAGCTACCAGTCGTGCTGGTCCTGGATGCCGGTAAGAGCGCACGTAGCGTGGCCGCCGTCGTGCTGGGCTTCGAGATGTTCGATCTCGAACTTCCTTTAGCGGGCGTCATCCTGAACCGAGTTGCCGGAGAGCGGCACTTCACTATGTTGCAAGCCGCCATTGCTTCCAAGTGTAAGACCGTTGTGCTTGGGTGGCTGCCACGCGAGCCTGCAATTTCCATCGCGGAGCGGCATCTGGGCCTTCACACCGCCGAAGAGTTTACCGGGACAGAGGCTGAGAGTGTTGCGACTGCAAAGCAGATCGAGGTTCTGCGAACTTTGGCAGAGAAGCATCTCGATCTTGACGCCTTGTCATGTCTCGAATGCGGTCTGGAATCTGTCACAGCCGCGCGGCCTGTTTCAGATCGAGAAGAAATTGGTGTTCGTGTGGGAGTCGCGCGTGATCGCGCATTCTCGTTTTACTACGAGGACAATCTCGACTTATTACGGTTGCGGGGCGCCTCGATTGTGCCATTCAGCCCAATGAACGATGCGGCGTTGCCGGCTGATCTCGATTTGCTCTACCTCGGCGGGGGGTATCCGGAACTCTATGCGCATCAACTAAATTCCAATGCTTCGATGCTGGCGTCCATCCAGGCTTTCGTCGCTTCCGGCAAGCCGGTCTATGCCGAGTGCGGCGGCATGATCTATTTGTCGCAGCAGCTCACGACTCTCGACGGTGTTCCTCATTGCATGGCCGGTGTTCTTCCCTTTTCGATGGAGATGACGACGGCTCTGGTGCGCTTCGGATATGTCACTGTCGAATTCAGCCGCGATTGCCTTCTTGGAAAAGCAGGCACAACCGTTCGTGGGCATAGTTTTCACCACTCGCGCGTCGTTGGAGACGTCGTTCCGTCGACCAACTACCGCGTCGAGTATTCGCTCTCGGGCAAGCGGGAAGATGAGGGCTACAGTGTCGGAAATGTGCTGGCGAGCTACATCCACCTTCACTTCCGTGCCGCCCCTTCGATCGCCCAGAGCCTGATGGAAGCAGCACGTGCGCAAAAACTAGCAGAGGTATCTGAATGAAGAAATTGATTCTCATTCTGTTGCTGTGGGCAGGAGTTACCGCTCCCTGTTCCGCGAGCCACACCTTGACCGACGAGGCCGGGCGCTTGGTCACTGTGCCCGATCATCCTCACCGAATCATCTGCATGGTCCCAAGCATCACCGACGCCGTGTTTGCTCTAGGAGCCGCAGATGATGTAGTAGCGATTAGCGATTTTGTGGAGTATCCGGCTGAAGCGAAGAAAAAGCCCAGCGTCGGATCGATTAGCGATCCGTCGATGGAGACGATTCTCTCCCTGCATCCCGATCTTGTCCTCGGTATGCCTCATCAGAACAAGCAGGCCATTCTCGATCAGCTTCAGCGTTTGGGAATTCCCCTGTACATCGTCGATCCGCACGGAATTGCGGGGATCTTGCACACGGAGATCAGTCTCGGACGAGCGATAGGCCGCGAGACCCAGGCCGCTGCGTTGGTACAGCGACTCCAGCAGAGAATCGCTGCCGTTCGTTCGAGCGTCAAGGGCAAGCCAATCGTAAACGTTTTTATGCCGGTCTCATACGACCCCGTCATCACAATTGGCAAGGGTTCGTTCCTTACCGACGTTATCGAAGCCGCAGGCGGCCACTCTATTACCTCGGACATTGACCAGGAGTGGCCGCATATCAGCATGGAAGCCGTCGTCGCCCGGGCGCCCCAGGCACTGCTCATGATGCGGGGTGGAATGATCTCACCAGACAAGCTCACCACGCAGCCGGGTTGGGACAAGTTGGAAGCTGTCCGTACGGGACGGGTGTACTTCGTTGACAAGCGGGTCAATTTTCCCAGCCCTGAAGCCATCGATGCATTGGAGGACCTCGCCAAACAATTTCATCCTTGAGCTGAATTATTGCCGTCAGCTTACAACCATAACCAACCAGCAGGGTGTCGGGAAGCGCGGTGCAATTCCGCCACTACCCCGTAACTGTAAGCGCTGAGAGTCATGCAGGCACGCCAACGCCACTGGGGCCAAGCTCTGGGAAGGCAGCATGAACTCGATGAAGCGCAAGCCAGGAGACCGGCCCAGCTGTTACCAATCCCGAAGGGGGAAAATATGCTTTCGGCCATATCAATATTGGGGCGCCTCAGGCGTTCTGTCGCGAACACCGCTATCGCCGGCCAAGTCACGGCTATTATCGTTACCGTTGCTACCCCATGCTCCTTGTCCGCACAACAGGAGAAGACTCTGCGCGGGTCGGTAAGAGATCCGCTGGGAGCACTCATCACGGGTGCCTCCGTAGACCTTCTCGAAAGCGGCCGCGTGATTGCCCACACGACAACTGGCAACGATGGCATCTATAAGGTTGTACTGCCAGAGCCAGGCCGCTACAGTGTTAGCGTCGCGTCGCCCAACTTCCAGACGACCAAGTCGAAGGAATCCTTCTATACCGGAGCAGCCAAGGATGAGCTAAACGTGACGCTTGCCACCGCTACCCTGACGCAACAGATTACAGTGACTGCAACCGGAACGCCTATGCCTGAGGCACAAACAGGCGCGTCCGTGACCGTCCTGGGGCCGGAGGATTTCCGCTACATGCCAGAGGTGCAAGAGCCATTGCGTCTGGTCCCCGGGCTGCAGGCGACGCAGACCGGTCAAGTGGGTGGAACAAGTGCTCTCTATATTCGCGGAGGTGGTTCTGACGCGAATAAGGTCCTGATCGACGGGGTACCTGCGAACACGATCGGCGGTGGGGTTGAGTTCGCCAATCTTGCCACGGTCGGAGTCAACTCGATCGAAGTGTTGCGAGAACCCAACAGTGCTCTCTATGGCTCAGATGCCTTGGCTGGCGTCGTAAGTATTACTTCGGACCGGGCCACTACACCTTTGCCGTTCTTTACCTATTCAGGAGATGCTGGCAACTTTCACACCTACCGGAATGAGGTCACAGCCAGCGCGCTATACCGTCAATTCGACCTCTACTCCGCGTTCGCACGGATGGATACCGACAACAACATTCCCAACAGTGAGTTCCATAACGCGACATACTCCGGCAACTTCGGCTGGACGCCCAATCCCGCCGATAATCTGCGTTTCACCGTCCGGAATGTGATCGTCTCCGGGGGCCAGCCCAATGCAATTGCCTTCTATGGCATTCCTGACGACGCGCAGCAGAAGGAGCAGGACAACTACTATGGCGCCGTCTGGGACAACCACGCAACCTCAAACTGGCACAACCAAATCCGCTATGGAGGATTGCGCCAGGACGGGCAGTACAACAGCTTTGGCGCAACTGGGATCTACGATCCGATCTTCGAGATCTGGGACGGCAAGCCGGTCACAATCACTGGAGCCAACGGATACAGCGTTCATGGCCAGGCGGCGTTCCAGTACAGCAATTCCTTTTCTCAATTTCTGACCCCTGCAACCCGGGACTTCGTTTATGCGCAGACCGACTATCACTTCGCGCACTTTCTCGCATTAGGCGGGTTCAAATACGAGAATGAAAGCGGCTCGTCGGGTGACGCTGGTTCCAAGCCGGAGAAGATTCAGCGCGGAAACTACAGCTACACACTCCAGTTTTCCGGGGATGTGCAGAATCGCCTCTTCTATAACTTTGGCATTGGATTGGAAGACAACGGCTTGTTCGGCTTCGCCGCGACACCGCGGGCGTCGGTGGCCTACTATCTGGCGCGTCCCTCGTCCTCGGGATTCTTCAGCGGTACTAAACTCCATGGCAGCTTCGGAAAAGGCATCAAGGAGCCGAGCATATTCCAGCAATCGAACTCGCTCTACGCAACACTTCAGACGGCGCCGAATGGCAACCAGCTGATCAGCCAATATAAGGTTGCCCCTCTCGGTCCCGAGAACTCGCGCACCTTCGATGGGGGAGTCGACCAGCAGCTCCTCAATGGGCGAGGACGGATTGGAATTACATACTTCCACAACCAATTCACCAATGGCGCTCAGAACGTACCGCAGTCGGACCTTGGGCAGTTCGGTGTTCCAGCGGCACTCCTGCCGCAAGTACCCTACGGCGCATACCTCAATGGCGCAGCGTACCGTGCGATGGGGATCGAGGTCGAAACCGAGTACCAAATCAGCAGCCATATCTTCGCACGCGGCGGCTATACCTACACGGACGCCGTGGTACAGCATTCGGTCGCGACGGCCGCCAGCGGAACATCGTTCACAATCCCGATAGGCGCTTACGCCCCACTCGTCGGAGCGCGTCCCTTCCGGATCGCTCCCCACACTGGCTACTTCGGTATCAACTACACGCAATCAAAGTTCTACGCATCCCTCACCGGCACATTGGTGAGCCGGCGTGACGACAGCGACTACCTCTCTGATTCGTTTTTCGGAAATAGCCTTCTGCTGCCTAATCGGAACCTTGATGGGTCGTATCAACGGCTCGAACTTGGAGGCGGATATCAAGTAACGCATCGGGTTGACCTCTACGCAAATGTCCAGAACCTGCTCAGTGAACGCTACTACGAGGCGTTCGGATATCCGGCGCTTCCTCTTACTTTCCGCACGGGCATCAAGCTGAACTTCGGTGGAGAGTCTTGGAAGCTGAAGTAGCCAAAGTGACAAGCGGTCCCCTGGCCACTGTCCCAAAAGGGCGGTGGTCCGGTGTACGCGCGTCACAGCGGCCTGCTGCGACCGACAGAAGCAGCTTCCTGGCCGCCATTTTATTGTTGTCGGCAGCCTTGTTTATCGCAATCCTCGTTTCCGTCTCCTTCGGTGCGATTCATATTCCCGTCGAAGCAATGATGGCGGCAATGTTTCATAATCGGCCTCTAACCGAGACGCAACATACAATCCTGTTCGAGATTCGACTGCCGCGGGTCCTTGCTTCCGCTGTAGTAGGCAGCGCCTTGGCGGTTTCAGGCCTGATGTTTCAAGGGCTTTTCCGGAATCCGATGGCTGATCCCTACATCATCGGAGCATCCGGAGGCGCGGCGCTTGGGGCATGCTGTGGAATTGTATTTTTCACTGAAGTCAGCTTTCTGGGTTTTAGTGCAACAGCCCTGATGGCGTTTGCGGGCTCCGTGATCGCTATGACAATCGTTTACTCCCTGGCGCGAACTCGTGGGCGCACGAGTGGCGTGACGTTACTGCTTGCCGGGTTCGCCACTGGGACCATGCTGACGAACTCCACATATTTCTTTGAACTGTTTGAATCGAATTCTTCATCGAACATCCGGGTTGTGGCGGCTTGGCTTCACGGCACCGTCGGAGTTCCCGAGTGGAAGCAACTCGCCGTCACGGCTCTTATCTTCGTAGTCGCGGGTGTCGCCGCATATCCTCTCATGCGGAGACTCAATACGCTCGCTTTGGGTGACGAGTATGCCCATCAACTGGGTATGCGCGTCGAGACCACGCGGATTGCGATCATCCTGGTTGGCTCCCTTCTGACGGCCGTGGCCGTATCGCTCAGTGGCCTCATCAGTTTCGCAGGCCTCATTATTCCCCACGTCGCCCGCCTGCTTTTTGGCCCAGACAATGTGCGCTTGCTCCCCGTGACGGCAATTGGCGGCGCCATCTTCCTGGTCGTCGCGGATACCCTCGCGCGTACGATTCTGGCTCCGTCAGAACTCCCTGTTGGCATCCTAATGGTATTCATAGGCGGCCCGTTTTTTCTCTACCTTCTTCGCAGAAGCAAACGGGAGTACACGCTATGACCCCGCTGCTCCGATTTGCAAACGTCAGCTTTCGCTATGCTAATAGGACTGTTCTTACGCAGGTGAACTTCACACTGCAGGAGGGATGCTGTACATCCCTGATCGGCCCAAACGGCGCAGGGAAGACGACGCTGTTACGTATAGCCTCAGGAACACTTACGGCAGCTTCTGGGTCGGTTCTGCTCAAGGGGAACGATCCGGGGAAGATGTCACATCGCCAGCGCTCCCGTCTGGTCGCATTGGTTCCTCAGCAACTCGACGTTCCGTTCGACTTCACAGTCCAACAAATCGTAGAACAGGGCCGCACACCTTACCTCGGGTTACTGCGCGGACCGCTGAAAGAAGACCGGATTGCGGTTGATCGAGCGCTCGCTCTCACCGACACCGCACACCTCCGCCATCGCGTATTCAACGAATTGAGCGGCGGTGAACGTCAGCGCGTGAAGATTGCGCTGGGCCTTGCGCAAGAAGCCACGCTACTGCTGCTGGACGAGCCCACGCAGAACCTCGACATCGGCCGGCAGGCAGAATTCATCCAACTGCTCCATCGCCTGCACGGCGAAGGAATAACCATCCTTGCCTCCATTCACGACCTTCACCTGGTTCGTGGAAACTTCTCTACCGTGCATCTCCTGGGTCCGGATGGCACCCTCATCAGCGGAACGCCCGACCAAGTCCTGACTGCCGACAACCTTGCAGCAGCTTTCAATTGTCCACCCGGAAGTCACCCCTTGATATTTCAACAGCACGTCGCGCAGGAGTCAGCATGAATTCGCTCAGTTCGGAACAGATCAATCAAATTATCCAGGGCGTAGAACCTCCCAGTGAACTCTGGCGGCAGAAGGCACGGACACATCTCGACACCCTCACCAAACCGTTGGGCAGTTTGGGGCGGCTTGAGGATCTCGCCGCCCAGGTCGTCGCAATCCGCCAGGATGGATTTGGGGCGCCGATCAAGAAAGGCGCATACATCTTCGCAGCCGATCACGGCATCAGCGCAGAAGGTGTCAGCGCTTATCCCCGAGAAGTTACTCACCAGATGGTGCTGAATTATCTTTCCCATGGCGCCGCGATCAACGTACTCGCCGATCTGCATCACGCCGAACTGTGCATCGTCGACGTTGGTGTCGACGCCGACTTTGACGACTTGCCTGGCTTACATCGGCGCAAGATAGCCCGCGGCACACAGAACATGCTTCACGAGCCCGCTATGACAGATGGCCAACTTGCTCAGGCACTCGAAATCGGCGCGGAGATGGCTTCAGCTGCGGTTGCTGCCGGAGTGAACATGATCGCCATCGGTGAAATGGGCATTGGCAACACAACCTGTGCGAGCGCGATCACCTGTGCGCTGACCGGGGCAACGGCATTCACAGCTACCGGCCGTGGCACGGGTGTCGGATCGGTTGCTCATAGTCGCAAGATTGCGGTCGTTGAGGCGGTCTGCCGCAAACACTTCGACGCCGTTTCAAGCCCTTCCCCTCTGGACATCCTCCAATGCGTTGGAGGCCTTGAAATAGCTGCCATGACAGGCATGATTCTGACGGCAGTGAAACACAAGCTGGTCATTCTCATCGACGGATTTATCTGTACCGCCGCTGCTGCCTTGGCAGTTTCTATCGCTCCGGATGTGTGCGGGTATCTGATTGTCGGCCATCAATCCGAGGAACCAGGCCACAAGCTGCTGCTCGATCGATTGAAATTACAGCCTGTGCTCTCCCTAAATATGCGACTTGGTGAGGCCACTGGAGCGGTCCTAGCCATGCCGATTATCGAATCTGCGATGGCTCTCTATAACCAGATGGCGACGTTCAGTTCGGCTGGGGTCAGTGTGGCGTCGTGATAGATCCAGTCTCACAGGCACGACGACTCTCGTCCGAATTCCTTTCGGCGATTCAGTTTCTTACGCGCATACCTGTGCCTGCGCAGCCTTACGAAGTTGACTCACTGGCGCGTTCTGTCAAGTTCTTCCCGCTTGTAGGTGCCATTGTCGGCGGCAGTGCCGCGCTGCTGCATATGCTGGTCGCACCGCATTTTCCACGGTTGATCGCCGCGTTGCTTGTTCTTTTCTACCTGGTAATGGTCACAGGTTGTTTGCAGGAAGATGGGCTCGCCGACGTCGCCGATGGTTTCGGAGGCGGACGAAACCGCGAGCAGATTCTTATGATCTTGCGTGATAGTCGAATCGGCAGCTACGGCGGCGTTGCTCTGGTTCTAAGCCTGTTTGGGCGCGTTCTGTTGCTCTCCTCTATTCCGATTACGCTCGTCGCCCCCTACCTCATGACCGCCCACGTGTTGGCCCGCTGGAGTGCGTTACCGCTTAGTTACTTTCTGCCGCCCGCCCGTCCCTGCACCTCTCAGGGAGCTGACGGACAAGGAGCGCGAATCGCGAAGCTCACTTCAACTGGCACGCTTATGGGCGGAACAATCTTCAGCTTCGTCGCTGCTGCGGCTTTGCTGCGAACTCACGCAATTGCCCCAATCCTCGTCACAACGACGCTGACACTGCTAACCGGTACTTACTACAGGCGGCGCATAGGCGGCGTCACTGGGGATTGCTTCGGTGCATCCATTCAGCTTGCCGAAATCGGCGTCTATCTTTGCGGAGCCTGGATCGTATGAGCCGCCTTCTCTTCATCCGTCACGCCAAGACCGACCTGGCGGGGACGTTCTGTGGATACTCCGACCCGCCGGTCAACACGAGTGGCTGCGAGCAGATACGGGACCTGGTGGCTCGTCTTGGGTCAGAGCGCATTGACGCAATCTACAGCAGCGATCTGCGCAGGGCTACGACCACAGCGCGTGCGCTCGGAAACAGGTTTCAGATTCCGGTTAAGACCAGCCACCGTTTGCGGGAGATCTACTTCGGCGACTGGGAGGGGTTGACCTGGGCCCAGATCGAAGCCATCGATCCCCTGTTCGCTCGTCGCTGGTCGGAAGCTTTTCCAGCCTTGCCCACCCCTGGGGGAGAAACCTACGCAGTTTTCCAAGAGCGCGTCCTCGATGAAGTAGGTAGGCTCGTCCATATCGGCGAAGACGAGCTTATCGCCGTCGTCACGCATGGAGGCGTGATGAGGGTTGTTCTACAAGAGCTCTTCGGATATAGCAGAGAGCGAACCTGGGAGCTGACAGACCCTTATTGTTGTTCCTTCCTGTTCGCGGGAAATATCACAGCCCGGAGTGTGAGCCAATGACCCAGGCACGGGTGCACGTTCGCGAGCTTGCCGGGTGGGGACTGGATGAGTATCAGTTCCGTCACGCGCCCATCGACGATGCGAGGCTCTCGCAAGCCGCCCTGGCGGCTGCGGAACGCCCATCCTTCCAGCCGGAGAGTGCGTTACTGCCTCAGGAAACGGAGCTACTGCTCGACGCGCTGGCGCCGCATACAACTAGAGCGGATCTGCTCGCTGAGATGTCCGGCCTGTCCTGGTCACTTGGCGTAGTCGACCTACGTCCCCTGCTTGCTTTCCAGCGCAGGCTCTCCATCCGCCCGGATGTTCCAACACTCCCGGTACCGATCAGAAAGGATTGGCCCGCATTGGTCAACTTTTCGTTCGGCCCACAGAAGCGCACAGAGTGTGAAATCATTCGCGACCCCGCATCCCGTACATTGGTCTTCCGTTCAGAAAATCCTAACCTTCAATTCGGCATTAGGGGCGAAGCGGCGTTTCCCTTGAATGTCCATACCGGCAGTCCATTCTTCGAAATTGCTCGCTTCCGCGACCGTTGGTTTCTTCGCGATGGCTACCATCGCGCCTATGCGCTACTAAAGGCTGGCGTGTTTGAGATGCCAGCGGTGATTGTCCAAGCCGGCACGATTGAGGAACTCGGTGCAACGCAGCCATGGTTCTTTCCGGAAGAAATCCTGTTTTCCGGGACACCGCCGCGGGTTGTGGATTTTCTCAACGACGACCTTGTGCTCGAATACGACCGGCCCGCACTCATCAAGACGCTGCGCATAACTATGGAAGAAAGTCTCACACTCGCAACATCGTCAGGAGAACAATTATGAGCATCGCAACCAAACGTGGCGACGCCGGCCAAACCGGTCTGGCCGGCGGTATTCGTGTCTCCAAAGCAGACCTACGTGTCGAGTCTTACGGTTCTGTGGACGAACTGAACACCGTGCTCGGCTTCGCACGAAGCATCTGCCAGAACCAGGAGATTGCTGCCTGGACGGAAACGATCCAACGCACTCTCTTTCGCGTCGGCTCGGCCCTGGCGACGCCCCCCGAGAGCAAGAAGCAGCCTCCCATCGTGTCTGCCGAGGACATCGATATGCTCACCGACCTGGTCCACAAGATCGAGGCAACAGAAGGCATCCTGTCCGATTGGTCCTTACCGGGAGCCCACACCGAATCGGCAGCCTACGAGATTGCCCGGGCGGTCTGCCGACGAGCCGAACGCGCAACTGTCCGCTTCGTCGAAAATGGTGGGGTGGTTCAACCTACAGTCATTCCGTACCTCAATCGTCTCTCTGACGCCATCTGGCTTTTCGGTCGCTTGATCGAGGTCAATGCAGGAGTCGAATCGCATCTCCGCCCAGAGTCCAAAGGAGGCCCCAAATGGTCGAGAGCGTGGTGAAGCCGGAGGAATTGGCGTATAGCGATCACGAACGTGCCGCGGTATACCGAGCCATCTCCGAGCGTCGGGATGTCCGCCGCGGGTTCATGGACAGGCCGCTCCCTGATGAGCTGTTGCAGCGACTCCTTTATGCAGCCCACTGCGCTCCGTCAGTCGGTTTCATGCAGCCATCTCGCTTTATCGTCGTTCGGGATATCGCCATCCGAAAGGCTGTCCACGACATCTTTCAGGACGCGCGCGCCAGTGCAGCTGCAAACTACTCTGGGCAGCGCGCTGAACAATACGCAGCCCTCAAGCTCGAAGGCATCCTGGAAGCTCCCCAGAATCTCTGTATCGTGTGTGACACAGAGAGCGAACGGGGTCACAAGTTGGGTCGTGCAAGCATGCCGGAAACAGCCGCTTACTCGACAGTATGCGCCGTCCAGAACCTATGGCTGGCCGCACGTGCCGAAGGGGTCGGCGTCGGCTGGGTCAGTATTCTCGATCCTGATCGTCTGCGAACCGTTCTCAACGTTCCCGACTACCTTCTTCCAGTCGCTTACCTTTGTCTTGGCTACGTCGACCGGTTCGCTCCTGAGCCTGAGTTGGTAACCGCCGGCTGGGAGAAGCGCGTCCCGCTCCAAACTATCGTGAGCTATGACACCTACGCCGAGGGCCCTGCATCGTGAGAGCTCACGCCATCATGGTGCTCGGAACTAGCTCCCACGTCGGCAAGTCTCTCCTTACCGCCGCGCTTTGCCGCATCTTTGCGCAACAGGGATATCGTGTCGCTCCGTTCAAGTCCCAGAACATGTCGCTGAACTCCGCCGTTACACCGGAGGGCCTGGAGATCGGCCGTGCCCAAGCCCTACAGGCGGAAGCTGCAGGCATCTTGCCCTCGGTCCACATGAATCCGATTCTCCTCAAACCTTCTGGCGATATGTCATCGCAGGTAGTCGTCCGCGGCAAAGTCTGGAGAAAGCTTACCGCGTCGGATTATCACCTCTGCCGGGTTGAAGAGTTGTTGCCTATCGTTCGCGAGAGCTATGAGATCCTCGCCGCCCAAAACGACGTCGTCATCCTCGAAGGTGCCGGCTCACCGACCGAGATAAACCTCAAGGAGCATGACATTGTGAACATGCGCATGGGGGAACTCGCCGACGCTGCCTGCCTGTTGGTCGGAGATATTGACCGCGGTGGCGTGTTCGCCTCACTTCTTGGCACTGTTGAACTGCTTGATCCGCACGAACGAGCTCGCATTCGGGGTTTCGTCATCAACAAATTTCGTGGGGATGTCACCCTCCTCGAGCCGGGCGTTCGCATGATCGAAGATCGCCTCGGCAGGTCCTGCCTCGGGGTCGTGCCCTACCTTGCCCAACTCAATCTCGACGAAGAGGACAGCCTGGGGCTTCCTCCTCTTACCTCGAATGGCGATACTCCGTGGCTTAGCTCAACTGCGCCAACGCGTCCGTTGCGCATCGCCGTTCTGGCCCTGCCTTCCTTCGCCAACTTCACCGACTTCGACTCCCTGCATGCGGAACCTGCAGTGTCACTCCATTTCTGCCGCGCCGCGGAACAACTCAGGAGTGCAGACATCGTTATCGTCCCAGGCAGCAAGCAAACCGCTGACGACCTGATCTGGATGCGTGGCGAAGGCCTGGACACTGCGCTAACAGAACACGCTCACACGGGCCTCGTCATCGGCATCTGCGGCGGAATGCAGATTCTTGGAGAGAGAATCATCGATCCTGACGGCATCGAGCACACGGAAACTGTTCGGGGGCTCGGCTTGCTCGCGATCCGCACGACGATGAGGGCACAGAAGATCACAAGGATCAGCTCCGGCCTCATCGCCGCGCCGGCCCTATTCGGTGAGGCTATCCAATCTCAGCTCGTAAGCGGCTATGAGATCCACATGGGCGAGACGAGCTATCTGAGAGATGCGAAGCCATTCGCCCTACTAAAGGCCGATTCTGGCGAGACCATTCTCGATGGCTGCGCCACGGCTGACGGTCATATCTTCGGCAGTTATCTTCATGGACTCTTCGACGACGACGGTTTCCGCCACGCAATCATTTCGTCCGCACGAGCTTATTACAAATTGACTCCTGCTACTTGCCTCGACAACTGGAAACAGAAGAGAGAAGAGTCGCTCGGCCGTCTCGTCGATGCGGTGCGCGCATCGCTCGACTTGCCGAAGATATTCTCCTGGGTGGGCCTCAGCTACGAACCTCAGCGGGAAAAGAATCACGAGGTCGTCCAATCGTGAATCGTGGCTCCCTTTTGCCCACAGCATATGTGGTCGACCGAATAGCGGGCGACCCGGAATGGTTTCCGCACCCCGTCCGCCTGATTGGCTATGCCATCTCGCGGGGCGAGGCAGCCCTTCGCCGGCCAGACCAAACCAGGACGGCCGAGCTGGTTTCAGGTGCCGCTCTAACGCTCGCCGTCGTCGGATCGACTTACTGGACCACATCAGCCATCATTCGGCTGGCGTATCGCCGCTCGCGCCTCTGGGGAAACACCGCCGAGCTCCTTCTCGCCTGGACCTGTCTTGCCGCCCGCAACCTAGAGCAGGAAGCAACAACGGTGATAGCCTCCGTGCAAGCAGATAACTTGCTTCTGGCAAGGACACGGTTGTCCAGGATTGTAGGCCGGGACACTGAGAATCTCAGTGTCTCAGAGGTCAGCCGTGCTGTGATCGAAACCTTAGCCGAAAGCACCTCAGATGGCGTCATCGCCCCCCTGTTCTACATGGCTCTCGGTGGTGTTCCGCTCGCCATGGCCTACAAGGCGGTCAACACACTCGATTCAATGATCGGCCACTCTGACAGCAAATATTTCTACTTTGGCAAAGCCGCGGCCCGACTGGATGACGCCGCCAATTACCTGCCATCGCGAATGTCAGCGCTCGCGGTAGTTGCTGCCGCTAAGCTAAGTACCCAGGCTGACGCGCAAGCTGCGTGCAGAACATGGCGGAACGACGGATCGAAACACAAGAGCCCCAACGCCGGGCAACCAGAAAGTGCGATAGCAGGTGCACTGCGTGTAGCACTGGGCGGCGACAATATCTATTCCGGAGAGCTGATTCCAACTCAGCGAATGGGAGAGGAATTTCTCCCTCCTACGCCAAGCGATGCGCGGCGGGCCACGCGTCTCGTATCGGTTGCATCTCTCATAGGCCTGGGACTTAGCGTCATGCTGGCATACCTCGTGTCCACAAAGAAGCGGAGCTGATATGTCCAATCGGGATCCTTATCCTTTGCATGGAGGCCAGTTACGAGAGATTGCCGAGCGCTTCGGTATCCCCCTCGGGGATCTACTGGATTTCAGCGCGAACATAAATCCCAGCGGGCCGCCTGCTTCTCTTGTGTCCACACTCCGCGCAAGCCTGGACGATCCCACGGTCCTCGCGGAATACCCAGATCTGAAGCAAACTGAGCTGAAGAAGTCACTCGCTCGATACTCGCAGACGAACGAAGAAAACGTAATCGTCGCTAACGGTTTTGTGCCGCTTCTCGAAGCAGCGCTTCACGCCCTGAAGATTCGCAGTTGTTTACTGTCCATCCCGGCTTTTGTCGAATATCGGAGGACCCTCGAACATGCGGGAGTTGAAGTCATCCCTCACGTACTGAACGCTAACTCCCAATTCCGCTACGACGCAGCAACCATGCTGACGTCGTACTGTGATGCAATCCTTCTTGCAAACCCCCAGAACCCGTCAGGTATCTGTCATGATCTTGACTCCATCCAAGACGTTGTCGCCAGAGCCTCGAAAAATGGAATGTATATATTGGTGGATGAGGCGTTCATCGACTATGTGCCCGAACGTTCTCTTTCGGCTATGATCGATTATTTCCCGAAACTGATTGTCTTTCGCTCGGTCACAAAGTTTTATGGCGTTCCCGGATTACGGGTCGCCTATGCGCTAGCTAATCCCGCACTTTCAAATAACATTTCAGACAATGTGGCGCCGTGGCCCATCACCACTCTCGCATCTCGCGCTGTGACTGCTGTTCTCAACGATCAGGAGTACGCGGACCGCTCCAGATTGGAAAACTCGATGCGCAGAGAAGCTCTGCAATGCGATCTTGAGACAGCCGGACTAACGCTGTATCCCTCTGCTGCGAACTTCGTCCTCTTCAACATTCCGTCCACGATCGATCCCTACGGATTCTGGGAGCATATGATCCTGAAGCATCACATCGTCCTGCGTTCCTGCGCGAACTATGAGTCCCTTTCAAAAGGGCATTTTCGCGCTGCCGTGCGGACTGAGTGCGAGAACCAGACACTCGCACTCGCAGTTAGAAAAGCACTCTGCGAACTGTAGCTGGTCTAGGAAGCTGTCGTTTCGGAACGCCAACCGCACTGAGAATGAAGACTCAAGATCGGCGGATCCCGGCGCCCATCCAATAACATTCGATTACGCCGCGCATACTCGACTATGTCGGTGTTCTCTTTGGTAGGCCTGAAGGTTAAGTTTCCAGTCGATAGTCTGACCAAGAAGCTAATTTGAGATCGAGTTTCACTGGGCAAGAGAATTACTCCCCACGCTCCTGTCGAGTCACCTGGCAGTGCGAGAGCGTACTCTTCATTGGCGGTAACGAGGATTGCATGCTTCTCTTGACAGAGCCGGATAAATCCCTCGCGAGCGACGTCATCATAGGTTTGCACCTGGGGCAAGAAACTAGCATTTGACGGCAAATGCTTTAGGAGATCGCTGGACAAGCCGTGGTCGATAAAGAAGGCTTGTTTCTTTGCTAAGAAAAGTCTGGCCACGGAGATCGGGCTGGGAAGCCTGTACCAATGAGTCATTGCTGCCTTTTGCCCATTGTATGCGGGCACTGTAAACAAGTCGATACTGTTCCAATCACGTGAACCCCAAGCGATCTTGCCCACTGCGTGAAGATCTGACCCACTCCACCAGCTGCAGCGTGGTAGAGGACAGTATCTCCTTCGTGGAGTTGAACGGTTTC
>Ga0102924_1003337_pt1 | contig 16926 bp, 21 predicted proteins | sample PaiPotPPM11metaG_FD_80116 | JGI IMG/M metagenome (GOLD analysis project Ga0102924, IMG submission 80116) | Iron sulfur acid spring bacterial and archeal communities from Banff, Canada, to study Microbial Dark Matter (Phase II) - Paint Pots PPM... ...
ACAAGATCCTCACGGGCCGGCGAGACCAGCTACACACGATTCGCCAGTACCAGGGACTGGCCCCGTTCTGCTCTCGCCAGGAGAGCGATCACGACATCATGGGGGCCGGTCACGCCTCGACGCTCGCCGCCCCATCTGCCGTGAGGCGCACGCGCAGTTCGGCGCGGCGGCTGTGCAGCCGGCACTCGTCGCCCTTGCAACTGGCAGCGCGCACGTCGAATGTGAGCGTGCCTTCGCCTGCGCCCGCCGTGACCACGCCCACGCCTGCCGGGAGCGTATCCAGCGCCCAGCTACGCGGACCGGGAGCCAAAAGGCGGGGCGGGTCGGCGGAGATGGAAACGCGCACCGGCGGGCCGTCGCTCGGGTCCAGCTCGTCTTCGCCCAGATCGAGCGGCAGGCTGAACAACACCTCCGCGCCCGCGGCCAGCTCGCGTTCGGCGGCGGGCCGTTCGGCCGCCAGCGGCAGCAGCTCGACCGCGCTGCTGGCCGGCTCGACCAGCAGAACGCGGTGGTTGTTGGTGTCGGCCACGGCCAGGCGGCCATCGGGTAGCAGGCAGAGGCCGCCCGGCTCGTCCAGACCCTCTACCGGCAGCGTGGCGAGCATGCCGTTGCGCCAGACGCGCAGGCGCGAGTTGAAGGTATCCGCGATGTAGACGGCGCCATCGGGCGCGGCGGCGATGCCCAGCGGGTGTTGCAGGCGCGCCGTCTCGCGGTTGCCGTCCTGCGCGCCCCACTCGAACAACCCCTGGCCGACGAGCGTGCTGACCTGGCCGTCCGCGAGGCGGCGCAGGCTGCTGGTTTCGGAGTCAAGGAAGAGCAGCGCTCCGTCCGGTGCCACGCTGAAGCCGCTGGGCTGCGCCAGTTCGGCCTGCAAGGCGGGGCCATCTTGCAGCCCTTCGGCCGTGCTGCCGGCCAGCGGCTGCGCCAGCCCTTCGCCACCGTCCTCGATGAACCAGAGCCGGTGGCGGCCCGCCTCGGCCACGGCGATGCCGCCGTTCCACGGCGCCACGTCCCAGGCGGAGCTGATGCCGGAAGCGAGCGTGCGCCGCTCGCCGCTCGTGAGATCGATCGCCAGAACCTCATCCGCGAGGCAGTTGGCGACGATCAGCCGGCCGCCGTCGAAATACAGCCCCTGCGGCTCGCGCAAGCCGCCAAACTCCTGCTGCACCTCACCGGCCAGCGAGACGACGAGCACGCGGTCGTGGTCGGTGTCGGCGATCGCGAGCCGGCCGGCGCCGTCGGAGGCGACTTTGCCGGGGAAGGCGAGCAGGCCGGTGCCGCGCGGCTTGCCGCGGGCCGCGGCGGTGCCGGCCAGGCGCACGGTCTTCTCCGGCGCAAGCGTGCCCGTGCGCCGGCCCTCTTCGATCAGCGCGGCGACCGCCTGCTGAAGCTGATCGCCGTGCCCCTCGCCGGAGAGGCCGCCGCGTACGTGGCCGTTGGTGTCGATCAGGAAGAGCGTGGGCCAGGCACGCACGCCGTAGCGCTGCCAGGTGATCATGTCCGGGTCGTCGAGCACGGGGTGGGTGATGCGGTGGCGAGCCACGGCGCGCACCACGGCCTCGTGGTCATGCTCTTCCGGGAACTTGGGCGAATGCACGCCGATCACGACGAGGTCGCGCGGGAAGGCCGCTTCGAGCGGGCGCAACTCCTCGACGATGTGCAGGCAGTTGATGCAGCAGAAGGTCCAGAAGTCGAGCAAGACGACCTTGCCGCGTAGTGCGGCCAGGCTGAGCGGCTCGGCGGTGTTGATCCAGCCGCCGGCGCCGACGAGTTCCGGCGCGGCCACGACCTCGCGCGTCCGTCCTGCCGTCATCGCCGCCCTCCCGCTGCTCGCCCGCTCAAGCCCCGATCGCGTTGTCGCGTCATGTGCCCAGTCTACCGCACCGAGCCGAGTCTCCCGGGCCGTGGAGAGAGGCTGGTTCAAGAACCGGTGCGGCGGCGCCCGTGCGGGGCACCTAACCCTGACTCCGCTGAAGCGAAGTCTGTCCCTTCCCGAAACTGGAAGGGACTTCTGGAGCGTTCCCAGTGGCGCCGGACGGCGGCGGGGCCCGGGTGTCCTTGTGGGACACGCGGCCGGGCTGTCTCCCGTCCGATCGCGTATCCTCCTACCCACCCTTCCTGTGTCGGGCCAGAGCGCAGCGCAACCGTCGGAGACTCTCCATGACAGCTTCGGCTTCAGCCGAAGCAGGGTTAGGTGCTCCGCGCTCGGCGCCGGCGCCTGGAACGCCCACTATACTGCTGAGCGGAGGGGCGGATGGGATGTCGGTGTTCAATCGTATGCGGCCGCAGCCTGCGCAGAGTGCCGGTGCTGCGCGCCGTCTGTTCGTGCGGCTGGCCGGCAGCGGTTCAGGGCGGCCGCTGGTGCTGCTGCATGGGCTGGCCTCGTCGTCGCGCTACTGGCTGCCGTATACGCGGTTGCTCGGTGGGCGGAGTCTGGTGCTGCCCGACCTGCTCGGCTTCGGCCGCTCGCCGAAGCCCGTCGCCAGCGAGTACTCGCCGCGGGCGCACATCGCGGCGCTGCAAGCCGCGCTCGAACGGCTGCGCCCGCGGGGCGTCGAGCCGCCGTTCGATCTGCTCGGCCAGTCGGCGGGCAGCCTCGTCGCGCTGCTGTACGCGACCGCCTGTCCGGAGGACATACGACGCGTCGGCCTGATCAGCCTGCCCGTGATCAGCTGCCTGCCCTGGGGGCACCGCGCGGACGGCTCGATGCTGCCGCAGCACCGGCTCGGCGTGCACACGCGCTGGGGACCGCGTCTTGCCAGCGGCATCATCCGGCTCGCCGGCCCGCTGGGACGACTCGTGGCGCCGCGCATCCAGCGCGACGTGCCGCCGGATGCGGCGCGCGATGCGCTCTCCGTCTCGGCGCAGTCCTACTGGCGCACACTGGAGCGCGTGGTCTACGGCAGCGACGCGGCAGCGCTGGTGGCACAGCTACGCGGCCCGTTGCTGCTCGTGCACGGCACGGCCGATCGCACGGCGCCGATCGAGCCCGTACGCGAGCTGGCCGCGTTAAGGCCCGATACGCGCCTGTTCGCGGTGCCGGGCGCCGGGCACAATCCGCTCGTTTCGCACCCGGCGCTCGTTGCAGCCGCGCTGACGCAGTTCTTTGACGAGCCGTGAGATGCGGCCCTCATCCTCACCCCCGTCCCCTTTCATTCCTCTCGCCCCCAGTAATGCGGGGAAGGAGAGGGGCGATCCTGTCTGAAGCGTTCCGTGGCCAGTGCGGTTAACCGTGCTGCGGTGTGATGTGGTTGGCGATGACAACGGCTAACCCGGCGTCGCCACGGATCGCACGACGCCGGATCGCCCCTTCTCTCCCATAAGCTCGTTGTGCGTGGCGGATCTCCAGTCGACTGTGTATGGGAGAGAAGGGGAAGGGGGTTATGAGGGCCGTACCGCATGCATGGCATACGCACGGCCGCCGCGATAGAATGCCCGCATTCGGACAGGCGGCGAGCGAGGGGTGAGGCCGATGCTGCCAACCGCATATCCACCCGTCAAAGGCGAGCGGCTGCCGCGCGTGGAAGAGGTGAACGGCGAGGAGGTGACGCTGCGGCTGATGTCGCCGGCCGATGCCACGGCGTTGCATGGCTTCTTCCAGGAGATGGCCGAAGAGAGCCCGCGCGACCTGCTCTTCCTGCGCCGCGATGTGACCAGCGGCGCCGAGATCGACGCCTGGGCGCTGGAGATCGCCTCCGGCGAGATGATCACGGTGCTGGCGGTGGCCGAGTTCGAGGTGCTGGGCGAGGCGAGCCTGCACCGCAATAACGTGCCGTGGACGCGCCATGTCGGCAACATTCGCGTGATCGTGCACCCGCAGCAGCGCGGGCGCGGCCTGGCGAAGCTGCTGCTGAGCGAGATGTGCGTCATCGCGCTGCACGCCGGTATCGAGCGCCTGATGGCCGAGATGACGGCCGAGCAGCGCGGCGCCCGCAACCTGTTCACGAGCATCGGCTTTACGCAGGAAGGGCACTACCGCAACTTCGCCCGCGATTTGGAGGGACGGTTGCACGACCAGGTGGTGATGACGGCCGGTCGGGCCGAGATGGAGCAGCTAATCGCGCGTCTGTAGCGGCGGAGCAAACTCCTCGCCGTGCCGGACACGCGGGCTTCGTCATTTCCGGCGGCTGCAGCGCAAGCAAGCCGCGCCGCCTGTCGATGAGAATCCAGCCGGCGAAACGCGAAGTGAGCCCCGGCGCGCCGGGCGCCGGGGCTCACTTCGCGCATGACGCGGAAGGGCGGCCCAGTTGAGCGCGGCTACTGTACCGTCAACGCAACGTGCATGCCCTGCTGATAGTGCGTCGGCAGGTTGCAAAACAGGACATAGTGGCCGGGCTTCAGGGTGAAGGTCTCCTTCTTCGTCTTGTTCGGCCCCGAGAACTGTTCAACCTCGCCGACTTTGCCGTCTTCGCTCGCCTCGCCTTTGCTGTCCACCGGCAACTGATCGACCGGCGTATGCGTGCGAACCAGCACCAATTCATGATTGACCGCGGCCAAATTCGTCGCGTTGATCGTCAGCTTGCCGGCCGGCACTGTGCTCTGGTCGGCCGTGATTTTGAACGAGTTCAGCGTCACCGCCAGCGGATGCCCGCTCGCCCCGCCGCTGCAGGCCGCCAGCGCGGCCGCACCGAACGCGGACAGCCCCAGACCGATCAATCCGCCCGTACGCGACGCGCGCCGGCGCCGCGCGCCCTGCTGCTCCTCGACCACCACCACTTCCTCGATCTCCACCATCTCCACCCGTTTCCCCTCCCGAACGCTGCGCGCGTTAGTGCGTCAGGTCGATGACATTTACCGTGGCCGTGTTGTCGTCCACGAAGATCAGCGCCGTGCGGCCGGCGAAGCGCGCGATGGCGATGCCAAAGATGCCGCCTGGTGTTCCGCTCAGATCGAGCGTGCGCGTGGCCACGACCATGTGCTCGCGCGGCTCGAACTCGACCACCATGTTCGGCGGCGTGGCCGAGTCGCCGGCGGCGTCCCCATTGGAGGCGACGATTGTGCCGAACGGCGTCCAGGCCAGCGCCAGCGGGCCTTTGAGCGGCGCACCGGCGAGCACGGTCTGGCCGGCGCTGCGGCTGCCATGCCCATCGCGCACGTCGTCCAGACGCTGAACGCGGTTGTTGCCCGTGTCGGCCACATACAGGCTCTCGCCGCCAGGCGTCAGCAGCAGCCCGGTCGGGCCGACGACCAGCGCGTTCGGGTCGGTGCGGTGCGAGAAACCGGCGCCGATCACGACGGGTCGATCAGTCGAGACGTGCTGGCCGCCGTAGCCGGCGCGGATATGCGCCTGCAGGCGCACCACGGTGCCGTTGAGCACATTGCTGACGTAGAGCACCGGCTCGTCAGCGTCGCGCTCGTCGGCGGTCATGTCCCACGGCCCTTGCAGTGCCGCGTCCTTGAGATTCAGCAGCACCTGACCGCGCCCGTTGAGAAAGATCAGGCTGCCCGCGCTGATCGTGTCGGTCATGCCGTCCGTGGTCGGCGTGTTGCCGACGATCACGATGCCGGAGCGCAGCGCCACCAGCGCCGTCGTCAGCCCGACTGGCGCGAGCTTCGCCGGCGCCTGGAAGAAGACGTGCTGCGCGCCGCCCGGCGAAACCGAGACGATCGTCGTGCCGGTCCCTTGCAGGTTCTGGCCGTTGTTGAAGTTGCTGACGAGGATATCGCTAGGCCGAGTCGTGCCGTTGCCTGGAAAGCCGAACGGTACGACGGTTACGCCGTAGGGGTTCTGATCGCCGTTGGCCGGCGTGGTGCTGGCGCTGAGCGCCGGATTCGCGGCGAGACCGTTCAGGAACGAGCGCTCGCGCTCGTCGGCGCGCACGCCGGCCGTGCGAGCAACGAGCAGACCAAGCAGGACGAGCGATCCCAGCGCAAAGAGACGGGAGCGTCTCATCACGTTCTCCTCAAACGATGTGCGAGGTGTACTGTCCGACGCGGGGCGAAATGTGGACGAGCGTGCCGAATGCAGGCAGCCCCGTTATCCGGGCGGGGCCATCGAGCCGCCCGCCCGGCCCAGCGCTGCGCCGCGGCACGAAAGGTGTAAGTGACTCCTTCCATTCGAGAGCGCTCTTCAAGAGGACAGCCACGCGCGCAGGCAACCTCGCGGACGATACGTCGGATCGCCGCCGCATGGATTCATGCGCCGGAGAATTGCGCAGGCTGACTCGAACGATGCCCGCTGGCCCGCCCGCCGCCGGGCTAGCCGCGGGCGAGCGCGGCCAGCGTTTCGGCGGTGCGCTGCACGCTGCCGCCGGGCGCAGGGAAGGCAGCGCCGGCGAAGTCGGTGACGCCGGCCGCGGCGTAGTCGCGAATCTGCGCGACTACCGCTGTCTCGTCGCCCACGATCGCAACATCGCCCGGGCCGCCGGCGCCGCCGCGGTCCAGCGTGGCGCGGTACGACGGCAGTTGGCCGTAGATGGCGAACGCCTCGTTCGCGGCGGCGCGGGCGGCGGCTGGATCGTCAGTCACGCACACAGGCGCCATCGCCACAATACGCGGCGCGGGCCGGCCGGCAGCGCCTGCAGCGGCGGTGATGCGCGGCACGGCGACGTCGCGCAGGAAGGGCACGCCGCCCATCCAGGTGATCGTGCCGTCGGCCAGGCGACCGCAGAGGCGCAGCATGTCCGGTCCCAGCGCCGCGACGATCACCGGCGGTTTCTCGACGCCGGGCACCGTGAGCTGCGCCGCCACGCGGTACTGCTCGCCCCGAAAGCGCACCTGCTCGCCCGCCAGCAGACCACCGAGCACGGTCAGATACTCGCGCATATGCGGTATTGGGCGCGAATAGTCCAGCCCGAACATATCCTCAATCACGACTTTGTGGCTGAGGCCGATGCCGAGGGCGAAGCGGCCATGTGCGGCGAGCTGCGCCGTCAGCGCCTGCTGCGCCAGCGCGGCGGGATGGCGTGGATAGGTCGGCACGACCGCGGTGCCCAGCTCGATGCGCTGCGTCTCGCGCCCGGCGATGGCGAGCGTCGTGATCGCGTCGAGGTCGAAGACGTTGGGCAGCCAGGCGGAGGCGAAGCCGGCCTGCTCGGCCTGCTGCGCCGCTTTGACCAGGCCGTCGATCGTGGGCTGCCCGCCCGGCATGGAGAGCATCGTGCCGATACGCATGGACTACCTCCGGCGAGGGAATAGGGGTTAGGGAATAGGGAATAGAGGGGCTTGGGGCAACTCCGACAGCGCTGCCGTCGCGCCTGAAGCTGTCGCGCGGTGCGGCGCCCGGCAATGATAGCATGCGCTTTGGAGGATGGGAGCGGAACGGCTGTCTCGCGGGCTCGCGCCTGCCGCCCTCTATTCCCTATTCCCTAACACCTAATCCCTGCGCCGGAGGTGTCTCGTGTTTATCGCCATGAACCGCTTCAACATTGCGCCGGAGCACGGAAAAGCGTTCGAGCAGCGCTGGGCCACGCGTGAGTCGTATCTGAAGGACGTGCCGGGCTTCGTCGGCTTCATGCTGCTCAAGGGCGACAACGAAGGCGAGTACATCAGCCACTCGACCTGGAAGGACCGCGGCGCCTTCACCGCCTGGACGCAGTCGCCCGCCTTCAGCGCGGGGCATGCACAGGGCTCGCTGGCGGGCATGCTCGCCGGTCCGCCGCACGTGTCGCTCTACGAGGCGGTGCTCGTCGGGCCATGAGCGACCGGCGGAGCCTCCCGTGAGCATGGCGTGTTGTCCGGCAGGCGGCGCACTGCCGGCAGCGGGGCGAGCGAGGCTGCTGCCTGACCCGGTAGACTGCCGCGTGGACCGCGCTGCATTACAACGCTCGCACCAGCAGGTAGACACAGTAAACCGCCGGCAGGACGGACAAAAACAGCAGGCGATGGTACACGCGCTTTCCCCGCTCGTCCCAGCCACGGACCTGCTGTCCGAGACACAGGATCACCAGCACCGTGAACGCCGCGCCCACGCCCGTGGCGATTGTGGCGATTGCCAGCATAGACTCAGCAGGCAGTCGCATGTGGGCTCCGCTGATCATGAGAAACTCGGCAGCCACCATGCAGGCTGCCGAACGGCGACAAAGGCGTCATCGCGGTAGTCAAACGTGTAGTCATGCCGGTTCTCCAGCGCACCGGCGGCGATGGTCTGTTTGATGACCTGCAGCGCCGCACGGAGCAACCCTTGTTCATCAATCGGTCCCTCGAGCAGCAGCCCGAGCAAGGAATACCGAAACGCGAACACGGCGAGATGCTGTGCCTCGTCTCGCACCACGAACGAAGCGAACTTCTGCAACGCGATCGGGGTGTATTCAAACCCTGGTTCGCGTTGGTGAATTTCATAGCCCTGAAAAGTGCTTATGAGCTGAAAGTTGGCGCGCATCGCCGTCTCGCCCTTCCTGGCCCGCCCGTGCCGAATCCTCTCGGCTTCATTCGCTCTCTGCCGCGCCCTTCCGCCGTAGCCCGAAGATGTCCGGCTCATGGCGCCGCGGGCGGGCGGGGTCAAAGATCACAACCACTGGCCCCCAGGTGGCGAACTGCCGCCGGTCCGCGGGAAGCAGCCAGATGGAGAGACCTTCCCGCTGCACACCCCGGTTATCGGTGAATGAGTAGGCCAGGCGTACAGGCGACGCATGTCGTCCGCCGGCCCGATGCACGAAGCCTTCGACCCGACCCCCAACCACCCGGCCGGTGTGCAGCAGCATGACAATTCGCCGCTCCCGCCACAGGCTGCCCGCCAGACCGGCGAAGCCAGGCAACAGCACGACGAGCAGGTAGCCGCGACGCTCATCCCAGCCTGCCGTGCTGAACGGCATAAGCAGCACGCCGGCCGCACACCAGATGAGCGCCGGCCAGAAGACCACGTCCTGACAGAGGTACAGCCACAACACGGCCAGCCAAGAGCGACCATCTTGCGCTCGTGTCATCGAACTGCCAGCGCGAACGCGGACCAGGCAGCGGCCTGAGCCCACAACACGGGGAATCGGCAAGGGGAGGCGCCAGCGCAGCATCACGTGCTTCCTGACGGCGGAACGACATCCAGATTTGTGGTCATCTGCGCAGATTCTCAAATAGCGCCCACCGGCCTACGCCAGCGACGCCTTCTTTACGGCTGGCGGTAGGGATGGTCCGGAATGCCGTGGCGAACATGGTCCGCATGGAACTCGGCCTCGCGGAAGAGGGCCGCGACGTGATGCCCGTCCACGGCGTAGACGATGACGTTGCCGTGCCGCTCGGATTGCACCAGCCGCCGGTCGCGCAGCAGCCGCAGGTGGTGGGAGACGGCAGACTCCGAGACGCCGGTGACGATCGCGAGATCGCGCACACAGAGGGGGTGGCGCAGCAGGGCGTACAGCATACGAGCACGCGTGGGATCGGCGAGCGCGTCGAAGGCCGCAACCACGCCCGTGAGGATTGCCTCGTGCGGAACCGCGTCGCGCACGGCCGCGACGGCCTCAGGGTCGATCGCCGTCGGCGCCTCTTGCTCTTGCATACCCGGCGTCCTATCTGAGTATTTACTCAATTGCCAGTATACTCCGACTTTCGCGGCTGAAAAGGGTTGACACCCGTGCAGCCCGGTGCCACGCTGGGTGAGCAACGGCGCACTCCGCGCCGGCACGTGTGCGCGAGAAAGGAGGAGCGGCATGGAGCCAGGTGATAGTAGCCCCTGTCCCAGCGCCAACTGCAGCCGCTCCTCAGCCGCCGGCTCGCGCTAGCGCCCGTCATCGTCGCCCCCTCCATCCTGCGCTAGTTCGTCCTCCGGATTGTGGTGCGCCGGCAGCGGTTGGCTGCTCGCGGCATCCGGCTGCCACCTGACGACCTTTCGCCCCGCGGCACGCTCGGGTCGACCACTCGCCATGGTCGGCAGCGCTGCGCTGTCTGCATTGCCACGGCAAACGCGTCTGCGTCTGCCGGCCGGCTGCTGCTATGCCCGGATGACCGGCCTCATTTGATCCGTGTGACCCGCGACCCGTGCTGCGCGCGATGCGCAGGAGGCAGTTTTGACGATCGACGACCCTGACGACGAACGCACGCTGGCTCCTTCTGCTCCGGACAGGTAGCCGCGCCCTCTTCGTGGCGCGTGCTCCCAATGGTGCGGGTGGCCGGCGATCACCCTGAACGAGCCTAACCGCACAAACCGCCGTGAAGGAGCACCCGCCATGAGTATTCACGAGACCACCGTTCCGGCGAGCACCCTCGGCATGCCGCCCGCGCCGCCGGGAGCGCGAATCGTCGCTTCCCGCTGGAAGCGCAATCTGCTGCTCTTTCTGCTCGTCTTTGGCCCGGGTCTGATCGTGATGGAGGCCGACAACGACGCCGGCGCCGTCTCGACCTATACCCAGGCCGGCGCCCAGTACGGCACGCACCTGCTCTGGGTGCTGCTGCTGTTGCTGCCGATCACCTACTTCGCGCAGGAGATGGTCGCCCGCCTCGGCATCGCCACCGGCGAGGGGCACGCGGCAATGATCTTTCGCCGCTTCGGCCGCTGGTGGGGGATCTTTTCACTCTTTGATTTGGAACTGGTCAACTTCTTCACGCTGGTGACCGAGTTTGCCGGCATCGCGCTCGCCACCGGCGCCCTCGGTGTCTCCGCCTATCTCTCCGTACCGATCGCGGCCGTGGCCCTGGTCGTCCTGGTCGCCACGGGCAGCTACCGCCGCTGGGAGCGCATGACGATCGCGCTCTGCCTGATCGACGTGGCCTGGCTGGCCTTCGCGCTGGCGGTCCATCCCCACGGCGGGCAAGCGCTGCACGACACGATCGTACCCAACCTGCCGCCGGGCGGGCTCAGCTCCAGCCTGGTGTTTCTGGTGATCGCGATCGTGGGTACGACGATCGCGCCGTGGCAGCTCTTCTTCCAGCAGAGCTGCGTTGCCGACAAGCGGCTGCGCTTCGCGGACCTCCGCCACGCCCGGCTCGACACGTTCATCGGCGCGGTCTTCACCATCCTTGTGGCCGGCGCGATGATGCTCGTCGGCGACCTGTCGTACCGGCATGGCCTCACGTTCAGCGACCCGGCGCAGATGGCGAAGGATCTCGGTCCCTACGCCGGGCCGCTGGTGCGCTACGGCGTGCCGTTGTTGTTCATCAACGCCTGCCTGCTCGGCACCACCGCCGTCTCGCTCGCCAGTGCCTGGGCGTTCGGCGAGGTGCGCGGCTGGCCCCACAGCCTGCAGAAGAGTGTGCGGGCGGCGCCCGGCTTCTACGGTGCGTACGGCGCCTGCGTCGCGCTCGCCGCCGCGATTGTGCTGATCCCGAACGCACCGCTACAGCTGATCATCATTACCGTGCAGGTGCTGGCGGGCATCATGCTGCCGGTCGCCGTGATCTTCCTGCAGCTCCTGCTCAACGACCGCGAGCTGCTGGGCGACCGCTGGGTCAACAAGCGCTGGAACAACCTGATCAACTGGACGATCGTCGGCGTGCTCTTCGTGCTCTCGCTGGTCCTCGCCGTCCAGGTGATCTTCCCGAACCTGTTCGGACAGTAACGGTGCGCGGCACAGCCGTCGCGCCTTTCAGAACGAGGAAACGCCGTGGCCATCAAGAACACATCTGCAACGCTTGATCTCCTGGCCGAGGCCGCGAGCCGGCCGTTGCCCTACGTGATCCACCCGCTGGACGATGCCCCGGAGCAGAAGCTCAGCGGTGAGGGGCTCGGCACGATGCGGCTCAGCCTGGCGGCACGGCTCGCGCTCGGCGCCCTGCGCGCCTACATCCTGCTGATGATCGTACTGGTGGGGCTCAAAGCGATGTCGCTCGCGGGCTGGATCAACCTCGGCTGATCCGCGGCGGCCACCGAGCCACGGCAGAACAGGAGAAGGCCGCCGGTGCAAGCGACGTGGAACGCGGCTACGCGACAGGCGTCGCGTCGCGTGCAGGAGGTTCCCGGCCAGGTGTCAGGACAACCGTCACGGCGAGATCGTCTGCGGGAGTCTCCCGTGAGCGCGGCGGGCGTGCTACGGTGCAACGTGTGACGTGCAATACCGATCCGGACCCGGCGCTGTCCTGCGCGCGGCAGCGCAGCGCCACGAGGAGCGACCATGACCACGCAGGACACGCACGACGACATCGACAGCGCCGCGCAGGCGTCGGAGTGGCCCGAGCTGGAGAAGCTTGTTTCGGACGTGAAGACGAAACGCGCGGACGAGCTGGCCCGCCAGGAGGAGCAGCGCACTCGCGCTCAGAAGGCGCAGCAGGAGGCGGAGAAGGCGTGGGGGGCGCTGCGCGCCGCGGCCAGCCTTGAGGAGCTGGCCGCCCGGCTCGGCGAGCTGGGCGTGGTGGCGCGGCCAGCGGAGACCGTTCCCGGCGCCAACTCGGCTGCGCTGGAGCTTTCACGCCTGCCCAAAGGCGAGACGGCGATCATCCGCATCGATACCTCGTCCTCGCGCAGCGGTCCGCCGCGCACGACGATCCAGGTGCAGCGCGGCACGCAGCAACTTTCGCCCACCACGCTGAACGTGAACAGCAACAGCGAGCTGAAGAAACACCTGATCGAGATCGCGCAGCGGCTGCTGGGGTAGCACGCGGCCGCGCTCGTCAGCGGGTGACGTGCGCCGAAACCGCCAGCCAGCAACCCCCACGCCGCGCCCAAACGTCGGTGTAGCGGCCTGATGCTGCTCGGCCGTCCGGCAGTGTGTAGCTGGTCCGCGCGTGGATGATCGCGAAGTCGCCCATGAGTCGAACCTGTACGTCCCTGGCTTTGAGATTGGTGATGGTCACGGGCCGCGCGGTCTGCTCAAGGAAACGCGCCTTGTCGAACAGCGAGCCGTCGGGGTTGCTGCACAAGAAATCGTCCGCCAGGATCTCGTCGAAGCGGCGCACATCCGACGTCTGCACCGCGGTGATGTAGTCCCGGTTGAGCTGGAGCAGTGTCTCGAGATCGGTGGCCGTCGCCGCATCGGCGTGCATGGTCTTCTCCTTCATCGCTACGGTGCTACGGTGCTACGGTGCTGCTGTTGCTATTGTTACCGTGCAGGGTCGGAGTCCGAGGCCGTGGGGCCGGGCTCCGCCGGCCTTCGCGGAGCGGCCGGCGGGGCTGCCGAAGCGAGCGAGGACGGCGCCCCTCCGGCCAGTCCCCAAATCTGCTCGGATACAACGCGGCCGACGCTCGCGCGCATCGCCACCGGGTCCGCGGCTTCGCCGACGAGCAGCGCCGCCTCCATCAGCGAGGCGAGCAGCAGATGGCCGCGTTCCTCGAGCACGTCCGCGGGGATGCGTCCCGCCCGCGCGGCGGATCGCAGCCCTGCCAGCAGCAACCCGAAGCCATACTGCGCGTCGATCGCGCGCCAGCGCCGCCAGCCGAGCACGGCGGGCGCGTCAACCAGCGCGATCCGGCGGACTGCCGGGTCCAGGCAGGCGTCGAGGAAGGCCTGGCAGCCGCGCTCGATCTGCTCGATCGGATCCGTGCGCTCGCGCCCGGCGCTGGCGAGCATGACGACCAGATCTTGCTCGACATCTTCGTATACGGCAGCGAGCAACTCGCGCTTGTCCGGAAAGTGGTGATAGAAGGCGCCCTTGGACAGCCCCGTACGTTCCAGTACCTCCTCGATCGGGGTCGCATCGTAGCCGCGCTCGGCAAACAGCGTCCGCGCCACGCTGAGCAGCTTTCGCCTGGTGCTGTCGGCGCGTTCCGCCTGGCGTCGTCGCACGCCGGAGCCGGTTCGACCGCCGGCCTGCTCGCGCTCCGTGGACATCCCTACTCCTGTCCTGCTTTGCCTGCTACGCTGCTGCGCCGGCGCTGCGTCCCTCAGCTCCCGTGCCGGCCGGCGGGCGCGGCACCTGCGGCGTAGGCGCCGGTCCACAGTTCGCGCAACGGACCGGCCAGCGCCTCGGGCCGGTCTTCGGCGAAAAAGAGCTTTGCCCCCGGCACCTCGATCAGCCGCGCGACGCCGGGGATCGTGTCCCGCAGCCAGTGCGCCAGTTCGATGCCGAAGCAGATGTCGTCCGTCGCCCAGACGATCTGCGTGGGCACCGTGAGACCGCGCAGCAGCGGCTCGACGGCAACGGTCTGCTGAACGTCAAAGCCGGTCCAGTAGCGGTGCATGTTGGCGGCCCGCTCCTCGGAGGATACCAGCGGCTCCAAATACACCCGTATCGCCTCACCGGTCAGGGCGGCCGATGCAGCGATTACCGCGGCAATCGCCAGCATCGGCCGCGCCGCCGGGCCGCTCTGGGCGGCCGATCAGCGGCATGCCGCGGCTGCCGCCTGGGTGGCGCTGAGATGATCGGCTACTGCCAGCGGTCGAGCGCGGCGATCTGGATGAGGTTGCCGCAGGTGTCGTTGACCATGGCGATGGTCGAGCCGGTCACCTTGGTCGGCGGCATGGTGAAATTCGCGCCGAGCGCCTTCATCCGGTCGTACTCCTGCTGCACGTCGTCCACATAGAACATCGCGGACGGCTGGCCCTGCTCGAACATCGCCTGCTGGTAGGCCCGAGCGGCCGGGTTGTCGTTGGGCGCGAGCTGCAGCTCGACGCCCTCGGGCTCCTCGGGTGAGGCGACAGTCAGCCACCTGAATGGACCCTGGGTAAAGTCCGCCTTCTTCACGAAGCCCAGGACGTCAGTGTAGAAGCGCAGCGCTTTCTCCTGGTCGTCTACGTAGATGTTGGTCACTTTAATTTTCATGGCGATTCCTCCTGTCACATCGGACGCCGCTCGATAGTAAACCGACGGTCGGTTTATTGCAAGCAGCGGGACCGAGGCAGAGCCGCGCCTGTTCCCAGCCGCGGCCGCTGCTTCGTGCGGCGCACCGCCGTTTGCTTCAGGCCGTGAACCGGGTTTATGCCGGTTACGTCCTGCGCCGCTGCGGCCGTTGACATGACGAGTCGCTCTACCTAGTATTGCTATGTATGAACGCGGAACTGCTCAAAGGCCATCTCGATCTGTTGCTGCTGGCGATCATCGCCGAGCGGCCGGCGCACGGCTACGCGATTATCGCCTGTTTGCGCGAACGCAGCGCGGGCGCCTTCGATCTGCCGGAGGGCACGGTCTATCCGGCGCTGCACCGGCTGGAACGCGCCGGCCTGTTGCAGAGCCGCTGGGCGCCGGGGGCGGGCCGCAGCCGCCGCATCTACGAGATCACGGCGTTGGGCGCCGAGGCCATGCAGGAGCGCCGTGCAACCTGGGGCGCCTTCGCCCGCGGCGTGCAGGCGGTGCTGGGAGGTGCATTATGACGCCCGAGCTTGGCTTGATCGACGAGTATCTCGACCGACTGGCGCTCGAGTTGCGCGTGGACGGGCGTCGCGCCCGCCGCATCCTGCTCGAAGCCGAAGATCATCTGCGCGCGACGGCGCAGCAGCTCGGTGCGGACGGTCTGCCCTGGCGCGAGGCCGAGCAGCGCGCGATCGACCGCTTCGGCTCGCCGCGCACCGTCGCGCGCCGCTTCGCCGCCGAGGCCGGCGGTGCCTCGCTGCCGCGGCTGGGCGCCGAACTTGTGCTGGCGCTGGGATTGCTCTTCGGCATCGGCATGAGCGCGATCGGCGCCAGCGGCCTGGTTGCGGGCGGATTCGGTGCCGCCTTCGGCAAGAGTTTCGTCGCGGGCGACGCGAACGGAGTCACTTACACGCCGGCCCGCTGCGCCGACTTCCTCGAATACTTCCCGCGGGCCGGGAACTGCGAGGCGGCAGCCACGGCGCATCACTTCGACGAGGTCGTGCTGTATCGCGTCGCGGCCGGCGTCGTGGGTCTGCTCGCGTTGGGCGGCTGGTGGCTGCTGCGGCGAGGCGCGAAACGGCGGCGCAGCGGAGCGCTGCCGGAGGGATTTTCCGCGACGATCGGCGTGGCGTTGTTCGGGCTGGCGGCCGCGGGGCTGATCGGGCTGGGCGGCATGCAGCTGCTCTTCGGGCAACCGGCAGGGGCCGGCGGCCTCATTTCAGGCGGCGTGATCGCGCTGGCCGTGTTCGCCGGCTTCGCCCGCTCGTTCGTGCGCGGTCTGTCTGCCGCCGTGCCGGCGTAGGCGCGGCGCTTCACGCTGTTCGGCGCGCGTGGCCGCGGCTCGCGCTCTTCTCTGTTCCCTGTTCCCTGATCGCTATACCCTGAACCCGTGGCGCCGCTGCTGTATATCGTGATCGTGCTGCTCGTCGCGGTGGCGGCGGGGCTGCTCGGCTCGCTGCTCGGGCTGGGCGGCGGCATCATCGTCATCCCCGCGCTCACGACGTTTCTCGGCGTCGATATTCGCCTGGCGATCGGCGCCAGTATCGTCTCGGTGATCGCCACCAGCTCGGGCGCCGCCGCGGCCTACGTGCGCGACCACCTCTCCAACATCCGCGCCGGCATGTTTTTGGAGCTGGGCACGACGACGGGCGCGCTCACCGGCGCCTATCTCGGCGGCGTGCTGGCCGGGCGGGCGCTTTATTTGATCTTTGCGCTCGTGCTGGGCTATTCGGCGCTGGCGATGTTCCGCAAGCGCCGCGAGGAGGCGCCGGCGCCGTTCGTGCCGGACGCGATCTCGCAGCGGCTGCGCCTCGCCAGCAGCTACGAAGACAAGGCGCTCGGCCGCGTGGTGAGCTATGACGTAACCGGCGCGCTGCCGGGGCTGGCGCTGATGTACATCGCGGGCGCGGTCTCCGGCCTGCTCGGCATCGGCAGCGGCGCGCTCAAAGTGCCGGCGATGGATCTGGCGATGCGGCTGCCGATCAAGGTCAGCACGGCGACCAGCAACTTCATGATCGGCGTGACGGCGGCGGCCAGCGCCAGCGTCTATTTCGCCCGCGGCCAGATCCACCCGGTGCTGGCGGCGCCGGTGGCCGTGGGCGTGCTGCTGGGCGCCACGGCCGGCTCGAAACTGCTGGGCGGCCTGCGCGGCCCTACCGTGCGCAAGGTCTTCCTCGTCATCCTGCTGCTGATCACGGTGCAGATGTTCCTCAAGGGTTTGGGAGGCTAGCCGATGGCCGACGCCGAACGGCCCGCCGCCCCCTCCCCGGCCCTCCCCGATGGCGATGGGGGAGGGGGACCGCGCGACCTCCATCCCTCCCCCAATGCGTTGGGGGA
>Ga0102924_1003338_pt1 | contig 16920 bp, 20 predicted proteins | sample PaiPotPPM11metaG_FD_80116 | JGI IMG/M metagenome (GOLD analysis project Ga0102924, IMG submission 80116) | Iron sulfur acid spring bacterial and archeal communities from Banff, Canada, to study Microbial Dark Matter (Phase II) - Paint Pots PPM... ...
ATGGAACTGGATCAATGGTGGCTGTAAGTTCGCGAATTGCTGCGGTCGTGCTCCACAGCCCAAAGGCAATGAGCGCAAGACCGACCGCAAGATTGATCGCGTGCCCGAGTCGCTGCGCAGCGATGGCTCCGGCGAAAAAGGCGAGGATGCCAATTGCAATCGTCGAGAGCGCATGCCCGAGCCCGGCACCGGCGGCGCCGCGAGCAGTTTCCCTTCGCGTCCATCCGCGCTGCCTCGCGATGACAGCGATCGGAGCCCAGTGGTCCGGCACGATCGTGTGCAAGATTCCTACAACACCAACTGTTATGACGAGCAGCAGGAATGTCGAATGAATCAAAACCCTGACCGCCCTAAGCGGACTGCGTTCGCAGCCACCGCCAGTGGAGAGCAAAAAGCACGATAGCAACCAACAGCATGATGCCGCTCACGGTGAGATCTTTTGTCATTCTGAATGTTTCGCTGCTGATGCGGCTGGTGCGCAGCGCTTCGTACTGCGCACGAAGCTGGGCATCGCTAAGCTTCTCGGCCGGCCGGTTCGGTTCGCCCTGCGACACGTAGGGCACGTTTGGATGATCCTGCGTGTAGGTTGCTTTGTACGCCTCGAACGAGTCGAGCGAGGCGCCATACCCGTATAACGATTGCAAAGGGTGGCTCAAGCCGATGAGGTTCTCGGTTACATTCTGCAGGCTAAAGACAAAAATAATAACGGTAATAAGACAAACGCTGTACCCATAGAGTTGCGCAATTTTGTTGGCTGATTTTTCCACTGCTTCTCTCCGCTAAAATAACGGTTGCCAAATATGATCCAGGCCACCACTATAAAAATGAGGCAGCCGATCACGGCGACGTACGGCTTGGGAGCCGTATGGTATGCGATAAAGTAAGAGGCGTGATCCCCGTACATCACTGGGTGAATCTTAAGCCGCTCCTTTTACAGCGGGATTGACCTCAATGATCTAAATCTGAAGCAAAGGCTGAGCATCATGATGCCGTAGAGCAAGGCGTAAATACCAAAGAGCCACGAGAGCGTGAGGATGCCGGCCAATGGCCGCCAGAGCAAGAGGACGCCAAAGAGGGTCGACAGCAAGGCGCCCACAACGAGCAGCCAATCATTTTCGATCACCTTGCGCAATTCAACAGCGACGACGAACTGTATCACACCCGACACGATCGCCCACCACGCGACCAATGCTACGATCACCACGGCGGTGATGCCGGGGTACATCACAGCGGTGACACCCACCCCAAGACCGAGTAGGCCTAACGCAATTAGCAGAAGCCGCTGGCTCCCGGTAAGACCCCACGAAAACGCGCCGATGAGCGCAAAAATGCCTTCGACAAATGCGAAGGCGGCGAGCAAAATGACGAACGCCAGAACTGTTGCCTGTGGCCAAATAAATGCGCAAATGCCGAACAGGATCGCAATGACGCCGCGCAGCGCGAGCGTCCACCAATTTTGTCGCAAGATCGCTATCATGGTTTACGTCTCCCGTTAGGCACGCCGTCGGCCGACGAGCAAACTCACGAAATACAGTAACTGAAACAATGACTGCGCCACGGCAGCGACATACGTAAACGCCGCAGCGTTGAGGACCTTACGCGCTCCGGTAAGCTCTTCCCCCACGAGCACCCCGTTTGACGTGAGGAGCTGCATGGCGCGATTGCTGGCGTCGAGTGCGACCGGCAGTGTAACGATAGCGAACACAGTGGTCGCCGCAAAGGCGACGGCACCCACGAGCGCAAGATTGTAGTTCTGAAGATAAAGGCCAATGAAAAACAGAACGGGCCCGACCCACGAGCCGAGGTTCACGGCGGGGACAATCGCCCCGCGCACTCGCAGCGGCACGTAATTCTGCGCGTCTTGCAGTGCGTGACCAAATTCGTGAGCGACGACCGCCACAGATGCGACCGAGTTCTGGACGGAGCTTTGCGAGAGATTGAGCGTCTTGTTCGAAGGATTGTAAGAATCTGTAAGCATACCAGGGATGCGGTTCAAACCGACGCGCAAACCGGTGAGCCGCATGAAGATCTCTGCGACCTGCGCCCCCGTAACGCCGGTCGACGTGGGCACGCGGGCGTAGTGTGCAAAAGTTCCTCGCACCGCAGCTTGCGCCCAGATGGCGAGCAGCAGCCCGGGCAGCGCATACACCATGTAGGTAGGATCGAGATAGAACATCAGCGGTGGGACCTCGCGTTTGATGGGGGGAGTAACCTTCGTCCATTCGTTCTCGTTCGGGCCAAAACCTTAACAAAAGTTAAAGCAGCGGCCCAGGCGCATTGAAAGAGCTTTGCCAATATGACAAACTGAATTCGCGCGTCTTGACGTTGAAGGAGACGGCCCATGCCGATTGTTCCCATAACCCCGCCGCAGCCGGTCGCCATTTCCAGCGGGTTTGACTATGTCACGGTCGACGCAGAACGTCGGCGCGTTTATGCTGCCCATACGGGCAGCCAAACGTTGCTCATCGTCAACGCCGACAGCGGCCAAGAGATAGGCCAAGTGCAGACGGGCCCAAGCCACGGCGTTGCTGTCAATCCGGAGACGGGGCATGTCTACACCGGAGACGGGGAAGCTCGCACCGTTTCAGAGGTAGATCCGATAGCGCAAAAAGTGCTCGCAACCACGGACGTCGCTGGCAATGTCGATGCGATAGCGTACGATCCGGTAGAACACCGGATCTACGCCGACGAGGACGACGGCACGCGCATGTTCGTCATTGACTCGCGGACGATGAAGTCAGTGGGGACAGTGGCGCTCCCGGGTCATAAACCTGAATATCTCGCCATCGATCCGCAGAGCCACAAAATCTACCAGAATATTGCGAACCTCAGCGAATTTGTTGTGATCGATCCCAAAAGGCTCACTGTCGTGCAGACGATTAAGACACCCGGAATTGCGAACAATCACCCGCTGCAGCTTGACACCGATTTGCGGCATATCTATGTCGGTGGTCGACACGACGCAAATAGCGGCATCCTCCAAACCTACGATATGGACGGCAACCTGTTAGGTCAAACCAATTATGCCGGTCGCTTCGACCAGTGCGACGTCGATTCTCGGACCCATAATCTCTACTGTGCGGGGGACGGTGCTATCACAGTCTTTCATGACTCCGGCAAACAAACGACCATTGTTGCTCGCTACCCAACGCATGAGGATACTTATACAGTCGCGGTCGACAAAAAGACCGGCACATTCTGGACCGTGTGGGCTGGGAAAGTGGGCGACTTTATCCAGGGGTTCGTTTTAAAGTAAACGCGTGTAGCAACGGACCGTCGTAGCAACGGACCTATGTAGCACCGGACCCATGTAGCAACGGACCTTCAGGTCCGTTCCTTCAGGTCCGTTCCTTCAGGTCCGTTCCTTTCAGACCCGCTTCCTCGAGCGCGGACGCGCCGGCATCCAGCGTTCCGCCCACGTGGCGAGAGCGCGCATTGTGCTGTCGAGTTCGGTCCCTGCCTCAGTGAGGGTGTAGCCGACACGCACGGGCGGCCCGCAATCAACGTCGCGTCTGACGATGCCGGCCTCCTCAAGCTCACGCAGCCGCTCGGCGAGCAATCGGTCAGAGATGCCGGTCACCTGCTCGGCAATTTCATTGAATCGGCGCTTGCCCGACAGAAGCGAGCGAATGATAGCCCCGGTCCAGCGTTTCCCCACGAGCTCTACCGCCCGATGGAACCGGGGGCAAAAACCGCTCAAAGGGACGCCGTTGGTGCCTTTTTTCTCTTTGGTCACGCGCTGCATGGGTACATCCTTGACAAGCCTTCCCGAGTCATGCTAATCTTTCCTTCGTAAGTTACTAAAAGTAAGTAACTTGTTGGAAATAGGCAGAAAGGCATCACATGGCAATTTTACTTCTCATCGCCCGTATCATCTTGGGGCTCGGCATAGCCGCCCACGGGGCACAGAAGCTCTTTGGATGGTTCGGCGGATACGGCATCAAGGGAACCGGCGGTTTCTTCGAATCGCTCGGGTTCCGGCCCGGGGCTTTCTTCGCTGCAGCCGCAGGTTTGGGCGAATTCGTCGGCGGCCTGCTGACGTTGCTCGGACTTGGAGGTCCGATCGGACCGGCAATCATTATTATGGTCATGCTCGTCGCGATTTTTACCGTCCACTGGGGGCACGGGTTCTTTGTGACTAAGAACGGCTCTGAGCTTCCTCTCCTCTACATCGGCGGCGGGTTGCTCCTGACGTTCGCGGGTCCAGGCTTGTATTCGATCGATTCGCTGCTCCGCCTGAGCGCAATCTGGTCTGCAAATCTGACGTGGATCACCTTGGGTGTGGCAGTACTGTTGGCGTTCGGTAACGTCGTGGTGAGGCGCCCCACTCCGCAGCAACAACAGCCGGCCGCGTAGTCCGGTTTGCAAGATCACATGAAGCGCCGCCCGCTTGGAAACAACGGACCCGAGGTATCCGCACTCGGGCTCGGCTGCATGGGAATGTCCGAATTCTACGGACCCGCGGACGACGACGAGTCGATCAAGACAATTCGTCGCGCTCTTGAACTCGGATGCAATTTCCTCGATACGGCCGACATGTACGGGCCATTCACGAACGAACAGCTCGTCGGCCGTGCTGTCGAAGGAAATCGCGACAAATACTTCATTGCCACTAAATTTGGCAACCAGCGGGGAGAAGACGGCAATTTTCTTGGTGTCAATGGACGTCCGGAGTACGTCCGCAAAGCCTGCGCTGACTCGTTACGGCGACTGGGCACAAACCACATCGATCTATACTATCAGCACCGCGTCGACAAAACGGTGCCCATTGAGGAGACGGTAGGCGCGATGGCACAGCTGGTGCGCGAAGGCAAGGTACGCCATCTCGGCCTCAGTGAGGCCTCGGTAATGACCCTCCGGCGGGCCAACGCCGTCCACCCGATTACCGCGCTCCAAACCGAATACTCGCTGTTCACGAGAGATGTTGAGCACGAGATTCTGCCTGCGTGCCGAGAGCTTGGCGTCGGTTTCGTAGCATATAGTCCCTTGGGTCGCGGCCTGCTGACTGGAACGATCCCTAGTCGCGAGCAGTTGTCCAAAGATGACATCCGGCTGACGCGCCAGCCTCGCTTCGATGAACAAAACCTCGACCGCAACCTCAAAACAGTGCAGCTGCTCCGAGATATCGCGCGCGAGAAGAGCATTACGCCTGCACAACTTGCGCTCGCCTGGGTGCTGCACCAGGGGCACGACATCGTGCCGATACCCGGGACCAAACATCGCACGCGGCTTGAAGAGAACTGTGCTTCAGTCGACATTGATCTGACAGCCGATGATCTCGCCCGGATCGATGCGGTCGCGTCACCCGGCGCGTTTGCCGGGGCCCGGTACCCCGACATGAGCACGGTGAATGTGTAGATCTTCTAAGCGGAAGGTATACATATATCACAATGAGCGCTCGTTCGAGCAAAAAGCCAGCCGTTACAAAGATCGGCGGCAAAACACTTGCACTGACCAACCTCGATAAAATCCTATGGCCGGCGGACGGCTACACCAAGGGCGATCTCATCGCTTATTATCGCTCGGTGGCAAAGTGGATTCTCCCTTACCTCAAAGATAGACCGCTGAGTCTTGAACGGTACCCCAATGGAATCAACAAGCAAGGCTTCTTCGAAAAGAACGCTCCACAAAGCACGCCGCCATGGGTTCGGACGATCTCGCTCGAGGCCGGCGGAAAGCGCGAACACGTCCGCTACATCCTCTGCAACGATGAGGCCACACTGGCGTACGTTTCAAACTTGGGGTCAATTGCGCTTCATGTGTGGATGTCGCGTGCAGGCTCGCTCGACAAGCCGGATTTCATTCTCTTCGATCTGGATCGCGGTGAGCGTTGTTCGCTCAAAACGTTGGCAACCGTTGCTTTAGCGCTCGCCGACGAACTTCGGACCGAGGGGATGCGCCCGGTCGCAAAGACAACCGGGGGATCCGGGTTGCACGTCTTCATTTGGTTGCGCAGCGGATACACATACGAACGCGCGCGCGATTTCACGCGCGAGATCGCACTGCGTATGCAGGAGAGGCTTCCGAAGCTCGTCACGCTCGAGCGGTTGATTGCCAAGCGCCCGCGCGACATGGTCTATATGGACTGGGCGCAGGTTGGGCGCGGGAAAACAGTCGTCATGCCATTTGTTGTTCGTCCTCGCGCGAAAGCACCAGTCTCGATGCCGCTGACGTGGGCGGAAGTGTCGCGCATGTCGCGTTTGAGCGAATCCGACCCAGCCCGGTATTTTGCGCGATGGAATCTCGGCAGCGTGCCGGCTAGGTTACGGCGGAGCGGCGATCCCTGGAAGGGGAAAGCACGCTAGCAGGAAGGAGCAGCATGGAACACTGGAGCGAGCACGAGAAGCTGGAGAAGGACCCATTCGCGAGCGAGCGCATCTGCGCGCACGAGGTGTGTGCATGCGCCATTCGCAAGGACGCCCCATCAGATTATTGCAGCGAGTACTGTGCCGATGAGGGCGCTGGCAGCGGGGAAGGGCAATGCCAGTGCGGCCACATTCCCTGTGCGTGAGCCTTTGCGGAGGACGATGCTGTCGGAGTTGGTGACGCTGCGGTCGACGCTGCGCGCGACACAGAATGCGAAGGCGATCCAAGTCCATTGCTCAACGCGAGAACGATAGGGAAGATTAACGAAGCGACGACCCTAGGGCTATTGAGCACATCGACCTCCTCTCTTACGTCATCCGAACTGGCTGCTGCGAGAACAACTTGACCATTTCGCGGTTGAAGGCCGGAATGTCGGCAGGTTTGCGGCTCGTGACAAGATTCCCATCCAGCACAACCTCCTGGTCGACCCACTCCGCGCCGGCATTGCGCAGGTCGTCTTGGATGCTCTCGTAGCTCGTCAGTTTTCGTCCTTGCGCAATTCCCGCTGAAACAAGCTCCCACGGCGCGTGACAAATTGCAGCAATCGGTTTGTTCTCTTTGTCGAAGACTTGGATGAAACGGATGACGCGCGGATCTCGGCGCATGCGATCGGCGTTGAGCGTCCCTCCGGGGAGCAATAAGGCGTCGTAATCGTTCGGATCGACTTCGTCAATGCTGTGATCGACGGCGATCATCGCGCCTTTGTCGTGATGACGAAATGCCTGGATCGGCATCTGCTTGTGGTTGATAATTTCAACCCGGGCTCCGGCGTCTTTGAGCGCGTTCACCGGCTCAGTGAGCTCAACTTCCTCGACGCCATCTGTGGCGAGCACTGCCACCTTCATGTTGCGCAGTTCGGCCATGAGCTGTTCTCCTCACGCAGTAATAACGGCCACACCCAGGTTATTCCCGGCTTGTGGCGGGCTCAATCCATGTGGGCCGACGGCTGGTCGACTACTCCTTTAGTAAGCCGGCGGTGCGTAGACGTTAAATGTTCGCGCAACCTTGTCTGACGTGTTGCCGAATCGGTATGCAATGCCGCGAGGCACGACGACAACAAGCAGTGTTTGCTCGCTTGCTGGGTGCTCGTTTTCTTTTTTGCCGCTCCATTGACCCGGCTGCAGGATCATGGTCGCGATTTGACTTTCATCGCACGTTTCCAGAACCGAAAAGAAGTCTTGCTGCTTAAATGCGTTATGCTTTTTCATCTTATCATCGTATTCCCAAAATAATGTAAACTATGAGTTTGCCATGGGCACCATGACTGCAAAATTTATCGTGTTTGGACTCGCCTTATCGGTGCTTCTCTTAGGGCGAGTTGTACAGGCGGATACCGGGTTAGTCGCTCCTAGCACGACATCGGATCCCGTTCAGGTTACCCGCTGTGAGCCGTCGTTCAGTCCGAACTTTTCGAGCCCGAACAGGAATGATTATCCGCTCGCGCCCTTGCCTGGATATGATGTTGCAACAGACGTTTACCCACCAGGTGACCTAACCACCGTAAGCCCTAACAGTGTCCTCAGCCAATACCCCTATGGGCCTTCTCACTCTCCTAACGCCGTCAACGGAAGACCATATCTGGCAATCGCCTACACAAATAGGGCAAAAAATACCGTGAGAACCGTCAAATTTGGCCTAACCGTCGGCGACAACTTAATCGGCGAAGCACTGGATAAGGATAGCGCTTCACCTGGGGCTGACGTCGAGCGCGCGTTCACCCTGGATGCGCACCTCCCGCAAATCCCGACCAACATAGAATGTGTTCCGCTTGAGGTTACGTACGGCGACGGGACACACTGGACGAATCCACGGACGAAGAGGCTAAAAAAGCCGACCCACGAGAATTGAAATCAAGACACGAAGAGCCGCGGTCATCTCGCGGCTCTCAAATTTGCGGGGGTTTGCAATGTTCTCTACGCGCACAACCGCTTCTGAGCCTTAAAGTGAGAGTTACGTACCGCGGGCACGCTAATCGGACGTGAACTTGTGACCATTTGGCCTATATAGCGGGGAGCGATCTATAACAGGCAATCGAAGATCCCGAAACTCGATCCGTGAGACAGCATTCCCCTCGAATTCAGAAGCCTTGTAGTTCTGACCCTCGCGAACGTACCAGTTGAAAAGTCCCGCGTTCATCGCATTTTCGTCGCCGCGCTGCACGTGATCCACAAAATAGAACCAGCCGGCGTAGTCGACGTACTCTTGATCAGCTAATACGTAGTGGTTGTAGACCTCAATCTCGCGCTGTGGGTCAACGCCGAGAAGAGTGAGTAGCTTCATAAACTCTTTGGGGTATGGTACCGGTTTCTGCCGAGCAAAATTCGCACAGTCCCCGCAGCGGCAACTCTCGGCGCCTCCCATTTTCATGCTTGAGTGAGCCGTAATGGTTGCATCTCGATCAAAGATTAGTAGCCACGGTCCATATGCTAACGTTTGCATGCAAATTGACTACTTGATGTCTTCTGCCTACTCTTGTGTGTTCAAACTCGAAAAACGATACGATTCGTTGCGGTTGCTGACCATGAACCACCGACAAAATCAGGCGCAACTCCTTATGTTATAAGAGTCGCGCCTGTCCCAGGTTTGCGGGGGATGGATTTGAACCACCGACCTTCGGGTTATGCTTACTACTTCGGCTTTCGCCGCTCTGCCGGCTAACGACAGATTCGTAGTCTGGACTTTCCCTTCACCCGCCTTGTCAGACGGGTGCCTGCCATCAAGTCTCTACACCTTTCCCATTGAGATAGGATCCGAATGGGACTTGGCTCGGGATTACCCTGCTAACGGCTTCCCCGACTTTGACAGGACATCCCACAAGAATTACTTCTTGTGGAGCCCACGGTGCAATCAAGATTCCCAAGCATCACGGTTAGCAGATAACCGAGGTCTTCGTTGACGCGCGTTCGTGCTTGATTGCGTTGTATTGAGCCCGACGAGCTACCGGACTGCTCCACCCCGCGTTTCGTAGGTTAGCCGGGTTGTCACACCGTACCTCCACCAATACAATGCGTGCTTCGACATTTTCCATTGTGGCGTTTGATGAAGCTGCCGATGAAGTTGGCGTCGCAGTTCTATCTAAGTTTCTCGCGGTTGGCTCGGCTGTACCGTGGGCGACGGGCGGCGTCGGAGCAGTCGCAACTCAAGCGTGGGCGAACACGACATACGGACCACGTGGTCTTACCTTACTCGAAGCAGGTCACGATCCGGCGACGGTGATCGAGATGCTGACGGCAAGCGACGAACAGCGCGATCAACGTCAAGTCGGCATCGTCGACTGCAAGGGTCGATCGGCGACGTTCACCGGGGCGCGGTGTATGGATTGGGCGGGCGGCGTCGCGGAACCGAGCTTCGCAGCATTGGGCAACATCCTCGCAGGCCCGGCAGTTCTGAACGAGATGGCGGAGACATTCAAGAGGACGGGAGGGTGCCTAGCCGATAAGCTCATCGCCTCTTTACGCGCGGGTCAGGCTGCCGGCGGTGACCGGCGCGGCAAGCAAAGTTCAGCTCTGTACGTGGCCAAGCCCAACGGCGGCTACGGTGGATTTAACGATCGCTATATCGATCTTCGAGTTGACGATCATACTGAACCGATCGAAGAGTTAGCCCGCACCCTCGAGCTTCACAAGTTACACTTTTTCAAACCAGCGCGCGAAGATATTCTCACAATCGACGCTTCACTCGGTGCAGAAATTTGCGAATTGCTCCGCAAGACCGGAAGGTCACTGCCTGGCACCAGCTTCGATGATGTCGCGCAACACGCGCTCGTGGAGTTTATGCACACGGAAAATCTCGAGGACCGCGTCCGCTCCGACGGCACGATCGATCGTCAGACGCTTGGATATTTGCGCTCCTACCAACGCCGTTGAGTGACCGTACCTGGCTGCGCGGCTTGCCAAAAGCCGAGCTGCACGTTCATCTCGAAGGAACGATGACTCCTGAAGCGTATGCGCGTATCGCACGGCGCAATGGCTTTGAGGTTCCATCTGACCCCGCGTCGCTGTTCCATTGCAATAATTTCGAATCGTTTCTAAACACCTTCTTGCACGTTGTCAGAGCGCTTCAAAGGCCGGAAGATCTCGCCGAAATTACAGCTAGCTACCTCGAGCAAAGCGCGCGTGAGGGTGTCCGCCACGTTGAGTTTCTTTTCTCACCTGCAACGTTACGTCATTTTTTCAAGGGGATAGATCTCGAAAGCATTGTCGCCGCGATTCACGGGGAATGCACACGCGCGCGCACGACCCACGGAGTCTCGAGCTTACTCATCTTTGACATGGTTCGAAATCTTGGTGAGGACGCCGCATTCGCGGATATCGACCTTGCCCTTGCGTCGAAGCGCTATGGCGTCGTCGGCATTGGCCTTGGCGGCGACGAGCGCACGTTTCCGGCCAGAGACTTTCGCCGAGCGTTTGAGCGAGCCGAGCGCATGGGCTTGCGTAGGACAGTACATGCAGGTGAAGCTGACGGCCGACACAGCATCGTTGACGCAGTAGAATTGTTGCACGCCGAGCGAATCGGTCATGGAGTCGCCGCTGCGGGAGAAGAAGACGTCCTGCGGTTGCTGCGTGGGCGTGGCGTCGCGGTCGACGTTTGTCTGACGAGCAATACGGTGACTGGCGCGTGGAACGGCCGAGGCGTGCATCCCGTCGGCGAGTTCCTAAGAGCCGATGTTGTTGTTGCCCTCAGCAGCGATGACCCGTCGTTCTTTGGCGCATCGCTGCTCGATGAATACGAGCGCGCAGCCCACCATGGTCTTGGACGGCCCGAGATCATCCAGCTTGCGCGTAACAGTTTCCAATCGTCGTTCGCACCCGAAAAAGAAAAACGCGCCTGGCTCGACGAGCTCGACGCGTATATTGCAACCAGGCAGGCGCGCCACTAGGAGCGCGCTCGACGTGATTGCTTAGGCGGGCGGGCCTGGGATCACGTGGTACCCCGCAATTTTCCCGTCAGAATCTAGTCGCAATTTGATCGTGAGGTCGCCATGATCGAACTTCGCATCGAAGGTATAGCGGTGTGCCGGGATATCCGTCCCCGTCTCCGTGAGGCCTTGGTAGTTGCCCATGCGATGCATGAGGTCAGAGACAGCGCCGAGACTAGCTCGGGTCACCTGCTGCGCCGCTTCACTATCCATATTTGCGGTCACACCGCCCATATCGTTATTGTAGACGGCGCGCGTTACTTGATCGGCGAGCTTTTGTTCGTTGCCGGCGCTACCGCCGCAACCCGCAATAGCGAGCGCTGCTACCAATAGTGTCGACAGCAAGAACTTGTTCATGTTGAATGTTGCCCTTTCGTCATGAGGCTGGCATGCGGGCAGCGCTGCTGTCGGCAACGCTGCCTGGTCGCCAGCTGTAAGGTGAGCGTGGGTTTAGAGCAGTCCCCAGCCGTACGATACGATCTGTGCTGAGTGAGCTGCCACCGCTGGAGCAGCCTTCTTAGGAGCAGGAGCGGGCGCAGCCGCCACAGTCTGCGTTTGAACTCCCATTTGCGCGAGTTGCGTTTGCAGTTGATCGATTGCGGCTTTCTGCTGGCCGATCATCCGGTCTTTCACCGCGTCCTCTTTCTTGAGCTCGCTTGTTACCGCGACCTGATTATCGTACGCTCGAACTTCCGCTTTGTATGCAGCCCGTGCGTCGTCGCGTTGCGACGCCAACGCGGCCTGCGCCTGTGCGTCCTCAGCATACTTTTGATGGACCTTCTTGTTGTGATTGATGATGATCAGGGTCGCCGCCGCTGCGCCTACACCCAACAAAATGTTGCGGGTGCTGGCTGCACCATCAGCAAGAGCCCGGGGTGCCGGTGTCAGCGATACGAGTATCGCCGCGATCACAGACATCGCTATGAAACTTTTGATCTTCATGGAATTGCGTGATTACCTCCGCATCAATATCAACGCTTCACTTATCGCCCATGTTTCGCTTGGTTAACCCAGAAGCCGGCTTACGTCCCGTTTCGTGATCCAGCTCATCAGTGCGGACAGTTTGGAGCCTTGCTACATATAGCTCCTTAGTTTGTGGGCTGAGGATGCTGGGCGAGGCTAAGTCTCGAATAAGGTGAGCCTAAATCGATTACCCAAGAGGCTTTCCTGTGACAAACTCTGCCCTAAAGTTCCCACCTTCGCTGGTTCCTCACGAGCCGGAAGTCAGCCCCAACGTCGAGATGTATCTCAAATCGGTCGTGCGGCTCTACGATGGCGAGGAGCCCGTTTCAACCTCGGCGATCGCGCAAGAGCTCGCGATTTCGCCCGCCTCTGTTTCCTCGATGTTGAAGAAGCTTGACGCCGACGGTTATGTCGTCCATGAAGGCCGTCACGGTGTCATTCCGACGGCGGAAGGCGCGCGCATTGGTGCGGTGACGCTGCGGCGTCAGCGTCTCGCTGAGCGGCTGCTTGTCGATCACCTCGGATTGTCTTGGGAGATTGCGGGCATCGAGGCGTGCCGGCTCGAGCACGCGATCTCGCCGGCCGTGGAAGCGCATCTGGCCAAGTTTCTTGATGAGCCGCAAACGTGTCCCCATGGACACCCAATTCCTCGAGCGGATGGCACGTTATGGCAGCACGAGGGCGCAGTCGACCTCATCGATTTGCCGCTTGACGACAGAGCTGTCGTCCTTGAGGTGAAACACGATATCCCAGAACTGCTCAAGTTTCTCGGAGAGATTGAGCTGCGGCCCGGCGCAGAACTCGTTATCAAGCGCAGGGAGCCCGCGGCCGGCCTCCTCACCATCAACCTCGATGGCCGCGAACACACTATCAGCGCGCAGCTGGCAGGCGATATCATCGTTCGCAAAACACAGGCCGCTGCACCGCCAAGAGCCCGGCATATCAAATGAAGACACGCGCTCGCTGCCTGCTTGCGGCACTGGCCTTCGCGCTCATCGCGTGTGTAACGGCACCGATCGCGCGTGCGGACGCTGCGCTTGCGGCATCTCGTCCCGCCGCTGACTACGAGCATTTCCGAGCCGCCGCGGAGGCTGCCGCAGCGCGTGACTTTGAGGCGCTGCCAAAACTGCCCGCGATCATCAAGGGCAAAGTCAAGACGTTCTACATCTTCGCAGAAGTGAAGCCGTGGGAAGTTGCGCCCGGCATTGTGCGGCCGGCGTGGACGTACAACGGCACGGTACCCGGCCCGACCATTCACGTGCGGCAGGGAGATCGCGTGCGGGTTATTCTCGTGAACAACCTGCACGAGCCCACGACGATCCACTGGCATGGACTAATTGTCGATCCAGAAATGGACGGCGTTCCGGGCATGAGCCAAAATGCCGTGCAACCGGGCCAATCATTCACGTACGAATTCACCGCAAGCGATCCGGGCACGTACATATACCACACGCACTACGACGACCTCAATCAACTGGATCTCGGCCTTTATGGCGCGGTCGTTGTCGACGATGCAAAGCCGGTCGAGCACTACGACCGCGACTACCTCATGCTGATCTCATCGTGGCGGATCGCATCCGATACCGAGAACTATTTCAGCATCAACGGCAAGAGCTATCCGCTCACCAAACCGTACATTGTGAAGAGCGACGACCGCGTCCGCATCCGCGAGATCGACATCAGCGGGACTGAGTTCCACACGATGCATCTCCATGGCCATCGCTTTCAAGTCGTTGCCGTTGATGGACAGTCGGTCCGGCCTCAGAACCGACAATCGATGGTAACGCTTGCGCTCGGGCCAGGCGAAACTCGTGATATTTCGTTTCTGGCCAATGCAAAACCGGGGACCTGGATGGTGCACTGCCACGTGCTCGATCATCTCATGAACGGCCCGGTTGGCCCCGGCGGCTTGATGACCTCGGTGCAATACGAGAACGCTCGCGATCGAACCGGCCTCACGGCTGCGGCCAACGTCATGAACATGGGCAAAGGCGGTGACGCGCAATCCGGCCTTCCGCCGATGAATCAGACGGCCGTGTATATTCTCGGCGCGATCGCAGGCTTGACAATTTTCTTTGGATTGCCGTTCGCGGCGCTCAAACGAATTTCAAAGCGAAGCATTGCGTTGATGAATGCCATCGCTATCGGGGTGCTCTTTTTCTTGCTGTTTGACATGCTCAGACAGGCGGGCGAGCCTATCCAGGACGCCCTGCACAGAATGCAGCTCGGCGCGCCGCGCATCGAATTTTGGGGATTGCTCGGGATCTACCTAGGCGGTTTCGCAGTTGGGCTCTTGAGCCTCGTCTTTTTCTCCCGCTCGTTCATGGCGAAGTCCCCGCTTGGAATCGTCAATCCAATGAGCCTTGCAACGATGATCGCCGCCGGCATCGGTCTTCACAACTTTAGCGAAGGTCTTGCCATTGGCCAGTCGGCTGCAACCGGAGCAATTCAGCTCGCGCTGCTGCTCATCATCGGCTTCGGTCTGCACAACATGACTGAGGGCTTCGGTATTGCGGCGCCGCTTGCGGGATCAGGCGCCGGTGGCGTGGGCTCCATCGTTCGCCTTGGTCTCATCTGGGGCGCGCCGACATTTTTGGGGACGGTCACCGGCTATCATTTTGTGTCGCCAGCGCTCTCCGTATTGTTCTTAACGCTCGCCGCAGGCGCCATCATCTACGTCATCAGCGAGATGACGAATGTCGGGGCAAAGATCGGATTCAAAACGCTCGCGACATTCGGAGTTTTCATCGGATTTGCGATCGGTCTCGGAACCGATCTTATTTTAACCGCTGCGGGAGCATAGACACAGGCGACCGCTATCCGTTTAGCCCGGATTAAGTTGTCGCCCGATGCAGACGCACTGCCATTTTTAGGCATACGCCCTTCATCAGCCTGATTGAGGGCGGCAACGACAGGTCCGACCCCGCGCGTGAGGAGCACATCGATGGCGCGCTTGTTGCGCGGATTCTGAGATGCACGACATCCGTGCGCCAGGGCCCAGTGCTCGAGCGGCGCCCGACGCGTTCGTCCTTTTGCGGGTCTCATTAAACAAGAATAACACAACAGAAAGTTGGTGCGCAACGCAACGGTTATTGTTGCGGTTATTCCTCGGATTTGCTGGACTTGGCCGCTTCGGCCAGATTCTTTACAACCGTCGCGTCGGCGAGCGTGGTCGTGTCACCTAGCGGCCGCTCTTCCATGACGTCGCGTAAGAGCCGCCGCATGATCTTACCGGAGCGCGTTTTTGGCAACTCGGGCGTAAATGTAATGTACTTCGGACGCGCAAAGGCCCCGATTTTCAACGCAACGTGCTTGCGCAACTCATCCGCGTCTCCGGTGGATCCGACGCCACCGCCTTTGAGGGTGACAAACGCCGCGATTGCTTCGCCCGTAATCTCATCTTTTTTGGAAACGACCGCCGCCTCTGCAACCCGAGGGTGATCGACGACGGCGCTCTCGACTTCGGTGGTTGAGATGCGATGGCCGGACACATTCATGACGTCGTCGACGCGGCCTAACAACCAGTAGTAGCCTTCTTTATCCCGTTTGCAGCCGTCAGCCGGGAAGTAGTACCCTTGCTTTGCAAACTTGCTCCAATATGTTTGGAGATAGCGATCATGTGCTTTCCAGAGCGTCCGCAGCATCGCCGGCCACGGCTTTGTAATGACGATGTAGCCACCGCCGCCGAGTGGCGCCGAGTTGCCCTCGTTGTCGACGACGTCGGCAAACACACCAGGGTAGGGGAACGTTGCAGAACCCGGTTTTGTCGGCGTGATGCCAGGCAGCGGCGAGATAAGGATCATGCCCGTTTCCGTTTGCCACCATGTGTCGACGACCGGACAGCGTCCGCCGCCTATGTGTTCACGGTACCACATCCACGCTTCAGGGTTGATCGGCTCGCCCACAGAACCGAGCAGGCGTATCGAGGAGAGATCGTGTCGCGCGGGATACTCCGGTCCCCATTTCATGAACGTGCGAATGGCCGTGGGCGCCGTATAGCAAATCGTGACCTTATATTTCTCGACCAGCGCCCAGAAGCGGTCCTTGTCGGGAAAGTCCGGCGTGCCCTCATACATGACGCTCGTCGCGCGATTGGCAAGCGGCGCGTACACGATATATGAATGCCCGGTGACCCAACCAATGTCGGCCGTACACCAATACACGTCGCTGTCACACTTAATGTCGAAAATGTTGTAATGCGTGGACGTGACGCCCGTGAGATACCCGCCAGTCGTATGCACGATGCCTTTGGGTTTTGCTGTCGTGCCGCTCGAATACAAAATGTAGAGCACGTCCTCGGCGTCCATGCGCTCCGGCTCGCATTTATCGGCCTGGCGGTCGACCATCTCGTGATACCAAACATCGCGCTGCGGTTCCCAATTGACCGGATCGCCGACGCGGCGAACCACGAGCACTTTCTCCACGCAGGCAACGCCCGCAAGGGCATCGTCGGCGATATTCTTGAGCAAAATCTTGCCGCCGCGCCGCCAGCCTTGATCCTGCGTGATGAGCACCTTGCATTCGCCGTCGAGGATGCGGTCGCGCAAACTTTCGGCGGAGAAACCGCCGAAGACCACGGAGTGAATCGCGCCGATTCGCGAGCACGCGAGCAGCGCTGTCGGCAACTGCGGCACCATGCCCATGTAGATCGCGACGCGATCGCCGCGGCGCAC
>Ga0102924_1003346_pt1 | contig 16884 bp, 11 predicted proteins | sample PaiPotPPM11metaG_FD_80116 | JGI IMG/M metagenome (GOLD analysis project Ga0102924, IMG submission 80116) | Iron sulfur acid spring bacterial and archeal communities from Banff, Canada, to study Microbial Dark Matter (Phase II) - Paint Pots PPM... ...
TCACTAGTCCATTCCAGTTCGGGCAGCAGTCGAATGACCGGTGTCGGATCCAGATCGCCGAGGTCTTGTTCTTTAACTTCGCCGTTCGTGACGTCAATCTTGTAAAGCCGAGGGGCTTTCTCGCGTGTGTCCGAATAACCGAGGAAGGCCAATTGCTTGCTATCTGGCGACCAGCGCAAAGACGATGTCATGACGTCACGGCTGTATTGATCGCCGTTTGCCACCTCGGTTCCAGCCACTGAGGTGATCACAACCGAATATTTCTTCGCGTCATTGATTCCAAATGGAAGCGCTTCGTCGGCTTTCGGTGTGTACACGCTGACTTGGCGCGCGTAAGCCACGAATTTCCCATCAGGAGAAGGACTTTGCGAACGGGTGTCTTCATCGGCGACTATCTCAACTGCGCCGCTCGTGACGTCAACACGTTGCAACTGGCCGTGCGGTCGTGCAGCAAGATTAATCGGTACGCCGCTATCGAGAACGCTGGCTGTGACTTCCTTGCCGGTGCGCTGTTTCTTCCAGCCCTCGGTTGCGATCTCCGGCGTTTCAGTATCGATCTTCATGGATTCAGGCTGCTCACCCATTGGCAGAACTCCCGTCAGGATGTGGCGCGAATCGAGCCACATGTAAGGAACCCGACGGATGTCACCAAGATCAATGCCGCGCTGCGTAAGTTGGTGAAGCTGATTCGTGCTCAAATCTTCGACCCACAGCGTCACATTTCCGCCCCGCGTAGAAAGCATGGCTAAATAACGCCCGTCCGACGACCATCGGGGAGCCCACCAGCCCGTGCCGTCTTCTTCGCCGCCTGTTAACTTTACAGGAGGATCTTGCGGATGTTTTTGGACCCAGACGTCGCTTCGCTCGGCACCCCAAAGGAAGTCCATCGAGAAATCCTTCGTCAACCGCTGGGGCCGGACCCGAACCAATGCCAACGCATTCCCATCGGGCGAAAAGGAGAATGGGCCGCCGTAGTAACGGCCAAGGCCCTCGATTTCGAAAAGGTCGTCGATAGTGAACGGGCGATGATGGGAGTCGACGGTTTGCGCCCAACCGGGACTCGAGAGGAAAGCACAAACTAGGACTAAGAACATCGGAATCATGGATGGACGAGCGGTTGACTTAGTTCGGGTCATGCTTCTATCTCAGTCCTTGGAACCCATAATCGAAGTGTCCTATTTCTTGGCTTGATCCTGTTGTGGCTCACCGAGTATCTCCACTTGGAGATTCACGAATTCAAGTGATAACACTTTGTAAATGTTCTTCTCGTCGACCGGCGGGAGGACAACATTGTTCAAATGAAATTTAATTGTCCTGGCCTGTGTTGAACTCTTAGGTTCGAGATTTCCATTCTCGACGAGGCGGGAAAAATCGAAAACGGCCCCGACACCCGTCACAGCATTGTCGGCATTGACGATATTTGCAGTGCCGGCTTGCGACTCGAGGGATAACGCTCGAACAATCAACCGGCCTTTCACAGGGGCTTTGGATTTATTGTGAAGAGCTGCCTGCATTGCGATGGATTGAGTTTTTGTGTCGTATGCGACGTCTTGAATCTCGAACGCGACGCGGTCGGAGATTTCACTTAGCCCCGCAAGTTCCTCACTACCGTGTTTGGCAACTTTTCCTTGGACCGTGATAGGCGCCGAATAAACTTCGTCACGGCCATTGCGGTTATCCACCCAGAGCGCGTGAAACACGCCGCTGGCGTCTGCGCGGAGGCCTGCAGTGTCACCGGCGTGGAACTCACCACTGCGAGCGATCCGTATCGTTGGAGGCCCCGATTCGCCGTCCAATCCAGTTGCGTACGCAGAAATCGTTTCGCCCTCGAGTCCTTGTCGAAAGCGAGCCGGCTGTTCTGACACGCGCACACTTGGCAGCCAGGATTCGCCGCCGTCCAGTGAGGCAGCGAAGCGAGTAAAATAGCCAATGTTATCGGGATTCTCTCGCCGGTCATTCCATGAAAGGCCAACTATGCCATCTTTGTTTACTGCGAGTGTCGCCATGAAGCTGTCGGGCGTAAAGGTGAGATTCAGCGGGATATCATCCACGACTCGAGGCGGGGACCACGTATCGCCACGATCGGACGAGTATGTGAACAGTATCCGTGCATGTCCAGATCGTGCGTCCGTCCAAGCCATGTAGATTCGGTCTTTGAATACTTCAGACCGGTTGTCGACTGCCAATGCATCGACCGTCCTAGTCGTAAGCCCTTCCGAACAATACTTGTCGGCAGCCTTTACAGTTTTCGGCCGTTTCCAGCCGTCCGGCGGGACAAAAACTATGGCAATCTCGCACGTCGCTGTTCCCGGTTCGCCGGGCCAAGTGGAAGCGGACCGATCGTCAGTCACTACTGCACTTTTCTTGAGATTCTGCCAATTGGAAATGACGACTGTGCCGTCCGAAAGCGTCGACATTCCGGTGGGTAATGAATGAAGGAGGCGGCGAGCATTTATAACTCCATAGGCGCGCGGAATGCTCCATGTGGAACCGTTGTCTGTCGAGTGGGTGACGTCGAGAGAGACGGCAAGTTGTTTTTCGTTCACATCGAGTACACCGGCACGCGACTGATAGGCGACGTACATCCAGCCGTGATTAGGACTGCTTGTATTGTCAAATGCGAGCCACGGTCTGTCACCCGAGACAAAATCGGATTTTTGCTCCCATGTTTTACCCTTGTCGGTCGAGCGATATAACTTTAAGTGCCAGTCGACAGCCGGGTCGCGGTCAGGGGAGTCACCAATTGCACCGAAATAAGCGGCGCCATCTGGGCTAAATTCACAAACTGGGTCGCCTGACTCTGGAATCCTAGGTCCCAAAGTCCAGGTCTTGCCGCCATCATTGGAGATGTAGGCGGACGTGTGCATCTTTCTTTCGCCAATTCGATTTTGATTGGCCATTGAGCAAGCGACGAGCTGATTCGGATCCGTCGGATGCGTTGCGATTAGTACTTCGTCATGACTGTCAGCGTCGTCTTCCCGGCTGACTTCCACATTCTGGCCAACTGTTATCGTTGGGGGATCTGAACTTTTTGAGCGTAGCGTCAAAAGTTTCGAGGAGGCCGCAGCAGTCAATCCAAGGGAAATTTGAACTCTAGAAGTTTGGGATCGGACTGGCGACGGGATCAGGAATACTCCGCAAATCACGGTTGCGGTTAGCGATGCTGGCTGGAAGTTTGCGTAACAAAGTCTTTTCGCAAACACTATGTTCCTCCGAAATAGCCGAACAACGAAGTTGAGTTCATGGCCTTTTCGAATTCGTTTTATATACGAGCGCACAATCCCAACAGCAGCGAAATCTGAGACAAAGTTGGATGTCTATCGAAGCGGCAACACAGCCCGTCTCCGACCATGTAATGACTGCACGCTCAGAACTCGAATCCCGCTCGTAACGCGATCATGCGCACAGAGGAATCTCCTCCAAGCCCACCTCCAAGCAGTCCTGTGGATGGGCTTACGGTGGAGCTGATTGTCCCGAAACCAGTAAGCGTTCCAAGTTCGCCAGGTATACCTGCGGTTGCGTTCCCCTCGGGAACTGGTCCTAGTGGATAGCCAAAATTCGGATGATTAAAGACGTTGTACATCTGAACATCGAAACGAAGGGCAAATCTTTCTTTAATGGGGAAGCGTTTAACAATGTCAAAGTCCGCCCAGGTAAAACCCGGAGCTCGCACGGTATTGCGCCCGAGGTCTCCGTTTTGGCAGTTGGCCGGGCTATTGGTCGGGTAGCACGTATTCGTGCTCGGATCTACCACTGACTGGAACGCGCTAGGATTAAGCCACTGTATCGTGCCGGGAGTAGTCACGTTAGGAATCGGCGACTTGTGGTAGGGACTTTGACCCGGGACCGAGTTTGCATTGATTGTGGGATAAGCGTTGATAAAACCACCTCCGAGCGCGGCGCTGAAAACTGATAGAGGAAATCCACCGCGGACATAAGCGGTTCCAGAGATTTGCCAGCCTCCGATGATCTGATTCAGCCATCCCCGACTAGAGTGGAAAGGGAGTTGATAAAGGTACGATCCGTTCAACGAGTGCCGAACGTCGAAATCGCAATCTCCGTAAAGACGCTTGAGTTCGCCATTATAGGTATTGAAGTTTGTGGCGACGTTAAATATAGAAACACCGCCATTGCTGATGTAGTCCAAGCAATGGCTGTAAGTGTAGTTGGCCTGGAATGCCAATCCGTGTGACATCCTTTTTACGAAGCTTGTCTGCAAAGCGTTGTAATTGCTGTTGGCGCCGGTCTTGAACGGGAAAATATTTCCGAATCGCGGATCAACGGGTTGGTTGTAGGGGTAATTTACAAAACAGCCTTGACAGACAGTTTGGTAACCGTTGGGGCTGTCCGAATAGAACATATTGAATGCACTGGTGCCAACATATTTCACCGTTAACCCAAAGCTAGATCCGAACTGCTGTTCTATCCCGGCACTCCATTGATAAAACGTCGGGAATTTTTGTTTTTTGGATTCGAAATTCGTGAAGCTAATGGCGGGAAGGCAGTTTGGAGGCGGGTTTGTGGCCCCGCATGACAGAACTCCATTCTTAAACCCTGCCTGAAAGGCTTGATTCGCCGCCACCATCGCGTCTATCGCGCTGTTGGGCACGCCAGGCACTAACCCAACGCCTCCGACCGGTCCAAATAGCCCGCCAGTCACGAACACGTCCGAAGGAGCATTTTCATCTGTATAACTCGGGAGAAAACCCAATAGCGGGTTCGCAAAAGCTCCCGCTCCTATTCGAAGTACCGTGTTCGGTCTCAAAGCGTAAGCAATAGCGGCTCGCGGCTCCCAGGTGATCGGATGAGTGTCTGCGAACAAACGATGTTGGTTTGCAGCGATAACTTGATTCAACGGTTGATTTGGGTCGTGAGATATGGCGGAAAAAGGTTCGACAAGTCGCGAAATTACGTTTTCCTGGCTAACAGGGTTGGAATTCCAACCGACTCGCAACCCCACGGTGATCGTAAGGTTGGGCCGGAACTTGTAAGTATCCATCGCGTAGGTGTCCAGCCCAAAAGCCTTCAAGTGGTCTATGGTGTATTGAGGAAACGCTTGGAATGCCTCGCCTGCAGCCCCGTAAGTGAATTCCGGCAATGAGATACTGTAGACAAGCGGAATAACTTCAAGGCCGGTCGATTCATACGAGCTGTAGAGATTTCGTCGAAAGTTTTCACCGAACTTGAAACCGTGTTTTCCTACTGTCCAGCTCAGATTGTCGTTCAGTTGCCACGTCGTCGTTTTATCTCCGTAAGGAATATTGGATAGCGCGCCTCCTATCGAACTAAACCCAAACAATGGGTATAGGGCGACAGGCATCTCAGACCTCGCCTCCGAAAGATTTGGGAGAGTGTGCACGCGATTTTGATAAGCAAAACCAGGATTGAATTGGTTGATGAGGTTTGGCCCAAACACATGGGTCCAATCGGCTGCTCCAGACCGTTCGGGTTCGTTGTCAATAACATCGAATAGCGAGTTGACCGGATCAACTGACGAGTTCTGGCCGTTATTTAACTGGAACCGAAACCAAAAAGTGTCTTGCGGCCTCAGGAGGTAGTCCGTCTTGATGGTCCAGAGCGTTTCACTAACTGGTGGACTCGCGGAAAAGAGGCGCTTGTTGGCGCACCCAGTGCCGGCATTTGGAATAACGGGCGATCCACCTCCCACATCAAAGGGGCAGCCCAATACGCTCAGAGGAACTCCCTTGCTGGTGTCTCCTAATAACTTGAACATATTCTGGTAAAAAGGCACTTCCGCTGGCTGAGGGGGAAGGGTCGTACCCAGTACAGAATCAACACCGCCGAGTGGTAGCTGTTGTAGCACATAGGTCTCGTAGGCCGGCGAAGGAAGGGTGCTATTCAACAATTCAGGCAGGACGATTCGAATTCCTTCGAGATCCGTAAAGAAGAACAATTTATCTTTTAAGATCGGTCCCCCGACGCTGGCGCCAAACTCGTTTGTGTTCGAAAAAGGTTTGGCGGGATGATCCGGGTTCGCCTTTATAAAATAGTTCGTGGTATTCATGCTGGAGCCGTTCCAAATCTCATAGGCATTGCCGTGAAACTGATTGCTGCCAGACTTTGTGGCGTAATTAATTTGCGAGGCACCGTTTCGCCCCAGTTCAGCCGAGTAGGACTGAGTGTTGATGGAAGTTTCCTCAATCGCGTTCAAGCCTAACTGCAATCCGCTTGCGCCGGTCCTATTGGCGCCCCCCCAAGCGTCATTGGCGTCTAATCCGTCGATCGTGAAGTCGTTTGCGATCGATGGCAGGCCGTTGAATTCCACAGTCCCGGCGTTATATCCGCCGGCGGAAATTACGTTCATGATCGCTCCCGGGGCAACCGTCGCTGCGTAGGTCAAGTCTTGCCCAGGATTGGGCAGATTCTCTAACTCTTGTCGGGTTACTGTCGTCGTTGTATTTGCATTGCTTGTCTCGATGATCGGCGCGCCACCTTGAACCTGGACTTCAGTTTTGATTGAGCCGATTTGCAGTTTGAAGTCGACGCGGGCGGAATGGTCAATTGCCAAAATAATGCCTTCGCGTGTGACTGTCTGAAATCCCTGGGCCTTCACAGTTAGCATGTAGGTACCCGGAGGCAAAAGAGGCAGGGAGTACAGTCCGTCGCTGTTAGTCTCGGTAGCTCTCTGGATTCCGGTCTCCTTACCGACCGCGTTAACGTTGGCCTTTTGCACTACAGCACCTGACGCGTCGGTGACAATGCCAGATATTTCAGCGGTCGTTTGTGTTTGCGCAAAAGCAAATTGCGTCGCGCAGAACACAAGGCCAAGAATCAAACTGAGACGCGTCATTTGTGTTTCCCCCTTATTGGTCAGCCCGATCAGTCTTCAACAAAAAATCTCCGCTAACTTGCTGGTACAAACACGGAATCTGAGCCTGTAGAGCAGTAAGCGTCTGTGAGACTCCACGAGACGTGTCTTTCTGATCTTGAGCAGTGCTTGCTGAGCCGGCTAGAAGTAAGGCAGTGCCCTCTTGGATTTCTCCGAGGCAACGAAATAAATGATCTGTGGCGTCCCGCCAATTAGAACCTGAACACTGCGGAATCGAATTTGGACTCGTATCCGGCAGCGATGACCGCGGTAACACGGTCTCAACTAACCGTGCTTCTGTGCCGACCTCTTGCCTGATAGCACCGATGTGTTCCCGAATAAGAAGCTCGAGCATTTGCCTCGAAGGTGTATTGAGTCCAGCAACATCCTGCGCTGCAAACCTCGATTCGAGTCTCCGCAAAGCCCACACATTGGCCATGGCAGTCCCGGAAGAACTCAGAACAGAATCCACATAGGATTTGCGTTCCTCTACCGTTGGAAATTTCTCTTCCAGCTCTTCTTGCAGAAAAGGTTCAGCTTCAACGAGGACAGCGTTATCGCCATAAGCCGGTTGGGGCAATCGGTCCGCCGCAGTCACTTCGCTTACCGTCCGTAGGCGCATGTCGACGTTGGGTATACCTTGAAGGGCGGCCAAAATTTCCTTTCTTCGAACTTCTGACGCTGCAAGGCCCTGGATGACAACAGCGGAATTAGGATTACGCCCGATCTCAATCTGCTCCCCTAAATCCGCGCCTGTCATATGCAGGGCCAAGCGTGCTTGTAATTCGATCTGAGTGAGCTGTTCTGGAGTAATTACGGATGGGGTTGGTGTGGAAGCTGGAACGTGATCTACGGGCTTTTCGGGCTGGCCCTTGAATACCAACAGACTGGGATTGATGGCATCCAGACTTATGACTTCGAATGCGGTCTCGATGATTTCGATTTGTTCTTTGTTCTTGAGAGTAAATGTTTCGGCGATAGGATGATAATCGCTGGCTCGAACGGTAAACGTAGATTCGATTACGGGCCCTTCGGAAATCTTCGTTCTAATTGAGAGTAGCCCTCCGTCGGGCTTAGTTACTTCATCGATTGAATTTTCCAGCTGCCTATGCCAAGACTGAAAGCTATCTGCGGACAGCGGATCTTTCCAATTTAAATGAGCCTGCTCGAATTCTTCTTCGATGTCGGTTCTTAGGCCTGTTGGAGTCCCCGGTGAATTGGTTTTGAGACTCGAATCTGTCAGGCCACGTGGACCGTTATCTCTATCACTTGTTTCCGTCTCAATTTCGCGATTATTGCTAGGATCACGGTAGAGGATTCGAGTTAAGAGTCGCCCAGAGCTTCGAATTTGCAATTTCTGATAGATCACCGGAGCCACTGTTTTTCGAAGCAACTGCTTCTCAGAAGCATCCGAACGTTTCATGACCTCGTTCGCGGAGACAATCGCAGACCCGTGGAATTCTGCGAAGAGGAGCAGAAGGATGCAAAGAAGCGCTAACCCAATGATCCAAGCTGGTCTCTGAAAGGCGATGGTCGAAGAATGAAAAAGTCCCGTAAGGCGCGTCCAGAAAGTGGGTCTGCCGATTTCCTTGCCAAGCTCGTCGAGACGTCCAAGAAACATGGACCGACCCGCCCGTGAGGGAGGAAGATAAGGCTTTAACAATAAATCTCTGTATTCAACGACCTCTGCAATAGATTCTTCGACTTGGTCCCTTCGCGTTCGACAGGACCAACAAGCCTCTAAGTGCGCCTTGACCTGAGCGACGTCTCGTAGAGCAAGCTCTCCGTCAACTGACAACAATAATATCTCGTCTGAAAGATGCGTGTCTTGCTGCGCAAGCGGCTCAGTCAGGCGCTCGATTGGACGGTCGGGTGGCTTATCCATGGCGCTCCAATGTCAATTTTTCGATTGCGCGGCGAAGAGATTCTGCAACCGTCGAGATCGTAACCCCCAGGATCTCTGCAATTTCCCTGTACCGAAACCCTTCCGTGCGCAGGTGCAAACACTGTTGTTGTTGTGGGGAAAGCTTTGAAATCGTGGAATACAACCTCGCCATCTTTTCTTTGAAGATCAATATTTCTTCGGGGCCGGGGCTCGGGTCGGATCTCGACTCGACTAGCTCGAGCCACTCTTCTGGAGTGGTAGGAGTAACGTGTTTTCGGCCCTTAATTCCGTTAATGCCGAGGTTGTGAGCGACTCGAAACATCCAACCCTTCAAGTTCTCAATTCGATTGCCCCCGTGAAGCTGTACGTAAAGTCGAAGAAATGTTTCCTGAATTATTTCGTCAGCATCTTCTGGGGAAATGTGCGTGCAAACCAGATATCGGTAAATTGGGATGCGAAACGTATCGAATAATCCGATAATTTGTTCTTCAACCCTCAGTGCAGTTTGACCCTCGTCCGTGACGAGACTAGCGGGCAGAGATATATCCGCCCCTCCTACACTCGCCGACCCGGAACCTACGTGGACTCGCCCCATGCCCCTATTGCCCACCGCTCTCCAGATGAAAGGTACTAATGAGCAGCGAAAACGAGATGGCAGTCTCCCCAACTTCTTTATGTTAGGTAATGACAATCTAAGAGGACGTTTTTATGACAAGCATGCTAATTTTCGTAATTAAATATTTCTATCGAGAGAATTCACAAAACGTCACGTCGCGGACGATTTTCTAGGGCAATTATTGTTTAAGTAACTATCGCTTTCTTCCTGGCGCGAAAAACGAGATTCTCGATCGCCGCCGACGCAAGCGCTAATTTCACAACGGGAACGAGTAGCGTTAATATTTGCGCCGGGTTTTCTCGTGGCTTTTTAAGCGGGGCCGCACTGAAACCGATAGGAGACTTGTAGGTTGGGGAAATGCCGGAGTGTGCTCTTCGGTCCGCCACAGAATCGAATTAGAAATTTCAGATATTTCTTATCACTCATCGACGTTCTCGAGGCGTTGCATGATCAAAGGGATTCGCTCAGAGACTCCGCAACAAATTATTTTTCTGAGCACGTTCTTAGGCCTTTGTTTCGTATTCGGATTTCTGGCCTTCTGCTCTGATGTTCAGCTTGCCGGAATCCGAATCGTCATATCGCACTGGAGCGCTCTGGAAGTTCTGTTCTGCTTCCCGATTGAACGAAAAGCGGATGCCCGTAGCGCGAAGATTCTAATGCATGTAATCTCGGATTTTAACGATGCCTTTGGAAGTGTAAAAACTGTGCCCCATTTTGTGCCCTACCTCAGTAAAAAACCGTCACAAACCACAGCAAAAGCTAATTAGCTGATGAGCCCTTAAACGTGCGAAGAATGTACGCGATAGCTAAAAATCGTGTGCTGTAGCAATTCTCGTCGCCGCAACTGTTAACCGAAGGGTTGCTAGTTCGAATCTAGCCCGGGGAGCCATTCTTCTCGTTCTTCCATCAGTTGGAGCGCCGCGGAACATTCGGTGTGACCGAAGGGTCGAGACGAGGCGCAGATTCGCCTTCTTGATGAGGGGAGGCGCTACCTGTGTGTGGGTTGGCGTAGGCTCAAATTAAGTCCCCGCAACCGCTGTCCTTGCCGCGATTTTTCAGGCGATATGCGCAACGACACGATATCCGCAACCTTCCTCGGCCGAATCCTCCACGTTAGTCGAAGAAGACTTAGGACGCATCCCAAACGATTTTTGATGGTGCGCTAGCGTACCTCGTGAACGCCCTGCATACGGTAATGCCTGTATTGTGAATACCGGAGTTCACTGTATCCTTCGGCATTCGTAAGGAGTTGCAAGCGTTCCCGTGTCCGGAACCCGCATGGCAGCCTCGCCAGAATCGATCGCTCCCGAGGCGATGCGCCTCCCGGACAATCCGATATATTCCGCCTGCTGATGGAAGCATACGCGACTACGTCTTTGTAGCCACGCGGGCGTAAGCGACTTGCGGAAACGCGTGGGCCAATTCGGGGGCGAACTGACGTTGACGCGAGCCGAGCCCGGGACTTTAGTGGAAACTAAAATTCCACTCTTCGATCCAGAAATTAAGACGACTGCAGCGGAGGTGAGATTTACCGCGAAGCCGATGGCCACCATACTTTGCATTGATGACGAAGCAAACATCCTGCACACACGCAGGCTGCTTTTGGAATCCGAAGGCTATGAAGTGCTGGAAGCGACGACCGCAGCGGAAGGCCTCCGATTGTTGAAATCGGCCCAGGTCGATTTGGTGGTCCTGGATTACTGGATGCCCGGGATGAACGGCATGGCTGCAGCGCGCGAGATCAAGAATATGGCTCCCACTTTACCGGTAATCATGCTGTCCGGACTATGGGAGCTGCCGGGGGAAAGCGTCGGCATAGCCAATCGATGGATATTGAAAGGGTACAGCACGAAAGAGCTTCTGGAAGCCATTAAGGCCCTACTCTGAGCGATGAATAGAATGTGCTGGGTTCAACACAGTTCGATTTTTTTTCTTATCGCGCCGTCCGATTTTCATTTGCGGTTTCAGATCACGCGTGGGTAACAGCGCGAAAATGATGGCACACCCTGCCGGGAACCCAACCATTAGCGCCTACGAAGAACAGCAAGATTTTGCATGGCGGCGTGTTTAGCGCTTATGCCATCGTCTACTTTTCTTTCCGCTGGGAGCCGTTGTCACACGTTCAGCGCCCTACAACCGAAGACCCGCGGCATTTATTTTAATTTCGGAAATTATAGTTCGAGACCATCGGAGATATTGAAATGACATTCCGCATTCATACTCGAAATATATCCTTAGGAGTATTTTGCCTGCTGTTTTCGTTAGGAATAGCCGACCCATGTTGGTCGCAGGACTCCCAGGCCGATCAAACGAACGAGCCGCTGAAACAACTAACACTCGCGCAACTGGGCGACGTGGAGGTCACCACCGCTTCCAAAGAACCTGTCGAAGTTTGGCATACTCCCGCCGCAATCTTTGTGATCACGCATGACGACATCATGCGCTCGGGCGCCACGAGTATTCCGGAAGCTCTTCGCCTGGCCCCTGGTGTAGAGGTGGCCCGTATTGACGCCAACAAGTGGTCGATTGGAATACGAGGATTCGGCACCAGACTTTCCCGCTCGGTTCTGGTGATCATTGACGGCCGGACCGTTTACTCAACCTTGTTCGACGGGACCTATTGGGAAGTTCAGAACACGTTGATGGACGACATCGACAGAATCGAGGTGATACGAGGGCCGGGCGGCACCATCTGGGGGCCGAACGCCGTCAACGGGATCATTAATGTGATCACCAAAAAAAGCCAGAACACGCATGGCGGACTCTTTAGTGCCGGTGGCGGAAACGAAGAACAGGGTTTTGCAAACGCGCGTTTCGGAGGAGGCAGCGACAATTTCAGCTACCGAGTCTACGGAATGGGATTCAATCGAGCACCCGAATATCACTCGGACGGCCGCAACTTCGATGCCTGGCAAGCGGGCCAAGCCGGATTCCGGATGGATTGGAACGCGAACCAACGAGATAGTTTCACGGTGCAGGGCGACTTGTATGACGAAGCGGCCGGCGAAAGCGTAGCGGCCGCCACCTACATCCCGCCAAGCGAGAAGATTATCGACGCCGACGCGCGACTTTCGGGCGGCAATATCCTGGCTCGTTGGCAAAGAGTGTTTGGCGAAGGCGATGATATTCAGGTGCAGGCTTATTACGATCGGACCAATCGATACGAACCGAATTTCGGGGAGCTTCGCGACACCTTTGACGTCGATTACCTCCAGCGCCATCGTTTAATGAAGCGCCACCAGCTCAGTTGGGGTCTGGGAGCGCGCGCCAGCCGGGGCCATGAACTGGAAATTGTTTCGGGTCTCACCTTCGTGCCCGATAAAAGGACAGATCAACTCTACACGGCATTTTTTCAGGACGAGATTTCGCTGGTGGAAAACCGTTTGTCGATGCAAGTTGGGACAAAATTGCTGCGCACAAATTACACCGGCTTCCAATGGGAGCCGAGCGTGCGACTCCTGTGGACCCCCACAAAGACGCAGACCGTGTGGGCCGCTTTCACGCACGCAGTCCGGACACCGTCCGACGTCGAACGCGACTTCTTCCTCTCAAGCTATCTAGGCACAGCGCCCGACGGCCTGCCATTTTTCGCGCGCTTCAACGCCAACCCTAAGTTTGAGTCCGAGCAGCTGAACGGATGGGAACTTGGTTACCGCCGGTTAATTGGTTCGAAGATCTATGTGGACATTGCCGCCTTCTACAACCACTACAGCGATCTGCTAAGCGAGGAAATCACCGGGCCGGAAACTGTGGTGATGACTCCGCAGCAGACTTATTTGCTGTTGCCGGCCCAATTTCGAAATGGGCTTCTGGGTGAGACCACCGGCATCGAGATCGCTCCTGAATGGAAACCCACCAGCTTCTGGCGTTTGCGCGGATCCTATTCATTCCTGCACATGGGTCTGGAGAAAACCGCCGCATCGCAGGACATTGGCACCGCGCCAATAATTGATGGGTCGAGTCCCAAGCACCAGGTCATGGTGCTATCCGGGTTCGACCTTCCGAAGAAAACCACGTTGGACCTGGACTATCGCTACGTAAGTGCTCTGCCCGGTCAGACGGTGGCTGCGCCTCCGGAGGTGGTGCGGTCGTACTCGACTGCAAACGTGACGTTCTCCTGGACTGTAAACAGCCACCTAAAGTTGTCCGCGGCGGGATTGAATCTGTTTCAGCCATTCCATGCCGAGTACGCCGGCGATCCCGGTCCCTTGGTGCAGATCAGACGCAGCGGGTACGGGCAGATCACTTGGACTTATTAGCTCGATAACATGCTCTGGCACCGACAAATCGCTCGCTGGAAAGGGCGCCGCGGATTCGTGGACCTTCGAACCGTGCAACTCGCGGCTTTACTAGTAGCGTGGCTGGGGCTCTTCTTGCCGACAATTCGCGCGCAGCAGGCGAAACCCAGCGAGTACAAAGTGAAGGCGATTTACCTTTACAATTTCGGGAAATTCGTTGAATGGCCGGAGGCTCGCGAGACGCGAGATCAATCCGCCCCTTTCCTCATTTGCGTGCTGGGAAAAGATCCGTTCGGTAGTCTTCTGGAGAGCACCATCAAAGGCGAGGATGTCAACGGCATGAATTTGTCGGCGAAGCGAGTGAGCAATGCGGCGGATGCGACCGGTTGCCGCATTCTCTTCATCAGCTCGTCGGAAGCGGATCGCGTGGTGAAAATATTGGAAGAACTTCACTCGAAGCCAATTTTGACCGTGAGCGATATTGCCAACTTTTGCGATCGCGGAGGAATGATCCAGTTCGAATTGAAAGAGGAGAAGGTTCGATTTGCCGTGAATATGACTGCCGCTGAAAAAGCGGGGTTGACGCTTAGTTCGCAATTGGTGAAGGTGGCCACCTCCGTGCGGCGAAAACCTTGAGGGTGACGCGAGCGGGAATGTTTAACATCCGCGGATCGGTTTCAAAAAAACTGACGGCTCTAAACCTATTGGTCAGCGGAACAGCCGTGCTGTTAGCCTGCGCTTCTTTCCTGGCCTATGACGTAAATAATTTTCGGCACACGATACTGGAAGAACTATCCATTCAAGCCGAGATCATCGGGTCTAACTCCGTTTCGCCGCTGGTTTTCAACGACCCGCCGTCGGCTGCAAAAACTCTCGCTGCCCTGCACGCCTCCCCGAACATTATTTACGCAGGCATTTACACTCCCGACGGGCAGTTCTTTGCGGGCTACTGGCGGAACCCAAAGGATCAGAACCATGCGCTACCGCTGATCGCTGCCAAGGATATTCGGAATCGTTGGATTCGAGAGCGGCAATTCGCGGTGGTTCAGTCGATTGTCTTCGACGGAAAAATGATAGGCACCGTGTACATCCGTTCAGACGTGCAGGCTCTGATCAATCGATTGAAGGACTATCTTATGATCCTGGCCGGCATATTGATCGTCTCGCTGGTGGCCGCCCTTTTCGTCTCGCGAATTTCTCAGCAAGTGATATCGATGCCTATCACGGAATTGGCGGAAACGGCCCGCATCGTATCACGCGACAAAAACTATGGGGTCCGCGCAATTCCGAGCGGCGGTGGCGACGAAATAGCACTTCTGATCGATGCGTTCAACGGAATGCTGACAGAGATTCAGAAAAGAGATACGGCCTTGCTGGAAAGTGAAGAACAATTCAGAACGCTGGCTGATTCTGTTCCGCAGCTGGCATGGATGGCGGAGCCTGACGGTTACATTTTTTGGTACAACCGGCGCTGGTATGAATATACCGGAACCACGCCGGAACAAACCAAAGGCTGGGACTGGCAATCTCTGCACGATCCGAACGTGCTGCCCGAGGTGCTGAAAAAATGGCGCGCCTCCATTGATACCGGGCGGCCATTCGAAATGGTATTTCCACTGCGCGGCCGGGATGGTTCCTTGCGGGACTTCCTGACTATCGTGGTGCCGGTTCACGATGCGCAGGGACGGGTGGTCCGCTGGTTTGGAACCAATACCGACATAACCGAACAGCGCCGATCCGAGGAGGCGCTAAGAAGGAGCGAGAAACTTGCGGCTACTGGGCGCTTGGCAGCGAGCATCGCTCACGAGATCAACAACCCCCTGGAAGCGGTGAGCAATCTGCTTTATCTGGCCCGAAAGCAACCGCCCAAAGCGGAAGCGTACCTGAAGGTAGCGGACGAGGAGGTCGACCGCATCGCACAGATTACAAAGCATACTCTAGGGTTCTATCGCGACTCTTCTACACCCGTGCAGTTGGAGATCTCCGACATCCTTCACGGGGTGTTGGGCCTCTACAATGGAAAGCTCAAGTTTAAGAAGCTGGTGGTGAAAGAGCGCTACCGAAAACCCGCCGAAATTATCGGATATGCCGGCGAGCTCCGGCAGATCTTCGCTAATCTGGTGATCAATGCAATTGAAGCATTGGCGGAGGGAGGTACACTCGTGATTAAAGCCAGTAAGGGTCGCGAGTGGAAAATCGGTGGAGCCGCCGGTGTGCGAGTCAGCCTGATGGACAACGGTGGGGGTATCGACCCGGCGAAAATATCCAAGATTTTTGACCCTTTCTATACTACTAAAGGGGATGTCGGAACCGGTTTGGGACTTTGGTTAACGCAGAATTTGGTGCGTAAGCACGGCGGAAGTATTAAAGTTCGAAGCCGAACTGACGCAGGCCGGAAGGGTACGATATTCTCCATTTTCCTGCCGGATGAGGCGCCTAAGGACGAGAATCAAAATCTTGAACGCGGACGGATGGAGTGACCATCGAATGATACATGCGCGTGGCAGCAACGTCATATTTACTCTCGACCCGCCGCCTTGGCAGCTCGGCGGACCGGCGGCGGATAATCGGGACTTTTCGAGCAGTCCGGAGCGCCGGAAGGTACTGGTAGTGGACGACGAATCGACGATCGCCGATACACTCGTGGAGATACTTAACGGCGAAGGCTTCGACGCCGTCGCCGCATCCACCGGTTTGGAGGCCATCGCCGTGGCCCAAAAGATGCGGCCGCATATTGTTCTAAGCGACGTGGTGATTCCGGGTCTCGACGGGGTGGAAACGGGAATCAGAATTCGCAGTCTCTTGCCGGACTGCCGGATAATCCTGTTTTCAGGTCAGGCCGCTACCCTCGACCTGTTGAAAGCCGCTCGAGAACGAGGCCACAATTTCGAAATCCTAGTCAAGCCTATCAAGCCGGAAGTTCTGATTTCTATATTGAGACAGCGTCCTACCTCGGGGCAGGACGATTGATTCTTCAAACCAACCGTTCAGGTGGCTTAGCGCTCCAGGATGTCTTTGTAGGCGTTTAGGGCGACTTTTTTGGGCTGGCGATCCACGATGAAATCCACGGTACGCGTAGAATTTCCGGCTATGGCGAGCTGGCCCAAGCGCATCATTCCGTTTCCAAAATCGCCGAAGACCGGAACGAGCATGGCGAAATGCTCGTCCACAGCACTCTGCGTGATTTCGGCATGGATTCTAGTCTTGCCGCCTTCGGCCGGCTGCAATTGATATTTGAAATCGTAGCGGGGGACCTGGGTGCCATAGACCCACTCGTCGAAAAACCAATCGAGATGCCCGTTGCGCTGCAGGTCCA
>Ga0102924_1003347_pt1 | contig 16882 bp, 13 predicted proteins | sample PaiPotPPM11metaG_FD_80116 | JGI IMG/M metagenome (GOLD analysis project Ga0102924, IMG submission 80116) | Iron sulfur acid spring bacterial and archeal communities from Banff, Canada, to study Microbial Dark Matter (Phase II) - Paint Pots PPM... ...
AGCCGGGACGGGTAGGCGGTGGGCGGCGTGGAGCCGGGACGGGGCGTTAGGCGGCTTCTATGGCGGTGCAGACCCATCTGGCCGGCTGGGCGGGATGACGGGCGGTGGCGCCGTGGGGGCCGTCGCGTTCCAGGCGGACGGCGAGGGCCCGGATACGTGGCCCGAACCCCACGACAACTGCCATCTCCACCACTCCGGCGGCCGGCTGCGAGGTGACCACGCGGCGCACCCGCGGCTGGACGTCGGCCGCGAGGCGCGGGCCGAGTTGCCGGATGCGCCGACGGGCCTGGTCGGTGGTCCACGGCACGATCTGCCCCTCCGGCCGCGAGCCCGCCAGCGTCTCGGCCAGGACCTGCGCGAACTGGTTAGGCCAGCCGCCCTCGGCCGCGGTCGTCCGCCCGGGCCGCGGTGAACCGGGCTCGGGCGGCACCCGCCGCGGTTCCGGCTCCGGCAGCGCCCGCCGGCCAGATCGTGAGCCGTCGCCCCGTGAGGAAGGCGAGCCGGATGGTCCCGGCTCTGGCCGGGCCCGCCGCGGGGTCACGGCCCGGGGGGCGGTGGCCAGCGTTAGGCGCCGCGGGGGGCCGGGCACGGCCGGGGCGTCGTCGTAGGGCGGGGCGCAGTCGGGGATCGACACGCGGCGCACGGCCGCGGCGTCGGGCAGCGGCCGCTGCCGCGTCGGCGGCCGGCCGAGGCCGGGAACCAGCGGCAGGACCAGGCGCCGCGCTGGCGGCTGGCCTGGGCCGGGCACCAGCGGCAGGACCAGGCGCCGCGCTGGCGGCTGGCCTGGGCCGGGCACCAGCGGCAGGACCAGGCGCCGCGCTGGCGGCTGGCCTGGGCCGGGCACCAGGGGCAGGATCCGGCGGCGCGCGGCACCGCGGGCCCGGGACGAGGGTTCCGCGGGCGGGGTCGGCGTCGGTGGCATGAAACCTCCGGGAGAAGCGGGCTCCGGCATTCCTGAGTTGTACCCGGAGGCGGTGACATTTCTGGCTTTGCCCAGGTACCTGGGAAGCCGCCCGTCCCGGCCGGGTCGGGCGGAATGCGCGGCGGCTCCCGCTGGTTTACCGCTTGTACGGCGCGCCAGCCGCGCCGGGAGAACTGAACCCAGGGTCCATCCCAGGAGACAACACCGTGTCGCTGCCACCGCTGGTCACGCCGGCCGCAGACTTGTCCGTTGACGAGGTCAAGCGCTATTCGCGCCACCTGATCATCCCGGAGATCGGGATGACCGGGCAGAAGCGCCTGAAGAACGCCCGCGTGCTCTGCGTGGGCGCCGGCGGGCTCGGCTCCCCGGCGCTGCTCTACCTGGCCGCCGCGGGCGTGGGCACGCTCGGCATCATCGACTTCGACGTGGTCGACGAGTCCAACCTGCAGCGGCAGATCATCCACGGGCAGTCGGACGTGGGCCGGCCGAAGGCCGAGTCGGCCCGGGACAGCATCCGGGAGATCAACCCGTACGTCGACGTGGTCCTGCACGAAGAACGCCTCGACTCCGACAACGCGATGGAGATCTTCGCGCAGTACGACCTGATCGTCGACGGCACCGACAACTTCGCCACCCGGTACCTGGTCAACGACGCCTGCGTGCTGCTGGGCAAGCCCTACGTCTGGGGCTCGATCTACCGCTTCGACGGCCAGGCCAGCGTATTCTGGGCCGAGCACGGCCCGTGCTACCGCTGCCTGTACCCCGAGCCGCCGCCGCCGGGCATGGTGCCGTCCTGCGCCGAGGGCGGCGTCCTCGGCGTGCTCTGCGCGTCCATCGGCTCCATCCAGGTCAACGAGGCGATCAAGCTCATCACCGGGATCGGCGAGCCGCTGGCCGGCCGGCTGATGATCTATGACGCGCTCGAGATGAGCTACCGGACGGTCCGGGTCAGGAAGGACCCGGAGTGCGCCGTCTGCGGCAAGAACCCGACGATCACCGGGCTGATCGACTACGAGGAGTTCTGCGGCACGGTGTCGGAGGACGCCCAGCGCGCGGCGTCGGGGTCCACGATCACCGCGACCGAGCTCAAGGCCATGCTCGACGGCGACGACAAGATCTTCCTGGTCGACGTCCGGGAGCCGAACGAGTACGAGATCGTGTCCATCCCGGGCTCGGTGCTGATCCCCAAGGACCAGTTCCTGACCGGGTCGGCCCTGGAGAAGCTCCCGCAGGACCGCAGGATCGTGCTGCACTGCAAGAGCGGGGCCCGCAGCGCCGAGTGCCTGGCCGTGGTCAAGAACGCCGGCTTCTCGGACGCGGTGCACGTCGGCGGCGGCGTCCTGGCCTGGGTCAGCCAGGTCGACCCGTCACTGCCCACGTACTGAGCGTGACCGGGCCGCCGCCGCGCCGATCCGCTGGAGAGGCGGTTTTGCTGGCCTAACCTCCGGTCAGGCGCGGCGACGCGGCCGGACCAGGCCGTAGCATTTCTGCTGTGGCCATGCAGCCGGAACCCCCGGGCAGCAACCTGGGCGGCGCGGGGCCAGCCCAGCCGGGACGGGGCTGGCGTCGCGGGCTCACGCTGACGGCCCTGGTGCTCGGCACGGCCGGCCTGGCCGCCGCGGCGGCGGGCGTCTCCGCGCAGTTGCTGCCGCGTAAGTTCACCGCCGCGCAGCAGCAGCAGATCATGGCGTGGGAGACCGCGCGGCGCTGGCGGACCATGCCCGCGGGCGAGATCTTCCCGGCCGACGTCACCTACCAGCTATCCGGTAGCGCCCTGCAGTCCAGCACGCAGCTATCGCTGACCGCCTACCGGATCGGGATCGCCCGGCAGGCCACGTGCCAGGCGGCGGCCGACCCGGCGGCCGACGCGGTGCTGAGCGCCGACCGCTGCGCGGCCCTGCTGCGCGCGACCTACGCCGACCAGACCGACAGCATGCTCGTCACGGTGGGTGTGGCGGTGATGCCGGACGCGGCCGTGGCCAAGTCCGCCGCGGTCCGGCTGACCGCCGGGCGGCAACTGCTCCCGGGCGTCAAGGCGATCGCGTTCCGCAACACCCTGGCCCGGGGGTTCGGCGACCGGCAGCGTCAGCTGACCTGGGCGATCAGTGACGGCCCGTACCTGATCATGTCCGCGGCGGGGTATGCGGACGGTCGGCCCACCGAGCCGGTATCGTCCGACCCTTACGCGTCCCAGGAGATGATCAGCCTGGCCGACGGCGTGGCCGGCGCGATCGGCGGCCCGCTGGGTGCCTCGCCGCCGCCGCCGCGCTGCCCCGGAGCCCCCGGATGCTGACGGCCCCGAACACGCGGCGGGCCAGCGCCGCGGTGCTGGCCCTGGTCATCGCGCTCATCGTGGCCACCGACGCGGGCCCGGCGCGGGCCGACGCCGTGCGCGACGCCCAGATGTGGGTGCTGAACGCGATCAACGCGCCCGCCGCGTGGCGGGTCAGCCAGGGGCAGGGCGTGATCGTGGCGGTGATCGACAGCGGAGTGAACCCCGGCGTGTCCGACCTGGCCGGCTCGGTGATCACCGGCCCCGACTACACCGGCGTCGGAACGCCTTCGTCGAACCCGGGCTGGGGCGTGCACGGCACCTGGATGGCGTCGCTGATCGCCGGGCACGGGCACGACGGCGGCGGCAGCGGGATCATCGGGGTCGCGCCGAAGGCCCGCGTGCTGTCGATCCGCGTGATCACCGACAGCTCCGACCCCGGCTTCTCCCGCTACGAACACGAATCGCAGGCCCGCATCCAGCGCGAACTGGCCCGGGCGATCACGTACGCGGTATCCCACGGCGCCGGGGTCATCAGCATGTCCCTGGGCTACGAACTGCCGAGCCTGCCGGTGCGCGAAGCGCTGCAGGACGCGCTGAACCACGGCGTCGCGGTGTTCGCGTCGTCCGGGAACTCCGGCGACGCGCCCGGCGCCCGCCGCCGCGGCCAGGCCCCGTACTCGTTCCCCGCGGACTACCCGGGCGTGCTCGGCGTGGCGGCCGTCAACCAGGGCGGCGCGGCGGCCGGCTTCTCCAGCGACAACCTTCCCGTGCAGGTCGCCGCGCCGGGCGTGCGCGTCCCGGCGCAGGGCCGGGACGGGCAGTACTGGCTGGTGAGCGGGACCAGCCCGGCGTGCGCGCTGACCGCGGGCGTCGCCGCCCTGATCCGGTCCGCCTACCCGGGCCTCCCGCCGGATCTGGTGCGCCGCGCGATCACCACCACGACGAGCAGCCGCCCTCCGGGCGGCTACGACAAGGAAGTCGGGTTCGGCACGGCGAACGCAGCGGCCGCCCTGGCCGCGGCCGGCCGGCTGTCCGCGCAGGGCCAGGCCGGGCCCGGGTCACCGCGGACCGGGCTGCGCCGGCCGGGCGCGGCGCGGCCGGGACTCGCCACGACCACGCAGTTCGGTGGCGGTCCCGCGGCGGTCCCGCCGGCCCCGGTGGGCGCGCGGGGCATCGGCCAGCTCGTGCTGTTCTGCCTGCTGGCCGCCGCCTGCCTGGTGATGATCATCGCGGCCACGAGCCGGCTGATCCTGCTGCGGCGCCCGGCCACCGCGCCCGCCGGGAACGACGACCAGATGCGCGCCCCGCCGAGCCCGGCGCCGTACCCGTACGGTGGTCCGCCGCCCCCGCTAAGCCCGCCAAACCCCAATACTCAGAACGGGAGCCACCCCCTGGGCCCGCCACGGTTCCCCTGGTCTGCCCCGCCGGGCCGGCACGCGGTACCGCATGACCAGCCCGGCGCACCGGACTCGTGGGAACCACCGGGCTCGTGGGAAGCACCGCGGTCGTGGGAAGCACCGCGGTCACGGGAAACACCGGGGCCAGGCGAATGAGCCCGGCCCGGCGCCCGGCCGACCCTGGCCGGGCGGAGCTCAGCGAGTTCGCGGGCCAGGTCCTGGACGTGGCCGAGGCGATACCGCCCGGCCGGGTGATGTCGTACGGCGACATCGCGGAGTACCTCGGCCAGGGTGGCCCCCGCCAGGTGGGCCGGGTCATGGCCCTGTGGGGCGGCGCGGTGCCGTGGTGGCGGGTCATTCACGCCGACGGCTCGCTGCTGGACGGGCACGAGCGGCGGGCGCTGGCCCACTACCAGGCCGAAGGCACGCCGATGCGCCCGGCCAGCCGCGGCGGCCCCGGGCGGGTGGACATGCGCCGCGCCCGCTGGAGCGGCCCCGCCGGACCGCGATAGCCGGGGCGGCTTTCCGCATGAACCTGCGGAAAACGTCGCGCCTGATTGGGAATGTCAGAGGGGTCTGCTGGAATGGCCTATTGAAATGGCTTCCAGCGTTCCTGCCTACCGGCTCGTCCGGCGGCCTGCGCCCGTTTCGGCGGCCCCGCCGAGCCTGGACGAGGCCCAGCAGCGGGTGGTCGGCCACGCCGGCGGGCCGCTGCTGGTGCTGGCCGGGCCGGGCACGGGCAAGACCACGGCCATCGTCGAGTCCGTGGTGCACCGGATCAGCGACCGGGGCATCGACCCGGCGCGCGTGCTGGTGCTCACGTTCAGCCGCAAGGCCGCCGAGGAACTCCAGGAGCGGATCACGATGCGGCTCGGCCGGACCACCCGGCAGCCCCTCGCGCTGACCTTCCACAGCTACGCCTACGCGCTGGTGCGCCGGGAGTTCGTGGCCGCGAGCGAGGAGCCGCCGGTGCTGCTGTCCGGTCCCGAGCAGTTGCTCGAGGTGCGGCGGCTGCTGCACGGCGAGGCCGGGGACGGCGGCGGGGACTGGCCGGAGCGGCTCCGCCCGGCCCTGGCCACCCGGGGCTTCGCCGCCGAACTCCGGGACTTCCTGCTCCGCGCGGCCGAGCGGGGCCTGGACGGGCGCGGGCTCGCCGCGCTGGGCCAGCGCCGCGGGCGCGACGACTGGGTGGCGGCCGGCGGCTTCCTGGAGCGGTACCGGGCCCGGTTCGACCTCGCCCCCGTGCCCGCCTACGACTACGCCGAGATCATCCGGATCGCCGCCGGGCTGCTCGGCCGGCCGGCGACCCGGGAGCGGGAACGCCAGGCCTACGACGCGATCCTGGTCGACGAGTACCAGGACACCGACCCGGCGCAGGAGAACCTGCTGCACGCGCTGGCCGGCGACGGCCGGGAGCTGATCGCGGTGGGCGACCCGGACCAGTCCATCTACGCGTTCCGCGGCGCCGACACCCGCGCGGTCAGCCGGTTCGCCGAGCGGTTCCGCGCTCCCGACGGCCGCCCGGCGCGGGTCATCGCGCTGCGCACCTGCCGCCGCAGCGGGCCGTTCCTGCTGGCCGCCTCGCGCCGGGTGGCGGCCCGGCTGCCCGCCGCGCAGGCCGAGGAAAACCCGGCCACCGAGCGCGCCCACCGGGCCCTGATCCCGCTGCCCGGCGCCGATCCCGGCACGGCGCGGATCATGATCGCCGCGACCGCGAGCCAGGAAGCCGCGGTCATCGCCGACACGCTGCGCCGCGCGCACCTGATCGACGGGCTGGCCTGGTCGTCGATGGCGGTGCTGGTCCGCTCCGCGACCCGCCAGGTCCCGGTGCTGCGCCGCGCGCTCGCCGCGGCCGGGGTACCGGTGACGATCGCGGGCGACGAACTGCCGCTGACCGCCGAGCCGGGCACCCGGCCGCTGCTGACCCTGGTGGACTGCGCGCTGCGTCCCGGGGCGCTGGACGAGGAAACCGCGGCCGAGCTGCTCACCGGCCCGTTCGGCGGCACCGACGCGCTCGGGCTGCGGCGGCTGCGCCGCTGGCTGCGGGCGGCCGCGCAGGCCGCGGGGCAGCCGCCCGCCGAGGAGCCGCTCGCCGCCGCCCTGCGCGACCCGCGCGAGCTGGAGCTGATCGGCCCCGCGAAGGGCAGGCCCGGCCCCGCCCAGCCCGGCCGGGCACCCGGCCCCGGAGCCTCCGGGCTGCCGGGCGGGAGCGCCGTCGACGCGGCGCGGCGGGTCGCGGCGCTGCTGGAGATCGCGGCGCGGACCGCGCGGGACGGGACGGCGCACGACGTGCTCTGGGCCGTGTGGCAGGCCTCCGGCCTGGCGTCGGCGTGGCAGCAGGCCAGCGCGGCGGCCGGCAGCCGCGGCGCGGCGGCCGACGCCGACCTGGACGCCGTGGTCGCCCTGTTCGACGCGGCCGCGCGGTTCACCGCGCGGCTGCCCCAGGGCTCGCCCCGGCTGTTCCTGGACAGCATGTCCGGGCAGGAGATCGCCGGCGACACGCTCGCCGAGCGGGCCTCGCGCGGCGAGGGGGTGGCCGTGCTCACCGCGCACCGGGCCAAGGGCCTCGAATGGGACCTGGTCGTGGTGGCCGGGGTCCAGGAAGGCACCTGGCCCGACGTGCGCACCCGGGGGTCGCTGCTGTCCATGGACGAACTGGTCGACACTGTGCCGACTGGTGAAGGCGGGCCGGCCAGTGAAGGCGGGCCGGCCAGTGAAGGCGGGCCGGCCAGTGACGTGACGGCCGGGGCCGCCCAGGGCGAGGGCGACGCCGCGGCCGCCGCGCTCGCCTCCAAGCTGCTCGACGAGGAACGCCGGCTGTTCTACGTCGCGGTGACCCGCGCCCGGCGCGCCCTGGTCGTCACGGCCGTGGGCGGAGCCGACGCCGAGGACCGCCCGTCCCGGTTCCTGGCCGAGCTGGCCGGCCGCGACATCGAGCCCGAGCAGGCGGCGGAGGCGGGGTGGCGCTGGCTGTCGCTGCCCGCGCTCACCGCGGACCTGCGCCGGGCCGTGGCCGACACCACGCGGCCCGAGCCGGTCCGGCGGGCGGCCGCGGCCCAGCTCGCCCGGCTGGCCGGGGCCGGGGTCCGCGGGGCCAGCCCGCGGCAGTGGTACGCGCTCACGGAGCTGTCCGGCTCCGGCCCGGTCTCCGACTCGGGCGTCCGGCTCTCGCCGTCGCAGGTGGAGAGCTTCACCAAGTGCGGGCTGCGCTGGCTGCTCGAATCCGCGGCCGGGGTGAACTCGCCCAGCGTGCTGCGCCACTTCGGGATCGTGATCCACGCCGCGGCCGCGCTGGCCGCCGACGGCGTCGACGACGCCGACATCACCAAGCGGATCGACGAGGCCTGGCGCCACCTCGACTTCGGCAGCGCCTGGTACAGCGCGAAGCAGCGGGAGCAGGCCGAGCGGATGGTCCGCAAGTTCCTCGACTGGCACCGGGCCAACCCGCGGGAGGTCGCGGCCGTGGAGCAGGAGCTGCGGGTCAAGGTCGGGCAGGTGCAGATCACCGGGCGGGTGGACCGGCTGGAGCGGGACGCCGACGGGCGCGCGGTCGTGGTCGACCTGAAGACCGGGTCGGGCCGCCCCGGCGACGACGAGCTGGACCGCCACCCGCAGCTCGGCGTGTACCAGCTCGCCGTGCTGCTGGGCGCGTTCGAGGACATGGGCCTGACCGAGCCCGGGGGCGCGGAGCTCGTCCAGGTCGGCAAGGCCGGGCTCACCGCGCGGGCCCGGGTGCAGCGGCAGCGGTCGCTGGCCAGCGACCCGGAACCGGGCTGGGCCCGGGAGCTGGTCGAGACGGTGGCCGAGGGGATGTCGGGCTCGGTGTTCCACGCGACCGCGAACCCCGGCTGCCGGGTCTGCCCGGTCGCGGCCTGCTGCCCGGTACACGAACGCGGCGGGCAGGTGTCCCCGTGACCCAGGGCCGGTACAGCCCGGCGCAGCTCGCCCGGCTGCTCGGCGCGGCCGAGCCGACCCCGGAGCAGGCCGCGGTCATCGGCGCGCCGCTCGGGCCGATGGCCGTGATCGCCGGGGCCGGCTCGGGCAAGAGCGAGACCATGGCCGCCCGGCTGGTCTGGCTGGTCGCGGGCGGGATGGTCCGGCCCGAACGCGTGCTCGGGCTGACGTTCACCCGCAAGGCGGCCGCCGAGCTGGCCGACCGGGTGCGCATCCGGCTCGACGGCCTGCGGCGGGCCGGGCTGGACCGCGACCAGGCCGCCGGCGGCGCCCCCCCGGCCCTGGCCGCGGACGACGACCGGCTGCAGGGCGACCCGGTCATCGCGACCTACCACTCCTACGCGGGCCGGCTGGTCGGCGACCACGCGCTGCGCGAGGCGATCGAGCCGACCGTCCGCCTGATCACGCCCGCGGTCGCGTGGCAGCTCGCCGCGCGGGTGGTCGCCGCGCACGACGGGCCGATGGACGCGATCGCCTGGACGCCGGCCACGGTCACCGCGGCCGTGCTCGACCTGTCCGCCGAGCTGGCCGAGCACCTGCGCGGCCCGGACGACGTGATCGAGGTCGGGAACTGGCTGGCCCGCCAGCACCGCGACCTCTCGGCCGGGACGCGGCCGGGCAAGGTGCCGGCGCCGGTGGCGAAAATCCTGGGCTGCCAGCGGGTCCGCGAGCAGTTGCTGCCGATGGTGGCCGCGTACACCGCGGCCAAGGCGGCCCGGGAGGTCATGGACTACGGCGACCAGATGGCCGTCGCCGCGCGCATCGCGTTCGCGCATCCCGAGGTCGGCGCGGCCGAGCGGGCCCGGTACCAGGTGGTGCTGCTCGACGAGTACCAGGACACCAGCCACGCTCAGCTCGTCCTGCTCCGCGCGGTGTTCGGCGGCGGTCACCCGGTGACCGCGGTCGGCGACCCGTGTCAGTCGATCTACGGCTGGCGCGGGGCGAGCGCCGGCAACCTGCGGCGGTTCGCCGCCGACTTCCCCGTCCGCGCCGGGACGCCGGCTCCCACCGCCCTGCTGTCCACCAGCTTCCGCAACACCGGCCGGGTCCTGGACGCGGCCGCCGCGCTCCAGGAGGGCCTGCGGGCGGCCGCCCCGGAGGTGCCGCGCCTGGTCGCCCCGCCGGCCCGGGCCAAGCGCGGCCAGGTGGTCTGCGCGCTGCTGGAGACCGCCGCCGCCGAGGCCGGGTGGATCGCGGACCGGGTCGCCGGGCTGCTCAAGCTGCCGCCCGGCGACGCGCCCGACGGCGCGCGCTGGCCGGACGGGCGCCCGGACCGGGTGCGCCCGGCCGACATCGCGGTGCTGTGCCGCAAGCGGGCCCAGTTCCCCGCGCTGCGCGCGGCGCTCGAGGCCCGGGACATCCCGGTCGAGGTGGTCGGCCTGGGCGGCCTGCTGACCGTGCCCGAGGTCCAGGACGTCGTGGCCACGCTGCGGGTCATGCACGACCCGACTGCGTCGGATGCCCTGGCCCGGCTGCTGACCTCCCCCCGGTGGCGGATCGGCCCGCGCGACCTGGTCGCGCTGGGCCGCCGGGCGCGATGGCTGGCCCGGGTGGCCGGCCGGCCCGGCCCGCCCCCGTCCGTTCAAAGTCCTGATCTTGATCTTGATGTGATGGAGCAGGCGGTCACCGACCTGACCGCGGATCCGGGCAGCCTGGTCGAGGCCCTGGACGACCTGGGCGATCCGGCCGGGTACTCGCCGGCCGGGCACGGGCGGCTCGCGGCGCTGGCCGCTGAGCTGCGGATGCTGCGCGGGCACGCGGGCCGGCCGCTGCCCGAGCTGGTGGGCGAGGTCGAGCGGGCCCTCGGGCTGGACATCGAGGTGGCCGCGCGGCCCGGGGCCGACCCGGCCAGCTCGCACGCGGACCTGGACGCGTTCGCGGACGCGGCCGCGGCGTTCGCCGGCGACCAGGACGAGCCGACGCTCGGCGCGTTCCTGGCCTACCTCACCGCGGCCGAGTCCGAGGAGTTCGGGCTGGAGGCGGGGCGGGTGGGCGACAGCGATTCGGTCAAGCTGGCCACCGTGCACGCGGCCAAGGGCCTGCAGTGGGCCGCGGTGTTCGTGCCCGGGCTGTCGGGCGGGACGCACGGCCACGTGTTCCCGGCCAAGCCCAAGCTGACCACGCGGTGGACCGAGAACCCGCGGCTGCTCCCGTTCGGGCTGCGCGGCGATGCCGCCGACCTGCCCGCGCTGTCCGGCCTGGACGCCGACGCGCTGGCCGCATTCACCCGCGCGTGCGCGGACCGGGAGCTGGCCGAGGAACGCCGGCTGGCCTACGTGGCCGCGACCCGGGCCGCGTTCTGGCTGGGATGCTCGGGTTACTGGTGGGGGGAGGGCGTGTCGCGGCTCGGGCCCTCGGCGTTCCTCGAGGAGGTGCGGGCCGCCTGCGAGGCGGGCGCCGGGACCGTGGCGGCCTGGGCCGACGCGCCCGCCGAGGACGCCGAGAACCCGGCCCTGGCCGAGCCGGCCACGGCCGCGTGGCCGGTGAGCCCCGCGGGCGCCCGGTACGAGGCGATGCGCGCGGCCGGGCACCTGGTCACCGAGGCCATGGCCGCCGCCGCTGGCCCGCGGGATGAGCCGGACCAGGCGGACACCGCGGGGCTCAGCGCCGAAGACCAGGCGCTGGTCGAGGCCTGGGAGCGGGACGCCGGGCTGCTGCTGGCCGAGCGGGCGCAGCGCCGCGGCGACGAGGCCGTGACCGTCGGGCTGCCGCGGCGGCTCCCGGTGTCCTCGCTGGTCACCGTGGCCCGCGATCCCGCCGAGCTGGCGCAGCAGGTCCGGCGGCCGATGCCGCGCCCCCCGGCGCCGCTGGCGCACCGCGGCACGGAGTTCCACCGCTGGCTGGAACAGCGGTTCGGGCCGCAGCGGCTGATCGACCCGGGCGACCTGCTCGGCGCGGCCGATTCGGACGCCGAGCCGGCCCAGGAGGAGGCGCTGGCCGAGCTCAGGGAGCGTTTCGAGGCCGGCGAGTGGGCCGGCCGCTGGCCCGCCGAGGTCGAGGTGCCGTTCGAGACCCTGATCGGCGACCGGCTGATCCGGGGCCGGATCGACGCGGTGTTCGCCGACGCGCCCGACGGCCGGTTCGACGTCGTGGACTGGAAGACCGGCCGGCCGCCGTCCTCGCCGGACGAGGAGCGGGCCGTGGCCGTCCAGCTGGCCGCCTACCGGCTGGCCTGGGCCACGCTGGCCGCGGTGCCGGTCGCGGACGTCCGGGCGGCGTTCTACTACGTGCGCGGCGACCGCACCGTGCGGCCCGCCGACCTGCTGGACGAGGCCGGGCTGGCCGCGCTCATCGAGGGCATCCCCGTCTCCTAGCCCGCCTCGGTCACCGGCCTGGTGTTCGCTGGCGTTCGCTCTGCGGGCCTTGAATCACCGGACAAAGCCCAGCTCAGGCCCGGAACAGGCCACAGGTGTTCGCCGCTGTTCGCCCGCCGGCGCCAGTCGCCGGAACCTGGACTGTAATTCGCAGAACTGGTCACCGGCGAAAGGAGATGCGCAGATGAGCGATCCGAAGCAGGCCACCGAGCAGGCTGAGCCCAAGCCCGTCGTGCTGGAGGTCCGCAAGCTCGACCGGCTGGAGACGACCAACCTTCGGAGTTTCCCCGGCGGAGGCTGATCCGGTTTCTGGCCCGGGGTGCCCACGGTCACGGCCGGGCCGGGTGCGGCTGGGGGGCGGATGGATGGCTCACGTCTCCCAGCCGCGTCACAGGGATGTGAGATGAGAAGGCCACGCGTCAAGCACGCGCATGATCCGCTCCGGTTTCCGGACGGTCGTATCATCATCGGCACGATCCAGTACGGGGTCGGCGGGGAGATCCAGGACGAGGGCGGCCACGTCTGGCGCGCGCTGCAGCTCATGGACGGCAGCCGGGAGCCGGGAACCATCGTCAGCGAGCTGCAGGCTGGGACGGGCGGCCTCGACGCGGAGTCCGCGCGCCGGCTCGTCGAGGATCTTTGCGGCTCCGGCTATGTCGAAGACGCGGCCGCACCCGCCGTGGCGCCCTTCAGCGCCCGTGAGCTTGAGCGGTACTCCCGTAACGAGAGCTATTTCAGCTGGGTCGACATGACGCCGCGTGATACGCAATTCGTCCTCCAGGACCGGTTGCGTGGTGCCCGCGTGGCGGTTATCGGCCTGGGCGGGTCGGGCGGCTCGGTGGCGGCGAGCCTGGCGTGCGCGGGGGTGGGCTACCTGCGGTGCGTCGACAATGACCGCGTCGAGCTTTCGAACCTCAACCGGCAGCTTCTGTACTCCGAAGACGACATCGGGGCGACCAAGGTGGAATGCGCGGTGAGACGGCTGTCCCGCATGAACACCGATATCACCGTGGAAGGCGTGCAGCAGCGGCTTGACGGCGTGGAGAGCGCCGCCCGCGTCATCGACGGGATGGATTTCGCCGTCCTCTGCGCGGACACACCGCCGACCCAGGTGCAGATGTGGACCAACGACGCCGCTGCCGCCGCCGGAACGCCATGGTCGATTTGCTTCTACGCCGGGCCGACGTTCATGACCGGCATTTTCGTTCCTGGGACGACGGCATGTTATCGATGCCTGTTCTCGTCAGCTCGGACAGAACGCTGCAGCGGCACCGAGACATACGGCGAGTCGCTCTACGGCGGCGCGGGTGCCAATAGCGTTATCAGCCCCACCGCCGGAATCACGGGCCAGTTCGGCGCGCTGGAGGCGATCTATTTCCTCACCGGGCTGCAGCCTCAGACCGTGGGACGCGTGTTCCATCAGAACCTGATGATCTATGACCACATCTACTATGTGACGCCGACGGCCAGCGCCGACTGCGCCCAGTGCGCTCATCTGTTCGCTGGCTGACCGGCATCATGAGCGTTCCCCGCGAGCCGGGCCCCGACAGCCAGGTCACGTTCTTCGAGCTGAGCACGCGCGCGGAAGAGGACGGGAACGTTGTCGTCGGACGCGCCGATACCGGCGACTTCGTGCTGTTCCCGGAGGTGGGTGCCAGGATCATCCAGGAGCTAAACCGCGGAGCCTGCCTGGGCGACGTGGCGGAAAGCCTGTCGAGAAACGGGCCGGCCGTGGATGTGGTGAACTTCGTCCGCCAGCTCAGCGAGTGCGGTTTCGTCCGCGCGGTCGACGGGGTCCCGGTCGCGGACGCACCGACCGGCCACCGGGGAAGCCTGCCCTGGCTGAACACCCGCCACGTGGCGTGGATGTTCACCGGGCCCGCCTACGCGGCGTACTCGCTGGCGGTCGCGGCGGCGGTGGCGGTCCTGGTCCTCCAGCCCCGCGTCCGTCCGCACTACGCCGACTTCTTCTTCAGCCGCAGCACGAGCGTGGTGCTGGCCGGGAGCACGGTACTGTTCATCGCCATCGCGGCGCTGCACGAATTCGCGCACCTCGCCAGCGCGCGGGCGGCGGGCGTTCCCGCCCGGATCTCGTTCGGCACCCGCCTGTACTCGCTCGTGGCGCAGACCGACGTTTCTGGCCTGTGGGCGGCGAGCCGGGCCGATCGCATGCGCACCTACCTGGCGGGCATGGGCATGGACCTCGTCCTCGGGAGCGCCCTGGTCCTGGCCCGTACGTTCTCGGCAGCAGGCGGCTGGGCCGATCGCGTCATGGCGGCCGCGGTCGTGGTCATCATCGCGGGCATCGCGGGCCAGTTCCAGCTGTTCCTGCGGACCGACCTCTACTTCGTCACCGCCGAATGGCTCAGGGCGCGGAACCTGTTCGAGGACGCCGCGGTCCAGTTCGCCCATACCGTGCGGTCCTGGACCCGCCGCCCTGGCCGCGGGGAGCACCCCCTCGCGGCGCTGCCACCCGGAGAGCGCCGGGTCGTAACGGGATACTGCGTGGTCATGGTAGCCGGGACGCTCGTCTCGCTGACGGTGTTCGCCGCCTACCTGCTGCCCGCGCTGGTGCTGCTGCTCGTCCGCGCCGGGCACGGGCTGTCCGGCGGCATCGCCTCCGGGCACGTTCTGGCGGTCCTGGACGGCGCCGCCACGCTCGTGGTGGGAGGCGGCACGGAACTACTCATCGCCATAATCGCGCTGCGATCACTGCCGCCGTGGCTGCGCCGCCTGCGCGGCCGCCTGAATACGTCGGCTGAGTCGGTCGGCTGATCTGGCCGGCTGAGCCAGGCTGCCGGGCGTCGGCGAGGCGCGGCTGACCGGCCGGGGGGAGTGGATAGTCTCAGGTGGGCCGGCCACGGGCCGGGCGCCGCCTGATCGGAGGAACGCTGTTGCCGGAGAGACGGGTCGCCATGAGCGACGGCCTGGCCGAGCGGGTGGTGCGCCGCGCCATCGCCGCGCTGGCCAACTCCTACGCCACGGCGCCGGCGCGCGCCATGGCCGCCCGGGACATGCTGGTCCACACCCTGGAGGGCAACACCGAGGCCGCCGACGCGTCCGACGGTTACGCGGCCGCGGCCGTTGTCGCCGCACTGGCCCACGGGGTCGAGGCCGAGGCCGGTCGGGGGCTGGACTGGCTCTCGGTCGCGGCCCTCGAGGAATGGGACTTCCACCACCCGGAGAACCCCATCTGAGCGGTCGGCGCTACGCCCCGTGCGTGAGGTGCGGTGCGTCAGGTGCAGTACGTGAGGTGTGCGGTGGGTCAGGTCCGGAGGCGACGTTCCACGGCCTCGACCTTGGCGTCCAGCGCCCCGGTCACGCCGGGTCGCACGTCGGCCTTGAGCGAGAGGCTGACCCGGGGCGCCTTGGCCGCGACCGCGTCCACGGCCCGCTTGACGACGCCCATCACCTCGTCCCAGTCGCCTTCGACCGTGGTGAACATGGCGTCGGTCCGGTTGGGCAGGCCGCTGTCACGGACCACCCGGACCGCGTCGGCCACGTACTCCGCGACGTCTTCGCCGACCCCGAGGGGCGTGACCGAGAACGCGACGAGCATCTGGCTCTCCTCTCGTGGCAGGCCGTACCGACGCAGGCTACTCCGCCCGGGGGATGCCCGGCAGTGCAAGCCAAGCGCCAAGATCCGCTCGGCCGGGCAGCCCCGAGTTAAGGGCTAAAGTTCCTTATAAGGACCCAGCGACCCTGGCCGGTGTCGGGTGCCGCGGGCGCGCCGAAGGGGAGGCTCATGAACGTCCGCGGTGGCATCCGGCGGGGCACGGCTGGCTTCTCGCGCGGCTTCCGCGACGAGTTCGCGGCCCAGGCCGGCGAGTCGGCGGCGTCGTGAGCGCCGGCCCGGGTGAACTGAGCGAGGTTCCCGAACTGCGCGATCTCGCGCTGTCCCGGGCCACGGTGGACCGGGCCACGGTCCGCCGCGACGACACCGAGTGCCTGGCGGCGGCGTGGGCCGACCCGGGCACGCGCGTGCTGGTCATCGAGAACGGGCGGGCCCTGGTCCGGTCCGGCCCCGGCTCGGAGGAACTGGTCCTTGTCCCCCCGGCGCACGCCCCGGAGGGAATCAGGTTCCTCCTCGGCGTCTCGGCGGACGGGACCGTCTACTTCGGGGTGGCCGGGGCGCTGCCGCCGGGCGAAGACGGCACCGAGCTCCCCTCCGACGTGCGGCCGGTCAGCCTGCGCGAAGCCGGGCCGCTGCTGTCGGATCGCGACGTGGGGCTGATGACGCACGCCGTGGGGCTGGCCAACTGGCACGCGGTATCCGGGCACTGCCCGCGGTGCGGCGCGGTCACCGTACCGGAGCAGGCGGGCCATTCCCGCCGGTGCACCGTCGACGGCAGCGAGCACTTCCCGCGGCTCGACCCCGCGGTCATCATGCTGGTGACCGACCCCGACGACCGGTGCCTGCTGGCCCGCAACGCGCAGTGGCCCGAGCGGCGGGTCTCGATCCTGGCCGGCTTCGTCGAGCCCGGCGAGTCGGCCGAGCAGGCCGTGGCCCGCGAGGTACACGAGGAGACCGGGATCTCGGTCGTCGCCCCCCGCTACGTCGGCAGCCAGCCCTGGCCGATGCCGCACAGCCTGATGCTGGGCTTCCGCGCCCGCGCCACCGGGAGCCTGGAGATCGTCGTCGACTCGGAAAGAGATCGCCGAGGCCTACTGGTTCAGCCGCGACGAGCTGCGGGCCAGAGTCGAAAGCGGCGACATCAGGCTGCCCCCGCCGGTCTCGATCGCACACAAGATCATCGAGTCCTGGTACGGCACCGAGCTGACCGGCGCCTGGTAGATCGCGCGCCCGTGGCGCGGCCCGGAGATTAGATTCCGGCCAGCCCATATTGCGGATTCCAGTCGCTCCGGAATCCGACTTGTCATGATCGTGGTGGATTCGTGGGGAATAGCGCAACGAATCAACCACGATCATGGTCCGCGGAGGTTGCCCCGGGACCACCGGTGGCCGATTGTGCAACGAATCAACCACCATCATGGTCTGGGGAGGCCGGCCCCGGGGCCG
>Ga0102924_1003348_pt1 | contig 16882 bp, 27 predicted proteins | sample PaiPotPPM11metaG_FD_80116 | JGI IMG/M metagenome (GOLD analysis project Ga0102924, IMG submission 80116) | Iron sulfur acid spring bacterial and archeal communities from Banff, Canada, to study Microbial Dark Matter (Phase II) - Paint Pots PPM... ...
ATCGGGAAAGAAACGGTGGCCGGAACCAGCCGCGTTATGCCGACAACTTCAAGCCCCTCAGGGCGTCAGATCAAGCAGCGTCTCGCTCGGTCGGCATAACCCGGAGGTCGGCATAATCGTGAACCCTCAGCGGCCCGACGCCGGCTGCCCTCACCGCTGGCTGCCAGACCCGCTTGCGGAAGTTCTCCAGCCGCAAGTACCCACCGGTTGGGGCCGGGAAGACGAGCCCTTCGGGACCAGCCTCCGCGTAGGTCTTGAGGTGCTCCTCGAGGGCGACCGCCACGGTGGCCGGCACCGCCACCGACCGCCGGCCCGCTGCTGTCTTGGGGGTGAGGACCTGGTGCTCGCCACCGATGTACTGGACCTGCTCGACAACGGTGATCGTCCGGCGGAGGAGGTCGACGTGCTTGCGCCGCAACCCGATCAGCTCGCCCGCCCGGAGACCGGTGTAAGCGGCGACGAGCACGAGGGCTCGGTATCGGGCATCGACCTTGGCGGCCAGGGTCGCGACCTCGTGTTGGGTCAGGAACCGCATGTCCTGCGACTGTGGCCGCGGCGGATTGACGCCGCGCAGCGGGTTGCGGCCGAGCAGCTCGTCGTCCACGGCCGCCGCCAGCACCCGATTGAGGGTCCGGTAGGCCTGGGCCACCGAGCCGGGGGCGAGCGGCTTGCCGTGACGCCCGACCTTGGTGGTGAGGCCCGATAGCCATGCCCGCAGCATCGAGGGCGTGAGCTTGCCGAGTTCGAACTGGCCGAGCTCGGGAACGATGTGGTTGCGCAGGTTGGCGCCGTAGATGCGCTGCGTCGTGGCCCGGAGGTGGACAACGGTGCGCTGCCACTCCTTCGACCAGGCCTCGAGCGTGACCTTGCCGGCGCGAGGGTCGACCCACAGGCCTTGCTCGATCGCGGTCTGCTGGGTCCGCTCGTAGCGTTCGGCTTCCTTCTTTGTCCGGAAAATGCGAGAGCGTTCCTTCCCGTCGGTGCCGCGGAGCCGAACCTCGTAGCGAACCTCGCCGTCGCGGGTCCGTCGCTTCTCGATCATCCGAGTCCCTCCTCCGTCTGGCTTCGTGTGACGCGCTCGGCTGCCAGAGAGCCGACCACCTCCAGGTCCTCGGGCGTCACCGCGGCCGCGGCAAACGAGGTGTTGATCCGCCCCGCCCAGCGGGCGGCCTGATCGACGAAAGTCTCGGTGAGCGCCGCGGCGCACCACGCCCCCACGTCCATCGGCGCACCGGCGAGTGCCTCGGCGACCGAGCCGTCCCGGTCGTAGGCGCCGAGAAGCCGGTAGGCGTCATAGACGTCGCTGACCGCTTTGGCCGCGCTCTCTCCCCGGCGGGTCCGCATCGACTGAAGCTTCGCCGCGACGAGAGCGGGCGGCTGAGCGAGGGCAACTGTCGCCGTCGCGAGCGTCGCGGACCCGTCGAGGACAACGAGCTTGGTCGTCCGGGCGGTCTCGACCGCCCACCAGTGCGACAGGATGAACATGCGCTTGATCCGGTCGTCGGGCAGGTCGGCGGCCGTCCAAGTACCCGTCGCGATGATGTCGACTTTGGTCCCGTCGCTGAGGATGACCCCATCGCCCGCCGGCTTGATCTGGGCGTGTTGCTGCTCGACGAGCAGGCCGACGGTGTGGCTGATCCCGTCGTGGTCGTCGTCGCTGACTGTGTCGACGTCGGCCGTGACGCGGTGGGCCTGGGCGAGGTTGGCCATCACCGCGAGACCGCCGACCAGCGCGTGGCGCGGAAGGTCGGCCCGGACGACGGCGTCAACGGCTGCGACGAGTCGTCGAAGGACGCCGTCAGCATCGGCGGCCAGCACGACGACAGGCTCGGCTGCGCTACCAGACACGGCGGAACGGCTCCGGGGGTGTCCAACCGTCGAGGATCTCCCGCCCACGGGAAGGGTCGACGGCGAGGTCGAGAGCGGCAAACAGGGGGTGCACTACCGGCCATGGCGTGCGTGGACGATCCCCTCCCAGCGACGCGCTGTCGACCCGACGCCGGCAGGCCCAGGCAACCGGTGGGACCGCGACCGTGGCGCCGTGACTGGCGGGCGTGATGGCGTCGTCGTAGAGCCGACGAGCCACCCGGACGATGCGCTCGCTCGGGACGTAGAAGTCCGGCGGGAAATCCCCACGCACAACGGCGAAGGCTCCATACGCGTTAGCCGCGATCGTGTCGCACAACGCCCAGCCTTCCGTTCTTTCGACGTCTTCGAGGCCAAGCTCCAGCTGGTCGGTGCGCGCGACGTCCGCGGGTTGGGGGCACATGAAAAGCGGAGTCCGCTGGGGTCGCCATCGGGGCGACACCTCCGAGAACAGGTCCGGTGTCAACGGCTTCCCGGTCCCGTCGGTAAGCCCAGCGTCCCTCAGACCGGTAAGGGCGCTGTGCACGGCGGCGAGGGATCGTCCCGTGATGTCCACGGTCCGGCGCACCGACAAGCGGTCGTCGGGATAGGCCAGCAGCGCACACGCCACGTCCAGGCCGACGTCGGTCTCGAGCACGGGCCGCGATCGGCCGGGCCCATCCCAGCCGGGGACGTCGGTGTCCACGATGAGATTGCCAGCGAGGAGTCGCAGATGACCGCGGCGATCCAGCCATCCCCAGCCCGCCCGGTTCAGCGCGTCACGAGCCGCCGGGGCCAACCGGTCGGCAACCAACACTGGCGTCCCGACTCGATCAGATCGCGAGACCAAACTGGCGACCTCCGAAGGTGAGGGGGCGACGAGGGCCCTTACTTCGACAGTGATCGTCGAGCCGTCGGCCAAGCGGACGGCCATGTCGACGCCTCGGTCCCCGGGCCCGGCGCCAGCCGACGCGTTCACGCCGATGGTCCGCAGCGCCTCGACAAGATCGGTGACGGCGTCGCGACGGCTTCGCTCCTTCCGTTCTCCCGTTCGGACCATACGAACATCATAACAGTCCTCGGATTGGACGGGCGTCCTCACGGGTAGCAAGTTCGTCCGGGCACGTGGACCTCTCACCCGGCCTCCGCTACCAGCGCTATCGCGCTTTCCCACGACGGACGGGCGGCGCGGAGTCGGTCGGCGCGGACTTGCCCGGACCCGCACCACGCGCCGGACGCGGCTTCGTCGACGCCTTCGAACCGGTGGCCCGTGCCGTCTCGTGCTCCCCGGTGCTGGCTGGTGCCGGCTCGTCCACGGCCGGTCCGGCCCGGCCGAGGTCGCGGTCGTTGGTGGTTTCGGCGAGGAAGCCGCGGATGCCGATTTGGCGGAGGCGGTCGACGGTGCGCCCGAGGTCTTCGACGGCGCCGTCGAACTCGTCGGCGTGCTGGTCGAGAAGAGCGAGCAAGAGTTCCTTGCGACGCTCCCGGTAGCTCCACTGGTGGGAGCTGGTATCGCCGCCGGTGAGGAGCTTCAACGCGTCGTCGGTGGCGTCGGGGTTGGTGACACCGACCTCGCGGAGGCGGGCGTAGAGCGGTTCGAGCTGATGGGGCATGCCGAGCAGGTGGGCGTACAGCTCGTCGACCGGTCGGGTGGTCCCCCGCATGGCGCGGTGGTCGCCGGGCGGCGGAAGAAGGAACCACAGGATGGGCAGGTCGAAGACCTGGGCGAAGACGAGGAGCTCTTGGGCGTCGAACTCGCGGCGGCGCTCGCCGTCGAAGGCCCGCTCGATGCCTGACACGCTCGCCTGCGTGAGCCGCTGGCCGAGGTAGGGCTCGAGGCGGACGGCGAACTCGTCTTGGGTCCAGCCCCGTAGCTCGCGGGCGGCCCGCACGTTGTAGGCGACGACCTGGTTGAGGTCGACCTCGGCGGGCGAAGCCGGCGGGGGCGGCGGCGGGGGGTGTTGTCGGGAGCGGAGTGGCACGGTCCACCACTATAACGGCTGCCGCCTATGGAGCCACTGGTCACAAGCGATGGAGGTTGATATTATCCCTGCACGTTTGTGAAACCGTCTGGAGGTTATGCCGATGGTTGAGGGGCTGCCGGCGTTGCTCACCGTCGAAGAGGCGGCGCGCGCCATGCGCGTAGGACGAACCAAGGCGTATGCCATGACGCGGGAGTACCGCGAGACCGAGGGCCGCTCCGGGATGCCGGTCGTCGACTTCGGTGACCTGCTCCGGGTACCCACCGCCAAACTCGCGGCACGGATGGGCGTCACCGTGGCTGAGGTGGTCGCGGCGGCACGGTGCCCCGACACCTCAACTGCTGCTCGTCCGCCCGTAACGGAGGAACCGCCGCCGGCCGCCCCAACCAAGCCGTCGCGACTCAAGCCCCGTCGGCAGAAGTCAAAAGGCCTCTGGCGAGCAGCTGACGCTTCTCGAACGCGACAACGCCGAGAGCGTCGGCTGACGGCCGGCCGCCGCGCACCAACACCGGCCTCGTCGGCCGCACAACAGAGAGGAAGACCATGATCGAGCCGTTCAATCGCCTACCGAACCCGAGCGCAGCGGGCCAGTGGGCCGAGATCCGTTTCGCCGTCGACGCGAACGAGCCCCCACTGGGCTGCCCCGTGGCCAACTCCAGGTCACGCTGAACCTCGACGCCGGAGTCCTCGTTGGCTCCTACGCCGAGGCGGACCCTCCAGCGAGCCTTGCGGAGACGAGGCGGGACGTGGCGCTGCACCTCGGCCGGCACACGCAGGCGAACCGTGAGCGGATCGACAAACGATTGACCTGGTTCACCGGCGCGCTCGTCGGGTTCCTCGCTGAGGTCCTCGGATTGGTCATGGTGTTGCTGGACCTGGGGAGGAAGTAGTGCCCGACAATCCGCCTCCGCCTCCGCCTCCGCCTCCGGTGCCGACGCGGCCAGACCCAGGTGTAACCGAGCGCCGGGGCGTTCCACCTCCGCCGCCACCCCCACGTCCACGGACGGGCTGACGCCCGCACGGGATCGTCACTTCAGGGATGGTGCGCAGGTACCGTCGGACCACTGAGCAGGTCGGGTCACCTTCGGCGGCAGGCGCACCGCGCTGCCCTAACACCTCGGTGCGCGTGGCGAAGGACCTACAGCTATCGAGCCGACCGGGCTCCGGAGGCCGGGCTCTGGGCGACGATGTACTCGGCTGAGAGCCAGGACGCGCAGTTCGGCCCGCAGGACGCTCGGTTGTGGGACTGGGTCGCCTTCGGCGTGATCGCTACGATCATCAATGGCTTCGCCGTCTGGGGCATCCTCGGTGCGGTGTGACCAGGCGGCATCGGCACTTACCGACTGCGATGCGTCCTTGCGGGCGGTCACGTGAGCGGAGCGCGAAGCTGACGCTCGTGACGGTAGTGATCCTGCCTGACGGCGGTCGAGTGCAGGGACGCGGCTACACGGGCGTCGTGCCCCTGGATGGACACAAGGATCCCGACTGGGGCCTCTACCTCGACTACGAGTGGCACGAGCGAGACCTGCCTTGGCCAGCCCGGTTCGTTGACTGGCCAGACTTCGAGCTACCCACCGATGAGGCCGACGCGTTCGACGCAATCATCGAGGCCCATCGTCGGGCCAAGCTCGGGCAGCTTGTCGAAGTCGCGTGCGCCGGGGGCACCGGTCGCACAGGCACAAGCTTGGCGTGTATGGCGGTCCTTGCCGGAGTCCCGAGTCATGAGGTGGTTGCGTGGGTTCGCTCCAACTACCACCCATGGGCCGTCGAAGTCGATGATCAAGAAGACATGATCAGCCGGTTTGCTGAGCAGGTGCCGCAAGGCGATTAGGCGGCCCAGGTCGCATGGGCTGGGGCGTCATCGGCACATTCTCGACCATCACATACGGCCCGACCCCCTGCCGCACTTGCTGCCCAGGTCTCCTACCGTGCACAGCGTGCCCTCAGAAGAAGATGCCACACGCGCCGCTTTCGCTCTCCTCAGCCAGGCCCTGATCTACATCAGAGCAATCGCAGGGGGGCCGGAGCAGCCTGCCGAAGTCCCTTCGATCCAGGAGCTAGCCAACCTCTTCCACGTTGTGCCGCATCAGTTGCTTGCTCTTCAGGACGCTTCGCTCCGGACAGCGAGCGATCCAGCAACGGCTACGGATGTGCTTCGGCGGATCGCCTTCTATGCCCGCCAGAACCCCCGACTCGCCTTGTGGGTGCGGTACCGGATGGATGAGCAAGGGTTCGATTCCGGCGCGTTGTCTGGCGTCTGACGACCCGCTCTGACCAGCCAGATGCAGTCGGCGCTTCCCCGACCCAGAACGGCACTTTCCGCACGTCTCCTGTGGCAGTGCGAGGACGATGGGTTCTGCCAGGTCGGAAGGGCGCCTAGGACGGCCATCCGGACTCAGCCTGCCCCAGCAACGACAGCGGTAACGACCCATTTGGCAGTATCGTCCCAGGGCGTGGAGGACACGCGGCCGTGGTGGCGGCAGCCAACAGGTTCTCCCTTTAAGAGGGTCGAGCCCGCGAGGGCGAGGAAACTCGCGGTCGGGGTCGCTGTCTTCTACGCCGCGATGGCCGTTGGGTGGATCACGTGGGCGGCGTTCTCGACGTGGCGCGGAATACTGGTCTTGAGGCTGTTCTTCGCCCTGGTGTCCTTGGGAAACAGCGCCTATTGGTTCGCGAGGATTCGGCGCATAGTCCCAAGCTGACCGCCGACCGCTCGCGACCCTCAGATCAGCCTCACCCGCCGTCGGGGACACCGCTTGTGATCGACCTGGCACATTGAGGATGGTGTGCACGGCCCGGGTTTACGGCTTCCCGACGGCCTCCAGGAGGGCCCGCACCGCTTCCTCGTAGTCGCGGCGCTTGAATCGGAAGGGGCCCACTGGCAGTGCTTCCTTCCCGAAGGGTTGGCTCATTTCCGACCAGATCACCCGGTCCACCATCACGGTGATCCGCGCTGCGATCCCACCGCAACCGAAGTCCATGCAGCCGCACGTCAGCACACCGGCCCGTCCGGCGTAGGTCGACCATCGATCTGTCGACCGTCCCATCCAGTGATCTTCGACGGCCACCATGTTGACGGGCATGAACGCCTTTCCAACACCTGGCGGGAGGAATTCTCGCAGGTCGGTGCCGTTGATCTTGATCTCCACCACAGGTTCTCTGTCGTTGCCCGGAAATCGCTGGTGGGCAACTTGCAAGGAGAGCGCGTCAAACCCGTGTCCGCCACCTACGCATAATGCCCCGGCTTGCGCTGGGCTGCTCAGAAGTGCCGCTGATTGCCACGTCCGAACGCACTGGTACGACGCACATGTGGTGCGGATGGTCAGCCCGGGGCGTCGCGCTGGGCCTTCGCCTGAATGGTCGCCGTGTTGAAGGGGTGACGCCCGTGGACGGGACAAGCGGCGACAAGTTCCTCCCGTGTCCTCGGGGCCATCATCGGTCCCGACATCCAGTTCCCGCGAAAGAAGTTCCCGGACACAACGACGGGTTGGTGGCAGATCGGGCAATCGTCGTCCACGTCTGACGGTGATGGCGGTCTCTGACTCATCCAGCGCCGAAGCCGCCGCATCCAGCTTGCTGCCACGGGTCAATAGTGCCCCGACGACCGCTCAGGATCGCCGCACTTCCCGGATGCCAGTATCAACGCCCGGGACAGAGGAGCGAGGCTGCCCGTACAGCCCGCTCATCGGTCGGACCTCTGTCCTCCTCCGTGGAATGACCATGATCGTCAACGAGGAAGCGCTGGGGTACGGGAACGCCGATCACGGAACCGTCCGGGCAGCGGAGCGAGCCTTCGGTCGTCGGCACGTTCGGTCCTTCGTACGTGCACTCGGCTACAAGTTGCGACGGCGGCAAAAGGTTCCATGGACTCAGGGGCTGCCCATGAAGGCGCTCCTGTTCGACCGTGATCGCGCCAACCGTCGTCGCTTTCACGGTCGTCGCCTGGCCGGACCCAGCAAACGTCGGGACGAACTTCGCACACAGCACTTCCGCCTGCTCTAGCGCACCGGAGGACACCGGCGTCGATGCTGGGACCGACGAGGACCGAGTGGCCGACGTGCACGCCGACGACGCGACAAGGAGAACGAAGAGGAACGCGCCCGCCGTCGCCATAAACACCCGCCGCGTCATCGCTGCAGCTTATTTGGAAGCGCCGCCCACCCGACCGGGCTTGCCCGGAGGCGCTCGAAGGGGAACGACCGGGTACGGCAGTGAGCGCACCGACTGCGCGTACGCTCGGAACCTGTGGCGACAGGGAAGGCGGCCTTCTGGCACCAGGAGGAGGGTTGGGGCGGGATTGAGGCGTGGGACGAACCTGGAGTCGGGTTCGCTCACTTCTCGCACGTTCGGATGGACGGCTTCCGTTACCTCCTGCCGGGCGAGACCGTGGAGTACGAGCGGGGACGCGGTGGCGGGCAGGATGGCTGCCAGTGGCGGGTCGATCAGGTGCGCCCCATAGACCGCACCTGATCGGCACTTACGAGCGGTTGGCCAGTGCCTTGATCGTCACCAGAGCCACGGCCATCAGACGGTCCTCATTGCCTACATCAACGATGTCCACCTGCACGACGGCGTCCTTACGCCCCACCCGCACCGGCTTGCCTGTCGCCCGAACAGGGCCGATTCGTCCTGGAGCGAGAAAGGAGATCGAGATCTGTTGGGTGGCCACCATTGCGGTCAGGGCCATGGCAGCAGTCGAGGCCCCAGCCACGTCCGCCAATGTCGATACCACCCCACCTTCAAGTGATCCAGCCGGACCGCGCAGGTCGTCACGCAAGTCCATCTCCACCGTGACGCCGCCGTTGTCACTGGACTTCCAGCGCAGCCCAAGCATGCGGTGAAATGCGGTAGCTCCCTCGGGTGTCGTCGTCTCAGCCATGTCAACCCCAGTCTCGTCTCAAGGGGAGCTTTTCACGTGAAATCCGAGTTCTCCATCAAGCTCCAGGCACGCGCACTAATCCGGCACCTACAGGTCGCTCATAAACGAGGCGGGGACGACGTACCGGTCACACCAGCCTTCAAATGGCTCCGACTCAACTTCTCGCCGGAGCCGGTCCCGCTTGGCCAGCGCCTCGTTCCAATGCTGCTCGAAGAACAACAGGTACTGCTCGCCGTCTGCCCGTCGCAACACGACGCGCGGCCAATATTTGCCCTTGTAGTTCCCCCGCTGGAGGGAATCAAAGATCGGGCCCGTAAGAACCGACAGGGCGAGGTGGTGCAGCCATCCGTACTGCCTTCCCGGCTCAGCCTCGATCGTCATTCCGTCCGGAAGCATCAGCCCGAACTCTAGGTGGGGCCGCTTGATGGTCACGGGCAGTCGTAGCGGACCGCTCGGGACTGTCGCCGGATGCTCTCGGTGGAGCGACCGGCCTCGGCACGTGTGCGCTACTCCACAAGATCAGCCAGCGCCTGTACGTGATGATGGCGATGGTTGCTTTGACACAGCCGCAGCGGATCGAAATGGACAGGCACCAGTCCGGCCTTCTCCGCTCCAAGCACGTCGTACCTCACGCTGTCCCCAACGAACGCAACCTGATCTGGCGGCAGCCCGGTGGCGGCGATGGCTGGGGTGAAGGCTCGGGCGTCGGGCTTCGCAAAGCCGACAACCGCCGAGTCGATGATTGCCAGCACCGGAACCCCGACGCCGCCGCCCACCTGGCAGATGCCGTGTCGACGTAGCTGCTCCTGGACAGTCCCGTCGGAGTTCGACACGATGGCCACCGGGATCTTCCGTTCAGCCAGAAGGCGCAGGCCCTGGACGGATTCCCGGAGTACGTGCCCCCATAAGTCGACGGATGGTCTTCCCCACAGTTCCAGCAGTGCCACGGTCGCGCGAGGCCTATCACGTCTCGCGACGCCCAGCGCCTCGACATAGCCCGACAGGTAACGCTGCACGTCCAGTGCCGCACCCGTGCCGAAGTCGACAGCGGCGACGCCGTGAAAGTGTGCCTGCTCGAAGTCGCCACCCTCGATGCTCACATCGACAGTCGCTAGGGTCCGCGTCACCGGTTCTTTGTGCGGCACCAGAAATACACCGCCCACGTCGGCTAGGACGGCTCCGAACCTCACCCGCACAAGGGTAGCGACCATGTCGTATAGCGACCGAGATTGCGGATGCGCTCACGGGTCCTCAGCCCGGGTACGGCACTTCCCGAGCCATCCGTGATTGGGGGTCAGGCCGTATGATCGTCCCAGTGACGATGAAGAACGGCATGGACAGATTGCAGGACAAGTGGGTCAAGAACACATTGGCGGCCCCGCAGGGCGGCAGCCTGAAAGTAGTGGCGGTGCTCTTCGGGCCGTTGGTCCCAGTACGAATCCCCGAGGTGTTCAACAGGTTGCCCCATAACCCCGCGTTGTTCTCTTTCTGTGTGGTGGCTTGGTTGTTTTCTTTGTTGGTCTGTAATCGCAATGGGCGTATACCTGCGGTGGCGGTATCGCGCAGACCGACACGAACCGTGAGGCGGGACGTTCTGCCCGGCGGGCCGGACAAACGAATCGTTGTCACCTGCAGCCTTTGAGACAGCCCGCTCGGTATTGCCGGATGCGCTCGATGAGAGGGTCCGGGTTCGGCACTCGCCGGGCGGGGTTCATTCGCTCGCCCTTGGCGCTGCGGCGTCGCTGAGGAATCGATCGGCAGCAGCAGCGGTGCGGATGATCCGCAGGTCGACTCCCGGCGCGTGCTGCTCGATGGCTCGGTACATCTGCGGTCTGAAGTCGCGACGCCATCGCCACAACCACTTCCAGAAGTCGGCTCGCTCGCGGGATCGCCGAACGGCCCTCCACACGCAACGCCAGCGCGGAACGTCGAGAATCACGACTGTGTCGGCTGCTTCGAGTCGCGCTCCGAGAACGTCGTACGGCCCGAGATCGCCATCCATAATCCAGCCCCGCCCAGCCGCTAGCTCGCGTTGAAGGGCTGCCCACTCCTCAACTGGCCTGGCTACGAGGCCGGGTCGCCAGAACTCTTTGTCGAGTTCGATGACCTCAAGTCCGGTCACGACCCCGAGTCGACGCGCCAGGGTCGACTTGCCCGCCGCCCCGGGTCCCAAGATCACGACTCGACGCATCCCCAGATTGTCGTCCGAGTCAACCCCGACGGGCGAGCGGGATCGGCACGTACGTAACGCCCGACGTCAGGCTGCTGACGACTGGGATCGCCAGTTCCCGTCGGGGTCGTCCTCGGGCGTTGATCGTGCGAACGCGGGGCGTCTCGGCGGGGCTTGGAATCACTTGCCCGGACCTCGCCCCGAGGGAGCCCAGCTGTCAGGTCTCTGCGGCACCGGACGCTCTCATGGCGGAACTCGACGGCACCTAGCGGCCTGGTCGCACGAGCAGGCTGAGAAACTCGGCGACCACTGTCGCCACGTCGGGTGCGGCCGGATCGATGTTGGCCTGGGCGACAAGGCCGAGGGCGAACGCCGTGAACACGCCCGCCATCGCTACGGGCGTCACGTCGGCTGGCACGAGCCCGGCTGCCTGCTGGCGGACCATGGCAGCCGTCGCGACCGAGCGCAGCTCGGCGAGCCAGGACGCCGTGGCGTCGCGCACTCCCGGAAGCTGCGGGCGGGTGAGGACCAACGTCACGATCGCGTCTATGTCGGCTCGATCGATGGCGAAACGCTGCAGGATCCCTGCGACCGCCCCTGCGACCGCTGCGTCGTGCGCGCTGACGTCGCCTTCCGGCGTGGCGAGGGCTTGGGTGAGTGGGGCTGTCCAGCTGCGGAGCTGCTCCACGACCGCTGCACCGATCAGGGCGTCCTTGGATCCGAAGTGGTACGTGATCGCGGCGAGGTTCGCTCCGGCGGCCTCGGTGACGCGGCGCGACGTCGCCGCGGCGACGCCCTCGCTGCGCACGATCGCCCAAGCTGCCGCTTGCAGCCGATCGGGGGTGGAGTCCGGTTTCATACGCGTGTATAACTGTCCCACATGCGCCGGGTGCTGCTCGTCATCGTCGCCGCCACATCGGCAGGCCTTGTACTCGTCGCCCGCTTACCTCGAACTCGGCGCCTGTTGAGCCGGTATCTGACCCTCGGCGGCGCAGCGGGCCGCACCGCCGGGCGGCGCGTGGCGCGGGGCGTGCACGGGATCGGCGCCGACGAAGACACGCGCCGCGCACTCGACGCGGAGTTCCAGCTGCGCAGCGCCGAGGACGTCGCTCGGACCCTCGGTTCAATGAAGGGCGCGTTCATGAAGGTCGGCCAGCTCGCCAGCTTCGTGGACGACGGACTCCCCGAACCTGTCCGCGCCGCCCTCGCACAGCTCCAGGACAACGCCCCGCCCATGAGGCCAGCGCTGGTCGACCGGGTGGTGCGCGACGAGCTCGGCGCTCCGCCTTCGGACGTGTTCCGCCAGTGGGATCCCGTCCCCGTTGCGGCGGCCTCCATCGGCCAAGTACACCGGGCCGTGCTCGATGACGGCACCGCGGTCGCGGTCAAAGTCCAGTACCCCGGCATCCGCGAGCTGGTCGAGGCCGACCTCGCGCAACTCGACCTGGGCCGGTTCGTGATGCCCGTCGTCTATCCCCAGATGGACGTCCGATCAGTCACCACAGAGCTACGCGACCGGCTCACCGAAGAGCTCGACTACGGCATCGAAGCGGCCAACCAACGCGACTTCGCCCGCTGGTACAACGGGCACCCGTTCATCCACGTGCCCGCCGTCGTCGACGAACTCTCCACCCGCCGAGTCCTCACCACCGCGTTCGCCGATGGAAGCCGCTTCGCTGCGATCGAGCAGCGACCGCAACCCGAACGCGACCACGCCGGCGAAGCCATCTTCCGGTTCGTGCTCCGCAGCATCAATGACCACCTCGCGTTCAACGGTGACCCTCACCCCGGCAACTACCTCTTCTCACCCGGACGCGTCACCTTCGTCGACTTCGGCCTCGTCAAGAGGCTCAGCCCCCAAAGCCGGGACGACACCATTGCCTCGGTCGTGCTCGCCACGCTCGAGCCTGATCCGAAAGCGCTCGCGGCCTTGTGCGAGCGCATGGGATATTTCACGCCCGGCAATCCATTGCCGCCCCAGCTGATCCTCGACTTCTCCGCACTGCTGTGGGGCCACACCGCCGCCGACAGCCTCTTCACCATCACGCCTGCGTGGAGCGGCGACGTGGTGCGAACGTTCCTGATCAAGGGCGACCGCTTCCGCGAACTCGACCGCTACGGCGGGCTGCCCGTCGACTCGATCATCCTGCAGCGCATCACCGTCGGCCTCCTCGCCGTCCTCGGCCGGCTCAACGCCACGGCCAACTGGCATCGCATCACCCGCGAACTGTGGATGGGTGACGCGCCCGCCACGGCGATGGGCGAAGCTGAAGCCCGCTGGCTCGCCTCCAAGGTCGCCTGAACAACTGGGCACGCATCAATTCGCTCCGCATCGGGGGCACATCACGGGGTCCAACCGGTCAGACGGAACCCGCCGGGATCATCCGCACGCCCAGCAGGCCGACCGGGACCCGCGACCGGTCGGTAACGCCCCCGATCCTGCTCGGGCTGCCGTGGAACGGCCACCGATCGGTACTGCCGGATCCCGGAACGGTGCCCGACACATGGCAGAGGCTCTGCCCGCCGGCGCGCCAGCGACCGGTATCGCCGTGATCCCGATCGGCCATCTCGACCCGGCAGGGCGCGACAAACTGGCCAGGTGACCTACTCGATCGTCGCCCGGGAGCCGCTGACCGGGCGGCTCGGCGTCGCCGTGCAGAGCTGCGTCTTCGCGGTTGGGACGCGGGTTCCGTTCGCCCGGCCGGGCGTGGGGGCCGTCGCCGTTCAGGCAGCCTCGGAGATCACCTGGGGCCCCCTCGCTCTCGACATGCTGGCATCGGGCATGAGCGCCGCGGACGTGATCGGCGCGCTCGTTGACCTCGACGCGAGTCGGGCACCCAGTTCGCCGTCGTCGACGCAAACGGTGCCGTCGCCGCCTTCACGTCTGCGATGGCCAGCCCCCAAGCCGGGCACGCCACCGCCGACAGCGTCTCCTGCCAAGCGAACCTGATGGAGAACGACACCGTGTGGGATGCCATGGTTCGCGCCTACGACGAGACGAGCGGCGCGCTCGAGGATCGCCTCCTCGCCTCCCTCCAAGCCGCAGAGACCGAAGGCGGAGACATCCGAGGGCGCCAGTCAGCCGCCCTGCTGATTGTCTCCGGCAATCTCGGAGAGGTCCGCAACGGCTATGCCGACGACCCCGTCACCGACCTGCGAGTCGATGACCACCCCAACCCCGTCGACGAGTTGGCCCGCCTCCTCACCATAAAGCGCGCCCACGACCGGCTGATCCGCGTGGCAGACATCGAAGACCCCGCCGGCAGGCTCGCCGAGGCGTTGACGGCCGCCGTGACGCCCCCGACGACCCGCTGTGTCAGTGGGTAGCCATCCAGCACCTCGCGACGGCCGGACGGACCGCGGACGCGGTGCGACTCCTGCGTGACGCGTCTGCGCGTGACCCACGCACTCCTCGCAGGCACGCTCGCTATGCCGCCTCCCTGCCGTCGTCTACTGCAGCAACAAATCTCCGGGCCGTGCTTGACGGCGCGTGATTCGCCGTCGGCACAACCCTCACCGCTCTCGGCCGCACCTGCAGAGTTTCGTGATACGATATTGCCGGGATGGAGATCTATCCGTCGGGCCGAAAACACGAAGTCGGCGACGACGACATCGAGCACGCAGTTGCGCATGCGGTCGTCGCTGCCGACCAAGACGACGGCAAGGTCCTGTACCTGGGGCCTGACCGCGCCGGGAACCTTCTCGAGGTCGTGTCGGTGCTCCGCGACGACGGGTCGGAGATCGTCATCCACGCGATGCGGATGCGCCGCATCTACGAGCCGTTCCTCCGCGGAAAGGGAGACACCAATGACTGACAAGAAGTCCTACGGACGATCGAAGGCCGGCGTCGAGCTCACCGGCGAGGTCCTCGAGCGGATGGCACGCGAAGCCGAAGCGGGCCTCGACATCACCAAACTCCGCCGGCGGCCGGGCCGCCCGGCCATGGGCTCAGGCCCGGCCGAGGCCCTCCCCGTGCGGCTCGAGCCCGAACTGCGCAAGGCCCTCGACGAACGCGCTGCAGCCGAGCACACGACCGCATCGGACGTCGTGCGCGAGGCGCTCCGTCACTACCTGGCGGTCAGCTGACATCCCAGCCCATCGCCCTCGAAGACCAGGACGATACGTTGCCAAGTACGGACAAGGCTGGCGCCCAGTGGACATGAACCGGCGGACACCTTCACACGGGTCACGGGTAGCCAACAGACCCTGCTGGTGTGAGGCCATCGGCGTCTCCGCTGACCCAGATGACGCGGTGGAGGTCTCCGGCGCTCGGGCTGTGCCACACGATCCGGTAGGCGCCGGGCGGAACAGCGGGGACGACGATGTGGAGATCTTCGGGCGTGCCCCGGGGAGGGACCGGGGCCTTAACACGAAGGATCGTGTAGGGCGTCCAGGTTGACCCGTCCCATCGTTCAAGGTGGGCCGTCGGGTCCATCGCGTGGGCGAATGCCTTGACCTCGTCATAGGTCTGGACGCCATGAGCAGCCGGAAACACCGAAAGATGCACCGCACCCCCACTGGGCCGGAGCAGGATTGGGTTGGCGACGAGCCGATCGTCGACGGGATTCTCCACCCGGGCCGGCGCGGGGGAGGCCGGGCTGACCTCGAACGTTCCGAACGCCGCGTGGTTGGGTCCGATCTGATGCCCGACGCGGTACCAGCCCGGCGCGAGGCGCGGGGTCTCGAAGTACTCGACCGCGCCCGTGCCCTGGGCGGCCGCCGATAGGCCGTTGGTAAGGACCGCGTTGCTGTGCGGAGCGCCCACTGAACCGAACCCGCCCCACTGGTCCATCGAGGATCGCCACGTTCCCGCCGACGCCCACGACCGACCGGTCCACCGTTCGAACGTCCCCGCCACCCCGTAGATGCCCGTCGGCGTCGATGTCGGATTGATGACCATCGCCGCCAGCGGCGTTGTGGCCGTCGGTATCCGGGTGCTGCTCAACCAGATGTATGGCTTCTGATGCGACACCGGCGGGGGCCTTGCGGGTCGCATCGTCAATGTGCACCCCGCGAGAGCCACTATGCCAACGGCGAGCGCTACCCGGCCGGATCGCACCAAGCGGAGTGCTCGCACGGCGTACGCCAGGATGGTCCCGGTCGCGGGTTGCCGACGTCTCCGAGTCGAGCAAGCGTCGGTCATCGAGGACATCGTGGCACCATCCCAATCACCGGAACCGTCGGAGCGATCGAGGTCGCGGGGCACGGCTCCGACGTCGACGTCGTCACGCCATCCGTCCGATCGAGCGGCGAGACTTGACCACCATCGGGATCGAAGGCACTCCGCGCGACCGTCTCCTCGCTAGGAACCCAGCTCGCCGCCGATTCCGCACCCCAGATTGTGAAACGCCCGCTTTGACTCACGGATGAACAGGAGGGACCGGCCCGCATCACTGTGGAATGTCGCCCGGTTCAGCGAATCGAAGTGCACCTGTCCAGTGGCGTGGTGGGTGTGTATCGGCGACGTTGGCAACGGCGGCGAGGTCAGGAACTGTCCACCGCCGGTCGGGATCGAGTTCGGGGCCCTCCAGGAGTACCGCCTGGCGCCCGTAGTGAACGGAAGGACGATGTCGGTACTGCATTGCCAGGTCAGGGTGGTCCGGCGCGTCGTCCACACGTACATGCCGGTGTCATGGAGCCACCAGGCCGCCATCCCGGCGGCGATGGCCACGACCAGACCTGCCGATAACCATCGGGCCGCGCGGCGGTGAGGCGCAAGGCGCGGCCTCTCGTGGGTCATGGCCCTCCAATCGGCCGCGGACTTGATTGCGTAAAGGACTCCGGGGCCCGCATCCGTTTCGATCCGCGATGCGACCACGGACGGGAGTCACCATCTCCCCTGCGGGCATCTTTGCTGTCCGGGCCCCGTCTCGCTCGGCCGACCCCGTGCTACCGAGAAGCCTCGTGCTGGCGGGTCGATGCCGATCGCTCAGCAGGAGGCGACGGTGGACAGTCGCCCTCATGGGGCTACGGCGCCAGCCGATACCCGCCGCCCGTCCACGCCCA
>Ga0102924_1003349_pt1 | contig 16879 bp, 9 predicted proteins | sample PaiPotPPM11metaG_FD_80116 | JGI IMG/M metagenome (GOLD analysis project Ga0102924, IMG submission 80116) | Iron sulfur acid spring bacterial and archeal communities from Banff, Canada, to study Microbial Dark Matter (Phase II) - Paint Pots PPM... ...
AGTTCACTCGGGCTGACCTTGCCCACTTGCTGGCCAAAATGAGTCATTCGCCCCGATCGGCAGATTCAGCAGCCGCGTAACGGAAAAATACGTGAGTGAATTTATGAACCACTGTACTTAGCCACCGCCAGTTCTAGACTCCGGCCACTTGTCTCAGATATTCGCGGTACCGCTGCACAAACGCTTCCGGATGCGGAGCAGGATGTGGATAATGGCCCGTTTCACGCTCCAATGTCAGCCAGCCTTCCCAGTCGCTCGCAAGCAGAGGCGCGACCACAGCTTTAATATCAACCAGCCCTGTGCCGAGTTCCGCCGGAACCAATTTCCCTTCCCGGTTTCGCTTCACGTTCTTGATGTGGTAAACAGCGATGCGGCGGAAGTGCGTCGCAGAAAATTCACCGGCAGCAGGACTGTAGCCATAAGGTTCTGCGACGTCGTAATTCAGCCAAACCAGCTTCGGGCCTGTGTCTTTCAGAATGGCATTCATTTCCGTGTGAAGTTCCTGGAACTCATGGGCATGGTTGTGGTAACAGAACTTCAGTCCGACGCCGTGGCAGATGCCACCCAGACGGTTGAGGGCCGCGATTTTTGTTGCGAGAGCCGAAGGTTCTGGCTGACCTGCATTCTGACGCAGCTTTTCTCCACTGATGATGAAAAGCGAAGCGCCCATGGCGTGGCTGTACTCCGCAATCCGGCGCAGGCGGTCTATCTCCCAATTGACTTCGGATAGATCATAGAGCCTGGAATCACAATGAGGCGCAATGAGTTGCAGGTAGCGAGCCTCGAAATAATTCTTGGACTCAGCCGCGTGATTGGAGTGCTCTTCGAGACTCATGTAGTTTGTCTCGAAGCCTTGAATGTGCATTTTGGCTAGTGTTCCCACCACCTCAAGCAAGTGGGAATAGGGCCGCACGGGTACTCCCCAGGTCATCGTCTGCGCCCCCACATGCAGCCGCTGAGCGCGTGAGGCAGAAGCAAAGCCACGGGCGGGTGGTATGACGCGGCTCGCCACCCAAGCTGCGGAAAACTGGAGAAAACACCGGCGGGAATTCATCACACCTTCCTTTATATCAACTTGGAACGTGGAGCGCGGGGTTTTGATCGAAGAAGCCATTAGGGACCAGCTCGAAGCCAGCCCGGACGGCAGGCATCACGGGCCAATCCTCGGGACGAGGTGTGTGAGTCAGGATCATCGTATACCACAGCACGACGTCCCGGTTCTGAATCGGCCTGCGCGCCTGAACCCATTTAGGTAACCCGTCGTCGCCCGTTGTGCGGTTCACGTAATCGCCGGCCGCATATTTTTGCGAGCTATCGTACGGCGTCACCCAGAGATGATGATTTACAAACCCGGCCCGCTTTCTCAACGGACATTCCGCAGCCGCGTATATGAACGAATTCTCCCCCGGCATCAGGACGTAGCTCACCGGACGGCCCAATGCATTCCTTTTTGACGGGTTGATAATTCTCCACATCCGGTTCGTCGCCGGGTTCGTGTCCCTTCGGGCGTCGAATTCGTTTCCAAGCGGCGATTCCTTCATCACGAAAGCGTTGGCATGAGGATTCGAGGACCCATGAGGGGCGGCTTGCCAGTTCATTTCCACCACCGTGTTCTCGGGTCCATCAATGTCCACGTCAAGCCGGAAACAGAAGATGTGCTGATGGCTGACTCCCAAAAGTTCCCGGCTCACGGGAGCTCCATACTGCATCTCTCCGGGTTCGATGTTCTCCAGGCCAACGCGCGGAAGAGCCGTGGTCAGAATATCCCCAGTCAGTGTGACCTGCACTTCAAGCCCCGCGTCCTGATGAAAAATCCAATCCACCGCATAGTCATAGTTACCCTGCGTATCGATGTAAGAAAGCACCAAGTCGCGGGCGCGGCGGGTTTCGTTCTGGCCGGTCACGTAATCAACATGCTTCCACAGGATTCCGCCGTCCCGCTCGTAAAGCCCGATCGCTCGCGGGATCCGGCAAGGCTTGCCATGATCATCGTTGAAGACGGCATCAAAGAAAGTCGCATTATCGGGGCAGTCAGCGCCGGGTTTAAGCGGGTGTGCCGTGCGGCCCATTCCACCGTCACCTTCGTCGTAACTGTCGTTGTAATAAAAAATCGGGTTGGGGTCGCCGTAGGGAACAAACATCTCGGACAAGGACCCACGATACAAAATGCTCCGCACGCGGCCGTGATCGAAGTAGCCGACGTTGTACAAAACTAAACCCTCGCGGGGCGTCATGCCGAATCGAAAACGCCAGTTCAGCCAACGGACTTCGCGGCCGTCAACTTCAAAGGTCTTGCCGGCGGGTTGCGTGATTCGCAGGGGCTTGGGTCCTGTTGAGAATCCTCCTTCGGGATGTCCTAAATCCGCAGCTTTTCCCGGCACGGGAGGCGCACCCGTATCAATGAACTTGAAGACCTTTTCAGCCGTCAAATTAACGAACGCCATCAGCCCGGAAATCGGGCGTCCATAGGGATTTGCAGAATTCCCCCTGTAGAAAAAGATCACACCGAGCACACGGTCCCCGCCTTCCTGTTCCAGGAAGTGATAGCCGGCGGACTCGGGTTCAATTTGAACCGCATCAAAGTCTGTGATGCCGCGCTTGCGAAGGGCCTCGCGCCATTGCGGGTCGGCCCTGAGCATGCGGCGCGCAATTTCCACATCACCGTCGAGCGCATAAGGCTGGACCCCGTGAATTTCCTTCCAGCTTGTAACCTGGCCAGCCTCAAGATCGATCATCGCTTCAAAGGTTTGATTGGTGGAACGGTTGTAAAGGATGGCGAATGCCTGCCGGGAAAACGGATTTCCAGGCCGCCATCGCAACATGTCTTCTTTGGACGGTTCGTTGAGTTCGATGGTGGCAAACTGCACGTCTTCACCAACTCTGCCGGATGACTTTAGTACCTCGGCCGTTTTTGTGATTTCCGGGCCGGTCAGCGGATCGAGCGGATAGGATGCCGCTGGGTCCGGCGCGAAGTTTGGCAAAGCGACCCGTTCCGGAAGCAATGCCAGGGCAAGTGCGGACGAAGACCTTTGAACGAAAAGGCGGCGGTTGATCATGGGACGATCCTGATGGCTGATATATAATATCCCGCGTTCCGCCTATGTCAAGGAAATCGGGGTTCTGGTCAAGCAAAACAGATCCCAATGGGCTCTCGTCCCGCGGGCGGCGAGGTTCGACACCCACGCCGCCACAACGGCCGCCAGTCCGCACTCTGGCCGCTTGAAGCGACAAACCCGGAAGGAACTCCTGGATGACTCTCGAAGAGCAGCTCAGCCTCCCCATTGGAGAATTGTTGCACTCCGCCCGGATGGGTTTCCGGCTTTTCCCGGATCTTCAAAGCATGATGGATTACTTTGCACGCTCTATGGCTGATGAAATCCGGGAGCGGAACGCCCGGAATGAGCCAACCCGATGGATTCTACCGGTGGGACCTGTGGCGCAATATTCCCGGCTGGTAGAAATCACGAACCGCGAGCGCATCGGTTGGGAAAATGTCTTCACTTTCCAAATGGATGATTTTCTGGACTGGCAGGGCCGCCCTTTGCCGCTCCAACATACCATGAGTTTTGAGGGATTCATGCGGCGCGAGGTTTTTGACAAAATCGACCCCGGCCTTCGTCCTGATCCGTCGCACCTCCACTTTCCAAGCCCATTTGACCCGGACGCGATCAGCCAAAGTATTCAAGACGCCGGCGGAATCGATACTTGTTTCGGAGGAATCGGGTATCACGGGCACGTAGCCTTCAATGAACCGCCCATTTCGCGCTGGTTTAAGGTCACGGCGCAAGAGATGCGCGAATCTCTGACGCGGGTCGTGGCCCTGGGCGACGATTCGATTGTGGTGCAAAGCATTAGCTGCGCAGGAGGCAGCTCCGCTGCAGTCCCACCCATGGCTGTGACGATAGGCATGAAGGATATTCTGGCCTCCCGGCGCATTCGTCTTTATCTGGCGGGTGGAGAAAGGCACCGGGCCGTCTTCCGGATTACCCTGCTGGGCGACGAGACGCCGGATTACCCCTCGACGCTGCTTCAAGGCCATCCGGATTGCGTGCTGCACACGGATTTAATGACCGCGCGGCCGGTTCATCCCTCGCTTTTTTGAGATGCGCCTGGCCACACGTTGCGATGGCGGCGATAATGTGATAATCCTCCCCGCGTCGTCTTTCAGTCTCGTCCCAATGACCTTCAGGGGAACTGGAACACCGGTTTGATTGCGCCGTTCCCTCAAAAGCGCGCTATGATAATCTCCTCAATAGAATTTCGGCCGTGATTCAGGGAGTTGCATTATGAAGCTGGGAAACAAATCTGCACAGGTTCTTCTTCACGCCGTCGCATTGCTCGCAGCATTAGGGTTGGCGATTTCGATCTTCCGGACTGCCCATGACGGCCGGGCCGCCGAGTCCGCTGCCGTCACTCGCCGCTTGGTCTTGGGCAAAGCGAAGGCGGGCTCCCTCTACGCCGTCACGGTTTCCGTGAAAGATCCAACCCAGATTCAGGGCAGGGAAGCCCTCTACGTCACCATTGCGGATAATGCGGGTCCTGTGGCGGAAAAGTGGTTGCACTCCGCCGACCTTGACTTTTATTTGACACTCAAGGCGCGAGCGGCCGGTCCCGTGGTGGCCAGCGTGGAAGCTGCTCCCGGAACGGAAATTCCTGCACTCGATACGGTTCTGCAACGCGTGCCGCCGTCAAAGACTGTGGTGGACAACAAAGGCCGGCTGGTGGGAATCATCGCCGCCGAACCCAATGCCACCTGGCAGGTTGCCCAACCCTTCGAGCTGGGACAGACCATTTACGGCAGTTCTGACGAGCGGCCTTACGCCCCGTCACCCACCGAAGATGCTTACGCAGCGATGCTCAAGGGGTTTCAATGGTTTAAGTTCACTTTCCACGGCAGACAGCCTCGCCTTGTCTACTTCGTCCTCACTGTAACGGACCGGGACGTTCCGCTTGACGTTGATCTCTTCACGTTGGGCAAGAACGGCGCTGGCCAGCCGGACGTGGTTCCCTACAGATTTGGCGAATCCCGCTACCGGATTGAGGCGACGCAGAATTACCCGGGTCTCTACAAGTTTCGCACGCGCATCGTGAAGCCCGGCCAGACCTATTACGTGCGCGTGGCGGCGGACCACCCGGCCTATCAGCTTCGCACTTATGACTACCCGGTGCCTCCTTATACGGACCCCCACCAGGCAGTGCGCACGGGAATGGATTTCCTGATCGATATGGGTGACACCTGGCTTTCCAACGAGCCACGCCGAGGGTCGGTGGCGCTTCGCACTAGCATGGCTCATTCGGAAACGCAACTCTGCATCGCTTGCCATCCTACCCAGTTCAGCACACGCGGCTACCTGACCGCGGTCAAGAACGGTTATCCACCCACGCAGCGGGAAGCGCTGGAGTTCATCACCGACCGCATTTATAACAACGCCCGCCCGCTTTACGGTGAGCCGGACACCAACTGGGTGCGGGTGATTTACTCGGCCCGTACCGTGGCCAGCCGTCTGCCGGTGATCGCGCATCTATACGAAGCCAATGTGACGCACGATCCCCCGCGCAACGGCTTTGACATCCCCTATGGTAATTTTCTGAAGATTCACTACAAAGACCTTAAGACAATGCCCGGCAACGAGCCGGACGGCTGCGAGCCGGATATCAGCCCGTTCGAGATTGCCACGCAGAGCTGGCAAACTTTCGACATTCTTTACCGGCAAACCCACGACTCGCAATGGCTTGCCGAGCGCGACCAGGTGGAGCGCCTGGCTGTTCCAGATCCGCCGAAAAACATGATCGATCTGAATTGGAAGATCCATTTTTTGGCGACGGTTAACCGCCAGAAATACGCTGCACAACTCGATACGCTGATCAATCAGCTTTACAGCTTTGAGACTCCGGCTGGAACTTGGCCTTATCCTTTTGACAAAAAGGCGAAGCCCTCGGACTTCATTTCTTACCATGCCATCCTCGCGCTGGCGCTCGCCGGGCGGCGTCCCGAAACCGACGAACACTTGGCGCGCGCCGTCCAAGCATGCCTACACGCTCAGTTGCCGGAAGGAAGCTGGGAAGGTGATCCGGTCTATCAAGGCTTCAACACCCCGTTCCGGGCCACGCAGTTCGCGGTGATGGCCCTTTCCACCCTGTATCCGGGATCGACCCAGGCCAAAAACTGGGACGCGGGCTTTCCGCCGCCGCCCACCCATCTGGCGGCCGATAATTTGCCTCTGTTGTTGACGCAGCTCGACCAGTTTTGGGATCTTGCGCCGCAGCCGGTGCTGCGCAAAATTCGTAAGGTTCTGGCTACCAGCAATCAACCGTTGGCCCGCGAAGCCGCAGCTCGGGCCCTGGGCCACATGGCTGATCCGGGTGCTCTTCCCGTGCTCAACAAGGCATTGGGTGACCCCACGAAGATGGTGCAGTCAACGGCGGCCTATGCCATCCGCATGATCCTTTCGCGGCGCCCGAACATCCCGGCAAGCCAGCGTGACTTGCTGGTGGCGTCGCTTCGCTCGAGTGATGCACGGACTCGCTGGGGGGGCACGCGCGTCTTCAACCAGCACTTCAAGTCGCTCACGACCCATCCCAAATTATTGGCAGCGCTCATTGCAGATTTAAATGACCCTGTGCCCTTTGTTCGCTTCCAGGCCGCGTCCGGATTGTGGCGCTGGTATTACTGGCAGGTGGACCAGCCCGCCGAGCGCAACGGCATTCTCCAAGCCCTCGCCACTCGCCTCAGCACTGAGCCGGACCCGATGGTTCGCCGGGGACTTCAGGAGAGCGTTTATGACGTGTTGGACGAAAATACCGGTTATATGGCGGCTTGGATTCGAACCGCCTCAACTCAGACCGACAAAGACCGCATCGAAAATGGCTACGAAGCGGTCGTCCGGGATCAGGCCCACGTGTTGGCTGGCGTTCTGAAGAAAGCGAGCCCGCAGGGACGCGAGGCGGTCCTCAACGCCCTTTGGGATTTCCACGTTCGCCATTACGCCCTGCCCCAGGTGAAGAAAGGCACAGTGTCCATCGGCTTGCCCGCGGTTTTGACCAAGTACGTCGAAGGAGTTCCGGACCTTCACGTGCCGGGTTATGAGTATCCGCCTTACCGTGAAACCGTAGATTTTAAATACGACGTGCACAACGGCTTTTATCAAACGCGGGTTGGAAACGACAGTGACCTGATCCATTTCTTTGCGAGTTCCGGGCCGGAGCTTGAGGATGCCCTGATCGAGTGCCTGCGAGGACCGGGCGCGGATCGAACCATGAAGATGGAGGTGCTGAAAGCCGGCAGCACTCTCAGCGGCGCGGGGGACGCGCGCTTTGCGTTGGCTGCGCTGCAGCTCTCTATGGACCCGAACCCGGAGGTGCGGAAGACGGTGCGCTATGTTTACCAGAATGCGCAGCGCGGAGTTCTTAATATCAATGCTCCCGCGGCGCCGGATCGGGCGTTGGTGAGAACCGTGGTGGAGATCCTCAATCAGGGGAATGCCGATAGCCAGGCCGTGGTGTTGCCCCTACTAGCGGCTTTGCCAAGCAATTCGGCGTGGGGTAACCAGCCCCAGGTGCTGAGCGCGTTGCGTTCATTGCTGGAGCGGCAACCTCGTGTATCCAACTACGCCGAGGTTCTGGGCGCGGCATCGGGCTTCGACCGGCTAGTCGAGGACAGGGGACTGCGAACCCAGATTTTCGCGGGCTTGAGTGACCCGGATGCCGGCGTGCAACGCTCCGCGATTCAAATCTGCCTGGAACATTTCCTTTCCGATCCACAGACCTCAGCCCAGGTCGCAAAGGCGTTTGGGCGCTTGGGGAGTTCCCAGCGCAGCATCCTGATTGAGGAGGTCAACGACCCCAAATTTATGCGCCGTCATTTGGGAGTATCGGGTGGCGCCGTTTCCCAGGATCAGGCTTATTTCCTCGGCCACAATACCTTCTACAAGGACCCCGACTTTCTGGCCAATCCGATGGTGCTCAACACCGTGATGGCCAGCTTGGAGGACCCTGATGCTAACGTCCGCGCTGCGGCGTTGGACCTTCTGCGCAAGGTGAAAGGCGTTGAGCAGCGGCCGGACTTCCGCGCGGCGCTCCAAAAGCTGGAAGGAGAACAGAACCCACGGCTCAAGCTTATTGCCCAGCGCGTCCTGGGAGGTAAGAAGCTCAGTGAAGCTTTGGCGGATGTAGAGCCTGGTTCGGTGCTGGATTATCGCTTCTTCGTCGCCAAAATTGAGCCGATCCTCGCCACTCCCGGCGCTGACGGCAAAGCCTGCGTCTTCTGCCACGCCAGCCATGTCATCTTCAAGTTGCTTCCGCCCAATGAGGAGGGAGTGTTCTCGCCGCAAGACAGCGAGGACAACTACAAATACGCCATGCGCGTCGTGGACATTAACAATCCCACCCATAGCCTGATGTTGATTAAGCCGACGCGCCCCAGCGATTCCGCCGGCAACGTTGCAGACTACTTGGCCACGCACAACGGCGGCCAGCGCTGGCCCGGCAACGAATCAAGCTGGCAATACAAGACCATCCTGGAATGGATACGGGGGGCAAGAATGGTAACGGCACAGAACGCCCGGCAGGCTGGCAAGTGACTGGCGTTGGCCCTATGGCAGGGTCGTCGCGTTCCCCCTTACCCCAACCCTCTCCCCGCAGGCGGGGAGAGGGGGAACCGCGAAGCGGTGGGTGAGGGGCTCTCGCCAAACGTTGTGCAGTCACCCTCGAACGGACCTTAAGTGAACAGCATCGGGGCTAAGGGAAGGACACTGTTGCTTGAGCCTGAGTCGAGTATGGGCTCTGGACCTGCTGCGAGTTCACTGCCGTCGTCACATAATAGTAAGTTTGACCTGCTTGCACGGTGGTGTCGGTGTACGCGGTTCCGGTTACCAGCGAGGAATTGATCTGGGTGTAGGGCCCGTTGGCTACCGTTGAGCGGTAAACATTGTAACCGGTCACATTTTGAGAAGTGCTGGCGGACCAGGATAAGCTCACGGTATGAGCGTTAACACCCGTCCCGGATAAAGGCTCGGCAACCGGGGAATTAGTGGCATTGCTGACCACGGAAACGCTCCCGGAGGCGTTGCCTGCGGCGGTAGGTGTAAAGGTTACATTGAAGCCCGTATTCTGTCCTGCGCCCAAAGTTTGCGGCAGGCTAAGCCCGCTGATGCTAAATCCTGCGCCGATGACGCTGGCTTGAGAGATCTGGATGCTGGCGCTGCTGGTGTTGGTCAGGACCACGGGCAGGGTATTGTTTTGTCCCACCGTTACATTTCCAAATGAAAGGCTGGCCGGGCTGCTGTTGAGCAGCATTGTAACTCCCGTTCCCAAAAGTGAGATGGCAAGGGGAGAGTTGGGAGCGGTGCTAACCACCGAAATCGATCCCGTTGAAATTCCTGCTGCCGCGGGGCCAAAAACTGCATTAAAGTTCGCGCTCTGTCCTGCTGCCAGATTCAGCGGCAATGCAAGCCCGCTGATATTGAAACCCGTGCCGCTCACCGTGGCCTGAGTCACCGTCACACTGCCCGTTCCTGCGTTCTTCAAGGTTATAACCTGGGAGCTATTGTTCCCAACGGTGACATTTCCAAAACTGACACTGGCCGGGCTGGCCGTCAATGCGAGTGTCACGGCAGCTCCGGAAAGCGGAATGGCGAGGGGCGAGTTTGAAGCAGTACTGATGACCGAAATGTTTCCAGCCGCGCGTCCGGCAGTCGTGGGCGAAAAAGTGGCATTGAAACTAGTATTTTGGCCAGCGCTGAGGGTTGTGGGCAGTGATAATCCACTCATGCTGAAACCTGTCCCGCTGACACTGGCTTGAGAGATCGTCACATTGGCCGTTCCGGTGTTAGTTAGCATTACGGCGGCGGTGCTCTTGCTGCCCACGGTCACGTTGCCGAGATTGAGACTCGTAGGATTGGCACTGATCTGAAGTGTGATTCCAGTGCCTGCCAAGGGAAGGATCGTGGGGGAGTTCGAGGCATTACTCAGCACCGAAACACTTCCGGTGGCATTGCCTGCCTGCGTGGGAGCAAAGGTGACGTTGAAACTTAAGCTCTGGCCTGCGGCCAGAGTTAACGGGACCGAGAGTCCACTGACGCTGAAGCCCGCTCCGGTGGCAGTTCCCTGCGTGACCGTCACGCTGGACGTGCCCGTGTTGGTCAGGGTGACGGTTTGTGAGCCGTTTGCTCCTACCTTGACATTCCCGAAGCTGATGCTGGCCGGACTGACGCTGAGTTGAACTGTGCCCCCTTGGCCAGAGAGCGGAATTGCCAGTGGAGAGTTCGAAGCATTACTGATCACCGAAATCGTGCCCGCTGCGTTTCCCGCCGTTTGAGGAGAGAAAGTGACATTGAGACCGGCGCTCTGTCCTGCGCCCAAGTTCATGGGTAGTGAAAGCCGTCCCAAGGCGAAGCCTGAGCCAAGAACGCTCGCTTGCGAGATGGTCACACCCGTTGTCCCGGAGTTGATCAGAGTGAGGGTCTGAGAGCTGTTGCCACCCAATGCCACGTTGCCGAAATTGATGCTGGATGGATTCACAGCGAGCTGGGGAGCAACGCCCGTGCCGGAAAGTGAGACCGTGGCCGGCGAGTTGGAAGCGTCGCTGACCAATGAAATGCTCCCAGCCACAATTCCTGTTGCCTTGGGAGCAAAGGTGACCCCGAAGTTCGCGGTCTGTCCAGGAGGCAAGTTCGCGGGCAGGGAGAGTCCATTCATGGCAAACTCCGCCCCGGAGACGCTCGCCTTCGAGACGGTTACACTGGATGTTCCTGTGTTTTTCAATGTTACGGTCTGGGCGCCGCTGGACCCCACCGTCACTTCGCCCAAGTTGAGGCTGGCCGGATTGACTGCAATTTGTAGCGAGGCGCCCGTACCCGAAAGCGAGACTGTCGTGGGTGAGTTGGAAGCATTGCTCACAACCGAGAGAGTCCCGGAGGCGCTCCCAGCCGCCGTTGGAGCAAAGCTGGCGCTGAAGTTTGCGCTTTGTCCAGCCGTAATGGTGAGCGGCAAAGCGAGCCCGCCGATGCTGAAGCTGTGGCCATTGACGTTCGCCCCTGATATCGTGACGCTGGCCGTTCCAGAATTGCTAAGTGTGAGGTTTTCCGAAAGATGGCCGCCTACAGTGATGCTCCCGAAGTTGAGGCTGGCTGGATTGAGTGTGACCTGGGTGGATTGCACGACGGGAGGATCGATGTTAGCCCCGCCACCCCCACAGGCAGAGAATAGAGAAACGATCGCCAGACAACCAAGAGCCTTAAGCCACGACCCTGAATTCTGTTTCATCAGGACAGCACCCCCCGGCGGGAATCACAAGGACTCCATCAAACTACGGGTTTGAAAGTTCGTCTCATCCCCACAACCATTGTTCATCCACTATTTATTAACTCGGTAAATTCCCTGGGCTTCTTGAGTAAAATTTCTCAGAAGCTAAGCATTTCTTTGAAAACAAATGGTTATCAGGTCGCCCGTGAAAATCTTCGGTTTGCTTTCCTTGTAGAGACGTTCTGGGGAGTTCATGTTCGGGTATTCCGAGTTTGGAGCGGGAGGCGGAAAGCAGTGTAGTGGGTCAGTTTGCTGTAGCGGCGCTCTATGAGCGCCGAATTTTATTTATCAACACCTTCCGGCGCTCATAGAGCGCCGCTACAGCAAACTGACCCACTACCCCCAGACGCCAAACTTACTATTTCCAATCGTCTCGTGATAGGATTCGTGCTGCCCGTGCGGGGGAAAACCTCCGTCAGCGGGCTAAGAAACTCAGGAGGAGAGTGAATTTATGGGGAAATACCGGGTCAAGGTGGTCCGTTGGTCAATGGCGCCCCTGCTTTTGCTCTGCACGCTGGCCATTCCAAGCCGGGCGCAGGAGTTCAAGCTTGCCGCGACGCCCCCGATGGGGTGGAACAGTTGGAATCATTTCGGATGCAAGGTTAATGACGCCGTGGTGAGGGCAGCCGCCGACGCCGTGGCCTCGAATGGCATGAAGGCGGCTGGATATCGCTATATTAACATTGATGATTGTTGGCAGGGCCGCCGCGACGCCCGTGGCGTCATCCATCCGAACTCGAAGTTTCCTGACATGAAGGCGCTGGGTGACTACATCCATAGCAAGGGATTGAAATTCGGCATCTATTCTTCTCCCGGTCCGAAGACCTGCGCGGGGTATGAAGGCAGCTTCGGGCACGAACAGCAGGATGCAACGCAGTACGCGGCCTGGGGCGTGGACTACCTGAAGTACGGTTGGTGCAGCGCGCGCCGCGTCTACAAGCCTGAGGACATCCAGGCGGTTTATAAAAAAATGCATGACGCGCTGGTGCGATCCGGACGTCCCATTGTGTTCAGCATGTGCCAGTACGGATTCCGGTCAGTGTGGGAATGGGGGGCCTCTGTGGGCGGCAACCTTTGGCGCACCACCGGCGATATTTCCGACAATTATGACCGCATGTACTCCATCGCCCATGCTCAAGATGGAATAGAACCCTACGCCGGGCCCGGCCACTGGAACGATCCGGACATGCTCGAGGTCGGCAATGGCCACATGAGCCACGACGAATACATCAGCCACATGAGCATGTGGTGTATGATGGCCGCGCCATTGCTCGCGGGAAACGATCTCTCCCACATGAGCGCTGAGACCTTGGCCATTTTGACCAATCCCGAGGTAATCGCCATCGACCAGGATCCCAAGGGCGTTCAAGGCCGCTGGGTGTGGCAGGTTGGACCTTACGAGGTTTGGGCCAAGCCGCTTGCAGACGGCTCGACCGCCGCCCTGTTGATCAACCGGGGCGAGGATACGGAGCGCATCACCGCCAACTTCAAAGACATCGGGGTGAGCGGGACGAAGACGGTCCGCGATCTCTGGGCTAGGAAAAACCTTGGCAAGTTTACCGGCAGCTTCTCAGCCAGCGTGCCGAGGCACGGCGTGGTTCTGGTGAAGGTGTATTGAGATTTGCGGTCAACCTTGACCTGCATGATTCGTGATTATACACACGGTCGTAAGTCGGCGGCGCTACAGCAGACCCGTCCGGCAATCAGCCTCAAACCCCCATCCTGACCGCGCCTCGCGAATACTTGGTGCTCGATCCCAAGCATATTCGGGCGCAAGTCAACTTCTCCAGCATAAGCACCAACATTCCCGGCATCGACGTGTGGATGCTTTTGAATCAAGGCGGGCGAAGTTAGACTCCTTGAATGGCGCTATTCGTGCCGCAAGGCCGCCATAGGGTCTACCTTCGCCGCACGGCGTGCGGGAATGTAGCACGCCAAAACGGCCACCCCAGCTAACACGAGCGAGACGGCGACGAACGTTAACGGATCGCTCGCCCGAACTCCGTAGAGCAGGTGCGAGAAGCTCGAGAGCACTCGGGTGAGAACTAACGCAGCCGCTACTCCTATCGCGACGCCAGCCAAGGCTAGCCTCAGACCCTGTCCAATCACTATCCGAAAAACGTCCCGCTTCTGCGCACCGAGCGCCATCCGAATCCCAATCTCGTGCACTCGTTGTGCGACCGAATAGGAAATCACTCCGTAGATTCCGACGGACGCCAGCAGCAGCGCCAATCCCGCAAACACCCCGAGCAGCATCATTGGGAACCGCTGCGACGCCATCGATTCCGCGGCGACTTGTTCCATAGTTTGCACGGCATAGACTGTCTGACGTCTGCCTGCTCCGTAAACTGCCTTTTTGACCTCCGGTATCAGAACCGCGGCGTCGAGCGGCGTGCGAATGAGGATGCTCATACTTTCGAGTTGCCCCACCGACCAGTAGCGGTCCGGAATTTGGTAAAGCGGGTAGTAGCTCTGGGCTCGCGTGTAGGCGCCGGGCGCGCCCAGCCCCCAGTGTCGCACGTGGCCCACCACGCCAACAATCCAGCAGGGTCCCAAAGGAGGGGTCCATCCGAAAGTTAGGGTCTGACCGAGGGGATCTTTATCGGGGAAATACGTCCGCGCGAAAACAGAATCGATTGCCGCGACGCACGGTGATTTGGCGGTATCTTCCGGGGTAAAAAACCGGCCTCGAAGAAGCGGAATTTTCATTACCCGGAGGTAGTCCGGGCCCGTGTCAAACACCATCATCCGCGGCGCAGCCTGAGGCACGGAAGGCTTTTGGGAGTCAATCCAGAAGGGGGCGGTGTTGTTGTCTCCGGTCAAAGGAAGGATGTACGTAAGGTCCGCAGCTTCGACGCCAGGAATCATCCGAATTCGCCCGAGAAGTTGCTGGTAGGCAGCTCGCGTACTTGCGCCTGTTCTGGCTGCCGAGGGCGAGAGCCCCACCTTGAACGTTACGATATGCTGCGTGTCGAAGCCGGGATTGGTCTCCCATAGGTGGCGGATGGTGCGGAACAGCAGGCCCGCCCCCACCAGTAACACCAGAGTCAGAGCCATTTGGAAAATCACAAGGCTACTCTGCGCATGGTGGTGGCCGCTCGACGCCGTCCGGCCGCCTTCTTTCAGCGTTTCCTGCAAGTCGAATTTCGAGCTCTTCAAAGCAGGGGCCAATCCGAAAAGAATGCCCACCGTGACGGCAACTCCGAAGGCGAAAAGAAGGACAGGAACATTTAGACGAATGTCATAACTGCGCGGCAAGGTTCCCGGCACCGCTGCCAGCATCGGTCTCACTCCCCATGCTGCCGCCGCGAGCCCCAGCCCGCCGCCGGCGACCGAGAGGATCACGCTTTCAGTCAGCAACTGCCGCACCACGCGCGCCCGGTTCGCCCCAAGCGCCGAGCGAATCGCAAACTCCCGGCTTCGCGCTGCCGCGCGCGCCAGCAGGAGATTGGCGACGTTCGCGCAGGCGATCAGCAACACCAGCCCCACCGCACCCAACAGCAGCAGAAGCGTTCCGCCCACGTTCCCAACAATCTGGTGCTTGAGTGGAACGACTTCAGCTCCGAGGCCTCGATCCGTCTCGGGGTAGAGTTGATCGAGGTGCTGCTGAATCGCGTCCATCTCTGCCTGCGCCTGCGCGATGCTCACGCCGGGCTTGAGGCGCGCGACGGAGACCATATCGTCGTGGCTTCCACGCGGGTTCAGGAACACGGGATTGCGCTGGCCGAGCGGCGTGTAGACGTCTTGGCGCTCGGAGAGACGGAATTCTGGGGGCGTAACTCCGACAATGGTGCGAGCGACTCCGTTCAGCTCAAGAACCTTGCCGAGCGCCTCAGGACTGCCGGCGAACCGGTTTCTCCACATGCGATTGCTTATAATGACTGCTGGCGCTCCGCCGTACTGGTCTTCTTGCGGCGTAAACTCACGGCCGAGAGTTAGCCTTACGCCTAAAGTAGCGAAGAAGCCCGGGGAGATTTCGTAGCCCCAAATATGTTTGGGCATCCCAGGACTCGTCAGCTCATAGTCCGAATCTCCAAACGCCGACATCCGCTGGAATGAGCCAGCCTCGCGCTGCCAATCCCGGAAGTTAGGGTATGAAATGGCATCGATGTGCTTCGAGCGCGGCAGGGTTTCCCACACCGCCACCAGGCGATTCGGTCGGGGGTAAGGCAGCGGGGCCAACAACACGCCGTCCACGACGCTGAAGATGGCCGTATTTGCGCCAATGCCGAGGGACAGCGTCAGCACCGCAACCGCCGTGAAACCAGGATTGCGGCGCAGTTGACGCAAGCCGTAGCGCAGGTCCTGCAACAATGTTTCAAGCCACGCGAAGCCCCACATCTCGCGCGTGACCTCTTTGACCAAGGTCGTATTACCGAACTCGCGCCGCGCATTGGCCTCGGCTTCGGCGGGGTCTTCGCCCTGGTCGATTCGCTCCCGAATGGCCATCGCCAGATGGGCGCGAATCTCTTCATCCAGATCATGATCGCGCTGTTTCCGGCGCCTGAATAACGCCCAGAATTTCATGATTCCTCCCACACGGGGCGCAGCAAGCAGCGCCCTACGCATTTCCTGTTTTTTTCGCTCGTCACTCGTCACTTATCACTCGTCACTGCTCTTCAACCGCTGGCTTCATCACTGCCTTGACCGCCTTCACGAACTCTTCCCAGCGCGATTCTTCGCTCACCAGATGCTTGCGGCCAGCCGCCGTCAGCCGGTAGAACTTTGCCCGTTGCTTGTTTTCGCTTAGTCCCCACTCGGAGACGATCCAGCCTTGCCGCTCCAAACGGTGCAAGGCCGGATAAAGCGATCCCGATTCCACCCGTAGCACCTCATGGGAGCCTGCGCCGATGCCTTGGCCGATGCCGTAACCGTGTTGCGGCCGCCACTGCAGCGTCCGCAGGATCAGCATGTCCAGCGTGCCTTGCAGTAGTTCGATGCGGTTCTTGTAACGCGCTGTTTTCGGCATATAGCCGTAGATAGGCTACTACCATGGGCCACGCGTTGTCAACCGCCCGATCGGGAGGGTAGTGACTCAGCTTGACGTTTGCTGATATTGTCCGCCGCCGTCATTCCCGCGCAAGCGGGAATCCAGTCCTTACCTGTCGTGATATGGACCCCCGCCTTCGCGGGGGTGACATTGAACGGGGTGTGGCAGCGAAAGGCAAAGCCGTTGCCACCGGTGACGGGCAGGCCCGGGTAGTGGCGCAATTGGCTGTAGCGGCGCTCTATGAGCGCCGGAAATCATTGAGGATCCAGGTTCGGCGCTCATAGAGCGCCGCTACAGCCAACAAACCACGCCACCACCCAAGTCAAAAAGTCCTTGACAATCAGATACTTACATGATAGTATCTATGGAATATACTTCCCGTGAAGGATTTCTCATGACCAGCCAATCCACATCGAAAAAGATGACCAAAATGCGGCTCGAGGAACAAAGCCATTGCGAGCATGTGAATCAGCCAGTAAAAATGCGGGTGCGAGCCAAAAGAAGAGAAAAAATAATACTTTTTTGCCTGTGGAAAAGCCTGTAATACACTGAAAACATGGATAAATCGAATGATACAAAGCCATTCAA
>Ga0102924_1003350_pt1 | contig 16877 bp, 12 predicted proteins | sample PaiPotPPM11metaG_FD_80116 | JGI IMG/M metagenome (GOLD analysis project Ga0102924, IMG submission 80116) | Iron sulfur acid spring bacterial and archeal communities from Banff, Canada, to study Microbial Dark Matter (Phase II) - Paint Pots PPM... ...
ACACCAATCACGAAGAATGGCCGATAGGCGACAAGACTGGCGTTCATCAAGCGAGAGCATGTGCTGTGGCAGTCGTGCATCAGGCAAGACCGGCTCAGGGACACCTTGCCGATGTGAGTCACTCACCACGCCAGCAACAAACGCCAGGGGCAAACCGAAGGCTACCTCGACGCGCTGATGATACCGACAAAGCAGCAGCAGCAGCCGGTTCGTGATGCTGATGAGCCGGACGAACGGTGAGCGGCAGGCTACCGACTGGCAAGCGGCGCGCGCAGGCGGTATCCTGTACGCAGCTTCTGCCCTCTCTCACGCGGTTCGGCATCGGGGTATCGTGGTCTTCATCCGGCTCTGCACCTGGCTCTTTTCCCCTGTTCGCGCCGACATGGTGACGCTTTCTGGACGCGCTGGGCGTTCGACCATCCCTGTGTGCGCTCTTCACCTCCTGCCTGCTCGCGCTGCGTCTTTCGTGTTTCATCGCCGGTCGCGGGTCTCGACACGACGGGTGAATGGCGCGGGCAAACGGCCCTTCGCGGACATGGCTTTCCGCCGGAGCATGGCCCGCGAGAGGGCGTCGTTTGAACGCCTGTACGCCAAAAATGCGGCTTTTTGGCAGGCAAGGGAAATATACCTCTGCGGACAGAAAGGCGGCCTGGCGGCCTTCCTACGCGCACATCGACGGTGCAGGTGTGGTGATGGTGCGTTTGCCTATGGATCGGTGGCAGGGGAGCCTTCATCGTTTTCTCACGGCTATCTCGCTGCGCGCCTTTTGCCAGCACAGCAGCACACGCGACGGCCTGCCGACGGGAGAGTGGGTACAACGGCAGGACAGCGTGTGGCGAGCGTGTGGTGGAGACGACAAGCAAACCAGCACGCCATGCCGATGATGCGTGCTGGTTTGCCCTGGCACTTGCCGGGCGCGGTGGATATCCGTGCATCAGTATGACCGCAGGTGTGCCGTCGATGTGTGTGCAGGATGGGCAACAGGCGGCCTGCTCGCTGCAACGGTCTGCTGCTGCCTGCCCGATGAGAAGCGCGTCTCTGCGCGCAGAGACCGTCAACACGGCGGGGCAACGCTGGCTCGGCGAGCCTTTCGCGGGCAACTCGCGGGCAACTCGTCCGTCTCCAAGCCGGGTAGGGATCGCCGCGCTGAACACGCCGGGTACGGTCCATGATTTGCCTGGATACGATGCCAGCAGCAGCCGCAGCGATGGAGGCTTTCGCGAAAGGTTGTGCGCGTTTTCGCCATGCGCCGCCACGAATCAGCAGATTCCGGACCGCATCGTCGGTGTCCTTTGCGAATGACCGGCACGCTCTCAGGATGCATGCCAGTCATGTCACACACCGGCCATTCGTTGCCCGTGGTGGTGTGTCATGGATGATGCGCTGCCATCGAAACGAGACACTCGCCTGGCGCGGCTCGCCTGTGGCTCGTCGGCCAGTGTTTGTGATTGGTGTGTGTGTTGTGTGTGTGTGAAGGATGCTTTGTGGGAAAGGGGCATTCGCCAGTTGTGACCGCGCATCCCCTTCATAGGCCGATGGGCACACCAATCTTCCGGCTGCGACCATCGCCGCCGGAATACGGGCTGGACAGGCCGGACGAGCAAAACATCTCCTTTTTCGTAGAGACCATACCAGCGACTTCCCCGCTGCATGACCCGCTCATCCCGACGCCTCGGCGCGCCGTCTGGCCCACTCCACGGGGGCTGCGATCGTGAGATTCCCGCCGCCGGAAACTCGAATCACGAACTGTCTTCTCAGGCCGATTCACGCCAAAAATTGCCCAGGGGACTGTGCGTACATACTCCCCAAAAAAAGGCGTTTTTGGCGATTCACCCCTTGACACAAACATCTGTTCAGGGTATATCAGTGATGGATACGTTTTGCTGATTTCGCAAAATCAGACCGGCTGATCTGCCGGGGCCTGCGGTTGGAGGAGCTCGCCGGGGGCAGAAGATGCGGGATGGTGTCCGCCTTCGTGGGTTTGAGTAGCTCGCCCACGAACAGATCACTGAGGGAAGGTGTGTATTCGCCCTCGACGCACTGGTTTGAGTAGCTCGCCAGAACGTCAGAACCGGATACCAATGATCGTCGTCGACACCATCCCGATAATTGTGTACTGGTAGAGCTTTCTAAAGAGGGAGGTTTGAGGGAATATTACAGGCATGGAAGACTCTTGTTACATTCTTTCATCAAAACAAGGAGGGACCTATGCCTGTACCCAAGAAGCGTACCACATCGACCCGTAACGCGGCAAAAGTGGAGTCATCGGACCATCAGATGCCAGATGAGCAGGAATTTCGCCACCGTATGCGGACCCTGGCAGTCAGCGCCATGCGGCTCTTGATTGAAGAAGTCATGCGCGAGGAGCTTGAGCAGTGCCTCGGCGCCCAGTGGGGAGAAAGTACCCCTGAGCGAAAAGGATATCGCAATGGCTCGTACACCCGAGACCTGGTGACCAAGGCAGGGCGCATTGAGGACCTCTCGGTACCCCGAGACCGCGAGGGGCAGTTCCATACCCAGGTGTTTGAACGATATGGCCGCTATGAACCCGAGGTCGCGGAAGCCCTGACGGAGATGTTTGTCAGCGGCACCAGTACCCATAAAGTGGGGAACGTGGCAGAAAAACTGATGGGCGTCGCACCCAGTGCTAGCGCGGTGAGCCGCCTCAACCACACCCTGACCGAACAGTAGGAAGCCTGGAGAGAGCGCCCACTGCTCGCCCATTCCCGCATCCTCTATCTGGACGGCATCCATTTTACCGTTCGGCATGGAGGAAAAACCGACTCGATCATCATTTTAACCGCCCTGGGGGTGGACTTGGAGGGGAACAAGGACGTGCTGGCACTCCGGGCATGCGCCGAGGAAGACAAAGATGGATGGAGTTGCCTCGTGCAGGATCTGCGTACTCGAGGTGCCACACAGATGGATTTGATTGTGACGGATGGACATGAGGGACTGCTGGCTGCCGTCTCTGCCCTCTTTTGAGCGACTCCCCGGCAACGCTGTGTGGTGCATAAACAGCGCAATGTGCTCAACGCCATTCCCCATCGTGAGCGCAAAGAGGTCAGCACTGAATTAGCCGGGATATTCAAGCAGGAGAAGCAAGAGGATGCGCTGCTCAATTTAGCCGCTTTCAAGGCCAAATACCAGAAACGCTATCCCGAAGCCATCCGCAGCCTCTGTGAAGATGAAGAGCATCTGTTGACGTTTTATGCTTTCCCACCGGTCATGCATCGCTACATTCGCAGTACCAATGCGATGGAAAGCTTCTTTAGCAATGTGCGACAGCGCACCGATCAGATTGATGCCTTCACGACCGAAACCAGTTGCCTGACCATCGTGTGGGCGGTGATGCAAGATATCCGCTTGCCAAAGATTCCGGTCGGCTAACGGCTGAACACTGACCGTTGTTAGCATGTAAGCAACCAGCCAGAGTGGGTGGGTTAGGGGGAGGTGTTTTTTGCCAATCCTCCTGAGTAATACCAGAAGCACCGGGAGCGCTTTTCCCGAGGGGTCTGGCCTTTTCTGGTGACGATTAATGTAAGGGCGAGGCACAGATCTGCGTTCGCTCAGCGTCATCTCTCTGTTTGTTTATTTACTGCCCGCCTCTACACACAATTCGGGATGGTGTCAGTGCTTGTCCTATCAGTTATTGTTGTTCGTTGTAGCGATGGAGAGGTGTTGACAAAAACACATATCGATGTTCCAGATAGAAGTTCGTCTCAAGATGATACTTCTCGTATTCCTTTGTTCTCTTGGACGCTCATCCGTCGCTCACGATCTGTAATAAGCTTCTGAAGCAGATTAACGCGCTTTTTTTGAGCACTCACCAGCGCATTTCTGCCCGTTTTCGATTGCTGCACCTCGACTAATCGCCTTGTATGCGCATCGAGCGCTTGTCGTAGCTTCTCCAATGCATCTGTCGTTTCAAGCTCAGCTAGCTTCTCTAGCTCGTGGTTGGAGAGCCCTTCTGGGTTGAAGATCAGACGCACATCTGGCGTTTCTGGTGCAAGTGTCTGTTGTAGCGCTGCTCTACATATCATTGCTCCCATCTGGTCACCTGTGACCACACACTTTTCCAACGGAGTCATAGGAACCTGTGATGTGACTGGTAACGTTTGCTCCCCTTCTTGCAGGAGTTTGGCATGCTCGCCACCGATGAACATGCCACAGCGAGAGCAATCTAGTCTGTGAGGACAGGTAATATAGCTCTGGTTGCCACAGAACATCGGATCTCCATTGGCATCATAGCCAATGAACCACCGGAGAGCCGGCAGTCCCTGTGCCGCTGCCTGCATATCGATCACTCCTTCGATAATCCTACTCACATCATCAGCAGCCTGGATGGTCCGATGAAGCTGGAGGGGATTATGTCTGACGTAGCGTCGGATGGTTCTCGTGTCCGCATGTCCAGCGTATTCAGCCAGATCGTCCAGACTAACTCCGTTCCTTTGTAGCAACGTCAGGCGGGTACTACGACCTCGGTGTCCGGTGATTTTCCCTTTTGCATCCTCAATACTCACTCCGGCTCGTTTACAGAGGACGGGGATGACAGAGTTATTAATGAATGGTACGCCCGTATGCCGCTCTCGATAGCAGAACAGGAAGTCCACCTCCTCACGGTCTTTCCGATCCAGGAGCTTCCGCTGCTGGGAGGGGCGCTCGCGCTTCCACGCATTGATCGCCACAGCCACGTAGTCGGGGAGCCAGATCCAGAACGACCCCCGGCTCTTTCCGGCAGGAATCTGGAGGTAGTAAATTTTAGGAAGCTTGTTCTCACCATCTTCCTGGCCAGGCTCTCGATGCTCTTTCCCGTCGATCACTTTTTCAACAGGCATGCCATCCTCGTTGAGCATCTCTGGTTCCCAATCTTCTCGCAGGCAGTCGAGTCGCAGACGTGCTATTTCATTGGGACGGCGTGCTGAAGTGACCCAGACGAGAGCTAAAGCTCTGTAGAAGGTTAGGGAATATTTTGTATTCGGAGGCAAATCACCTTGAGCAAGTGTCGCGGCTGCAATGGTGAGTTTGGCCCATACGTGCAGATCAATGTCTCTGGGGGAAGCGGCGTCTAATGCCTTTTTGATGTGATCGGGAGCGGTAAAGATCTCTTGCGGGTTAAAATCGAGCCGAATTCTACGCGCAGGTTCATTCCCAATTGCGTGTGGTTGCCTGGTGAGTGCAGAGAAGAAGTGCTTCAGTGCGACGAGATAGTGGACTAGGCCCGGTGCCTGTAAGGGCAGGTCCAACGTACCCTTTGTTCTGAGGCGCCGCTGTCCTTCACCACCTCCGTATTGTCCGTTGGTCCATGAACAGAGGTCACTCCGAAAGTGGAGCGCGAGCTCTTCGGTCCATTGTTCAGGTGTATGAATGGCTGAGAAGTGCGTATACAGCCAACGACCCACAGCAAAAAGGCGATACATGTAATTTGTCCGAACAGCGGGGGTAAGGTCGACTGCTTGTTGAAACCATGCGAGACACCAGGAGTACCACTCCTGGGTCATCCCGTCACGCTCCAATGGAATCGTCGCCGAAAGCTGCTGCTTTGGCTCTGGAGAGAGGATACCCAGGTGTCGCAGGCCGAGTGTGATTATTCCTTTTATCTTCCGCTTTGTTATGCCTCCTGACATGATTGACGCAAGGAATGCTTCGGAAATATCTTCGAGATAGGGAGAACGATTGAGTACAAAGAGCATGCTGAGATACTGCCGCCAGAGGTGGACATTGACTGGGCTATCTTGATACCCCTTGCCAACCAGAGCATCGACGACTCTTTGGCATTGCTGTACCATGAGCTCCGCTCCAAAGTAGGTATTCGCTGCCTCTACGATATGCCACTCTTGTCCAACGGAGCGAAGATCACTTATACCCGCGAGCAGGTAGGCGGCATCCATGATGATATTACGACCAGACTCCAGCTGTCCATATCTAGTAGCAAACACCCTTGCCATTGGGCACAAGGTATCGATCCATTCGTCGGGTGACCAACTCCAAAATATTTTTCCGTGCCTATCCATTTCCCGGTACATCATCAAGTGGACACTTGTGATCTTTGTTTCCATTCGGCTCTGATACCTTAAGCGGAAAATATCCGTGAATGGTTGATGAAGGCGAGTGAGTACCGATCTGGCAGCGGAAGATTCTCTGCTACTCGGATTCTGAACTCCATGAGCAGAGCTACTGACATTCTTCATATGGTCAATGGCCTGGCGTTCCTCGAAACTGAAGGGACGCTGGTCGTAGTATTCTGGCATGACAGGCATCTGCCACATCGGGACTGATGCGGGTCTGGCAGAAGAAAGGCTGCTGGCGGTCATATGTTTTTTACCTCTCTCAAAAGAGCTTGCTCAACCAAGATCCGAATCTTGGCATCAAAAGGCTCAACCTTGGTACGAATGCGTTGGCTCAGTTCGCTTGGAGCAAGATGAATGTAGAGACGCGTTGTCTCTGTACTTTTATGCCCAGCTATGAGAGCAATCTCATCGAGGCTGATCCCTGCTCGTTTGAGAATGGTACAGCGTTGGTGGCGCAAAGTGTGGGGTGTGAGCGCGGGTAAACCTACCTTCTCTCGAACGCGCTCGATGATTTCATCAAATGCGCCAACGGCCAGGGGACGGCCTGGGTTGCGTGTCGATTCAGACAAAAAAATCTGGCCGCGATCCTCGCCATCGTATGCTGCAATGAGCACTTGGCGATTGTCTTCAATATATCGACGGACCAGGTGCAAAACCGCTGCTGAGACGGGAACATGCCTCATGCGTCCATTTTTGGTGGTTTCTGGGCGAATGGTGATGATCCCTCGTGTCCAATCGATGTCATCTACCCGCAAGAGCATGAGTTCCTCTCGTCGTAGTGCCCCATCGTAGGCCAGCAGGATCATAGCCTGAGTTCGCATATCTTCATGCAGAAGAACGTGACGGACAAACCCTTCCCAGATGGTATCGTCAGGTACCCAGGGTAAACGTTGCGGTTTGCTCACCGATCCTCGTACTGGGCGCTGTCCATCTCGTCCATCGTTTCCCCGTCCAATTGGGTTCACTGGATCGGTCCGCAGGTTTTTACGGATGAGAAAATCGTAAAAAAGACGGCAGGCCACCACGCGCAAGGCAATAGTATTGTCCGAGAGTTTGCGTCCTGTGAGGTAGCGGATTTTTGTCTCATCCTCGATCATCCCTCCTCGTCCTCGTTTCTTTGGCCCGCGTTGCTTGAGACTGGCGATGTATCTATCCAAATCAGCCTCATCTGCATCGAGAACATGTTCAGGATCAACGCCAGAAAAGTATGCAAACATATCTTCAATACCTCGGGCATAAGCATCAATGGTTTTGGGGCGTTTCCCTTTGAGTGTCAATCGTTCGACGAAGGATCGAGCGGCAGAGTGGGCAGCAATATGAGGATAGTGCTCCCACTGTATGTCTTGAATGTCCATAGCAACTCCTTGATGATTCTTCTTGCAGGCTCTCTGAAAAAGCTGCAGAATCGCTGTTCTCATCTTTTGAGAACGAGCAGCCAGGGGGAGTGTCTAGAGCATCCTAAATGTACTTCATGATTATCCAAAACATCATCCTAGCTAACATCTAGACCAAACATTTGAATGCTATGCTGAGCATTGAGGAACCTGCGGTATAAGCGGCGCTCCTCGCGCACTTCCTCCATCGAGAGGAATGGTTTCGTGTCCTGGCCGCCAGGCAATGCGTTGAGACAGGTCTGTATCACCTGGTCCAACAAAGCGAATTTCTCAACCCAATCGGGCGCGTCCGGGTCCCCTGGGGCAACCTCGGCGGACGCCTCGATCTGGGTTGGTCCATGTGACACAACGCGCAGCCGTCCCAGTTCGCCAAGTGTCACGTGCGAAAAGGTATAGAGTCGGCCGCCGTCGGCGATATGTGTTGCACTCGTCCGCACCCCTGGAGGGAGGTCTTGCGGAGATAATCGTTTCAAGCTCATGCAAACGCCCTCACGAAAACTTACATATAGAATTTATAGGTGGGCTGCACCTTCCCATCCTCCGGGATATGCTTCATAATGTCGCCGATCTTCTGCGAAAATGACAAGGTAATGGGAACGCCATCGGCAAACGTGCAATTGTTCACGTTCATTTTCGTCAAGGCGAGTACCTCGCGCAACAGCTCTTTGGGAGCGCTTTCCCCGTGATGATCAGTAATTTGCCAGGGTTCGGGAATATAGGCACCCGGATACGTATTCAAGTAGGGAATGAAGCCCATGGTGTGCAGGAAATGCTGCCCTTCCAGTGCGCAATAGGTTCCTCGTAGCGGCGGGTATTTGCCTTCGCGGAAGAGATACAGACCTGTTTGCCGCAGCGAGACGAGATCGATCTCTCGATGAGCGTACACGGCATCAATGCCCTCGTAGAAACCATCGAGTTCGTTGTACTGCCCGTGCTCAGGCCCCCAGAACTCCGAGGTCTTATGGATGACGACGCGGCGCGGCGGTACATTATTGGCCTGTACATACGCTTTCAACGTATCTCGAATGAGAGCAGAGGCCGCCTCTTTCGTCAGATGCGGGCTGGGGCCATCCGTGTGTGTGTTCCAGGGGAACGGGTTGCCGCGAAGCACAAGCCCTTGGCCCAGGTAATCAAAGGCCTGTGCGACGCTGGAACGCATGGTCATCTTTTCATCGAGGTCCTGCGCCACGTAAAAGCTGATCCCGATAAAACAGGTATCTCGCGGCAGGCTGACGGTGCGCCAGGGAATGCCATCCGCTTTGTAGTACTGTGCCGTACAGAAATTCCAGGCACGCAGCGTCTTCTCTTGCAGAGTGCGGTCGGTCCCCAGAACCGTTCTGCGCTGGAGGAGCTGCAGAGGGATGCCCCAACGCATAGCTTGCGCTTTGATGGCGCGCCGGAAGTTCAGGTAATAGTTTCCCGAAATCTGGACCGATTCGGCATATTCAACGATCTCCGGTGTCAGGGCAAGGATGATAATCGTCGGCGCGGGTGGGGTGGTGGCCAGGCTTTCGATCTGGCTCTCAAAAAGTGCTACCAGTTCCCAGATACGCCTTTGTTTGTCTTCGATCCGCAGGAGCGCTTCCAGGTCTCGGTTGATGATGAAGCGATCCCAGCGTTCGTTGATCTGAAAGCAACAATTGAACGGGGACTCCCGGTTGAACCCAATGAAATCGCGATTGAGAATCTTGTTGACGCGCGTGCGCTGCTCCGGCAGCTCGAACAGCGTTGCGCCTGCGTACCTGGAGGATGCGCCGATGGCCTTGATGTTGCTGCTCTCAATGGGAGACCCACATTCCCTGATCCACTCCTTTGCCCCGGCCACCGTTTCGCGGGTGCCGATGAACCCCAGCTTTATCTCGGAGGGATGCAATCCCTCGATGTTCTGCCCAAAGGGGCCGTACTCCGCCAGCCCCGTCTTACAATCCTGATGCTCGAAATAGGCACCGAACTGCAGATGAGGTTCCTCCAGATGCTCAAGCGTAAAAGTCATCGTCGTCCTCGTTCTTTCCGTCCGAAAGGTCAAAGAGCGTTGGTTGGGTGTCCAGCTCTGTTTCGTCGAAGATGGCCGGATCGTTCACGATAGCGAAAGCGGCGATCCCGGATAACGGTTCCTTCTCAATGATCACCGACGGTCTGCCGTCAAGCCGCAGCTCAATACTCGGATTGCGTTCAGAGAGGAAGTCCGCCCAGAACAAGACCTGGTTGAGCACATTGATGTTGTGCTCAACTGCCTTGATCCTGGTGGTGGCTGGCCCAACCTTGGTCGTGTCATAGGGCGTCTCCCCATCGGTGGTGTAAAAGTATTTGGGGAGAATCTGCAAGCACAATAAGCTGCCGAAACGCTTAAACGAGAACTTTGCGGCGAGGTGACGCCAGTAACTCTCATTTCCATAGTGATAGTGTCTGGCGACCGCACGGTACCCGGTATGGCCAGTGCGGACACTCAACCACTCGTGCTTGAACTCCTCGCTCGTCTCGTCCCGGCGTGGGAAGTAGTGCCGGTGGAGGTCATGCTGAAAGTGGAGACCGTTACGGCGCAGATGAGCGCTGAGCAGCTGATTGAGCAAGAAGATATAATCGTTCGCTCCCTGCTCCGCTTCGATCCAGCGTGCGGTGGGCAAATCCCGGATGGTCGTGGTATCACAGAAAAGCCTCAACGGGCATTGCGGGTTGCGCAAATCGGAGATGGTGTAGAGTTGCCCTCCAGTGATGCAGAACGGCGGAACAAACCCTCTCAGTTGCTCGCGAACCTCCCGCATATGGCCGTAGGCTGTACTCGCCTGCGTTAGAAGTCGTGGGGAACTTTTCACGAGCAGCAGATTCGAGTAGAGGCGCTCTTTCTCAAGGGCGGAGATAGGCGGTGGGCTAATCGCAGCCAGAGCGCACAACACAGGGTAGCACGTCTCGTCAAAGAGGTCCTTCGACTTATCGAAGACAATGCGCAGGGGTGGCTGGAACACGAGGGGCGTGGTTTTCACGTAGAGCTTGATATCTTTCCAGTACAGCGCATCATCCTCGGGATGGTAGACGATGAAGATCACCGGCACGTTCGCGCTGACCCAGGCTTCCAGGTCGTTGCGCTCAACTGGAGTGGAAAAGGACTGCTCGCTGTTCTGCTTGATGTAGCTCGCCCCTGACTTCGACTGCACTTTGATGATGCCGCCGGTCGTTTCCAACCCCTCTCCACTGGCCTTCGGCACCACGATCTCGATTTCGCCATCGATGCCGAAATCATCTTTGCTGATCTCCCGAAAGATGCTGGGCATCCGATGCACCATCGGGCCGATTCTGTCGAGGCCTTTCCACTCCGAGAACTTGGAGGCGGTTACTGTTTTTCCCATGCGGCATTGCTTCCTTTAGCTACTGGTTTCGTTCTCGACATTATCTCACGTTAGAACGGAATGTCAAGAATCGTAGGACTTGCAGTTCCCTCCATGACCGGAGAGAACGGCCTTCTTCAAGCACGATTCTTATTTCATAGCTATGTACTGCAAAACTACAAACTTTCGGCAGTCGGAGTAGGTAAGGCTTGCTCCAGCACGTCCCGGTAGTCTTCTCCCTGTGCGCCCAGGCGATGGACCACCTCAATGGCAAGTTGTCGAACCTCGCCGTTGTCGCTGGACAATGCGCGGCTCAGGATCAGGCGTACCTGCTGCGGCCAGTCGCCCGGTTTCCATGCGTCACGGGTTGCAGGGAGCAGGAGGGAAAGGCACCGGACGGCGGGGAGCGGCGCGGCTTCGCTGAATTCGGCCAGGCGTTCCGCCATGGTGGCGGGGGCATCGACCGTCCCATGCAGTTGAAGCGTTGCCTCCAACTGCCGCAGTGACCAGCCGGCGGGGAATTTGCCCGACTTGAACCACCACCGGAACGGGGCCAGTTCTCCAGCATCAACTGTCCCCTGCTGGCGACTCAGCTCGGCCAGGCGCCACTCCCACAGCTCCTGCAACCGGGAGAGCATCCCAGCACTCAGCGGTTCGGGGGCACGGGCGAGGTCGATGCCTATTCCCTCCCAGAATAGCCAGCGCAGCGCACGCGGCGCTTTTGCGAAGAAGTCCTCGAGGAGTCCGCCTGGCTCGTTGGGAGCGATGACTCCCTGGCAGGCCAGAAAGATCAGGTGGGAGACGAGCCGTCCCTCTGGTTCAAATGCCGAGGCGCTGGTCCGCGCGTACCTCTCAAGCTCATCAATAGCATACCGGTATTCGCCCTCAAGGAACGTAAAGAGGGCGGTGCCTGGAAGCCAGAAGACGCAGTAGGCGTCCCAGGCCGCCTGCCGGTATGGGCGAACAGCCTCGCCTCTGGGGAAGATACGCTCAAGTTGCCGCGCCACCCATGCAGGATCAAGCTGGTGCAGTCTGGGGATGGCTTGTCCATAGAAGGAGTGGACCGCCGGAGAGGGGTCGTGACTTTTATCAAGGTACCCATCGAGGACGGCCTGTACCTCAATCGGCAGCACCTCTCCGTCAGGGCGCTGCCCATCCGTCTCTGCGCCTGTCCCCTCCTGATTAGACAGGCGCATGACCCACTCGGCATATGCCAGGACGCCTACAAGCGCTTTGCCGCGCACGGTGGTTTCTGCCAGGTCGATGCGATCTCGGCGATCGCTGTCAAATGGTCGCTCTTCTGCAGGTGTGGGATTGCTGTCAAGGGTGAGCGGGTGCAGGGCCATCCATACCCGCTCGCGCAGCGCCAGGGGAATGGCAGATGATGCTTCCCTGCATCCGAGCGTCAGCAGTTCGATCGTCTGCCAGCAGGCCTCTTTCCACCGCGGTTGTGTAGTGTTGCTCGCCTCTCGCGTGCGCCGTGTTCGTTTGCGGGCTACCGCCAGGCACAGGTCGAGCGCCCCGGCCCAACTGATGGGCTGCTGTTGCTTGATCGCCTCGATCAGCCCCTTCAGGATCGCCACGATAGTGTCCGGCGGCAAGGCGCGAAATTGTCTGCCGTAGCGAGAAAAGCGCAGCGGGGCTGCCGACGCGGCGTTTTTGAGCGACTCCAGCAATCCCGGAACCGAGGGAGAAGAGCGCAGCGGGTCTTCCGGCTGCTCGGGCCGCCAGGTTTTGAGAAAGGCGACCAGCTCGCGCACCCCCATGGTCGCGAGTTCCTCAACCGATTTCGGGCTGCTCGCCACCCAACTCCCGATGATGAACCGTGGGAAGGATTCTGGCAGCTCTGCCGGCCCACACGCCTCAAGCAGGGCCGTGTAGCGCTGTTGCAGGGCGATCGGCAGCGCCGGGCCAAAGCGCGCATACCAATCGCGCCGCCACTGCTGACTGTAGCGCGTCGCCATCTCGTCGGTAAAGGGCTCCCGGTTGTACTGCTCATAGGCGGCCCTCTGTGCAGCAAGATCCCCGGGGCCGTCTTCAATCCATCTGAGGATCGTCTCCTGGGAAGCCTGGGCAAGGTGCCCAAAGGCGGCCTGCAGCAGCAAGACGTATTCGCGACGAATATCGGCATTCGCGAAGAGCTGCCGGTTCGTGAGAGCGCTGGCCACCGCCTCGGGCGCCTGATCTGGAAAGAGGCTGAGCAAGTAGAGGACCAAGCGCGAGAAGACGAAAGAGGGATAGGTTTGCAGTGGGGAGAGGACCTCCTGTATGGGGGCCAACCCCTGCCGTATCGCCAACTCCGCCGCCTGTCGCAGGAGCGAGATGAGCAGGTGACCGATCCCGCCCATCTCTTCCATTCGCTCTTCACCGATGGTCTCGATCATGGGCCGCCAGGACGAGGAGTAGCGGTACGCGATGGCGATGTCAGTTTCATCGGATGAGAGGCATTCCCCAAGGCGGTCGGCGAGCAAAACGAGCGTCCGCAGACCCGCTGACGCCAGGAGGGCCGGGAGGGTCTGCCTGAGAATCCGGGCGTAATTCCAGGGGTCGTAGGTCGATCTGAGGTGCGGGAAGCGATCCAGAAATGCGGCGAAAAGCTGGAGAGCGGCATCGCTCTCTCCACCCTGGGCGAGATGCGCGATCAGCGCGCCTGCCTTCTCGGGCAGCAGCCACTGATAGGAAAGGTCCATCCAGTTGATCGCACTGGAAACGAGTTGTTGGGCGATGGCGGCGGGCATCTGGCAGGCCGCATCGAGACAGTCTGCATAGACATGCACGTTCTCGCTGGGCAGGATGTCGAGAATGACTTCGCATACCTGTTGTGGCGCAAGCTTCGCGATCTGCACCAGGTACTGGGACGCCGGCCAGCGCGGCAGAGAGGTGGTCTGCGTGCGGGCGTCAAAGATGGGAGCGGGTGGATGCCGGAAATAGCCGGCATCTCGCAAGGGGATCAGCCATTCAGCCGCCTGTCGCTGACCGATGCCACTGAAAAAGTAGCGAAGCGAGACGTCGTTTTGCGGGATAGACTCGCGCAAAAAGTTCACCCGTACTGCAGGAGGGGCAGTTTCATCCAGCACACGCAGGTCAATCAACTGATGTGCAAACAGGTAGTGGGCTTCCAGCACGTCCACGAGGCGATCAAAGAGCGTCTGCATGTCCTGCCACTGGCGCAAAAATTCATCGTCGAGGGGACGAGGCTCGGCAAGGTGATGGCGGTGCGCCCAGGTGTGCAGCCCATACTGTTCCTGCTGCTGCACCAGGCGCAACCACAGGCGCGTGACGGGATCAGCTTCAGGGATATCGAGGGCGCGCAAGATAAAGCGGATCTCCCGTTCGTGCCGTTCTCCACCTCTTTCCGGAGGGGGACTCTGGGTACTCGCGAGGCCGAGAAGGACTTTGCGCAAGGCGCTTTCGATCTCGCGCAGGCAGTGACCAAGCAGGTGCGTCGCCGTCTCAAAAGGAGGATCTGCCTCCATGATCCGGCAGGCATCCTTATAAAAGGAGGCCGGGCCAGGTCCAATACTGGCCAGCCGCGCGTACATATGAACCTGCTGTTCAGTATTCAAAGGCGAGGAAATATCAGTGGTGACCAACGGCTGTTCTTCTCACTCTCCACATCCCGTTTGCTCGTTAGCCCTGGAAAGAGAGCTTGCAGAAAGGGATCAACATCATAGAAGGCCAGAGATACAAGACCTGAGCGGTCTTGCACATGCACACGGGGGACGCGTGAAAGAAGAACATAACCCACTGATCCAGTCACGCTGTGAAAGCGCCTCCGGCCTCCCTGCATGCTTCTCGGCCCGGGATAGTTTATTGCCCCGCCATCATAACACAGCCAGTTGAGCGACGCAACTGCCGAACGCAAACTGATGGTCGCTAGCGGCGCCAATAGCGCCGAAAAGCCGAGCTGGCTCAACGAAGAAGTACCTATGCTGGAACCATTGTGCAAGAAATCCCGCACAGGAGATCCAGGCAGCGAGAGTCAATCGTTCCCACAAGCATGTGGGCTCTGCCATTCATAGTGTGTTTGGCCCTACATTGAAAACCCTGAACCCCTTTTCTTGTGCATTGTCAATGGAGTCTGCAAATGCAGCGTTGAGCGGCTCCTCCATAGAAAGGCAACACGCTCCCATTTTGACGATGTAGAGAAGCGTGAGAAAGAGAAAGAGGAGGTTCTGTCGCAGCACATTGTCGTTGTGGGGCTGTGTGACTTTCCAGTCGAGATTCTGGAGATCGGCGATATGTTGCAATGACTCGTAGGTAAAGGAAAAGTGTGAGGCATGGCTGTTGAGAAAATCTCTCAGTCCCTTGAGATTCCCCTCGATCTTTTGAGCGATCTTTCCCGCTGGTGGTAAATTCCCTTCGATGGCCTCATCCACGCGTGCTGGATCTTTCCAAAAGTAAATGAGGAGTTCCAGGGTCTCAACTACAGGTCTGAAGAGCGCGCCTCCTTCTTGAGCCAAACCATCGAGAGCCAGGCTGTAACAGCCCAGTTCAAGATTGCGTGCCTTGATCATGGTGATGGCACAGACTCTCGTATATTTCGTGCCTCGGGTGAGGAGTTGGGCGATACATTCATCCATCAGAGCAAACGCATCTTGAAGAATTGCAGCTTCTTGCCGAAGAGGGCCTTCTAGGGCTTCTAGTGCCTCTTCACGTGTTTTCCACAGATCGCGCTGAGATGATTGTTTCGCCATATTTCAACTTCCTATTTCTTCAAAAATGGTGACTACTTCCCCTTATTGCACGTTTGGGGTCAGTCCCTGCATAACCCTAATGGGCAAAACCCTCTCCATTTTACAATGGACGTCCAGGTGGAATAGCCAATGGGTGTGTCAGCGATATTGCAAATCGCTGAAGAGAGAGCGTGAAATTCTGTCGGATGGTTTTCTTGTTCTGCCCATGTGCTTGCTATCTGCAAAAAACTCTGGCACACCCCGCTTTAGCTGCTTTGTGGCTCAGAGTGTTAAGATGCGATGCTCCCAACGTCTCTCGCCTTTTACGGGCCAGGGCTTTGTGCTACTTCTGCCATTGGCGAGCGTCATGCTGGGCAGCGTATCACATTTTCAGAACAGAGCCATACTGGTCACAGTACCCCCAATCGGTAGAGAGACAGGTATAACGCCATCAGTTCGAGGCCAGTAGTCATGACGGAAAAGGCACTGCTGATTTCTTTCACCGTTTCTTCTTCGCTCATAGGGAGGCGTGCAAAGACTCCTGCATCATCAATAGCGAAAGCGACATACTGGGGATCAAGAGGAGGATTCAGCCAATCACGACCGTAGAGCATAGGGAAGATATGCTTGATCTTATTATAGATACGCACGTTTTCGCTTTTACGATATATCTCTGCCACTGCTACAATATTCTGACTATGCTCCTCATAATCGTATTTCACATGCTCCATTTTGAGTGATTCTATTCCAGACGGTAAGCCAGCAATTGCTCTCGTGTTACCAGATGCGATCGCTTTCTCAACCTTCGACCTCGGTGGCAACTTCAGCAACTTCTCTAATGGTTTAGGGCCGATGGCGGATAGTTGATCATACAATTGCGAAATATCTTGCGGTTCAGCGTTGAGATAAGTCCACATAATACTCTGCTTGTTACGCCTGGCGAGCGCAAGGCAAAGCCCTCCGAACGCTTCAAGTTGTGCGACATATTCCGCAAAGATCTTCGCACGCAGAATGCTCTGCGCACATGATGGCTCTACCTCCAAATGAAATGGTTCCACAGTATGGTATTAGTCACAGGTCAAGAGCCAAGATATGAGTCAAAAATAATCTGGACAACATATGGGTCAATTTCATAAAGTAGTCCAGACTCTACAGAGAAGCAGGTCTTGACAAGCTTTCATTTAGCTGAGGTCTGGTCGTCAATCATCAGACTGCTTGGGGTAGACAATGAATGTTCCGCTTCGCGGGCGCGTTGACGCAGCAGCGGCTCGCGGATCGCCGTTGCATCCAGCTGGCTCGCGCCGAGAAACCTCACGAAGCGCGCAAAGCCACGAGCCAATGCCTCCGCAAATGCCTCATCGAGACCGAGCGCCTCCTTCTCCAGCCACAAACCCAGGATGACGAACGCGTTGG
>Ga0102924_1003351_pt1 | contig 16876 bp, 16 predicted proteins | sample PaiPotPPM11metaG_FD_80116 | JGI IMG/M metagenome (GOLD analysis project Ga0102924, IMG submission 80116) | Iron sulfur acid spring bacterial and archeal communities from Banff, Canada, to study Microbial Dark Matter (Phase II) - Paint Pots PPM... ...
AAATCAAGGGTCAGGGTCTCCGCCTCGGCGGCGTTGAAGATCGGGGTGGAGGAGCCGCCGGGAACCACCGCCTTGAGCTTTTTTCCGCCCAGGATGCCACCGCCAATCTCCTCGATCAAACGCTTGAGAGGGAAGCCGAGCGGCAGCTCGTAGACTCCGGGATGGTTGACGTGTCCGCTGAGGCAGGTGAGCTTGGTGCCGCCATTCTTGGGCAGCCCCAGGCCGAGAAACCAGGTTCCGCCGCCCAGAATAATGTGCGGAATCGTGGCCAGCGTCTCGACATTATTAATGACGGTCGGGCCGCCGTACAGGCCGGAGGTGGCCGGGAAAGGTGGCTTGAGGCGTGGGATGCCGCGTTTGCCCTCCAGCGACTCCATCAGCGCCGACTCCTCGCCGCACTCGTAGGCTCCGGCGCCGGTGTGCGCCGCAAGTTCGAAATCAAATCCGCTGCCGCGAACGTTCTTCCCGAGGTAGCCGGCGGCATAGGCCTGCGCAATGGCCCGTTCCACCACCTCGACCAGGTAACGGTACTCACCCCGGATGAAGATGTAGCCCTGGTGGGCATCAATGGCCCGGCCGGCGATGATCATGCCTTCGATGATGGCGAAGGGGTCGTACTGCATGATGAGCCGGTCCTTGCAGGTGCCGGGTTCGCTCTCGTCGGCGTTGCACAACACGTACTTGGGTTTGGCGGAGTGCTTGGGCACGAAGGACCACTTCATGCCGGTCGGGAACCCGGCGCCCCCGCGGCCTCGCAGCGCGGAAAGCTTGACCTCCTCGATAATGGCGTCCGGCGCCATGTTGAAGGCCTTCTCCAGGGCCTTGAACCCTTCGTTGGCGAGATAGACGGACAGCGTGTTGGCGTCCGGAATGTCGAAACGTTTACTGACCACCCGCACTTCGAGCGGATGCGGCTTAGTGACGGGAAAACTCACTGGACGCCCCCGGTCCGGTACTTGTCGAGTACCTGGTCCATCTTGGCCACCGTCAAGTCTTCATGGAAATCGTAGTTGACCTGCACGGCCGGGGCCCAGGAACAGGCGCCGATGCACTCCACTTCCTCCAGCGAGAACAGGCCATCGGAGGTCACGCCGTGGTTGACCACACCCAGGCGCTGTTTGCAGTGTTCAAAGATCTCTTCGCCGCCACGCAGCAAGCAGCTGATGTTGGTGCATACCTGGACGTGGAAGCGCCCGGCGGGCTTGGTGCGCAGCATCGAGTAGTAGCCGATCACTTCGTGGACGGCCAGCTCGGATTCTTCCAGGCGGCCCGCAATCTCCGTGATCGCCTCGGGCGTGAGGTATCCCAGCTCGTCCTGGGCGTAGAGCAGCATCGGCACCAGGGCGGAGCGCGGGACGGGGTAACGCTTCAGGAGCTCATCGAAGCGCTGATTCAGTTGGGGGCTAAAAATCGACATAGCTTCAGGGTTGAGGCGCGCGTCCGTGGTGGCCGGACGCCGGGTGCCGTCAACGCACTCTTTCCCGCTTTTCTGCACCGGTGCGCTTCACCGGTCCACCTCGCCCAGGACGATATCGATGCTGCCGATGATGGCGACCACGTCGGCCAACAGGCGGCCTTCCACCATGCGGGGCAGGGCTTGCAGGTTGCCGAAGGACGCCGACCGGACGTGCACACGGTAGGGCTTGGAGGTGCCGTCCGAAACCACGTAGTAGCCCATCTGACCGCGTGGCGACTCGATCGCCTGGTAGGCTTCGCCGGCCGGAATTTTGAATCCCTCGGTGACGATTTTGAAGTGGTAGATGAGCGCCTCCATCTCCGACTTCATCTTGTCGCGGTCGGGCAACACGATGCCTTCGGCGGCGGCCTTGAAGGGGCCTTCCGGCATGCCCTCCACCGCCTGTTGCACGATGCGTACGCTCTGCTTCATCTCGGCGATGCGCACCATGTATCGGGCGTAGACGTCGCCTTCGCTGCGCACCGGAACCTCGAAATCGAACTCCTCATAGGCCGAGTAGGGATTGGTCTTGCGCAAATCGAGCGCCACGCCGACCGCCCGCAGGCAGGGGCCCGTGACGCCCCAAGCCAGGCAATCCGCCGCCGAGAGGTACCCGACGTTTTGTGTCCGGCCCAGCCAGATGGGGTTATGGGTGAGCAGCGTCTCGTATTCCGCGATCTTGTCGGGGAAGGTCTTGATAAAGGCGCGCACGCGCTCCAACATTCCAAGCGGCGGCTCCAAGGCGACGCCTCCGACGCGGAAGTAGGACGTCATCATGCGTTGCCCGCTGACATACTCGTAGATCTTGAGGATCTCTTCGCGCTCGCGGAAGCAGTAGAGGAAGACGCTCATGGCCCCGATATCCAAGGCATGGGTACCCAGCCAGACCAAGTGGCTGGAAATGCGGGACAGCTCGTTGAGCAGCACCCGGATCCACTGCGCCCGCCGCGGTACCTCCATCCCGATCAGCTTCTCGACCGCCAGGACGTAGCAAAGATTGTTGGTCAGCGGGCAGAGATAGTCGATTCGGTCGGTGAGAGTCACCGCCTGCTGATAGAACTTCGATTCGCAGGACTTTTCGATGCCGGTGTGCAGGTACCCGATATCGGGAGTGGCCTTGACCACCACCTCGCCGTCGATCTCCAGGACCAGGCGGAGAACGCCGTGCGTGGAGGGGTGTTGCGGCCCCATGTTCAGAATGAGGTGCTTGCCCTTGGTCTCGACGTGGACGCCGCTGACCGCGATGGGAATGCTGCTCACGTCGGCCATTAGCGATAGCCCTCCACGGGGTAGTCCTTGCGCAGCGGGTGCCCTTTCCAGTCATTCGGCATGAGCATGCGATGGAGCTCGGGATGGCCGACGAACCGGACGCCGAAAAGGTCCCAAACTTCGCGCTCGAACCAGTTCGCCGACGGCCACACCGGAATCAACGAGTCAACCGCCGTGGACTCGGCGGTGCGAACCTTGAATCGCAAAAATTGATGACTGCCCGTCGCATAGAGGTGGTACACCACCTCAAATCGCGGGTCCCCCGGGTACCAGTCGACGCACGTGATGTCGGAGAGCAGATCGAAACCCAACTCGTCCCGCAGCAGGTGCGCCGCCTTCAAGACAGCGCCCGGAGCGATGACCAGCGTCAGTTCCTGACGCGCGAACCCGGCATCGAGAATGGCTTCCGGTTGCGCCGCATGGAGCCGGGCAACGGCAGGGTAGCGTAGAAGTTCTTCAGCCAGCATGTCGTTATGGACCGCGTGGGCGGCCGGGAAACCCTATTCCGCCCGTTCCGGCGTGTTCCAGTCCAGCACGCCCTTTTTCCAGATGTAGGAGAAGCCGGCCAGCACCACCGCGATGTAGACCACCATTTCGAAAAAGCCCGCCAGCTTCAAGGAACGAAAGACGACCGCCCAAGGGATCAGGAACACAGCCTCGATGTCGAAGAGGATGAAGATGATGGCCACCAGGTAGAACTTGACCGCGAAGCGGCTACTGGCGTCCCCTTCCGGGGCCACCCCACACTCGTAGGGCGCCAATTTGCGCTTGGTTCGGCGGTGCCGCCCGATCAGCGTGGAGAGGGTGATGATGACCGTCGACAAGCCGATGGCCAGCACGAGCTGGATCAGGATCGGCAGGTAGCTGGTCATGTAGTTCTGCGGCATGGTTTTGAACCGGACGCGGAACCGAGGCGCCTCACGCCGCTCCCTCGCAGGACAAGGCGTGCCGCCCGGAACCCTGATTTTCGCGCTTCACCACCGGAGTGTGAAGGCCCTTCGACCCTGCGGCCGGCGATCCTGGAGGGTCGTTCCCGGATGCTATACTGACCGCGTTTCGTGCGTTGTCGGACATTCGAATATACGGGCCCGACTCGCGCAGTGTCAAGGAAGTGCAGACCTCACCGGGCGGCGATTGCGTCGAAATGGCCCGGCATCCACCGTGACCTACGGCTTTAATACCGACGTGCGGGTTGGCGACGAACTCTTCCACGTGCAGACGGAGCCGTGTTCCCGCCCCGCGCCCGCCATCGAGACCACCATTTTCCAAGCCGGCAGCGTGCAGTACCTGGTGCGCAACCCGCTTCCGGCGCCGGCGACCGCCGACCAAATCCGGGATCAGCATGCCGCGGTGATTGCGCAATTGCATGCCGGGCAGCTTCGCGGCCGCGGACCAGTGCTGGAGATCGAGGCGGTTCTGGATCACGGTGACTTGGAGTTGCGTATTCGCCGCGAGAGCGCCAAGCCGCCCCAGTGCCAACTGTGGGTGACCGTGCAGCCAAACGGCAACGCCGCCCCGGAGGTTCCACTGCCGGTCAATTCCGACGGCCAAGCCCGGGTGGAAGTGCCGCCAGGGGGCGCCGTGGTGCGCGTCCGCGCCAGTAGCGGACTGTCCCGCGGTCAAAAAGCGTGGCGCATTTGGCGCGACGCGTGAACGCGAGTCTCGATCCAGTCGCTGGTATCCGTCTTGTCGGCGTGATGCCGCGTGGCGCACGATATGGAGCGACTTTTTTCTTGGGCCGGGGTGCCCGACTCCTCTTCATGATCATGGCGATGCACTCATGGGCCGGGGCGCAGGCGCCGGACGTGATCTACCTGCACGGGACCTTGGCGACGATGGACCGTAGCCAACCGGCCGCAACCGCGCTCGCCATCCGGGGCGACCGCATCGTGGCGGTGGGCAGCGATGCTGCGATGCTGGCCCTGGCCGGCCCGCAGACCGTGCGCGTTGATCTGCGGCAACACTTCGTCATGCCGGGATTCAACGATGCCCATGTTCACCTGGCCATGGGTGGCTTGGCGGCACTGAATGTCCCCCTGGACGGCTGTCGGTCGCTGGCCGAGATGCAGTCCCGCATCCAGGCCGCGGCGCGACGGACCCCGGACGGCGAATGGCTGACCGGTCGTGGCTGGGACCAGACCCTGTGGCCGGACTCCCGCGTTCCGACCCGGCAGGATTTGGACGTGGTGACGGGACACCATCCGGCTTTTTTTGCGCGCACCGACGGTCACGTTGCCGTGGTCAATTCCCGCGCTTTGCAGATGGCGGCGCTGACCTCCGCCAGCCTCGCTCCCGAGGGGGGCGGCATCGTGCACGACGCGCTGGGCCAACCCAGCGGATTACTCCTGGAAGGCGCCATGGACCTGGTGCAAAGCCGGATCCCGCCGCCCACGCGGGCCCGACGGCGAGAAGCGTTGACCCTCGCCCTTGATGACGCCCTCCGGCACGGCGTCACCTCCGTGCAAGACAACTCTACTTGGGATGATTTTCTCGTGCTGGAAGAATTGGAACGCGACGGTCGCCTGCCGGTGCGGGTCAGCGAGTGGTTGTCGTTTGCCGCTCCGTTGACCACGCTGCAGGTCGAACGACGCCGACACGCCGCTGATGATCCCTGGCTGCACACCGGCATGCTCAAAGGTTTCATGGACGGCAGCCTGGGTTCCCGCACCGCCGCCCTGCTGGCGCCATACGCGGATGATCCCCGCAACGCCGGGCTGCCGCAGTACCTACCCGCCCACTTGAACGTCATGGCGCGCGAGCGCGGCGACGCCGGCTTTCAATTGGGATTCCATGCTATTGGCGACCGCGCCGTGCGTATGGCATTGGATGCCTTCGCCGCCTTGTCAAAGCCGGTAGCCGGAGTGGCGGGCGGCATGGACCCGGCCACGATGTCAGGACCGCGCCCGCGCATCGAACACCTCCAGGTCATCGCCGCCGAGGACATTCCTCGTCTTCACGCCTTGGGAGTCATTGCCTCGGTGCAGCCCAATCACCTGTTGACCGACATGCGTTGGGCAGAAGCGCGTTTGGGGCCCGAGCGGGCACGACGCTCCTACCTGTGGGCGTCATTGCTCCGGCAAGGCGTTCCACTGGCCTTCGGGACCGATTACCCGGTGGAGTCCATCTCACCCTTTCCGGGAATCTATGCGGCCGTCACGCGCCGGTCGCTCGATCAGCGGCAGGTCTATTACCCGGATGAACGCCTGACGCGAGAGCAAGCCCTTCACGCCTACACCATGGGGTCAGCGCTGGCCGAGTTCTCGGAAATGCGGAAAGGATCCCTGACGCCCGGCAAGTTGGCGGATTTTGTAGTCCTTTCCCAGGATCTCCGTACCGTGGAGGCCTCTGCCATTCCACAGACGACCGTCCTGTTGACCGTGGTTGGGGGCGTGGTGCGTTATCGCGCCATGGGCGAATGAAGCATCGGCGGCTGATTGCAGATCTTGCGCTGATCGCGGTTACTGCGGTTTGGGGCCTGACCTTTGTCGTCGTCAAACGTGCTTTGCAGGATGCCTCGCCGCTTCTCTTTAACGCGGTGCGTATGACGCTCGCATCCGGGTTGTTGGCCCTTCTCTACGGCCATCATCTGCGTGCCATCGCGCGCCGGGTTTGGCTGGCCGGCGCCACGTTGGGGTTCTTGATGGCGGCAGGCTACGCCTTCCAAACCTTGGGGTTGTTGCGCACAACCCCGGCCAAGGCAGGTTTCATTACCGGGCTGTCAGTTGTACTGGTACCGCTGTTGACCGCCATGGGGGCGGGTCGGAGCCCGCGCTGGAACGCTTGGCTGGGCACGGCAGCCGCCACCGTCGGACTTTACTTCCTGGCCTTTTCGGGGACGGCAGGTTGGCGCGGTGTCAACCGGGGTGACCTGTTGGTTTTGGTCTGCGCGGTGGCCTTTGCCGGCCACATCGTCGTGTTGGGTCATTTTTCGAGGCAGCATGCGTTCCAGCCGCTCGCAATTCTGCAAATTGGTTTCGCCGCACTTTTCACCTGGCTGGCCGCTCCGGTGCAACCGGGCTACTTCCATGGCACGACGCGACTCTGGATCGCACTTGCCGTGACCGCGGTACTCGCCACGGCCTTGGCCTTCACGGTACAGGCGTGGGCGCAGCAGTTCGTGCCGGCGACCCACGCCGCCTTGCTGTTCACCCTCGAGCCGGTGTTCGCCTGTGCCGCCAGTTACTTCTGGGAACACGAACGTCTGCAGCCCCGGCAGATTGCAGGCTCGGTCCTGATCTTGCTCGCCATTCTGGTTACCGAGCTAATCGTACCCGGGCCAACGGGAGGGGAAGCGCTGGCGTGAGGGAGGACCTCGTTTTCCGGGAAGCTTGCGCTTGGCAGGGGTCCAGGTTCTCGCGCCTCCGCGGACGCCGGGAATATAATCAGCGGCGAGGATGTTGTTGCAACGCACAAAGCTGAAGTTGTCGCCGCCTGAAACCTCGCCACGCATCCGGTCAGGGTGGCCCGAACTGGGCGCGGCAGTGTTGATAGGCATTGTTTTGGGTCTTGCTTTGGGCCATTGGCCACGTCGCAATGCCAGCCTGCGCCCCCAGGAGCCGATTGAGAGCGACTTTGCCCATGTGGCACGCTTGGTTTCGCCTGCCGTCGTTAGTATCGAGGTCGTGGCGCCGTTCGTTCACGAGGGCGCGGCACACGAGACGGCGGCTTCTGCTTCCGATGCTGCCGCATCCGCCGCCGGGGGGCATGAGCACAATTTGGGTTCCGGGGTCATTGTCGATCCGCAGGGCTATATCATCACCAACCAGCACGTCGTTGACCGCGCGGAACACATCCAGGTCGCACTGGCGAGCGACGAGGCGCGCTTCTACGATGCCTCCTTGGTTGGGGAAGATCGTGATACCGACCTGGCGGTTTTGCGCATCGACGCCGGGGCCCCACTGCCTTTTGTCCGGTGGGGGGATGCCCGTCGCGTGCGGGTTGGAGAACGCGTGCTGGCCATCGGCAGCCCTTATGGTTTGAACACCTCGGTAACGGGCGGCATCATCAGTGCGCTGGACCGCCGCATCGACGACGCATACCCGTTCCAAAGGTTTATCCAGACCGACGCGGCCATCAACCCAGGCAATAGCGGCGGTCCCCTGCTCGACCGGGCAGGCAACCTGATCGGCATCAATACCGCCATCTACAGCGATGCGGACGGCAACCGGGGCGTCGGGTTTGCGCTTCCTGCGACCACGGTGCGGGAGGTCTACCGCACTTTACGCCAGACCGGCCGGGTGGTACGCGGATCATTGGGAATTTACTACCAGGGAAAACTGGATTCGGCTGTGCGGCGGATGTACCGACTGGAGCGGGGGGTGATGGTGTCGCAGGTCGTGGCCGGGGGGCCGGCCGCCCTCTCAGGCCTGCAGGCCGGGGATGTAATCTTGAGCATCAACGACCAGGCGGTGAACGACGGCGATGCACTGACGCGACAGACGGTCGGCGTGCCGATTCACCAGCGCGTCCGGGTCAACTACCGCCGGGGAGACCGGATTGTCAGCATCATGGTTCCGGTGGCGGATCGGGCCCGCATCTTCCCGGACGTTGCCGCGACGCCGCCAGTCCCGGCTGCCCGACCCGGACGCGAGGAGCAGTTGGGGTTGCGAGTAACCGGCGTTTCAAACGCCGTTACCATCGGTCGCGTATCGTCCGGCCGCACCGGAGGGGTCGTGGTGCGCCGCGTCCAGGAAGGGTCGTGGGGCGACGATGTCGGTCTCATGCGTGGCGATGTCGTCGTCAGCATGAACCGCCAGCCGATCACCGGGGTGGAGCAATACCACCGCGTGATGCAAAGCCTGCACCCCGGGGAGGCGCTCGCCATCGAGGTGCGTCGACCGGCACCCCGCGGGCAATGGGACGTCTGGTACGCTGGCGGTACACTGCCGCGCTGAAGCGGACACAACGACCATCAGCTCGGTCGAACGCATGCGCACTTGTTTCCACATCTCGACCCTCTTGCTGCTGGTCCTGGTCCCGGCCGTGAGGATTGCGGCCGGCGGCGTCAGCCGCCCGCGCCATCCCGCCCGCCACCGTCATCGTACCGGCGCTTCCCCCCACCGGGCGCGCGATTCGGGTCGAAACTCAGAAGTGGTCACGCATCCCTCGGGCAAGTCGGGCCGGCGCCGGTCCCACCATCGCGAGACGGCGGCGGAACGTAAAAGCCGGTTGCATGCCGCGGCCTTGCGCCGGCATCCCTACAGCATGGGGCCGGTGATCCCCGAGATCAGTCCCGAGCGGGCGACGGCCATTCAGGAGGCCTTGGCGCGGGCAGGCTATGCAGTCCCGTCGACCGGCGTCTGGGACACGGCCACGGAAGAAGCGATGCGGCGCTTCCAAGTCGCCCACCGCTGGCAGCACAAATTTGTTCCGGATGCGCGGGCCTTGATCGCCTTGGGCCTGGGGCCACACTACGAGCAACCTGCGGCCACCGTGTCCAGCCGTTGAGCCACGTTTCCGACAGCATAGAGTCGCATTCCCGGGATTAATGTCCACTTATGACACCCACCTATCAAAACTACATTCGCGGCGCGTGGGTGGCTCCCGCCCTCGGCCGGTACCTCGAAAACCGCAACCCTGCCAACGTCGACGACGTTCTCGGCGTGTTCCCGGACTCCGACGCCAGTGACGTGGATCGGGCAGTCGCCGCCGCCGCCGCCGCCTACCCGGCATGGAGCCGGACGCCGGCCCCGCGCCGCGCCGAGATCCTGTTCCGTGCCGGACAGTTGCTCTTGGAGCGCAAGGAGGCACTGGCCCGCGACATGACCCGCGAAATGGGCAAGGTGCTGATCGAGGCGCGGGGTGATGTGCAGGAAGCCGTCGACATGCTTTTCTTCATGGCCGGCGAAGGGCGGCGCCTCTATGGACAGACCACTCCGTCGGAGTTGCCTGACAAATTCTGTCTTACCCAACGGGTGCCGCTGGGCGTGGCCGGACTGATCACGCCCTGGAACTTCCCGATGGCGATCCCCAGTTGGAAGATGGTGCCGGCGCTGGTATGCGGCAACACGGTGGTCATCAAACCGGCCGAGGATTCGCCCCTCACCTGCTTGAACTTCGTACAGGTGCTGGTGGATGCCGGTCTTCCGCCCGGCGTGGTGAACGTGGTGATGGGACGGGGGGAAGAGAGCGGAGCTTCGCTGGTCTCGCATCCGCAGACCCGCGTGATTTCCTTTACCGGTTCGACCGAGGTCGGTCGCCAAGTGGGACAGGAAGCGGCACGCCTTTTTAAACATTGCAACCTGGAGATGGGTGGCAAGAACGCCATCATCGTCATGGACGATGCCAATCTCGAATTGGCTATCGAGGGCTGCCTGTGGGGGGCGTTTGGCACCAGCGGGCAGCGTTGCACGGCGGCCAGCCGGCTGGTGGTCCAAAAGGGGGTTTACCAGGCTTTTCTGGACCGCCTTGTTGCGCGGGCCAGTGAACTCAGAGTGGGGGACGGGCTGGACCCCGCCACGCAGATCGGCCCGCTGGTCAATGCCGAGCAACTGGAGCGCGTCGAGCGTTACGCCCGCATCGGCGTACGCGAAGGAGCGCGGCTCTGTTGCGGTGGCTCGCGGGTTGCCGGCATGGCAAAAGGCTTCTTCTTCGCTCCGACGGTGTTTGCCGATGTGAACCCGGGGATGCAGATCGCGCGCGAGGAGATCTTCGGTCCCGTCGTTTCCGTGCTGCCCTGCACCGATTTGGACGAGGCTCTCACCATCGCCAACGGCGTGGAGTACGGCCTTTCCTCTTCCATTTTTACGACCGACGTGAACGCCGCACTCCATGCGGTGCGGGAGCTCAATACCGGCATCGTTTACGTCAACGCGCCCACCATTGGCGCTGAGGTGCACCTCCCATTCGGGGGCACCAAAAATACCGGCAACGGTCATCGCGAGAGTGGGACCGCAACCTTGGACGTCTACAGCGAATGGAAAACCGTTTACCTTGATTTCAGCGGTCGACTGCAACGCGCCCAAATCGATGTCTAGCGCTGCAACGCACCGCCCCCGGCTTGCGGAACGGAGGAGCGGGAAAGGCCCGCGCCCCACCTTGCCAGAATGCCAAAATTCCCGTATTATGGAATCAGGTGTAGTGACTGTAAATGACTGAATCCAAGCCATTTCCGGGAGAATTGAGCGAGCTCGAAGGGCGTGATCGGGAGGTCTTGGTTGCCCTGTTGGAACAGTATCTTGCCACAGGCGAGCCCGTGGCGTCCGGTCGGCTGGCGCAACAGCGCAACGATGGGCTGAGTTCTGCCTCGATTCGCAACACCTTGGCAAGCTTGGAAGCGCGTGGATTTTTGGAGCAGCCGCATACTTCGGCGGGCCGCGTTCCCAGCTTGAAGGGATTGCGCTGCTACGTGCAACAGCTGGCTCCTCCCGGACCGCTGGCGGCGGCCGACGAAGCGCGATTACAGCAGAGCTTGGTGGGCAGCAGGGGACCGGAGATGCTGGCGCGCGTCTGCCAATTTCTGTCAGAGATGTCGTCCCAAGTCGGCCTGGTGGGGGTGGCGCCTTGGTCGGATCACGGCATGCGCCACGTCCGCTTTATTCGCCTGGCCGATCGTCGCGTGCTGGGCGTTTTGGAGGCGGTCGACGGCCAGGTCAGGGAACGGGTGACGCGATTGCCGGAGGACTACCGCCAAGAAGACCTCGACTCGGCGGCACGCTACTTGAACCATCATTTTTCCGGCTGGACTCTCGCCCGCATCCGCCGCGAGTTGGTGCGCCGCGTCGATGAGGACCGCGAAGCCTACGATCAACTCTTGAAGCGCGTACTGGTTCTTTATCACTGCGGCGTCCTGGAAATGCAGGATGCCGGGCAGGTCTACCTGGAAGGCACGCCGCACCTGGTATCGCTCCTGCATGACCATGAGCGCCTGGCGAGTATCCTGCAAACCCTGCACGAACGCGAGAAGCTGCTGGCCTTGTTGACGCGGATGGCGGAGGACGGCGATGCGGTGGGGGGCGACGCGACCTTGCGGGTTCGCGTCGGTCTCGCCGAGCACGACCTGCCGGAGATGTCGTTGATTACCGCGCAATACGTCGCGCCCGATCGAACCGAGGGCTCCATCGCGATCCTGGGCCCGACCCGCATGGAGTACGAGCGCGCGGTCGGAGTGGTCGCACGCGTGCGCGACGTCTTCAGCCGCATGCTCAAGGAAAATTGATTATGAGAAATCGGAACACCAAGCCCGAGACCGAGGTCGAGTCGGGAGAACCCGAGGCCCGGGTGCCGACCGCCGAAACTACAGAAACAGAAGCCGTCGCCACGGAGCTGCAGTCGATGCAGGAGGCCCTGCAGCAAGCACGGGAGGCACAGGCCCAAGCCGCCGACCAACTGCTGCGCAAGGCCGCCGAGTTCGACAACTACCGCAAGCGGGTACAACGCGACATGGTCGAACTGCGACCGCAGGTGGTGGCTGACACGCTGCGCTATTTCCTGCCGGTACTGGACGGGTTCGAGCGCGCCCTCAACGTGCCCAGTGAAGCCGCCGAGGACTTCCGCAAGGGGATCGAGCTGATCCACCGCCAGCTATGCGAGGTCACCCGCAAGTTGGGCTTGGAACCGATCGCCGCCGTGGGGCAATCGTTCGACCCCCACGTGCACGAGGCGATTGAAATGGTTGAGACCGACGCCGCGCCCGACCACAGCGTGGTCGAGGAACTGCAGAAAGGCTACCGCCTCAAGGATCGCTTGGTGCGGCCGGCCATGGTGCGCGTAGCGCGCCGTCCGAATAGCCCGGACACGCAATCCTAGGCCTCCCATAATGGGCGGCGCCGCCGCTGAGCAGGCGCAAGAAACGGGAACCATGAGAGTGGCCGAAAAGCGAGATTACTACGAAGTCCTTGGGGTGGGGCGCGACGCCGACGAGGCCGCCATCAAGGCCGCCTACCGCAGGTTGGCCCTGCAGTATCATCCGGACCGCAATCAGACCGACCCCCACGCCGAAGAACGCTTCAAGGAGGCTTCTGAAGCCTACAGCGTCCTCAGCGACGGGCAGAAACGGGCCCAGTACGATCGCTTCGGCCATGCCGCGTTTCAGGGCGGCGGCAATGGCGGCGCTGCGGCGGGCTTCGGTGACTTTGCGGACATCTTCGGCGATATCTTCGGGCTGGGCGACCTGTTCGGCCAGGCCAACGGAGGGCGGCGCGGCCGACGCGCGCAACGCGGAAGCGACCTACGCTACGACTTGGAAGTGTCCTTCGAAGAGATGCTTCAGGGCGTCGACAAGACCCTGAAATTCACGCGGTTGGAGGTCTGCGAGCCGTGTTCCGGACGCGGCACCCGGGGTGGGACCCCGCCGGTGACCTGCACCACCTGCGGCGGTCAGGGGCAGGTGCGCCTACAACAGGGTTTTTTCGCCGTGGCCCGGACCTGCACCAGTTGTGGGGGAACCGGCTCGGTCGTGCGTGATGCCTGCCCCCAGTGTCGCGGTCGCGGGCGCATTGAAAAGGCCATCCAGAAACAGGTGCATATTCCCGCCGGAGTCGAAGACGGTGTGCAATTGCGGGTGAGCGGTGAAGGGGAGGCCGGAGCCAACGGTGGCCCGCACGGCGACCTGTACGTCGTGCTCAAAGTTGTTCCGCATCCGCACTTTGAGCGCAAAGGCGCCGATATTCTTTGCCTGATTCCCGTCTCGTTTCCCCAGGCCGCGCTGGGTTGCGAGATCGAAGTGCCCACCCCTTGGGGGAGCGAGCGCGTCAAGGTTCCGGCGGGAACGCAAAGCGGCGCCGCCTTGGCGCCCTTGCGCGGGAAGGGCCTGCCGCGCCTGCAGGGCCGGGGTCGCGGTGACCTGCATGTGCGTGTCCAGGTCGAGGTGCCGACCCGTCTGACCCGCGAACAGCGCGTCCTCTTTGAGGAACTCCACAGCCTCATGCCACACAGTAACCAGCCGCATGCGCGCGGATTGTTTGACAAGGTTCGGGACTTCTTCGCATAGTCTCGGGACATGGCGCGGCGACGTTTTCATTGCAGTACCCTGGACGAAGAGGGAGCATGGTTGCACGGCGATGCTGCTGCCCATGCAGCGGTGGTACTGCGTGCTGCGGTGGGTCAACAGTATGAGGTTGCCTGCAATGGTCGCGTCTACCTGGGCACCATCACGACGATTTCACCTGTCGCCGTCTGCTTCGCGCTGGCGGCGGAACTGTCCGTGGAGCCCGAGACGGACAGCCTGACGCTGGCCGCAGCCATCATCAAATTCGACCGGTTCGAGTGGCTGGTGGAGAAGGCGACGGAACTGGGCGTGGGCTGCATCCTGCCGCTGGTTTCACGACGTACCGCATCGCACCTGGCACAAGCGGCCGGCAAGCGCGTCGAGCGCTGGCGCCGTGTGGTTCACCAGGCCGCCGAGCAGAGTCGCCGCAGCACCGTGCCTACGGTACAGGCGCCGCAGACGCTGGCGGTATTCCTGGAGTCGCGGTCGGCGGCTTCCCCAACGTTTTGGCTGGCCGAGAGCGGCCCCGCCCAAGCTTTGCTTCTCGCCTTGAATGACCGCAAAGGCTCGGGTCCCTTTACCGTGGTGGTCGGCCCGGAAGGAGGCTGGACGGAGGAGGAATCCACCGCCGCGGGAAGCGCCGGCCTTTATCACGTCACGTTGGGGGACGGAATACTGCGCGCCGAAACTGCGGCCTTGGCGGCCCTGGCGGTGGTGCAGGCGTGGCGCGCGCTCGGTGCGAATGCGGGCCGGACATAGTTTGACCGGGTTGTGGTTGCCGTTCGGGGCGATTCACGCCACCATGGAAGGTATCCATGACACGCGATGAACGCCTTGCGTTGCAACACCAATACTGGCTGAGCCAGACGCGCCCCGGCTTGACGCCCAAGCACGTCGTTGAATTTGTCGAAGAATTTGGCCTGGTGACCCTGGTTGCCACGCCGGCCTTGCAACTTCCGGCGCTCGAGCGACTCGTAGAACCGCCAAACGAGCAGCTGCTCGGCGAGTTGCACCTCACGCTGGAGCGTTGTCTCGCCGCCCACGCCGTGGTCGAGGTGGACTGTTGGCCCGGGCACAAGCTGTACATTCCGGACGAGCTTCTCCCTTTTTGTTACGCCCTGGTGGGGGACCGTCGTCCGCAACTCGACGCTGCCGCCCAGGTGCAGCAGGGCAAGATTTCGCGCTTGGCCGGTGAAGTGTTCGAGGTGCTGTTGACCTCGCCCCCGCTGACCGCGGCAGGCTTGCGTGATCTTTTGGGCGCCGGGCGGGTTTCCACGCTGGCCGTGGAACGTGCCTTGGCAGAACTCACGCCAACCCTCAAGATCATTCGTGTCGGGTTGGAAGACGGGGCTCCCCTCTGGCAGCCGTTGGTGAGAATTGATCCCGAAACCACGCAGGCGGCGCAGCAAATATCGCGACCCGAAGCCTTGGCAGCGCTTATCTCCAAGCTACTGGGGTCCGTCATTGTCGCCACCGAGGACGAGCTGGCCCAGTTCTTTCATCCCGTGGCGCCATTGTCTCGTACGCGCGCCGCCCTGCGCGGGCTGCAGGCCGGGCGGGAACTGATTCCGGAGTCGCTCGACGGCGAGGCGGCGGTGCGGCTGGCGCACCACGTCTTGGCGCTCGATCCGCCCAACCCGGATGGACCACGCGACTGACGCCAAGGCGGGTGCAGGGAAGCACGCGGAATCAGCGTTATCCTGTAAGCAGTGGAAGGAATGCCCCCCACGCGAAGGGGGTTGACTGCGGAGTTGCGGTCGCTTCCACGCGATTGTTGAAACGAGCAAGGAGACCCCCATGGCATTTGAAGTTCCCGCTCTGCCGTACGCCTACAATGCGCTGGAGCCGCATGTGGACGAGCAGACCATGCATTTGCATCATGACAAGCACCATGCAGCCTACGTCACCAACCTCAATGCGGCCATTGAGAAAAGCCCTGCGGCCGCAGGTCTCGGTGTCGAACAGGTGTTGCGCCGCCTGAACGAAGTTGTCCCGGAAGCCTCGCGGCCCGCCGTTCGTAATAACGGCGGGGGCCACGTGAACCATACGATGTTCTGGGAGATCATGACTCCTGGCGGGAGTAAGACTCCGCAAGGTGCACTGGCCGCGGCCATTGATCACGCCTTCGGTTCATTCGAACAGTTCAAAACGGCGTTCAATGACGCCGGGATGAAGCGTTTCGGCTCCGGGTGGGTCTTTTTGCTGCACAACGCCGGCAAGCTGGAGATTATTTCGACCGCCAACCAGGACAGCCCTTTGATGGACGGGCATTATCCGATTCTGGGCAACGACGTTTGGGAACACGCCTACTACCTCAAGTACCAGAACCGGCGTGCTGACTACCTTGCGGCCTGGTGGAACGTGGTGAATTGGGACAAGGTTGCCACGCGTTTTGAGCAGGCGAAAAAGTCCGCCTGAACTGCACCGCGGTCAATTCTATTGGAACGCGAGCGCAGCGCTCCGGCGGAAGGCCGGGCGTTGCGCTCGTTCTACGTCAAGGGCCAGCGTCCCGGACCCAATCGAGTGGTATAGACTGGCGCAGTTGAGACTCACTACCCCAAATGCGCACCAGTATCGGAAATAACCTGATCCCGCGGGGAATGGATTTTCCCGCCGGTTTGGAATTGATTCGAAAAGCCGGCTTCCAGGGTGTCGAACTGTGGTTGGAAAAGGACGGATACTTTTCAACTTCCACGACCGACGCTGCGGCCCTCCAAATCCTGCGACTGGTGCGCGAGCACGGCCTGCAGGTCTCAAACGTATCCACGGCCTTGCATTGGGATGCGCCCCTCTCAGCGCGCGACCCGGAGACGCGGCGCCGCGCCGTCTCAATCGTCCGCCGTCAGATCGAGCTGGCACAACTTCTGGCCACCAATGAGGTGCTCGTGGTCGCCGGGTTGGTTACTCCGGAGGTTCCACCCGCCGAGTGTTACCAGCGCTGTCTGGAGACCTTGGCGCCGCTGGGCGGCGAGGCGCGCAGGGCGGGAGTGGTCATTGGTCTGGAGAACTGCAATGCCGAGCAGCGCTTCTTGATGGGGCCTCTTGAGTTTGTCCGCTTTTTGGAAGCGCTGGGTCCGGGCTTTGGCGCGCATCTCGACGTGGGAAATATCCACGACACCGGGTTTCCAGAGCACTGGGTGGAGGCGCTGGGCACACGCATCGCGCGGGTTCACGTCAAGGACACGTTGCGGGGCCGCGGACGGGGCGGGGGATCGGTCTATACC
>Ga0102924_1003355_pt1 | contig 16862 bp, 9 predicted proteins | sample PaiPotPPM11metaG_FD_80116 | JGI IMG/M metagenome (GOLD analysis project Ga0102924, IMG submission 80116) | Iron sulfur acid spring bacterial and archeal communities from Banff, Canada, to study Microbial Dark Matter (Phase II) - Paint Pots PPM... ...
ACTCTGGCCACCCGTCGAGCCACCATTTGTCGAAACGACTTGTCCTGACTGAACAGCCTGCTTCTGCTGTTTCAGTGCTGCCACTTTGGGTTCGGAGTCGCCCGATTTCGGATTCGACTTCATCGTGCCGGGCTGACTGTGTTTGGCTTTCAACTTCGCGACAATCAGCCGCTCCTGCTCCGGTGTCAATTTCGGATGCTTTCGATCCGACGCGGCTTTCGCAACCTGCTTGCCGCCTCCTGAGGATTTGTTATTTGCGGCATTGACGTCCAGCATGGCCTTCAAAATCGTTTCGTTGACTCCGTCCTTGTGCAGCGCCAACAAAGCTGCGGGAGTTACATCGAACCGGCACGGGCTGGTACGAATCGAGGCAAGGATGGCTGATTCTTCCACCCCGGCCTTCACCATCTTCACAACATCGGCGTTGGTCAGGAATTTTCCCCGATCCTTCTCCGGAGTCCTGTCTTGCGTATGAACCTCTTGCGCTTGCGGGATAGGAACGGCTGCACCCAGTAGCAGCGAGCAGCCCAGCGCAAATACTCTTAAAACCTTTGCTGTCATGAAAGACCTCCTCGGCAAATCTGTACTCGAAATCAGAACGATTCCGCCCATCGAGCCTGAGTTCATGTAAATCCCTCCCACAATTTCCGCTTGAATATCGCAGGCTCCTTGGTAGGTCAAATGAACTGAGGCTGACACTGAAGTGACCCGGCAACTCCTCTTATTTGAAGGGTTTAACGATTTGAGTGACCGGATCAGGGATGGCGAAATAACGATTTCCTGGGAAAATTGGAGCAAGAAAAATCTAAGTCAGAGGAACGTTCTGTAGAGGCTGGCTCTAAACGACGTGGGACAATGGCCATTCATGATGCTCATCTCGCCCACCGATGACAGAGTATTGATCGACCGCCCCGAGGCCTTCAGCAACAGCGCTCTCCTTTGCTGCTGCGCCAGCATTGGGGAGGATCTGGACAAAGATAATGTCGTCGCACCCCGCCCGGAACACGGATCTCGCGGCTGGAAGTTGTGGCTTAACGAGAACCGGAGAAGATTGTAGATGTTCTCTCCCGCCCTTGCTCATCTCCTGCTGTCGACCATCATCGCTGTGAGCGTAGCCCTGATGCTCGTCCGCCCGCGAGGTGTGCCCGAGGTTTATTGGGTCGGCGGAGGCGTTCTCCTCCTATTATCCTTGCGCCTCGTAAATCCGCGCCTCGCCTGGCTCGCGATCGGCAAAGCGTTAGACGTCTGCTTTTTCTTGGTTGGCATGATGTTGCTGTGCGAACTTGCTCGTGAACATGGCGTCTTCGACTGGCTTTCGGCGATTGCAGTAAGAAAAGCGAACGGATCCTGCGTGAGACTGTTCACTCTGGTGTACGCCGTCGGTACATTGGTGACGGTGTTCCTGTCCAACGATGCGACCGCCGTTGTTCTTACGCCGGCGATCCTCACCGCGGTTCGTAAAGCAAGAGTCCAGCCGCTTCCCTATTTGTTCGTTTGCGCCTTCATCGCGAACGCAGCGTCGTTTCTCTTACCGATTTCGAATCCTGCGAACCTCGTTGTCTTTCACGATGCCATGCCCCCGCTCGGCCGATGGCTGGTCGCTTTTGGCATTCCCTGCTTGCTATCGATCGGCTCAACGTACGTGGTGCTGCGCTGGGTCTATCGCAAAGAACTATGCGACAGCATTGACCATACAGTCGAAGCCAGGACTTTGGACGGCAACGGTAAGCTCGTACTCGTCAGTGCAGTGCTTATGATCGTCATTTTGCTCACCGCCTCTTCGCTGAGCAAAGACTTAGGCCTGCCTACGTGCCTCTCCGCATTAGTCATCACGGCCATTGTCTGCATCAAGGAGCGGACGAATCCGGTATATTTCGCTCGCGAGATCAGTTGGGAAACACTGGCGCTGGTCGCCGGTTTGTTCGTCATGGTCGACGCTATCGAGAGTGTCGGCGCCATGCGTTACACCTCAGAATGGCTCAACTGGGTGCAGCAACAGGGGATTGTCGCCGGAGATTTGATTGCCGGTTTCTCAGTCGGCATCGCCAACAACCTTGTGAACAATCTCCCCCTCGGGCTCATCGTGGGCAGCACTCTTCACGCGACACAAGCCAAGGGGCCGATCGCTCAGGCTGTTTTAATTGGGGTGGATCTTGGACCGAATCTTTCCATTACTGGATCACTGGCAACCATCCTGTGGCTGATCGCATTGCGTAAGGAAAAGCTTAACGTCAGCTTTTGGGATTTCCTCAAAGTCGGGGCGCTTGCCATGCCGATCGCGCTGCTGGCGGCTCTCGGCGGAGCGATGTTAATGCAACTGTGGTTTCGGGCTTCGTAGCATAGTCCGATGGGTTAGCTCGGAAAAGCTAGTCCTTTCCGCTAGTATCCATACTCTTCCGCGTGTTATAGAGTCCTGCTGCTCGGATGCCCGATGAAAATGAATCGGACAGAATAAGAACCATCGCGGTCCCCCACTCGCGGTGACAAACTTCCAGGAGAACGCAAATGAGACAGCTTCGTTCTATGCTCGCCCTTGCTGCTTTGGCCGTATCAATTCTGGGGACGCAGACAGCAAGTGCCCAGAAGCCCTGGACTACTCAGGGCTCGAAGACCGCGATAGGGCCCACCGGTGTTTCCGACCTGTTGAAAGTGGACTACTTCGTCAACGCCAACACGACAGGTGTTCAGGATGAAACCGTACAAATCACCAACCCCGGCTCCCCGACGGGCAACCTATGCGCTCAGATTTACGTGTTCGACCCGTATCAGGAATTGTCGGAGTGCTGCGCCTGCTTAGTCACGCCGGACGGGTTGCGCACGCTCTCGGTCAACAAAGACCTGACTTCGAACCCTCTCACCGGCGTGACGCTGACGACCGGTTCGGTGTCCATCGTTTCTGGTTACACGAGTTCGACATTCAACACGACTTGCAATCCCCTGAACAATATTGTCTCGCCGACAATCCGGGCTTGGGGCACGCACCTCTATCAGAATGGATCCAGCTACCAGATTACCGAAAGCGAGTATTCAGACCGTTCGCTGGGGTTGTGGAACGACAATCTGTTGACCGCGTGCGCTGCCATCCAGATCGATGGTAGCGGGCATGGCACCTGCTCTTGCGGCACAGGCGACTAGTTGGGCGTCGACAAATCGTTTTGTGATTCAATCAATTAGGCCCAATCGTAAAAGATTGGGCCCTTTTATTTTCCGTTCCGCGCTTGCGTGTTTTTTCCAAAATGAAGTCCCCCGCCCCTGCGTTACTTCCATCTTTTTAGGCAATTATGAGCGCCGAAATGTTAGTGACTCCCGGCTAGGCGGATGGGTTAAGCCATTTGTAGGATAGACAGGAAGAGAAAACCGCTTAAGTATAGCCGCCATTGGGACGTGAACTTTCCCTTGGGCCGATCCCGCATCACAATAAACTTCCTCTCCACGTTCCTGCACTCGCACCGGCTAATAAGCGTAAGAAACGGCTCAGGAGGATCTCCGTATGTCTCGTCCACTTCTGTCATTGGTCATTGCCCTTAGTGTGATTATGCCCGCATTCCGGTTGGCAGCCGGGCAGCAAAGTTCATCCACCAATTCCGCTGAAGAGAAAGCAGAGCCCTGGGACGACGGCGACGCTGGTATTAAGAAGTTCTGGGCGGACCGAATGCGCAACGGGCCAGTTCCGCGCAATGCCTATGAGAAGGCGAAGAAGCAACAGTGGGATAAGCTGCCCAAGGCGAGCGGGGCGATGCGAGGCAAAGCCGCGCCGGGATCTGCCTCTTCGAGCTTGAACGGCGTGGTGTGGCGCGCGCTCGGGCCGAGTCCCATTCAGGCCGGCAATAGTTTCTGGAACGGTCGCGTGAACGGCATTGCGATCAATCCCTACAATCCCAACGAGATCATCCAAGGGGCGAGTTCCGGCGGCGCGTGGCGATCCAATGATGCGGGCAACACGTGGACGCCGTTGATCGACCACGAGCCATCGCTCGCCATCGGCGAGCCCAATTCCATCGCCATAGACCCGAATAATACCAACACAATCTACGTCGCGGGCTCAAACTACACCAACAACTCGGCCTCTACGGCGGGTTTGCTGAAGTCGACCGACGGCGGCGGCAGTTGGATCGTTCTCGGCTCTGGCTTCCCATCTACGAACAACGGGAACGGCTTTATTTTCCAGGGGCAGAACATCAACGGCGTGGTCGTTGACCCCGCTAACAGCAACCTGGTGTACGTGGCCGCGAGTAACGGACTTTACACCTCCAGCGACGGAGCCAACAACTGGATTCAAGGGACAAATGGGTTCGGTTACGGGCAATCGCTGGTGTTGGATGCATCATCGCCATCGGCCAACCGTATCCTGTATGCCGGAGTTCGCTCACAAGGCGTTTATCAGACGAACAACGGGGGAGCCAGCTGGACGGAGGTGCTGAGTTCTACCACCCCTGCTGTCGCCGCCGCGCTCGCTACGCACGTCGCGTCAGGGGCTCCAGCACCGGGCATCGGCAAGGTCATCGTATCCCTGGCGCCTCCTACCACACCGCCGAATGCGGCGGGAGTGCAAGTCATTTACGTGGTGCTTGAGGGTACGGGTGGGAATTTCCCCATCCCCAATGACCCCTACTACAACATCCTGGGCATTTTTCAGAGCACGAATCAGGGTGTGACCTGGACGCAGCGGAGTTCGACTGGCCTTTTCCCCTCGGGAGGCGCCTGTCAGTGCTTCTACACCAACACCCTCGCAGTGGATCCCGGATCTCCCGGAGACGGCATCAACGACATTCTCTACTGGGGCGGCACCGATACCTGGGTTTCGACCGACGCGGGTAACACATTCACCGACGTCACAAACGGAATCCATGCCGACAGCCACAGCTATGGCTTCGTGGTGCAACCTTCCGCTCCGACTTTTGTTTACGCCGGCAACGATGGCGGCATCTGGCGGACCGAAAATACCGGAGGAACCTGGACGGGCACCAACGGCGGCTCGCCGCCCACTACCATCAATGGAGGTGGGCTGCAAACGAGTTTGATCTATCACATGGACATCAAGCGGGACGCCACCGCGAGTGTCACTCTGATTGCACTTCAGGACAACGGTACTGTGCAATACACCGGCACTGAGCCATGGCAGAACACAGCAGGAGGCGACGGCATCATCGTAGTGTTCGACCAGACCGGCATCCCCGCGAACGAGGGCCTTGCCTATGCGGTCAACGACGGCGGCCCGATGGCTTCCAGCAACAGTGGATCGAGCTGGTCCGGTATCACCGGCAATATCCCAAACGGCGGTTGCAACAATCAGATTGCAACTTTCAGCAACTCGCTCGACGTGGATCCGAACAATGCGGGCTATCTCTACTTCGGCGGCACCTCGAACCAGCCCACCGGATGTGCCAATCCGGTGCCGGGGCAGATCTTCCAGACCACTAACGGTGGGAGCAGCTGGCGCCAGATTACAAGCTTTACGGCGATCACAGGTGCGGGGCCGACGGCAGTCTCGATCGGTAACCCCAACATCGTGGCGGTTGTGGAGGGTGGTGTCAATGTTTACCTCAGCACGAATGCCCTGGCATCGACCGTCGGACCGCCGAGCGGAGTGGTATTCACCAACATCACACGGAATTTGCCCGCCGCAGGCGTGTCACAGCTGGCTTTCGACCCGAACGATCCGAGCACTCTGTATGCAACTCTGTCGGGGTACGGCGCCACGCACGTGATGAAAACCACGATCGGTGGCTCGACTTGGACCGATCTTTCGCCCACGTCGCCGCCGGTGTTCATCCCCTTCAACACGATTGCGCTGGACGGAGGGTCAAACCCATCCGGGATTTACGTGGGAACCGACCTGGGTGTGCTGCGCTCTTTGGACGGTGGCAATACCTGGGCCGCCCTAGACGATATCCACCTGCCCAACGCGCCGGTCACTCAATTGCGCATCAACCAGCAAGCCGGTGTGCTGCGCGCGTCCACCTACGGCCGCGGCGTCTTCGATTTCGCCCAAGCAAACGGCCCCGTAATTTCCATCAACCAAACGAACGGATTGGATTTCGGAAGTGTTTGCGTAGGAGCCACCTCCACTCAGACCTTCGAAGTCATTAATACGGGATCGCAAAATCTGCTCGTCACGAATGTGCAGAACCTGTTCAACTCGCCAGGTTTCAGTATCGCAAACAATATTCAGCTGCCCATCAGCATCAGCCCGGATTCGTCAATCACTTTCACGGTGCAGTTCACTCCGACTGCCGGACAATCGTCCAGCGCCGACATCCGCATTACCAGCAACGACCCAAGCGCGCCTTACGTCGATCTGACGGCGACGGGCAGCGCCGCAGCAGCCAGTATTAACGCCACCATCGTGAATAGCGGGAACTTCGGTAGCGTGTGTCCTGGCGGCCAGTCGAGCATCAACCTCAACGTGACGAACCAGAGTTCCTGCAATCTCGTCATCAACAACATCACCACTACTGCGAGTTTCCTGCCGCCGACGACCGTGTCGTATCCGTTGACTTTGACGGCGGACGGTACCATCTCACTCCCACTGGCGTTCGATCCCAGTATTTCTCAGGCGTGCAGCAACACTGTCCCGGTCACAGGGACGGTGACCGTCTATAGCAACGATCCGACACAGCCCTTCGGCACCACCTTGGGTCTGGCCGGTACGGTGCCCTGCCCGCACATTGCCACCACCATTCCCAACAATGGAAAATTCTCTACCCTCTGCTCGGGACAGGTATCTGACCTGAACCTTGAAGTGCTCAACACAGGTCAGTGCAACCTGAACATCACCAGCATCTCGTCGAGCAGCACGCAATTTGCGCTGCCAACCAGCCCCCTGGTGTTGAGCGCCGACGCCAACGCGGACCTGCCGGTCGCCTTCCAGCCGGCCAAATACGGAAGTCCGGGCTACGTAACTTGCAGCAATACCGTGCCTGAAACTTCCAACATCACTCTCGTCAGCAACGATCCCACGACACCGGTCCTCGTTGTACCGGTGCAAGGGATTGAGGGCTGTCCGACGATGGTGCTCGGCCCGCTGAACCTGACTGGCGTCAATGATTATCCGCCGACCGTTTCCGATCCGACGGGAGCTTTAGGCTGCTATACCGACAAGCAGATCACGGTGAGCAACACGGGAATCTGCCCGCTTTACGTGGTCAATGCGGCGACCGTCAACGGACTGGATGGCAAGGGCTTGCTATTGCCGCCCTCACCGCTCGAATACAACGTGGTGAATACTCCGCTGCCGATCACCGTCAAACCGGGCGGGAAACCGGCTCCACTTACGGTTCGCTTCAAGCCGGAGATCCTTACCGATCAGAATCCCACCGCTCCAGACCAGCAGACGGGAACGCTGAACATCACGAGCAACGACCCGGTGGCTGGGGATAACACGGCCGCGCTGTGCGGCGAACCCGTGTACCACAGCGGCGCCCGAATCCTGCTCGTGGATACTCTTAATAATCCGATCAGCTCGGTGACAGAGCTTATCCTGACTACCACCGACATTACGCCGCCGTTCAACGAGACGCTGAAGCCGGCACCTTTGCAACCGCCGGCCAATGTTTGCGGCAACACCATCAACTACCACCTGGACAATGAGACGCTGAATCCGACGGGCAAGAATCCGAATGCCTACTATCGGATACTGGTGAAGGACAACCCCCACTATTATCCGCCGGTGGATTTCCGCCTGGCTCAATGCCAGTTCCAGCAGATTGTGGTAGTGCGGCAGTATTAGAGTGCCAGCCTCCGTATTGAAGACTGGATCAGCAACATGTGCCGGAACCGCGAGGTTCCGGCACATAATTTTTAAAAGAATCAGGGGACGAACCAAAATGAAGCGCCCGACGTTACTGCTGCTGACACTTCCGCTTTTCCTTTCTGCTATGTTCGGCCAAAGCGGGGGCCAGACGGCTACCGTTGCCGAGGTTGAGGGAGAGAAGATCTCATCGCAGGAATTGACCGAAGCTTCCGGGGAACAGCTGGCAACCCTGGAAGAGCAGGCATATCGCTTGAAGCAGGAGAAATTGGAACAACTGATCGACACTCGCCTGCTAACGCGAGAAGCGAAGCGACGAAATATCCCGTTGGAAGAGTTGATTCGCACCGAGGTAACAGCTAAGGCAAAGGAAGTGACACCCGAGGAAATTCATCGGGTCTATGAACTGAACAAAGCGACATTACAGAAACCGGAACCGGAAGTGGCAGACCAGTTGCGGACTGTCTTGCGCGAGCAAAACGAAGCGACGCGGCGGCACGAATTTGCCAACACCCTGCGATCAAACGCGAAAGTGGCCGTTTATCTGGAGCCGCCCGATCCGTTTCGCGCAGCCGTGGGCTCGGATGGGCCCAGTCGAGGCCTGCCCACAGCTCCGGTAACGATCGTCGAATTTGAAGACTTCCAGTGCCCCTTCTGCAGGAAAGCTCAAGACACCCTGCAGCAGGTTTTGGTCAAGTACAAAGACACGGTGCGATTGGTTCATCGCGATTTCCCTCTTCAGCCATTGCATCCCACAACATGGAAGGCCCATGAGGCGGCGCGCTGCGCGGGGGAGCAGGGGAAGTTCTGGGAGTACCGCGACCTGCTCTATAAGAACGCCCCTTCGCCTCCCGAGCAGTTGTCCACGTTTGCCTCACAACTTGGTATGGACTCCGCCGCTTTCAAGGCGTGTGTTGACAGCGGAAAATTCAAGGCCGCCGTGCAAAAGGATGAAGATGAAGGCGACCGACTGGGAGTCCAGGGCACCCCCGCTTTTTTCATCAATGGACGCCCCCTCGCTGGGGCTCAGCCGGAAAGCCAATTCTCTCGCATGATTGACGAAGAGTTAAACAAACAGGCGCATCGATGATGCACCGTATCGTCAGCTTGCAGAATTCGCACCTTACTTCGTTTTCGCATTTTGTTGCTGGCTGGTCGTAACGCACTGCTCGAGCTTTAAGATCTCGAATATGGTGCGTCCCGCGAGGATTTCGCCCTTAACCTCGTTTTCCTTCCTTACGACCTCCGAGGCTAAGTCAATCGCTTCGTGCACTCGGGCATGCGGGATACTGGTTAGGCCATTCGCATCAGCAATCACGAAATCCTTCGGATTAATCGTTAGTGTGCCGATCAGTATCGGGACGTTGATACGGCCGTAGGCTTCCTTTTTTGCTCTACGTGGGTCGAACCGCCGACAAAACACCGGGTAGCCGAGCGTTCGGATTTCCAGCGGGTCGCGCACTGGTCCGTCCACGATAGTTCCCGCCAGGGCTTTTGACTTTGCTGAGATCGACATTAGCTCGCCCCAAAGGGCACCATCGCAGTCAGGCGAACCGCCAACAATCAGGGCGTCACCAGGTTGAGCAAGATGCAGAGCATGGTGGGCCGTCAGGTTGTCTCCCAGTACACATTCGACCGTGAAAGCGGGACCGCAAATACGAAACTGAGGATCGATTGGAAGGATCGAAGTCTCGATGGAACACGAAACTCCCAGCGCATCCGAAAGCTGGCAGATGGTGAACCGACGCAATTCGGCGATTGTGTCAGATGCTGGCATACCACCTATAACCTTGTTTCGGAGGTATAAAGCTCAGCCCGTCGCCGAAGTTTTTCACGTCGTCCGCTAGGCGGAAAAGAGTTCGCGACACCAACCCCGGGCGAAACTTCCGGGGACGCCAAAGTCGACATTCTTCCCTCTCCTCTCGGCGGTCGCTCAACTACATTTGTGGCGCCACAATCAGTAGGTGAAAGGTTCCCGGCGTGAATTCGGGGAGGTTCCCGGGATCAGGAGGTTTCGAACCGGGTTTAACTTGCTCCGACGGCAGGAAGAGTTTGTGGCTGAGCGGATCGAGAGCCATGGTGCGCGCCTCTTTTTCGGTTTTCAAAGTTTGCACCACGGTGTACTTGTCGGGGCTGTCCTGCCTCACTACTGTTAGCGTCCCATCGCAATTGGAGGAGAATACGAGTTTCCGCTCAGCGTCATAGATCGCGGCATCCGGCTCAACTCCGACCGGAATCCGGGAAATTTGTTTTCCCGTGTCCGCATCGGTGACAATCATGAACTTGTTGTCGCACACAGAAAACAGGCGTCGCCCTTGCGTATCCATCGCTAATCCGGACGGTCCCACGCAAGGTGCCAAAGACCACTCGTTTTGTACTTTCGTGCCGTCCGCGTCAAGGCGCACCAGGGAGTTCTTGTTCTCGATGTTTACAAAAACATTTCCCTTGCCGTCGGTCGCGGCAAATTCTGGAATGCCATTCAGCGGAACTGTCGCAACAATCCTTTCGGCCGTAGCATCGATCACGCTTGCACCGTGGCTGTGTGCGTTGAATGCATACACTCGCTTCCTGGTTGGTTCATACAAGACCGCATCGGGGCCATTGCCAACTTTGATTTTGTTCGTCACCCGGTTCGACTTCAGATTGAACACGACGATGGCGTCGTCGCCACCATCACTGATAAATCCTTTGTCGAGTTCGTGCGCCAGAGCAACTCCGTGGACACGCTTCAGGTTGCCGATGGAATCGAGTTCTTTGCCCGAGTCAAGGTCAAGGATCAGCACCTCATTGCCGCGAGTTACGTACAAGTGGTGATTGGAGGGGTCTGAGGTCAAGTAATCCCAATATGTCTGATCGCCTCCGAACGGAATATGATCGGTCACAGCAAACTGCTGTGCGCTCAACGAAACGGAGCACCACATACCAAAAACAAGTCCCGCGAAACTGCGAGTCCCCACAGAATTACCTCCTCCCAGGATGACGCGTTCTCATTGGCACAGACAAATCAGCGATCCTCGAAACCGACGCTTTCCACAGGTTTGCTGCGTTGCTTTGCCATATCTTCGATTAGCGCGAAGTGTTCCATCATCATCCTGGCTGCGGCTACAGGATTTTGCTTGTCGATTTCCAGGTATATGTTTTCGTGGGAGCGATAGGAACCGGTGTAATCGGTCAGAAGACGAACGGTTTCTTTCCTGCTCTCCAGCAACATTTGCGAAAGCATTTCGATAATCGTGGCCATGACTCCATTGCGTGCTGCCCGGACGATACAGCTATGAAATTCGGGCTCAGTGCGGCACCACGCTTCCGGATCACCCATCGCCTTCTGCATTTCATCCAGCGCGCGACGCATTGCTTCTAAATCGTCGTGAGTCCGCCGTTTGGCGGCGAGGCTTGCCAGCTCAACTTCGAGCGTGCGGCGCGTTTCAAAGAGGTCGTTCTTTGCCACATTCTTGAGTGCCAAAGCGAATTCCAAGGGAACTCGCATGATGTCGCTGGCGGAATCCGCTAAATACGAACCAGAGCCTTGCCGCGCCCTGATCACTCCCATGATCTGGAGGGCTCGAAGTGCCTGCCGCAGCGTCGGCCGGCTTACCGCAAGTGCCTCGGCTAAGTCGCGCTCGGGTGGCAGCCTTTTGCCCGGGACAAAAACCTTCCGCTCGATAAGATCCTTGAAGCGCGCAATTAACTCGTCCGAAATGGCCACCTTATTAATACGGGGGCCGATATCAATGGCTAGAGGCATATGCGATTTCTTTCAACTGAAATGACCGAAAATTTATACCGTTAGGGCTGAGGCTTGTCAATTGGTAAATTGGACAATTGGTAAACTTAAATAATAGTTGACAACCTGACCAATTACCGGATATACATTCGTCCGCTTTCCGTTCCTTCAATACACGGCGCGATTATCGGAGATGCGATGCGAATCGGAAAACTAGTTCCCATGATCCCTTTTTTCATTATTCTGGCGACCGCAAGCTCGTGGGGGCAGACGGCCAGCAGTTCCATTCATGGGACCGTCACGGACCCCAACGGATCGGTCATTCCAGAGGCGACCTTAACCCTCTCTAACCCGGAGTCGGGATTCGTCAGGAGCGCCAAGACAAGCGATGGGGGAACATACCAATTCCTGCAACTTCCTCCTGCGACTTACGAACTTACCGTCGCAGCCCCAGGGTTTGCCACGAAAAAGCAGACCAACGTCGTGCTTATGGTCAATACGCCCGCCACCCTTGATGTGGCCATGCAGGTAGCAAGCACGCAAACAATCCTCGAAGTCGTGAGCAACGCTCCGCTTGTAAACACGCAGGAGGCCAGCCTCGGGCATGCTTTCAATGCCGACCAGATTTCATACTTGCCCTTTGAAGGAAGAGAAGCGACGAGCATCCTTAGTTTGCAGCCAGGCGTCACATTCACGGGTAATGGCAGCAACATCAGTGCAGCGTCAGATAGCCGAAGCGGCTCAGTCAACGGCGCGCGCAGCGATCAAACCAACGTCACACTAGACGGAATCGACGACAACGACCAGACGCAAGGCCTCGCCTTTACTGGGGCTCTGCGCCCCACGCTGGATTCGCTCCAGGAATTTCGGGTGACCACCAGCAATGCCACGGCCGACGCCGGCCGTTCCTCTGGCGGACAGGTAGCGCTCGTCACCAAGAGCGGCACAAACAGCATTCATGGCACCGCATACTGGTATTATCGTCCTCCCTTCGGAGCCGCCAACGATTGGTTCAATGAGAACGCCGAAGTCTCCCAAGGATTGCCCAACAAGCCGCCGTTTCTTCTGCGGAACACCTTCGGCGCAACTTTCGGGGGCCCCATCCGCAAAGATCGTCTCTTTTACTTCCTGGCTTATGAAGGCCAGCGGACCCGCGAAAATCTTCAGGTCACCCGCGTTGTTCCCAGCGGCGCTCTTCGCAATGGATCGATCACCTACCCGTGCACGCAAGATCCAACATGCCCTTCGTCCGGCACGTTCACTCTAACCGCCGCGAACCTTGCCACGATGGACCCCAACTGCACCAGCTTGGGAACCTGCCCGCTCGGTCCTGGTGCCGATCCCGCGGTGATGCAGCTCTTCCAGCAATATCCCGAGCCCAACTCTACGACCGTCGGAGACGGCTACGACTTTCAAGGCTTCACTTTCTCCTCGCCGCTGCCGGCCAAGCTCGACACGTACGTTGCAAAGATCGATTACAACCTCACCGCGAATGGCACGCATGCGCTCTTCGTTCGGGGTGGACTCATGAGCGATCGCGGCGCATCCAGAGCGGATTCTACTTCGATCACGGGCACCGGCGGATCCGAATTTCCCGGCCAGCCATCGAACATTACATCTCTCAACTCCTCGAAGGGATTGATTGTCGGCTACACCGGTGTCCTGCGCCCGAATCTTCTGAACAATCTCCGTTACGGATATATCCGACAGTCCTTCGCCGATCTCGGCCGCCAATCGCAGCACTTTATCAACTTCCGTGGACTCGACAACCTGACCGCGCAGACTCCCAGCACGAATACCACCGTCCCCGTCCACAATCTCGTCGACGACATTGCTTGGACCAAGGGCGCGCACACCATCGAGTTCGGGGGCAATCTGCGTATCATCAACAACATTCGTCAATCGAACGCCACGTCTTTTTTCACCGCGCAAACTGATTCTTTCTGGCTTGCCGGCTCCTGCATCTCCACTTGTAGCACTCCGGTGAGCCTTGATCCTTCCGGTTTCGGCTTCCCCGCCGTCGATTCCAGCTTCGGTCCCAGTTACGATTTCGCCGTCACAGCGCTCGCCGGACTGGTTACGGTCGTGAATTCCAACTACAACCTGAATAAATCGCTCACCGCGTTGCCCGAAGGGACCGCCGTCCCGCGCCACTTCCGCAACCATGAATACGAGTTCTACGCGCAAGACACGTATCACCTGAAACCCAATCTCACCCTGACCTACGGCCTGCGCTACACACTTCTTCAACCTCCTTACGAAACCAACGGCACGCAGGTTGCCACTGATCAGAGTCTCGACGGATGGTTCAAACAGCGCGGCGCGGCCATGCTCCAAGGCGAAGCCTATGAACCGCTGCTGACTTTCAGCTTGTCAGGACAAGCAAATGGCAAGAAACCCTACTGGAATTACGACTACAACGACTTTGCTCCCCGTCTGTCCATTGCCTATTCGCCCAAGGCCGACGACGGATTTTCCAAGCGCATCTGGGGGGGCCCTGGCAAGAGCTCCATCCGGGTCGGTTACGGGATTTACTACGACCACTTTGGTGAAGGCATCGTCAACAGTTTCGACCAACTCGGTTCCTTCGGACTGACGACCACGCTCACCAATCCCGCCGGCGTGCAAACCGTCGACGGCTCAGCGCGCTTTACCACCATCAGCGCGATTCCCACGACCAGCGCAAGCACCAGCGGCGTCTGTCCGGTCGCGCCCTGCCCACTGGTTGAGCCCGCGCCCTCCGGATCGTTCCCTGTCACTCCACCCGCCGGCATCGCCTCTGGCTATGCCATTACGTGGGGCCTAGATGACCATCTCAAGACTCCTTACTCCAATCTCCTCGATTTCTCGATCACGCGTGAGTTGCGCAGGAGCTTCGTTTTCGAAGCCTCGTACGTCGGTCGCTTCGCGCATCGCCTGCTGCAAGAAGAAGACTTTGCCATGCCCGCAGACCTCTGGGATCCCAAATCCCACACGGACTACTTCGGTGCCGCCACCAATCTTGCGAAGCAATATCGTGCCGGCGTACCGATTCAAAACGTGCAGCCGATTCCTTACTGGGAAGACATTTATCCCGCCGCAGCTGGATCTTCCGCGACCCAAGTTGGCGCCGAGTGCGGCAATCCAGGCGGCCTTTGCGGAGCCCAAACCACCGGAGGCGTTCCCGCCACTCTTACTGCCACGCAAGCCATGTACGATCTCTTCGCCTTCAATGCCGGTAATGAAACTACGGCACTCGAATACGCCGACGTCCCCGGACTTGTCAGCGCCAACGGTTGCTATCCTGCATGCGCGACCGTCAATGGCCAACAGACTCCTTACACCTTCTACTCACCGCAGTACTCTTCGCTCTACGGATGGAACACGATTGGCAACAGCTCGTACAATGCTGGCCAATTCAGCGTGCGCCGCCGCATGTCCGATGGCCTGCAATTCGATCTGAACTACACCTATTCCAAATCCATGGACATCGGCTCTAATGCCGAACGCATCAACCATTTCCAGGGCAGCGGATTTGCCAGTCAGGTCATCAACTCCTGGTTCCCCAACCAGCTCCGTGGCGTCTCCGATTTCGATAACACTCACGAATTCAATGCCAACTGGGTTTATCAACTGCCCATCGGACACGGCAAACGCTTCGCCGGAGGCGTAACCGCCTGGTCGACGCGGCCATCGGCGGATGGACTGTCTCTGGTCTCTGGCGCTGGACCAGCGGCTATCCCTTCTCCATCAGCAGCGGTTTCGGATGGGCTACCAATTTTGACGAGCAGTCCCTCGCGGTGCTCGACGGAAAACGCCCGCGCACCGGCACGTACATCGTCAACGGCACACCCAATGTTTTCAGCAACCCGAACAACACCAGCGATCCCACCTCGGCGATCAATCAATTCCGTGCTGCCCTGCCCGGCGAATCCGGACAGCGCAACAATCTTCGTGGCCCTGGCACATTTAATGTCGATCTATCGGCCAGCAAGAACTGGAATCTTACGGAGCGGCAAACGCTACGCTTCAGCGCCGAAGCTTTCAATCTTACGAATACGCCGCGCTTCGACGTCGGCACCATGCAGTTGAACCTTGCGGGCAACAGCATTACCAACAGCGGCTCATTCGGGAACTTTAGCTCGACGCTCTCAAACCCGCGCGTGCTCGAGTTCGCTTTGCGCTACAGCTTTTAGCTCCTGCGGCAACGCAGGGCGCTTGCCCTGCAGTACAGAAACGTCGTCAACCAGAACGATGAGGGTACCGCCGAAATCGCGGAAAGAGTTGGTAAAGGGAAAACACGGTGACGTTGCTTTCCTCTCACGACTTTTTCCGCGATAGTCTGTCTTAGACGATCATGAATCTCGGGCCTCGCTCTCGCCGTCCCATCCTATTCGCACTCTGTCTGATTTCCCTTATCTACAGCCTCCGGGCACAAAATCAGCAGGCACGGCAACGGGCTTCCTCTGCGAATGCCGATAATTTCTCTCCGCAGTTACTTCATCAGCTCCATGCCATCAAGTCCGCCGCGCTAGAAGATGACTATGCGTACCGCCAGCTCGCGTATTTGACGGAAAACATTGGCGCTCGGCCTGCCGGATCAGCTGCAGCCAAGGCTGCCGTCGAATATGTCGCCGCGCAAATGCGTGAACTTGGGCTCGACGTCCAGCTCGAAGAATGCAAAGTGCGGCACTGGGTCCGAGGCACCGAAACTGCGGAACTGGTCGACTTCGCGGGCCAAGCGACCGGGACGCAGCAGAAGATCGTGCTCACTGCTTTAGGCGGCAGCACCTCAACTGGCGCCGACGGAATCACCGCCGATATTGTCGTCGTCGACGACTTCGACCAACTTAAGACCCTGGGGCGTGACCGAGTTGCTGGCAAGATCGTCCTGTTCAGCCACAAGTTTGACAAGCGGAAGGCGGAAGCAGGCTTAGCCGTTCACTCCTATCGCGAAACTGTTGGCTACCGTGAAACTGGTCCAAAGGCGGCCGCCGAACTCGGCGCCGTCGCAGCACTCGTACGGTCGATCGGCAGCGCTGACTATCGCTTGCCGCACACCGGAGACAGCGATGCTGCCGGCATTCCAGCCGGAGCTGTCACCTCCGAAGATGCGGAACTGATTGCACATCTCGCCGCTGAAGGTCCGGTCCGCATGCACCTCACGCTAACGCCGCAAAGGTTGCCAGACGAAACCAGCTACAACGTCATCGGCGACTTGAAAGGAAGCGAGCATCCCGAACAGATCGTGATTGTCTCCGGCCACCTCGATTCGTGGGATCTCGGCACCGGCGCGATCGACGACGCTGCCGGCGTGGTCATGGCGATGGAAACGGCGCAGTTACTACAACAGTTGCACCTGCGTCCCACCCGAACGCTGCGTGTAATTGCCTGGATGGACGAGGAAAC
>Ga0102924_1003357_pt1 | contig 16861 bp, 16 predicted proteins | sample PaiPotPPM11metaG_FD_80116 | JGI IMG/M metagenome (GOLD analysis project Ga0102924, IMG submission 80116) | Iron sulfur acid spring bacterial and archeal communities from Banff, Canada, to study Microbial Dark Matter (Phase II) - Paint Pots PPM... ...
CGGCTGCCGCTGGTCGACCAGGCACGCCGCCAGCGCCTGGGTCAATGCGAGACGCCGGTCCGCGGCCTTCAACAGGATCGTGCCACCATCCGAACTGCCCTGCCGCTGGTCAAACTCCATCACGACGGGCTTCGGGAAAACATCGGGGAACAGAAAACGCTGTGTTGTGGTCTTCTCGGACAAGTAAAAGCCTCCCTGTGTACTCCAAAGACTGAACTGACAACATCTTTATAGCACCGGAGGCTTTTCTTGTCTCCAAAAACACGAATTATCCAGGCTAGCAGGACGTCCTTCAAGCAGGTCGCAGCGGTTGTCTTCATGGTGATACCCATCGCTGGACTGTTTCTGCTACCCAACGCGTCCTGGACTAAAAAATACAAATGTTCAAGCCGGACGTTGCTTGTTTCTCTCATTTTCCTTGTTCTCCCGGTGGCGCTCCTTCTACTCCTGGTAAACCAAAACCGGGAGCAGTCAGTTTTCGGCATGGCAGTGGTTGCCCTCGGCATCCCCAACTACCGATGCTTAAAGCTAAATGAGCGGCTTCGCAAGACGCTCCTCGGGTCAATCAATAGCGCTCCCCGTAGTTTTTTATTGTAGTCCGAACATGAACAGAGTTTCCTTGTTGAGCCTTGGCGGTGGGCCTAGGTGGTGCATGCCGCTCTGTTGGCGAGCTGGCTGGCTCCAGACGCGGGTCAGGGACCATCGAATATTGCACGATTTTCAATGAACACGGCGCCGGCGACGGGGAAAGACAGATTGAAAGGAAATTTGCCATGGCCCCGGTGACGGTCATTCTGGTTGAAGATCACGCACTGGTGCGTCAAGCCTTCAGGCGCGTGTTGGAAGACAATCCGCGCATCAAGGTCGTGGGGGAAGGACGTACGGGGCGTGAGGCGGTCGAACTGGCGCAGAGGCACCATCCCGACGTGATCTTGCTGGATATGGTCATGCCGGAGCTGAATGGTATTGAAGCGGCAGAACAGATCAGGCGGCTGGACCCGCGCATCCGCATGATGATCCTGAGCATGTATTCCGACGAACTGTACGTGCGGGCGGCGCTGCGCGCCGGCGTCAGAGGCTATGTGCTAAAGGATGCGCATGACCTGGATCTGGCACAGGCGGTGTTGACCGTTGCCAAAGACCAGCCCTACTTGAGCCCCGGCGTGGCGGCGGTGCTACTGGATGTTGTACAGGAAGGACGCGAAGCTACGGTCGATGATCCTTACCAGCGGCTGACACAGCGGGAAAAGCAGATTTTGCAGATGGTGGCCGAGGGGAATTCCAGCAAGGAGATTGCGCAGTTGCTGGGCATCAGCCCCAAGACCGTGGCCGTGCATCGAGACAATCTGATGCAAACATTGAACATTCATGGCGTGGCACAACTCGCACTCTACGCCGTCAAAAAAGGGTTGGTCAAACCGGAATAAGCCGGAATTCTCTTTTTGACTTTCTGGGTCGTGAGAAGTAGGCACCAAGCCTCCGCCTGCTTGGGGATTCATGCCCGGAACCCCGGCGGGCATGTAATCTCCAAAGAGGCTCACCTGAAATTTCAGGCGCGGTTCGCGAAGCATGGCGATATCCCCAAGTAGCGAGGTGTTGATCCAGCTTAACGAATCCGATCCCCGCTATCCCGGTTGGCGCGTGGCGCTGGCGGCCAACCTTGGCGTCATGGGCGGATTCGGCTCCTTGTTCGTCTACACCTTCAGTGTTTTCCTGAAGCCTCTCAGCGCCCAATTCGGATGGAGCCGGGAAGCGGTCTCCGAAGGCTTTGGCATTGCCGCCATCATGGTGGCGGTTTGCTCGCCAGCCATTGGCCGCTGGCTGGACCGTTACGGACCGCGCCGGATCATCCTTCCTTGCGTGGCCATCTTTGGATGCGCCTTTGCATCCCTGGCTTTTCTCCGGCCACAATTGTGGCAGTTCTATGCCACCTGCCTCCTGCTGGGCGCGGTGGGCAACGGCGCCGCCCACCTGTCCTATTCGCGAGCCATTGCATCCTGGTTTCGGGAGCGGCTTGGGTTGGCACTGGCGCTGGTCATGACCGGAGCGGGCGTTGGCTCCATGGTGCTCCCCTTCGTGGCCCAGACGGCCATCACGCATTGGGGCTGGCGTGATGCCTATTTTTCGCTCGGCATGTTGGCTCTGGCACTGGGGTTGCCGCTCAGTTGGCGTTACGTCCATGAACGTCCGTCAGCACGGCCCGGCCCGCGCCCGTTCGAGCCCTCCGGGCGGTCATGGCAACAGGGGATTCATTCTCTTGCGTTTTGGATTATCGTGGCTTCATTGTTCCTCAATTCAATCAGCATTAATGGGACCTTGGCTCACCTGTCAGCCGTCTTAACGGACCGGGGCATCACCGCTGAAGGCGCTGCTTTGGGGATTTCGCTGCTGGGCGCCGCCAGCCTGGGCGGCCGCCTACTGGTGGGCGCATTGCTCGACCGTTTCAGAGGCTCGCGGGTTGCCTTCGCAATGTTGATTCCGGCGTCCGCTGGCCTCCTGCTGCTGGCTAAGGCGGCCTCGCTGCCTGCCGGTTGCCTGGCAGCGGCAATGATTGGAGTTGGCATGGGCGCGGAGGCGGATATTACGCCTTATCTGTTGACTCGCTACTTCGGCTTGCGCTCCTTCTCTACACTCTACGGCTTTACATGGACTTTCTATGCCATCGCGGGAGGTCTGGGTCCCGTCATCCTCGGACACGCATTTGATTCCACCCGCTCCTATGGCCCCACCTTGACTCTCCTTGGGTTGGCCATGGCCTTGGCCGCTATTCTGATGCTCCTCCTGCCTCGTTATCCGCAGTCAATACCCTGCATTCAATGAACGGTATTCAGTTGGAAATCCGAAAGACATCGCTTAGCACGCATCGCGCAATCTACATCGCACCCGAATGGTCCCTCTATGGCGTCGAAACAGGCTTTGAAGTCATGAGTAAGGTGCGATGCTGTAGCGTTAGACCAATAGCGATTCTCGATCCTTGAGACCCAATCATTCGTGTCGTAGCACGGATTGACTAGCCCTCAAGATTGCGACTGGGAACATGCGTACGTGGCTCCGCTTGGTTCAGTATTGTGTTAATTCATGCGAATGTTATGCTAAAGCGACTTAGCAATGAAGACTGACAAATACATCTAGGAACCCCACATCTCCTGCCTGACTTTAATATCGCGTCATACGTCGCATGATTCAATAAATTGCCATCCATCGCGAATGGCGGTAATCGATGAAAGAATCTTCTTGACTTGGTGATTATCATTTGTCAAACTTGAGGAGATAAGGAGTCTTCGGCATGGCGGAAAACGAAAAGGTAATCGACTATGGGGCGTTACTCGCGGATTTAGAGGCGAGAAGGGCCGTTTTGGATAGTGCGATATCCTCACTTCGTGCAGCGGTCGCAGCGGGCGCTATTGGAGCTGTGGAGGGTACGTCCTACGTCAATTTGGGCAGTACAGTCGTGAACCGCTCGATCCATAACGGTGAGATTCCTGCCGGTGCGTTTCTAGGGAAAAGCATTCCAGAAGCGGCAAAGCTCTATCTGTCTATAGCAAAAAAGAAGCAGACAACCAAGGAAATCGCGGACGCTCTGCGCGAAGGCGGCATGGAAACAAACTCAAAGAACTTCGAGGTTACGGTAGGAACAGGTCTCTATCGTGTCAGCCGCAGTGCGGGGGATATTGTGAAGCTAAAGGGTGCATGGGGACTGGCAGAATGGTATCCGGCGGGGATGCGACTATCGCACGGCAAGCATGAAAGGCCCAAGACCCGGAAGGTAAAAAAGTCAAAACCTAGGCAGTCCAAATTGCTGACGCTACCAGAAAAGACGGAGTCGACGATCGCGAATGAGCTTGCTCGCGGCAGGTTTTTAGACGGTCTCGTGGAAATGCTTAAGGACCACCCGAGCCAGGAGTTCACGAGGAAAGAAATTTCTGGGAGGTTCGGTGTAAATCCAAGGGTAGTTGCGATGATAATGGGAACCCTGATAAAAAAAGGCTTGGTTGTGCGATCAGCCCCAGACGCTTACCGTGCGGTGCAGAGTTGAAAAGGACAATTTAATGCGAAAGCCGGAGTTCTCGAACGAACAGCGGAAGCTGATAATAGAACTGGCTCACACCAGCGGGATGTCCGATGGGCAAATTTTCAGAAAGGCCGTCACGGGCGTTCTTGGAGCCGCCAATCGGAAGCGTATCATAATTCAGTGGGGAGAACTGATGGGCCTAGAACCTAGCGAGGCTTTGCGGATAGCCCAACGGGATGGCGTAGTTCTGACGAAGCGGTTGCCGAGCGCCGCCGAACCGGAGACGTAGCCTCACGGTAAAACTCCGGGAAAGCCTCTTTGATGAGTTTTCGGTGGGCATCCGACTTGCCCATAAATTCCTTGATTTCCGTGATTCTTTCGGACGCAGGCGTGCGCTTGAATCGGCGACCTATTTCCCTGATAAGATGTTCCTCCATGCTTATTCCCCTTCGTCCATAGGTAGAATAGCAGTTACGTTTTACTCTTGTCAACTGCTGTATCGTGTATCCAAAGTATGTTTATACGCTATAAGTTGCTGCCCCCGCCCTTTCTGGCCCACCGTGCCCGCGCCGCTTTGAGCGCAATCTCGCGCCGGCGCTCCGGCGTGAGAGTTTCAAGTCGTCTCTTACCGCCTATTCTTCCCCCTCTCCTTCCCATTTCGGCCATAAACCGAGAAACTTGATTTGGGTCAGGAAACATCAGAGGTGGGGACGCAGCTTCTCTCGTGGATCCCTCCATAAGTTGTCGATCCGACTGGTATGCGTCCGTGGACTTTTTCGATCTCTTTGAATTCCTGATGCGCTTTTGCATACCCCCAAGTTTGACAGTATTGGAGCGTAACCGCCAGAGACAAGAATTTGGGTGTAGCCCACACCGGACGGCATTGAGTCTGGCGGCGGCCACGGCAGTCGGTTAAACTGATACCAACAGAAAACGATGACAAACTTCTTTCTCATCAACTTCGGATGCCGTGCCAGCCAGGCGGATGGTGCCGGACTTAAAAATCAGCTTCGCACCGCCGGCCTCATCGAGTCACGCGATCCTGCCGAGTGTGACGTGGCGATCTTGAATACCTGCACGGTCACTCAGACGGCGGATTCCGAAGTCCGCCAAGTGGTTCGACGCATTCATCGCGCCAACCCTCAGTGTCAAATCATGGTGACGGGTTGTTACGCACAGCGGGCGCCGGAAGAAATTGCGAAGATAGAAGGCGTGGCCTGGGTGGTGGGCAACTCACACAAACATAAGATTCCAGAGATGTTGGCGCGTGCAAGTCGTGCTTCAAGCGCAACTGGCGCGCCGGGTGCTATTCTGGTGGATCAGATCGCGCCGGAATTCCATTTCGTGCCGGCCTTCGCGGATGATCGCACCCGGCCCACCCTCAAGATTCAGGATGGCTGCAACGCCCGTTGCGCTTTCTGCGTGATCTCATCGGTTCGCGGACCCAGCCGCAGCCTTGCGCCGGACGGCGTCATCGACGAGGTACGCAGCCTCTGCCGGCAAGGTTTCAAGGAGATTGTTCTTTCCGGTATCAACCTGGGAAGTTACGGGAAGGATCTGGGCCGCTCCATCAATTTTCTTGGAATTTTGGAGCGGATTCTGGCGGAAACGCAAATTCCGCGCATCCGCATCAGCTCCATCGAGCCAATGGATGTTTCGCCGGAGCTGATTCGCCTGGCGGCGCGCGAACCGCGCCTGGCGCGCCACTTCCACGTGCCTTTACAAAGCGGATGTGACCGCATCCTACGGTTAATGAACCGGCGTTACTGGGCCGCGCAGTATGCGGAAAGGATTCTGGCTATCTACGAATCGATTCCCAACTGTGCGATCGGGGCGGACGTGATGGTAGGCTTCCCCGGCGAGACTTCGGCAGATCACGAGGAGAGCGCCCGATTCATTGAATCGCTGCCCATGACCTACCTCCACATTTTCCCTTATTCGCCGCGCCCCTTGACCGCAGCGGCAGAGCGGCCCGCCCAAGTGGAAAAGACCACGGCGCGTGCCCGGGCAGAGGAGCTTCGAGCCTTGTCCGCAAGCCGGCGCCGGGCTTTCATGGGACGGCAGGTAGACGAAGTCCTGAGCGCCGTCACTTTGCAGGAAACTTCAGCCAGCGCCTGCCTGGCTTTGACCACGAACTATCTGAACGTCTCGATTCCAGCCACGAATTTCCGGCCGAATCAGTTGATAGATTTGCGCGTCCTGCATATGAACCAGGATGGCCTTTATGGAGAAATTCAATGACCGGGTGTGACTTCCAAAGATAAACCAGGTCTTACCGGCTAATGCTCGACGCCATGGTAGTGGTACGTTTTCGCGGCCGTAGCGGCGCCATAGCCTGATTCCTGTTGGAATGGATTAACCATTATGATGTCTCACATGCTGACCGAGGAAAATGTTCCCGCCGCCGACTATGTCCGGAGGGAATTCAAGATTATTTCCCACCTCGCCCACGGCTGGGAGATGAATTCCGCCGTGCCCCTGAGTCCCTCTGAGGAGCGAACGGCAGTCCGTGAACCGGCGCAGGCAGTCCCAGACAAACTCGCGGAGCGGCTCGATCCGTTGCGCGTACTTCTGGTACCCTACATCGCCTGTCTGGAAAGCGGGGACGTTATTTGTTTCTCAAAACCGCGGGGACAAGCTCATACCGTAGCCTGGATTGAAACCGAATCCCGGACGAATATTCTTCTTGCCTGCAGAGAACTGGACGCCCACGACACCGGATTTGAATTTTTGGCCAGCGTCGCTGAGCTGATGCGTCCGCGCATGAAGGCCGAGGAGAACGAGTCTTTCAGTCAACTCCTGCGCAAGGAGCTTGAGCAGGACGTTCCCGGAGAGATGGACAAGGAATCGTTAGCGGCCAAACATGCCTTTCTAAGTGCGCGAGTGGGACGGCGCCAGAATCCCGAAAAGTTCAATCAATACCGCGACTTGTCCCTGGTCAACACGTTGGCCGAGTATATGCACGGCCTCTGGCATGACGTTCAAATCCAGACTGGGCCGGATCATCTGCCCTTGCCTCAGTTGCGCCAACGCCTCCAATGGATGGCGAAGATGTTTCCACCCAATCCCGGCTACGAAGTCTTCTCCAAGGAAATCACGCAAAGCGAATGAGCGGATAGCCCGGAATTTCGCCCTGATGGGGGCGGCCTGTCACCGCCGCTGACGTAACGGCGAAAGCGCCGTGCCAGACCAGGCGAACCCGCCTGTTGAATCCTGCCTAACCTCAACACTGTTCACATAGGAGCTGCACCGTAAATGTTTCTGGGATGGCAGGCGCGTCAGGGCATGGCTTCAGCCATGCCGTTGGCGATGGACCAGAGATTCGGGCTTTAGCCCCTGAGGCCCTCAGCGGCTAAAGCCGTCTCTCCTTGCCTTGGGAGTTGGCATGGCTGAAGCCATGCCCTGACGGCGCCTGATTCAACCTGACAAAATAATGCTGACAATTGCGCTTGACAAGCTGCGGCCAATGGCAGTAGCTTATCTACATGCATAGACCAAAGAAGACCCGCTACCAGAACCGGATTGAATTGCTCCAAGGCACGCTGGACATGCTGATCCTGCGGACGCTCCAATGGGGGCGGCGCCACGGCTACGGCATCAGCCAAACGATTCGGGCTAATTCCCGTGACGTTTTGACCGTCGAAACCGGATCTCTATACCCCGCCTTGCACCGCCTGGAAAAGCAAGGGTGGATCGCGCCCGAGTGGGGGTTGAGTGAAAACAAGCAGCGGGCGAAGTATTACCGGCTAACGGCGAGCGGCCGCAAGCATCTGGTGAGCGAAGAATCGCGTTGGGAAGAATTTGTACAGGCGGTGAAGGCGGTGATGAAGCCGGCGGAGGTTGAATCATGAAATTGCTGGCATGGTTCAGACGAAGAAGGCAGCGCGAGCAAGAGCTGGACGAAGAGATTCGCTCCCATCTGGCGATGGCCATCCGCGAGCGCATCGAGCAAGGCGAAGACCCGGCCGAAGCCGAGGCGAATGCGCGGCGCGAGTTCGGCAACGCGACTTTGGTCAAAGAGGTCACGCGCGAGATGTGGGGATGGAGCTGGCTCGAAAGCCTCATTCAAGACCTTCGTTACGGCCTGCGGCAGCTTCGCAGGAGTTCAGGCTTCACCGCCGTCGCAGTCATAACACTGGCCCTCGGCATCGGCGCGAACACGGCGATTTTCAGTGTGGTGAACGGCATTTTGCTGCGCCCGTTGCCATATCCCGAGCCTACCCGGTTAGTCTCAGTCCAGGAGCACGGCGAACAATTTGGAAGCCCTACGTCGTACCCCGACTTTTTTGATTGGCGCACGCAAAACGACGTTTTTAGCAGCATAGCGAGTTACCGAGTCCAGGATTTTACTCTCACCGGTCATGGCGAGCCCCGCCACCTGCAGGGCACCGTCGTCTCCTCGGGCCTGCTCCCGGTGCTTCAAGTCAAGCCCATCCTCGGCCGCGGCTTCGAGCCACAGGATGAGAAGGCTGGTGCGCGCGTAACGCTTCTCAGCAATGCCCTATGGCGGGAGGAGTTTCATTCCGACCCTTCTATCGCAGGCAGCGGTGTCACCCTCAACCGACAGAGCTTCACCGTGATCGGTGTGATGCCGGCCGGGTTTCGATTCCCGCCCACTTTCCAGGGAGACCTCTGGACTACCTGCGCGATAGACACCAGGAATCCGAAGGAGGAGCGCGGCTACAGTTGGCTCAGCGTCATAGCCCGCCTTAAGCCTAGTGTGACTCTTGTCCAGGCTCGGGCGGATATGAATGTGATCGCCCGCCGGCTCGCCCAGCAATACCCCGCGAGCAACGCTCGCCGCACAACAATCCGGGTGGTGCCGGAACTCGACAGAATCGTGGGGACTGCTCGTCTGCCTCTCTTTATTCTGCTTGGAGTTGTCGCCGGTGTGCTCCTGATCGCTTGTGTGAACCTCGCCAACTTGTCGCTAGCCCGGAACGTCGTCCGGCGGAAAGAGATCGCAGTACGGTCGGCGCTTGGCGCGGGCCGCGAGCGGTTGATCCGACAGCTCTTAACCGAAAGCATTTTGCTCTCGTTGCTGGGAGGCCTTTGCGGAGTGGCTCTGGCTGACATGTCCACTCGGGCGCTCATCGCAATAGTCCCTCGCGCCATTCCGCGAGCTGCAGAAGTGGGAGTGGACCGCCATGTCCTCGCGTTTGCCCTGGTGCTCTCCATCGTCACCGGCCTCCTCTTCGGGCTTCTACCCGCTCTGGAGAGCTCAAGGACCAATCTGGTAGGGTCTCTTAAAGAAGCGGGGCAAACTTCCTCGGAAGGCAGCCGCCATCGCCGCTTTCGAGGTGCGTTGATCACGGCTGAGACCGCCTTGGCGCTGGTGCTGCTCACGGGCGCTGGGCTCTTGATCGCAAGTTACCTCCAGTTGATGCGGGCGGACCCGGGATTCAATCCTCGCCACCTGCTGACCTTGGATTTCGCTCTTCCAACTCCGCCCTATACTGTGGATCAGACGGTAAGTTTTTATAACGAATTGCTCTCACGGCTGCGCAGCGCGCCCGGCGTGAAGGCAGCGGTCGGTGCCTGGCCGCTTCCTTTTAGCGGTGATCCCACATCGGGCTTTGACATCGAAGGGCGTTCGTTCCCACCCGGCTACTTTCCTGTCGCTCGCGTGCACGTGGTCAGCCTCGGTTACTTTCAGGCTCTGGGCATCGGTCTAAGAGAGGGACGGGATTTCACTGCCCGCGACGATATGAGGTCTCCGCAAGTTGTCATTGTGGATAAGGCGTTCGCACGTGCGTTTTTCCCGAATCAGCACCCGGTTGGCAAGCGCATCAGGCCCATCTTTTCGATGGCGGACCAGCCTCCATGGCGTGAGATTGTCGGCGTCGTAAACAACACTAAAGAAATGGGCGTGGCGGAAGATTTTCGACCCCAGTATTACATTCCCTTCGGTCAATTCCGCGGTTTCGAGCCTTCCATTGTGGTGAGAACCTCCAGTGCGTCCCTCCGCCTCACACTGATGGTGCGGAAGATCGTAGCGTCTTTGGATAAGAACGTGCCGGTGTACGACGTGCAAAGCATGGAGCAGTTGGCATCCGCATCGGTGGCGCGCGAGCGATTCAACACGCTTCTTTTCGGATTCTTCGGCGCGCTGGCCCTGGTGCTGGCCGCCGTGGGCATCTACGGCGTAGTAGCTTATTCGGTGAGCCAGACCAGACACGAAATCGGTATTCGCATGGCGCTGGGGGCACAGCGCCGGGATATCTTAGTGCTCGTTGTGCGAAACGGATTAAAGCACGTTATCATCGGCCTGGCAGTTGGGCTGGCTGCAGCTCTTGCTCTGACCCGTTTAATCTCCAGCTTGCTTTACGGTGTCCGGCCCACCGACCCGCTGACGTTTATTGTAGTCTCTCTGGTGCTGAGCAGTGTGGCACTGCTGGCTTGCTACATTCCCGCGCGGCGTGCGGCAAAAATCGACCCGATGGTGGCGCTGCGGCACGAATAGCGCGACGCCGGAGGGCTGGTAGGGGGTTTGATCGCAAAGATCATTGAGCCCGGTAGTGTTGACCCCGATCTTGGGGATTTCGGGGCTCGCCCAACCCCAAATTGCGCTTGTAACCTTTTGAAAATAATGGCCTGAAATTTTCTGTCTCACTTGTCTCATCTGTCTCCCTTATGGCATTCGTGTGTGCTACGCTCGTCTTGGGAATTTCGCTATGCCCCTAAAGAGAGCCTGCCATGTCCTTAAGCAAGCCGCTAACCGTGACCCAAAAGTTCCCGGTTTCCTGCCGCTTAATTGCCACGAAGTCCACCGAACCCCCACCCACGGGCCAGGGACGGAGCAGCAGAGCGGTTGCGGACAAAGCCGGAATGTCCTTTGCTATCAACCTTCAGGGTGCGCCGAAAAACGTACTATTGCAGATTCAAATCGAGGTCCGGCGGCGTGGGATCGTCCTGATTTTCTATACACGACGCCACAAGCCGGCAACGGTCATTCGCTGTAGCGCCGCTCGGAGCTTGCCCTGACAGGGAGCGGCGGCCGTCGCCGGTCACAGACCGGCGCTACAGTTTTGGAGCGCCGCAGACTCACGACCTTGTGTATAGTAAAAAAATCGTGTTAACTCTTACGGAAACATTTGCACTTCAGCCAAGGGCGAGCTAAGATGCTTTGGCAGGCCGCACCCTTGCATGCCAAATCCAGCGCGGCCGCCACGGGGATCGTTGCAAAATGTGGTGGGAAAAGAAGGGCCAAACATCGACCGAACCCCAAAGGCCGCGGGCGCCTTCACCGCCCTTGCATCCACCGGTTCGAATCGAAATGGCCGAACCCATCCCGGCGGCCGTCCCCGAGACCTCATCTCCTCGAACGGAAAACCCGATGAATGAAAACTTAATGAAGTCCCCCAATACCAGCTCATCCAGCGCCCACCAGACGCTCCTTGGAGGTTCAGTGGTCTTGCGCGGCGAGTTGAGCGCGGATGAAGACCTGGTGATCGACGGCCAATTTGACGGATCGATCAACCTCAAGGATCATACCCTTTCCGTGGGCCAGCACGGAAAAGTAAAGGCGGACATCACAGCCCGGCAGGTGGTTGTGGGCGGCGTGGTGGAAGGGAAGATTTCCGCTAAGGATAAGATTGAGATTCGCAAGACGGGCCACGTGGTGGGCGACCTTCTCTCCGCAGGGGTGGCGATTGAAGAGGGAGCCTACTTCAAAGGCAGTATTGAAATTCAGCGCGATGACATCAAGGCAACGTCCAGGTCCGCGGCCTCGCTGAGTGCCTGAGCCCGCCCTCGGGATTCCGGCTCAAGCCATTTCCCCTCCGGGTCTTGACGGTCGCGCTCCGTCCTGTAGCGCCGGTCTATGACCGGCGCATTTCGCCGCTCCCTGTCAGGGCAGGCTCCGAGCGGCGCTACAGCAAAAGCCCGTCGCCGACTTATGTCCTCACGTATAAATTGCTATGGGACGCTGCAACAAAGCAGGGGGGCCGTTAAGCCATGATGCGCGGTTCGGGCCAGGAGACCTCCGCGGGGCTGGCTCCGAGCCCTCCGGTGATAGCGGCAAGCCAGGGGCTTTCGTGGCTCTGGCAGCACTTGCGCGAGGTGACGCAACCCCACATTCTCGACTGTAGCGCCATTTCACCCACCACCCTCAATATTCTCCTTGACCGGAAGGCTAAGCTATTCGTAGCCGATTTGCTTTCCGTAAGCCTCGATGCCGAGGCCAAGCTCTGGGATCGGACCCAGAAGATTCCCGTCTTCAAAACCGCAGACTTCATTTCTTATTTTCCCGATGTTCCATCCGGGTCGCTCTCCGCCATCCTGTCCTGGAATTTGCTGGATCTTCTGCCGGAATCGGCCCGTCTTCCAGTCACGGAAAAGCTTTTTTCGTTTTTGCAACCTCTGGGAGTGGTTTTTTCGATTCTCCGCGAGCCCAACTTGAAATCAGGCGTCGGCCGGCGGTGGTGGCTGCAGTCCCAAACCCAGGTCCACGTCGAGCAAGACCAGAAAAGAACCTTCCCCTACCCCCCCATCTCCAACCGCGAAATAGAGAAGCTTGCGCCGGGAGGAAATGTTAAAATCTTCCTCACGCGCTCAGGACGACGCGAAATTCTGTCGATTAAAGGATAGGAAGCGTGAAGACCACCGGCTAGGCGAAACTTCGTCCCCCCATGCAGTGTAGAATAATATTGTGGTCGCATGAACGGAGGACGCCCTTTGTCCTAATGGATAAGAGCTCCCGAAATTGTCAAGGAGCATCGGAGCCAAGAAGGGGAACGCTTGCGGGTGTGATCCGCCAAGCCCTCGGGCCTGTGGACCAAACGGAGGAATTCAATGAGAATGAGTAGGAACAAACTGCTTATTGGCGGCATCGGAAAGACTTTAAGGCGGGCGCTTTGGATATCCGCTTGCCTCGGTCTGGGATTGGCGTTGCTCTGGAGCGGTCTCGTGTCACATCACCTTCGTGGGACGGCCCCCTCGCCTCGCAACTCCGAACTCCGGGTCCCAGGCCAAAAGGCCGGTGGGGTTTCGGATAAGGACTCCTCCCGCCTCCACCGGGGTTTCCTCACCGCTTCCGGTGTATTGAATCGCAGGAGCCTGAAGGCAGATCCTGCCGCCCGGTCAAAGGCCAATGCCGATCTCTTGAGGCTTCCCATCATGTTTGAACCGAATGAGGGACAAGCCGCCTCGAACATCCAATTCCTCTCTCAGGACAGAGGATTCACCCTTTTGCTCGAACGGGAGGGCGCAGTGCTGGCCCTGCCCGACCCCTCCGCCCCGGCATTTTTTGGAAAACTCAGGGCAAGCGCGGATTCCTCCCCGGCAATAAGAAAAGCCGCTCCTCGAACCATCCAGGAAGCTCCCTCCGTTCTACGGATGGAGCTGGTTGGAGAAAACCGCGCAGCGCAAGTCTCCGGCGAGCAGCAACTTCCGGGAAGAAGCAATTACTTCATCGGCGCCAACCCCCGTCACTGGCGGACCCACGTCCCGCAGTTCGCGCGAGTTCGCTACCGCAACGTCTACCCCGGTGTAGACCTGGTTTACTTCGGCAATCCCGGCCAGCTTGAGTACGATTTTGTGGTGGCGCCCGGAGCCAACCCCGGGAAAATCCGATGGAGCTTTGAGAGGGTGGCGGCAACGGCTCATGACCCTGAGCTCCGGATTGACCCCCAAGGCAACTTGATTGTGCAAATGAAGGGCAACCAGCTTGAATTCCACAAGCCGGTGGTTTATCAGCCTTCGACAGCTAATCCTTCGAACTTGGAAGCTGGCGACAAGGCCAGCTTGGCAATGTCCGGAGCCAAAGTTCTGAGCGGCCGCTATCGGGTGGGCCGGAACAACCAGGTAAGTTTCGCCTGGGATGCTTATGACAAGACGAAACCATTGGTGATCGACCCCACTTTGAGCTACTCCACCTACCTTGGCGGCACGAGCAATGACCAGGCTGACGACGTGGTGCTGGATTCGTCTGGCAATATTTATATTGTCGGCACCACCGATTCCGCGAATTTCCCTTTACAGAATGCGTATCAGTCCACCTGCACCAGTTGCGTGACGAATACGCCGGATGCTTTTATCACTGAACTGAGTGCGGATGGAAGCAAACTGGTTTTTTCGACGTTCCTGGGCGGAAGCGCCGAAGATGATGGCAACGGGATCGCACTCGACACGGCGGGTAACATTTACGTCGATGGCCGGACATTTTCTTCTGACTTTCCGGTGTCATCCAATGCCTTCCAACCAATCTGCTCGAGTTGCTCCACTGGACTGCCGGACGTCTATGCGGCGGAGCTTCCTCCGGGTGGCGCGTCGCTGACTTACTCGACTTACTTGGGTGGTACCGGAGAGGATGACGCGTTTGGTATCGCCGTGGATTCTTCGGGAGACGCCTACATCGTCGGGCGAACCAATTCCTCAAACTTCCCTACACAGAGTCCTTACCAGTCAACATTGAAAGGCAGCTTTAATATATTTGTTACAGAGTTCAAGCCCCTCGGCGCAGGATTGGTTTACTCCACATACCTCGGCGGTCTAAATCAAGATTATGGCTTCGCCATTGCGGTTGATTCGAAGGGAAACGCCTACATCACGGGCCAGACCACTTCGAACGCCTTTCCAACCACTGCGGGCGCTTATCAAACCAGTTTCGGCGGAAATCAGAACGCGTTTGTTACCAAGCTCAAGCCATCCGGCGCCGGCCTTGCTTACTCGACCTATTTAGGAGGGACGGGACAGGATTCCGGACGCGCCATTGCCGTAGATGCTGCGGGCAATGCCTACATAGTGGGATCCACAAGTTCGACGAATTTCCCAGTGTTGAACGCGCCACAGCCCAATTTTGGTGGCGGACCCAGCAACGGTTTCATCACCAAATTGAACCCTTTGGGCAGCGCGCTGGTCTACTCGACCTACTTGGGTGGATCCGGTACGGACATTGCCGGTTCGATCGCGTTGGATAAAGGAAACCGGGCCTACATCGCGGGCGAAACGAGCTCCACTAATTTCCCAACAGTGAACCCGCTTGCCGGCCAATCGAAGTACAGTGGAAACACGGACGCCTTTGTTACCAAGCTTTCGCCCGGAGGCTGCGCATTCGCCTTTTCCACTTACCTTGGGGGAATCTCTCAGGACATTGGCAACGGCATCGCCGTGACACCGGCCGGCAATCCGGTCATTGTGGGGGAAACAACCTCCAACAATTTTCCCGTCACCAGTAATGCCTTCCAGCCTAAGAACGCTGGGAATGCTGATGTCTTCATCTCCTCGCTTACAGGCTTAGCAGGGCCGGTTGACTGTTTCTCTCCGGCAGTCGTCAAATTTTCGAGTCAGGTAGTCACCACTACCAGTTCAGCGCAAACAGTCACGCTGACCAACGATGGTGAAAACCCTCTCTCCATCTCGTCCATTGGCACTTCCGCTGAATTTACGGAGACGAACACCTGCATCGGGAGTGGAAGCACTACCGGGACGGTGCAGCCCGGATCAAATTGCACCATTTCGCTCACTTTTACCCCGGTGGGTCCGGGAAACCAGCTCGGCGCCCTGACGGTGACCGACAACGGTCCCAATAGTCCTCACACCATCGGCATGACCGGTACGGGGCAAGACTTTGCATTTACGGCCAACCCGCCCTCGGTTACAGTGACCGCTGGCCGGCAGGCTCAATACACTGTAACCGTCAGCCCAATTTCCGGCTTCAATCAATCCGTGGCGCTGACTTGCGCCGGCGCGCCGCCGGATTCCACCTGCACGTTGAATCCTAAGTCCGTCACCCTGGATGGGATCAGCGCCCAAACCGTGACCCTGGCCGTTGCCACCACCGCCCGCTCCGGCGGCGCTTTCCCCGATACCAACCCCCGAGTTCCTCCGTCATTCTTCCGGTGGAAATTCGAATTGGCAGGAATGATTTTTCTGGCCATTCTGATGCTTCTGTTCACTGCGGAGGCGCGGCGGCGAGCGCCTGGAGCAGCGCGGCGCGCTCTCAGAACCGGCGCATTGTTGTTTGCCGTTCTCACTTTGATGTTGCTGTTTTGGAGTTCCTGCGGAGGCAATGGAACGCTACCCACCGGTACCCCTGCGGGTAATTTCGGAATTGCGGTGACCGGAACGGACGGCACGTTGAGTCACACCGTTCAGCTTGGGTTGAAGGTGAATTAGGCCGTTCGGTTCGCAGCAACGGCAATGGTTGCGGGGGCGCAGCGGCGGCTGCCCGCCCCGGGATTTGCGCCCGCCTACGGGCGGCCACAAGGGCCGCCCCTATGTTTCACTCCTTCGTTGACCATCCCTTCTTTACCTCGTAAACTTCTTGCTTGCGATGTGACCTGCTGGAAGGCGGCGGTCTGTCGCAGGTATCTCCAAGGGTGAAAGCGCCCGTGTGAAAGGTTGTGGTCCCATGAAGAAGCTTTTATTCGGCCTAGCTTCGATTCTTCTGGCATTTGCCTCACCCCGATTCCTCCAATGTCAACAGATCACGAAAGACGCGCTCGCCAGATTTCCGCCCCAGACCTTGGCTGTCGAATACTCCCGTCCGGCAGTGCTCCGCAGCCTGCCGGATTACAATGTGCTGCGCGCGCGCTATGTGGGTGCTGAGCTGCAAAAGCTTGAAAATTCGCTGGCCAAGCTGGGAATAAAAGAGGGAGATATCGATGAGCTGTTGCTGGGTTGGGAGCCGGGGCCCAGCGCCATGAAGATGGAGGGCTTGGCGAGAGGGCGGTTTGATCCCCAGGCTATTGCCCGGCAAGCCCAGGCCCAAAGCATCCACAGCCAGCCGGTCGGTGATAACCGGGCCTATTGCATGACCAATGACCCGGGATCGCAGTGCATCCTGATTTTGGGAAAGGACTCTGGAGCGTTTGGAACGCTGACCGCTCTCGAAGCGATGGACCGGGC
>Ga0102924_1003359_pt1 | contig 16850 bp, 16 predicted proteins | sample PaiPotPPM11metaG_FD_80116 | JGI IMG/M metagenome (GOLD analysis project Ga0102924, IMG submission 80116) | Iron sulfur acid spring bacterial and archeal communities from Banff, Canada, to study Microbial Dark Matter (Phase II) - Paint Pots PPM... ...
CCTTGAACCTGGTCCGGATCGACAGCGGGCCGTTGACGATGAGGGCGACCTTGGAGCTGGAGCTGGTTCCGCGGGGGAGTGTCCAGGAGGTGAAGGGATGCGTCGAAGGATTAGTGGCGGTCACCGCCAGGGTGGCGGTGTCTCCGCAGGCTACCGGCAGGGTGTTGATGTCGCGGTTGAAGTTGTAGGTGGCGCCGCCGGCCACCGCCTTGACGGCTCCCAGCAGGTGGTTGGAATAGCTGGGAATCAATACCGTCACCGAGCAGCCGACGCTGCCGTCGGGGGTGGAGATCGGACCGCTGGCGCAGCCGGCCAGGGCGGCCGCCAGCCCCAGGCCAAAACCCAGTCCCAGCACTCGATGGTGAGCCCAGCCCAGGCGAGGCCCACTGCGATCAGCCAGAGCTGGCTGGGCACCGTGCATCCCCGTCAGGTTAGCTGATGCCGCAGCTTCAACGGCTGCCGCCGAGTGTGGGGGATGCCAATCGCGCTGCAGCGCGCTACCGTAGTGGCCGGTGAGTGCGACCAACGAGCTCGCGGTCAGGGAGACCGGGACCGGTCAGAAGGACCAGGTTCGCCGCGACCGGCCCTGGAAGGTGGTGGTCTGGAACGACCCGGTCACGCTCATGAGCTACGTGGTATTCGTCTTTCGCAGGCTCTTCGGATACGACCTGGAGACCGCCACCAAGCTGATGCTGCAGGTGCACAACGAGGGCAAGGCGGTGGTGGCGACCGAACCCCGCGAGCGCGCCGAGGTGGCGGTGGCCCAGCTCCACGCCCACGGACTGCAAGCGACTCTGGCGCGCGACTGAGCTTGGCTCAGATCACCCGCCAGCAGGAGCTGGTTCACTTGCGGGTGAGCAGGGGCGAGCGGCGCGCGCTCCTTCAGATCGTCGAACGCCTGGAGCCGCTGGTGGATGAATCGCAGTGGGCCAGACCTCGCGCCTATCAGGACCAGGAGGACGAGACGGAGTTCCAGCGGCTGGTCGGCACCGACCTGGCCGACTCCCGAGCCGCTGATCTGGCCCAGGTGAGAGAGACGCTGGAGTCGGATCAGCGGATCCTGCTCACGTCCGACAGTGCCATGGCCTGGCTGCGGGCGCTCAACCTGCTCCGACTGGCGCTGGCGGAGCGGCTGGGTATCGCCGCCGACGGCTGGGAGGATGGGTTCAGCCTCCAGGAGCATCGCCGGCCACCGCTGGCGACTTTGCACCTGCTCAGCTGGGTCCAAGAGGGCTTGATCGAGGCGCTGGGCGACTAGGCCGGCCACCGGCTGGGCTCAGTCGTTCTGGGCCGCCCAGATCCCCTTCATCCAGCGCTCTAGCTCATCGGGCGCCGAGGGCAGCCCCACGCTGAGCAGGCGGTAGCCGTCCTCGGTCACCAGGACGTCATCCTCGATCCTGACCCCGATCCCGCGAAGCTCCTGGGGCACGGTCAGGTCGTGGGCCTGGAAGTAGAGACCGGGCTCCACGGTGAGCACCATCCCGGGCTCCAGGTTCCCTTGCCGGTACGTCTCCTCCCGGGCCCGGGCACAATCGTGGACGTCCAGCCCCAGCATGTGGCTCACCGAGTGCAAGGTGTAGCGCTGATGGAGCTGCCGATCCTGCTCCAGCGACTCCTCGGCGCTCACCGGCAGCAGGCTCATTGCCTCCAGTCCCTGGGCCAGCACCCGCATGGCTGCTCGATTGGGCGCCAGGAACTCATTGCCGGGCTTGACGGCAGCGAACGCAGCCTGCTGGGCGTCGTACACCAGCTGGTACACCCGCCGCTGCACGTCGGAGAAGCGCCCGCTGATGGGCATGGTTCGGGTGACATCGGCGGTGTAGTAGCGGTTGGTCTCGACGCCGGCGTCCAGCAGCAGCAGCTCACCCGGGCGAATCTCGCCGTCGTTGCGGGACCAGTGCAGGATGGTGGCGTGGCTGCCGGCGGCGGCGATGGTGGAGTAGCCGGTGTCGTTGCCGGCCGCCCGTGCCCTGGCGAAGAACGCCACCTCAATGTCGCGTTCGGTGCGGGCATTGGGCAGGGCCCGCACCACGTCCTCGAAGCCCTGCCGGGTTAGGTCGCAGGCCTCACCCAGCAGCTCCACTTCCAGTGGGTCCTTGACCAGGCGCATTTCCGACAGCTGGCTGACCAGCTCCTGGTCGGGCCCGGCCAGATCGGCGGCCAGCCGGTCGACCTTGGGGTCCAGACCGCGCAGGACTACTCCGCGATCAAATCCTGAGACCGCTTGGGGAAGCTCGGCCAGGCCGGTGGCCTCGACGCCCAGGCGTTGCCGGGTCACCTCCAGCCCGCGCCCCGGCCCGACCCAGAAGACCCCCTTGACCCGATCGGTGAAGAAGTCGCTCTTGCTGAAGTCGGTCTCGGGCTCGGTGAAGATCTGGGCCTGGTGCCCGCCGGCCTCGAGCGGTTTCATCACCAGCACCTCGTCGGGCTCTCCCTCGCCGACCAGATAGAGGTAGTCAGTGCCGGGACGGAATAAATAGGTGGTGTCGTTGGCCCGCACCTTCTCCACCCCTGCCGGCACCACGATCAGCATCCCGGGAAAGCGGCGCGACAGCTCCTGGCGGCGCTCCTGATATTTGTCCACTCCGCTGATCGGCGATGCCGCGGTTGGCCTTGAGGCCTCCCAGCCCCTGGTCATGAACTCCAGCAACGCCTCCGGAGGCAGCTGGTCATGGGCAGCTCGCTTTCGGCTCTCAGCGTCGGAGCCGCCCGCCGGAGTCTCATCCTCTCCCTTCACCGGCCGATCTTATCCGACCGATCTAGGCAAGTCGCCGCTCGGTCGGAGACCAAACCTGCTCGACTCAAGGCAGGGGGCGGCGGATTGCCGTTACCTTGTCTCTGTGCGACCCGTCGAGCGGTTCAGTGTGGAGCAGGCCCTCGCCCCGGCCGGCCCCCTGGCCCCGGGGTCGATGCCGCGGGTGGCGTACTTCTCGCCCGAGTTCGGGGTCACTGAGGAGATCCCCCAGTACTCAGGCGGGCTGGGGGTGCTGGCCGGGGACTACCTGCGGGTCTGCGCTGACGAGGGCTGGCCCCTGGTCGGGGTCGGCCTCTTCTACCGCCAGGGTTACTTCCACCAGCACCTGGACCGGAGCGGCTGGCAACAGGAGAGCTACCGAGAGCTCGAGCCCGAGCATTTCGGTCTGATCCAGGTCTCCGACCAGCTGGTCGAGTTGGAGCTGGGGGACCGGGTGCTGAAGGCCCGGGTCTGGCGGCAACAGGTGGGGAAGGTCCCGCTCTACCTGCTCGACACGGCCGGGGTCGGGAACCCCGACGACCTGGCCCAGACCACCGATCGGCTCTACGGTGGCGACACCGAGCATCGGCTCCGCCAGGAGATCCTGCTCGGGATGGGCGGGGTTCGTGCCTTGGAGCTGGCCCAGGACCGGCCGCTGCTGTTCCACAGCAACGAGGGCCATGCCGGATTTTTGGTCCTGGAGCGGATACGGGGACTGGTCGAGACCGAAGGGCTCGACTTCAGCGAGGCCGTGCAGGCCGCGCGCGCCGCCACCATCTTCACCACTCACACACCGGTTCCTGCCGGGATCGACCACTTCCCGAGGGAGCTCATGGCCCGGTACTTCCAGAACTGGTGCGACGCCGTCGACGTGCCCCTGGACACCCTCATGGAGCTGGGCCACTTTCCCGGGCAATCCCCGGATGACCCCTTCAACATGGCGGTGATGGGGCTGCGGCTCTCGGGCCAGGCCAACGCCGTCTCAAAGCTCCACCGTCGCGTCAGCCAGCGGATGTTCGCCGCCCTCTGGCCCGACCTGCTCCCAGAGGAGGTCCCGATCCGGGCAGTGACAAACGGTGTCCATGCCAAGCACTGGGTCTCCAAGGAGATGCGTGTGCTTGTGGAGCGGTACCTGGGTCGGCGTTGGGACGTCCACGGCGAGGCAGACTGGAGCGAGCTCAAGGCGGCCTCTGACCACGAACTCTGGGATGCGCGCCAGGCGGGCCGGCTGCGTCTCATCGACGGTGTCAGGTCGCGCTTGGAGCATGCTGAGAGTGAGCGCGGGCTCGAGGGAGCCGAGCGGGAGTGGACCAGGCGGGTGCTCGATCCCGCCGCGTTGACCATCGGCTTCGCCCGGCGGGTGGCCGAGTACAAGCGGGCGCTCCTCCTCTTCTCCCAACCGGATCGGCTGGCCCGTCTACTGCTCGACCCCGCCCGCCCGGTCCAGCTGGTGATCGCCGGCAAGGCCCATCCCGCCGACCAGCCGGGCAAGGAGATCATTCAGGCCCTATCCCGCGCCACCCACACGCCCGAGCTGCGCTCCTCGGTCGTGTTCCTGGAGGACTACGACATGGGGGTGGCTCGGATGCTCTACCAGGGGTCTGACCTCTGGCTCAACACCCCCCGACGGCCGATGGAGGCCTGCGGCACCAGCGGCCAGAAGGCGGTCCTCAGCGGTGCGCTCAACTGCTCGATCCTCGACGGCTGGTGGGATGAGGCCTGGGATGGCGAGGCCGGTTTCGCCATCCCTTCCTTCGAGGAGGTGGAGGATCACGTGGAGCGTGACCGGCTCGAGGCCAACGCCCTGTTCGAGATCCTCGAAAACGAAGTCGTACCCGCGTTCTATGGACGGGAGGAAGGCGCCCCGCCCCACCGCTGGCTGGCGAAGGTCAGGCACTCCCTGGAGACGCTGGGCCCGTTCGTGCTGGGATCTCGGATGGTGGCCGACTATGTGCGGAGCATGTATCAGCCGGCAGTTGACGCTGCCGTCTTCACCCCGGAGGACCGCCACGGGGTGGCCCGAGAGCGGGCTTCCTGGTGGGAACGGATCCGGCGCGACTTCCGGCAAGCCTCAGTATCGGCGAGGCTGATCTCCGCGGATGTGCCGGGCGAGGCGCGGGCAGAGGGGGAGCAGAAGGTCGTCGAGGCGCTGGTGGACCTGGGCCCGCTGCCTCCCGACGATATTCAGGTTGAGCTGCTCCATGGGCCTATCGGTGGGGATGGACAGTTGATCTCGCCCACGGTCGAACCCATGGTGGAGGACGAGCCCCACTCCAACGGTAACCACCGCTACTTGGGCAGCCTGGTCCTGGCCACGCCCGGCGAGTACGGATTCACCGTGAGGGTGCTGCCCCGGCCGCCCAGTAGCGACCCGTTGCCCGTGGAAACCCCGGTGCGCTGGGCCGAGCCCGCCCGCCTGCCGCGGTGAGCCGCCGGCTCCCGCGGGAGCCTCGCCCCCGTGGGGTCGGGTCTGCTTGGGGGCCCGGGCGGCCTCAGCAGTGAGCCGCGAGGCGCCGGGAGTGGAAGCCGCCAGCCCGGGTGAAGAGCAGGTCGAGCTCTACGTTCGCACCTACAGGTCGGTGCTGCGCTCCTCGGGCGAGATCAGGTTGCAGGTGCTCGAGCGGGCCCACTTGGAGATGGAGTCCTCGCTGCACCCGCTCGGCGGCAAAGAGCAGCTGGACAGCGGTGCCCTGCTCTACGCCCTGCACCGACTGCCGCCGGTGGTGCTGGAGCTGGACCATGTCTGCCTAGGCCAATCTCCGGATCAGCTGCTGCACTGGCAGGGATCACTTCCGGAGGACTGGCTACCCGTGGTAGCCGCTGGCCGGCGCCGGCGCTGGTGGTGGAACCAGACGCGGCGGACCCTTGGTGTAGCCCTGGCCAGCAGCTCTGATCTGGACGACCTGGTGCCAACTCTGGTGGCGGTGCAGATCGAGTGGAACAAAGCCCATGCCCTGCTGGCCGCGGAGCCCGAGCTTGACCCAACCCAGTTGGCGGCACTCGCGCCCGCCCGCTTGGGCATCTCGGACGACGATTGGGATCGGTTGGCAGCCCTCTTTGGGCCTAGGCTCGGGGACTTCCTCGGCGAGGTGGCCAGACGAGGGCTAGATCTTGGGATTCAGATGTTGGGAGGCTCCCAGGTCGGCTACGCCCGGGCGACCCGCGAGTGGTGGCGGCCGGTGGGCGACGTCCTCCGCCAGGAGCGGCTGCTGGATCGGCCTCTCTACTTCGTCAGCAGCAATGCCCACTGCCTGGTCAACCTGCTCTCGGGAGTGGCGCGTGAGCGAGCATCTCAGGTGGCGGAATGGGTCGCCGAGTCGGGCGATCCGGAACTTCGGCAGATCGCCTCGGAACTGGCCGAACCGGGCTCGCGGCACTCAGCCGAGAATTTCCTCTACTACGCGGCCCGGCGCTGGTTCGAGGCCCACCCCGAAGAGCGCCAGCTGCGGGCGCGTGAGGAAACCAGCGAGGGAATATTTCACATCCCCTCCCAGTCGGGAACCGATGTGGCCGCCCAGTTGATCGTCCTGGACCGCCTAGAGCCCTCCCGACTCGACCCCAGGCTGCACGCGTCGGCCGCAAATGGAGAGGCGCTGGCGGGCTCGCCCCATGTCGTCCTCAACATCCAATACCCGCTGGGACTGGGCGCGTACCACATCCTGCGCCAGGTAATGGAGGCAACCGACCGCGTCGACGGTGTCTACATTCTTGGCAAGGCCGCGACCCTGAACGCGGACATCGGCGACATCATGGTTTCCGACGTAGTCCACGACGAGCAGAGTGGAAACACCTACTGGCTCAACAACTGTTTCTCTTTCACTCAGGTGTCCCCGTACGTGAGCTCGCGTTCGGTGCTGGACCGTCAGCGAGCGGTTTCGGTTCGCTCAACTTTCCTGCAAAATCGTGGATATCTTGAGCGTTACTACCGGGATGCCTACACTGTCGTGGAAATGGAGGTGGGGCCTTATCTGGGAGCCGTGTTCGAGGCTGGGGACAGCGCGCGTTACCCCGACCGGGAGCAGGTCGACTTGACCCGTCCGGCCATGGAGGTTGGCGTCATCCATTACGCATCCGACACGCCTTACACGCAGGCCCGGACGCTGGGTGCGCGTGGACTGCGCTTCGATGGCATGGAGGCGACTTACGCAGGGGCGCTGGCAATCGCGGCGAGAATTCTGGAGCGCTGTCGAGACCAGCACAGCGCGGTCGGAGCCTAGGGCTATGCCCGGGCCTGCGCGACTGTGGCGCGAGCGCTGTCAGGCTTGCACCGCTGAGACGCCCACCCTCAATGCTGACGAAGCCTTCAACCTGAAGGCAGAGCTGGAGAGCGATTGGAACATTGACGGCGACCGGCTGAGGCGGCGGTACGGGTTCTCAAACTTCGCCTCCGCGTTCGCAGTCGCCACCCGCGCGGCACTCCTTGCCGAGCGCGAGGGCCACCACCCTGACCTCCGTGTGGGCTGGGGCTACCTGGAGGTCGAGCTGACCACCCACGCTGCCGGCGGTCTCACTCGCAACGACTTCATCATGGCCGCCAAGATGGATCGCGCTCTGGCCGCCAGCGGCTAATCGGACCGGCAGCCGATGGCGGCCTCGTTTCGGTCTCAGTCGTCCTCGTCGTCCCCCGAGGCGCGCCCGTGTCGGAGCGCCCGGCGCTGGTGCCGCAGCTCGCGCATCTCCTGCCGCAGGCGGTGGAGCTCGGCCATCTCCGTGCCCAGATGCGCCCCTCCAGACTGACCTTTTGGCGGCTTGCTGACCACGCTGACCTCGCCCATCACCGCCACCGCTGTGACGCGGATGACTGGCGAGCCGGGGAGAGGACGGGCTGAGCTGACCCGCAGGGTCTTCATACCCATGATGGCGATTCCATCCACGTCCACATCGATGCCCTCGGGGACGATCACCCGCACCGAGCCCATCACGGCTACGGCGTGGATGTGGCTGTAGCTGCTTGCAACTTCCGCCTCGCGCAGATCGAGCACGCACTCGCCCATCACGGCCAGGGCCTGCGACGTGGGCTGAAGCACCCAACGGCCTTTGCGCCCCGCCGAGGACATGATGCCCACGAACCAGGATGTCGCTTTGCGAGGTGCCACCGCCACCGGCGGCGGGGTGTGCTGTCCGAGGTCTGCCTCCAGACGCTGAATATCCGCTGTGGTTCTGGCGGACAGCGCCAACTCCAGTCGTTCCGAGAACTCCGCCAGTCCCAGCCGCCCGTCAGCGCAAGCGGCGCTGAGACGCTCGACCAACTGGTCACGCTCACGGTCAGAGGCTAGGACGACTCCAGATGCGGCGGGCGGCGACGGCGTTCCCTGGGGCTGATCCAGCACCTTTGCAGTCTATACCGCGGCTTTTTCGACCCATGGCCTTTCTGTTTGAACTCCTGAGACTTGCACTCGACCCCCACCGAGAATGTCCGTCATGCTCGAGCGAGAGCAAGCAGTGCTAGCGAAATGCGAGTTATGCTGGCGTCGTGGGGAGAAGGCTGGGGCTGTGGCTGGCGGCGAGCGGCGTGCTGAGCCTGACGCTCGGGGCCGCGATCAACCTGCCGCCTATGGCCACCGCCAGCGCCCGCAACCTGCCCGAGCTTGCCAACGTGGCCAGCGCAGGTTCGCTGCAATTGCTTATGGACAAGTACATGGGGCCCCCGTTCATCAGCCAAACCGGGGACGAGTACCAGAACGAGTCGATGGGCAGTCTCGGTCTCGCTCAGGACATCGTGGCTGGGGAGATCACACCGAACGTCTTCATTCCCATCGGCTCGGCGCCAATCGCACTGTTGGAACCCAAGTTCACAACGTGGGCGGTACAGTTCGCCGCCAGCCCCCTGGTCGTCGCCTACTATCCCAAGGGTCCACATGCCGCGGAACTGAAGAAGATCTCCGAGGGCAAGCTTCCCATCAAGGATCTGTTCACCGTGATGGCGAATCCGGGGTTCAAGCTCGGTCGCACGGATCCGGCGTTGGACCCTCAGGGCCAGGGCTTCGTCGAGATGGTGCACCTGGCCGAGAAGTACCTCGGGGTGAGTGCCGCGACCGCCAACGCCGATCTGGGCGGCTCCAACGGCAGCTCCCAGATCTTCTCGGAGACCGGACTAGAGCCGACTCTCCAAGCAGGCGAGCTGGACGCCGCCAGCGCCTACCTGCCCCAGGCGGTGCAGCTCGGTCTGCCCTACGTCGCGCTTCCCGACACCATCAACTTCGGCGATCCCAAGGACGCCTCGATCTATGCCACCGCCTCACTGACGCTCTCGACTGGTCAGGTGGTCCAAGGCTCACTTCTTGACCTCGAGGCAACTGTGCTGAAAGCCGGGGGCGATAGCGCTGCTGGCACCGCCTTTGTAAGGTTCCTGCTCAGCGCCAAGGCTCGCCACATCTTGACCAAGGAGGGCTACACGCTCTTGCCCCCTGCGCTGCTGGGTCAGAAGTCGGCGGTGCCTTCGTCGATAAGGGCCCTCATCCCGAAGAGTTGATCGTTCCCCCCGCCCCGACGGCGTTGCGCGGCTCGGGGGTGAGGCTCAACACCGGCGCCGCTCTGATCGGGGCACTGGTCATCTGGGTGGCACTGCTGGGCCCGCTGATCGCGCTGGTGGCCCACCTCACCCCGGCCGCAGTGATCAACTCCCTGGGCCAGCCTGGCGCCTTCGAACCTCTGATCACCTCGGTGGCCGCCTCGCTGGTTGCGCTGGCAGTGATCCTCCTGCTGGGCACTCCGCTCGCCTACCTGCTGGCCCGGGGCCGGCTGCCCTTCCCACGAGTCTGGGAGATCGGAGTGATCCTCCCGCTGCTCACTCCGCCACTGGTGATCGGCCTCCTGCTGATCTTCATGGTGGGGCCGGCCACACCGGTCGGAACCTTCCTGGGCCACCTCGACCTCACCACCTCGGACACGTTCTTCGCCCTGGTCATCGCCGAGATCTATGAGTCGGTGCCCTACTACATCCTCGGTGCTGCCGCGGCTTTTGCCACTGTCGACCCGGAGCTGGAAGAGGCGGCTGCGCTGCTGGGGGACCCTCGACCCCGTACCTGGCGTCGCATCACGCTGCCGCTGGCCGCCCCGGGAATGGCCATGGCCTTGGCGGTGACTTGGGCCCGGGCGATGGGAGCCTTCGGCGCCGTGCTGATCATTGCCTACCATCCCTTTGGGCTGCCGATGCAGATCTGGACGACCCTCCAGGAGACGGGGCTCAGCTCGGCTCTGCCTTTCGCCCTAGTACTGCTGGTGGTGGCCCTGCCCCTGCCGGTAGCCGCCTACCTTTGGAGCAGCCGTGCTCGCCGCCGAGTTTGAGGTAGCGCGCCGCAACTTCACGGTGCGGCTTGAGCTCCAGGTAGCGCCCGGGGAGCGGCTGGCCATCCTGGGGCCATCAGGTGCCGGCAAGACCACTTGTCTGGAGGCGCTGGCCGGGTTGCTGCCGCTCAGCGCCGGCGAGATCCAGCTCAACCGGCGCTGCATCAGCTCCGCCGCCCGTCCTCATCAGAATCTGCCAGCGGGGCGACGCGGAGTGGGCCTGCTCCGCCAGAACCCTGGTCTATTCCCCCACCTCACCGTGCTCGAGAACATCGGCTATCCACTCGGGGTGACGGCGACGGTTGCCACCGCCGCGGCTGAGCGCATGGGTCTGGGCGATCTGCTCCGGGCCAGACCCAAGGGCCTCTCCGGCGGCGAGGCGCAGCGGGTTGCCCTCTGCCGCGTCCTCCAAACCGGAGTGCAGCTGCTCTGTCTTGATGAGGCTTTCAGCTCTCTCGACCGGCCCCTGGGCATCGAGATGTTGGAGCTGGTGCGCGGCGAGGTGGCGGGGAGCGGTACCGCGGCGATCCTGGTCACCCATCAGCTGCCGGAGGCCCAGGCCTTCGCCGATCAGGTGGCGGTTCTCGACCGAGGCTCCCTACTTCAGGTGGCGCGACCCCGTGAGCTGGTTCTCCGTCCCAAGACAGCGGTAGTGGCCTCATTGGTCGGCTATCGGGGCTGGCTTCGCCACGGTGATCAGCTGATGGCAATCCATCCCGATCGGATTCATCCGGCACGCTCGCCGGATGCTCCCGGACTACTCGATGGCCGAGTGGTGGGTATGCGGCCAGAGGGCGCTCGGATCGATGTCGAACTGGAGTCGGTCGGTGATTGGGTTGGACACTTTCACTGTCTGTTCGACGAGCCGCCCGAGCTCGGAGCCAGACTCTTCCTCGACGCCCCCGCGGCACCAGTCTTTGGCGCGGTGGGGGAACCGCTTGCCTGAACTGAGCGAGGAGCGCCGTATGCCTGCTGCCAGCGCGGCCGAAGCTGGACGTCGGCTGCGCCTCGCCCGCCTCGCCGCCGGGCTTTCGCAGAGCCGGCTGGCCGAGATGTGTGCCGTCAGCCGCCAGGCCGTGGCCGGCGCCGAAGCGGGCACCTGGTCGCCGTCGCTGGCGGTGGCACTGGCGCTGGCTCGGGCGCTCGACACCACCGTGGATCAGCTCTTCGCCCCGGATGTGCGAGTCCAGGAAGTAGCCGCCATCTCGCTGCTGCCGGGCGTGTCCGAGGGCCGAGCCCGGGTGGTCAGAGTCTGGGATCGCTGGATAGGTCTGCCGCTGGTTGGCGACCGCGTTGCTGCGCCGGGTTTTACCGCAGCCACCGGCCGCATCGTGACCCCCGGCTCCAAGTCCGAGCTCTGGAGCACCGGACGGTCGCTCCTGCTCGCCGGCTGCGACCCAGCGCTCCCGCTTCTGGGCGGACCGGTCGCCGGGCTAGGTGAGGGCTGGAGCTTGGACTGGTGGCCCTGCGGCAGCAGCGAAGCTTCCAGGCTGCTGCGGGGGAACTTGGTCCATGCAGCCGCGATCCACTATCCAACCGCCGAACGCGAGCAGCGTCTTGGAGCAGCCGACTTGGCGTCGGTCGGCTTTGCCCGCTGGAGGGAAGGGCTGCTCTTGAGGTCGGACCAGAACCTAGAGGTCACCTCGCTTGGCCAAGCCGCCCATTTGGGATTGAGGTGGGTGAACCGTGAGCCCGGTGCTGAGGCCCGAGGCCTGCTCGACCGAGAGCTGGCGGCGCTTGGAATCCACGGCCCAGACCTTCCCGGGTACGCCAGTGAGGCGGGCGGACATATCCAGGTTGCGAGCGCGGTCGCGAGCGGGGTCGCCGACGTGGGGATCGCCACTGAACCTGCAGCTCTCGCCTACGGGCTCCGTTTCATCGCCATGTCTGACGAAGAGTGTGTGATTCAGGTGCTCCGCGACCGACTGGAGTCGCCTGAGCTGCGCCTCCTCTTGTTGGTCCTGGGCGGCCCGCAACTACGGCGCGAACTGAGTGCCCTACCCGGATACGATCCTTCCATCCTCGGTGAGGAGCTTTAGACCAGGTTAGAAGCCGGCCGCATCCCTATAGGTGACCGGCACGACCAAGGCGACAGCAAATCCGCCGCTGGGAGGTGCCTTCGCAATGACTGGGACGGTGCTAATCGCGTTGGCGGTCTTCGCTGCCTGCGCGGTTGAGATGGTCGAAGCGCTGACCATCGTTATGGCCTCGGGCCTCACCAGAGGATGGCGCTCCTCCCTGGAGGGAGCGGGGGTCGCGGTCCTGTGCTTGGTGGTGCTTGTGGCGGCGTTCGGCCCCGCACTCATCCACTACGTGCCACTCGACGTGCTCCGGGCCGTAGTTGGCAGCCTCTTGTTGGTGCTTGGACTGCAGTGGCTGCGCAAGGCGATTCTTCGGGCCGCTGGGTTCATTGCCCAAAGGGACGAGGACGATATCTACCGCAAGGAGGTGGAGCGTTTATCCGGCATCCCCCGCCAGAGCGCCGGCCGGGATGCCGTCGGCTTCGTCCTCAGCTTCAAAGGAGTCCTATTGGAAGGGCTGGAGGTGGTGATGATTGTGCTGACCCTCGGGCTCAGTTCTGGTCACCTAGCCGTTGCCTCCTTGGCGGCATTCGCGGCGGTGCTTGTCGTGGGAGCGGTCGGAATAGCGGTCTCCCGCCAGCTGCGTGAGGTGCCCGAGAACGCCATGAAATTGGGGGTGGGCGTGATGCTCGTCAGCTTCGGCACCTTCTGGGGAGGTGAGGGAGTAGGCGTGGGTTGGCCGGGAGCGGACCTCTCCCTGCTCTGGCTGCTCGCCGGATACGCGGGGCTGAGTTGGGTCGCGATCCAGCTCCTCCGGCGTTCGCGGCTCACCCCCCACCTAGGGGAAGTGGGATGAGCCAGTGGCCACTCGCCGTTGCTAGGTTCTGCTACGAGTTTGTTGTGGGAGACACCCCGGAATTAGCGATTGGGGTGGCAGTGATCGTCGGTGCGAGTTGGGCGCTCAGCCGAGCCGCGGGTACAGCACCATTTTGGTTTGGCCCGGTCGCGGTTGTTGTGCTGCTGGCGGTGAGTCTCCGACGTGGTGCGTCACGTCGCCGTCGCTGAGTTCTTGGGCGACCGCGCGCAACAAGCGCTCTGACTGTGCCAAACCCACGGTGCCGCGCTGCGCGCCTGCGCGACGAAGCCTGGCCCCTCGGCGCGACGCCGAGAGACCAGGCGGGGAGGGAAATGTAGTCGTCGCAGTCAGGCAGATACGCTCAGATCAGTAGCCTCCCGAGCCGGAGCTGGGGGTCTTCGCGCTTGATGCCTTGACCAACTTTCCCGAAGCGGACACCGCGTACCACGTGCCACCGAAGCTCTTCGGGCCCTGACCAGTGGCCTGACCAGCAGCGGTGTCGCCTACGTAGGTGTAGAGGGGTAGACCGTGGTAGGTGAGGACACGCGTACCCCCAGTCCCCTTCTCGCTTCCAATCATCGATGCGCGTGCGCTGCCGCGGGTCTCATGATGCTGGCCGCTCTTCGAGTCCATTTGCAGCCAATAATCGGTACAGCCGTTGGCGGTCGTGCAAGTGATCTTTCCAGTGGTTTCTGAGGTCAGGGTGTACAGGGTGCGCCCCGCACCATCCACCAGCACGGTGCCTAATCCCGCCACCGACGCCGTCTTGATGGTGATCTTGGCCGCAGCCGCTACCGCCGCCGTTGCCGGAAGCGCCGAGCTCTGCATGGCTACGCCGGCCAAACCGCCATAGCCTGCTGCCAGCCCCGCAACTAGAGCCAGCCACGCGCCGGCAGACCGCCACAGCCGTCCGAGGTTGAACTTTGCAAGTAGGTTCACTGTGTCACTCCCAAATGGTCGAAAATCTGCCAGTTACGTGAATCTCTGCGTGCCGGGTGCCCATCGGCATCCCTGGAACCGGACGGCCGGCGTGGTGCTGGCGATCAGGGGAAATGCCTACGCGCTGAGAAGGCAGGGACTGGCCGGGCCTCGCAATCAAACTGATCCTGATCTGAGCCACATGGAGAGTACGGCTCAGGACTCAGGAGTGTTCAATCGCGGCGCAGCTTCCAATCCCTGGATGTGTGCCGCAGTGCCCTTACCGCAGTTGGGTTCGTAGCGGTGGGTATGTCGGTGGGGAGCCATAAGGATCAGAGATACGTATCCAGCCGCCGGCGTCTTCTATGCCGAGGTCTTCCACGCGAGTCCCATCTAGTTCTGTGCCATCGCGACGGCCTGGCAGACGGGGAATCGCGCACTCACCAGCAATTCGCACTGACCGGCGTCTTCAAGACTCCGGGATATTGGGAGTCCCGCTGGCTATAGGCGGCATCAGTTGTGGGACCCGCCGCGCATCAGGTCCCGGACTCAGCTCCCTCTTGCCGGACGGCGGGGAGGTCGTAAGCGGTGTCGTGCTTGGGTTGATACAGACTCACCTCGCCCGCGCCGGGGATCCGGAATCGAGTGATCAGACCGAAGCCCTGATCCTCTATGGCCGCGGTGAACTCGACTCCTCTCGCTTGCAGCCTGGCGACCGTTGCCTCGACATCGCTGCACATGAGGAACAGCTCGTGTCGGCCACCGTGCCGCTCCCGGTAGCCTTCGGCATCCTCACTCTCGGGGTGGATCCCGAGTTCTGCTGGCGGAAGCTTGAAGATCAGCCAGCCATCGTGAACGTCCACGTAGGGGAACTCGAGCACGTCCCGGAAGAACGCCCGAGCTAGTTGAGCGTCTTCCGCATAGATGATGGTGTGGGCGCCGTTGATCACCACCGCACCGTAGCACCGAGCCGCCACTCATCAGGGGTCCGCCATCGCTCTCCCGAGAAGCGAGATGCTACGGCTGGCTTGCACTCCTGGCGCCGGGCTGGAGCCGGAAGGCTACTTCAACCTCCGCGGTGGCCGAGATCTGGCCGGGCTCGACCTCTGGCTCGGCGAGCTTTCTCATCGGTCCATGCATTGCCGGCAACATTTGGACAAATCGAGGGCGAGGGGTGGGGCTAGCCATCACCTTAATCTCCGCTACCTCGGCCACCGAGAGTCCCAGGGCTTCTGCGGCCGCCTGAGCCCTGCTCCGTGAATCAAGAGTGGCGCGTCGCACCGCCTCCAGCCGCGCCGGATGTCCGCCGCTGAGATACCAGTTCAGACCGCCGACCGAAGCTCCTACCTCCTTGACGGCTCGAGCCAGCAGGGCCTCGATCGGACCATCAGGGTCCAGTCTTATCGACACCCCGGACTGAGCTCGATAGCCGACCGTCTTACCCTCTGGCGAGTTGATCTCGCGCAGATCGATACCCGTCGTGTGCCGCCGGTGACCCGCAACCTTGAGGGAATCCAGCAGCGACGCCAGCTTCTTGGACCGGGCCGCAACCTGCTGAAACGCCCGTTGTCGGTCCGGATCTTGGGCGGCCAACAGCAGATCAACCTCGACACGGTCGGGGTCAGCATCGACGCTGCCAACTCCGGTCACCGTGATGGCCGCTTGTCGATCGTTGGGGCTATCGGGACCGCTCATGCGCCGATCCGGTCGCCGGCCCGTCGCGTCGAGCGAAAGCGGAACACTGTCTGATCGCCCCTACGGTCGCCAGACGGTCTGGATGTTGGTGAACTCGCGAATTCCAAAGTGATGGAGTTCGCGTCCGAAGCCGCTGCGCTTCACCCCACCGAAGGGTACCCGGGCGTCGGAGTGGGTCATTCCGTTGACGAACACGCCCCCGGTATCGAGATCAGCAGCCAGCTTGGCCCCGCGCTCAACGTCGCTGGTCCAGATGTTGCCGCCCAGACCGTAGCGGCTGTGGTTGGCCAGGCGCAGACCCTCTTCCTCACTGCCGAACCGGGTGAAGGCGGCCACCGGCCCGAAGGTCTCCTCGTCGAAGACGGCCATCCCTGGTTCCGTTGCCAGCACCACGGTGGGTGGGTAGAAGAATCCGAGCCCTTGAGGGAGCTCACCGCCCGTGGCCAGTCGGGCTCCTCGGGCAACCGACCGCTGCACCTGCAGGTCCAGCTTCTCCCGCAGGTCTTGGCGTGCCAGCGGCCCCAGTCGGGTGGCCGGGTCGAGCGGGTCCCCGACCTGGAGTTGCGAGGCCAGGCTTATGAAGCGCTGCTCGTACTCGTCGGCGACCGGCTCGGCCACCAGGAAGCGCTTGGCAGCGATGCAGGTCTGGCCGGCATTCTGGAAGCGGGCCTTGACGCCAATCTCGGCAGCCTGCTCAAGATCGGCGTCCTCGAGAACCAGGAAGAAGTCGGAGCCACCAAGCTCCATGACAGCCTTCTTGATCTCTCGTCCCGCGACCTCGGCCACCTTGCTCCCGGCCACGTCGCTGCCGGTGAGGGTGACCCCGCGCACCCTGACGTCGGCGATCAAACCCGGGACCGGGTCGGTGCCAGTGAGGAGAGCAGCAAGACTACCGTCCGGAAACCCGGACTCTCGGATCAGCCGCTCCAGCGCCAGGGCGGTGCCGAAGCAATTAGGCGCGTGCTTAAGTACGGCAGCGTTCCCGGCCATCAGAGCGGGTGCGGCAAAGCGCAAGACCTGCCAGAGGGGGTAATTCCAGGGCATGATCGCCAGGATCACCCCCAGGGGACGGAACGCGACGAAGCTGCGAGGGGAATCGGAGGGGGCTGCCTCATCGGCGAGGAAGACCTCCGCTTGGTGGGCGAAGTACTCGCATGAGACAGCGCACTTGTCGACCTCGGCCTGCGCCTCCGCGAGGGGCTTGCCCATCTCAGAAGTCACCAGAAGTGCCAGGGCCTCTCGCTCACGCCGCAGCCCCTGGGCCAGCGCCAGCATCCGCTCCGAGCGCCACGCCATCGGGTTACTGCGGTTCGCCTGGAAAGCGCACTCGGCCCGCACC